>Ga0222650_1000470_pt1 | contig 31170 bp, 12 predicted proteins | sample AntAcemetagen367_FD_179820 | JGI IMG/M metagenome (GOLD analysis project Ga0222650, IMG submission 179820) | Saline water microbial communities from Ace Lake, Antarctica - #367 | ecosystem: Environmental > Aquatic > Non-marine Saline and Alkaline > Saline | place: Antarctica: Ace Lake... | reverse complement strand
GATGGGTCAATTCCGATGTAAATCGTCCCACTCCAGCGGTAAATCTTTCCGGTTGCGGTGGCCACGTAAATCTTGCCGACTTCCCCAGGGGCCGGAAAATTAACAACTTCCGCGAATTCCACCACATCGTCGACATACGATGGTAGTTGGATTGCTGGCACCGTGCCATCGACCAAAGTCGCATAACTCCCTGCTGCTTGTTTTGCGTCCAGCGCGGTCTGGGTGAGATCCGAGATTGGCTTGGAAAGATCGGCAGTGTCGTCGACATTTCCGAGACCGACCATGCCGGCGGTGATGCCACTCACCGTGCCGGTAAAGGTCGGCGAAGCGAGCGGAGCTTTTAGATTTAAGGCCGTTTGCTGCGCGGTCGAGACCGGCTTGTTCGCATCCGCGGTGTTATCAACACTCCCGAGATCAACCATCTCTGCCGTGATCCCATTAACCGTTCCGGTGAAGGTGGGATTACTCGAGTCCACCTTGAGAGCGTCGTTGCCGTTGAGCTTGTTGATGGCTTCGAGAATCGAGTCGGAGGGAATGATCGTTCCTGCGCCTGAGACATAGCCCGTCAAGACCTTGCCCGTCACCGTGGATGCCGAAATCGCGGTTGCACCCTGAGTGCCGGTCACGTCACCCGCGAGCGAGCCTGAGAAACCGGTGGCTTCCACAGCCTGAATCGCATAGGGTGCGGCGGCCAATCGCTGGTCCGGAGAAAATTGCTGAAAGCCGTTGCTGCCATCACTAAACCAGACGCGCAGGCGAACTCCGTCGTTGTCCAACGCGCTTACAGGAATAACCGTCATTTTGTCCAGCGTGACATCACCCAACAAGGCCGAATAGAGTCCCTTGGTGACGGCCAGAGTTACAGGATCACTTGGCTCAGCACCCCCATCGCTAGTTCCGTCGTTGCTCCAATAGCTGGTGGTTCCCTCTCCGTCAACCAATGCGAATTTGAACTGGCCGTTGCCGTCGAAGTTCTTTCCATCCACCGAAACGCGTCCCTGATGGTTGAGCACCTGAGGCACTGCGGCACTAACTTCCAAGGCTCCGATCATTAGAGAAAAGCCAAGCAGCTGGGCAAGGAAAAGATTGCGTGTTTTGAAAGTCATGGTTTTGGAGGTGGCGAATTTGGAATACGGCCAGGAGGCTGGGCTCCTTGGCTAGTGGATGAAGGTTCCGGCGCACCCTTGGTGAAGCCGCGCCCGGAATCGGTGGCATAGAGGGTGTTATCAGATTTGCTGAACATCAGGCGCATGCCTGCGTGACGTGACTGCAATACGGTGACTTCCTTCCGTTTAAATTGGAACCAGCCCGGTGCCTCAGTCACTATCGGCGCCTCGGAGGCAGCCACCAGACCGAAGGGATTGTCATCGCGCAGATACTTGATCAACTCGGGCGAGGCATTGACCACCAGAAACCATTGCCAGCGCTCGAGGCCATCGGCGTCCCGCCACTCGTGGCGCTCGGCATGCTGGATCTGATCTACGGAAGTCGGACGCCGCCAAAATGCCTTTTTGAAAATCTCCTCCGCATCAGTCATCGTGAGTGTCGGGGAAGCGCCTTGCCAATTAATTGACTCCGAAAGAGGTGGAGCTTCTGGTTTCTCCCCCACAGGCCAAGCTAGCCAAGCCACGACGGGGGTTAAGACAACAAATATGGACAAGAGAACTTTCAAGAAGACAGTGAAGATTTAGAGTGAGATTAAAAGGCCTGAAGGGTTAGATTGAAGAAGCGAAGCGGAGTCAATGACAGATCGATCATTCCCATCAATTTCCGGAGTTCGAGTAGGTGCGGAGGAACAGTTTTATATCATCCACGCTCGCGGCGAAGTTATTGAGTCCCATCTGCTCGTCCTCGAGCAGCGTGTTGGCGGGGATCACGATCTTCCAGCGGCTGTTCCAGACGCTGCGGCCGATGAGGCGGGCGTTAGTGAAGACGGTCGGCAGGGAGCCGTCTTCATAGATCGAGGGATCCTGAACCATGCGGAAGGCCTGGTGCTTACGGATCACCCACGGCCGCTCGGCGAGGGAATCGTTTGGGCCGAAGAACTGCGTGGTGTTGAAATCACTGGCTCCCAGGTTGTAGGGCAGGGGCAGAGCCTGATCCACCACCTGCCAGCTGCGGATGTCACTGGTATCTCCCAGCGGCGTGCGCATGTAATCGGTGCCACAAGGAATCAGATAGGCGTATGGCGTCGCGCTGAGGGCTCCGGGCGCGGTCGATTCCCTATCGGCCATTCCTTTATAACCCGGCAGGGCCAAGCCGACGGCGGCGATTTTGGTGGCGAAGTTGCTCTGGCTGTAGGCATGGTCTCCGGCGGCCAGATCGAGGCCGAAGAAATTCTTGCCTTCTTTGATCGTGGTGCTGAAGGGGATAATGAATCCGGGAGTCGCGCTGCCATCGGCTTTTTTGAGACCGCGGCAGTGGGCGGCGACCTGGGGATCAGACAAGACGTTGGGCACGATGTGCTGCTCCAGCGTTTGCTGCCAGACTTCGTCGGGGGCTGCCGTCTCCCCTTCGACATGTGGCAGGATGCGGAACAATTCCTGACGAAGGGAGAACAGGGTGTTGTAGTGATCCGGATTGTTGATCCCGAGGCGGCCTTCCGCGACGGCGAAGTCCGCGTTAAGCTGGGCCATGGTGCCAGCCAGTCCGGCATCCCCGAGGGTGCTGGTGGTGGCTTGCGGCTCCCCGCCAGTCAGGTCTCCGAGCGAGCGGGAGGCGACGAGACGGTTGATGACGGCTTGTCCCTCCGTGGTGCCGAGCAGACCTGTTTCGTAGTCGTAGCTCTTGGCCGCAAGGTAGCTGTAGCGGCTGGCGAGATCGAACAAGGTCCGGTATTGCACAAGCGCCTCGTTGCGGAAGGTGCGGAAGCTCAAATCCTTGGTGCGGTAGCCGTTGATCAATGCGGCCGCCCGCTGCCGCAGGGTCTCGCGCCGCAGCCGGATCGTGTCCCCCGTCGCCAGAAGGTTCTGAACCTTTTGCGTGGCAAGGGTGTAGGCGGTAGTCAGCTCCGTAAAGCGGGTATACATACCGATAAGGTCGCGGTAGGTCTGCTCGAATTCGAAGGCGGCTTGCAGCTCGTCCTGGTCGAAGCCCAGTTTCATGAGATCCAATTCCTGGTTAAGTTCTAAAAGACCTATTCCGTCAGCGGCCATAAACCGCGCCCCCGAATTCAACCCTGCCGCGTAAGTATTTAATACTATTGAAGAGCTGGTTCCAAACGCGGAGATTGCTGTGCGTAAGGGACCTGTGATGTCATTGGACGTTCCAACGGATGTTGGAGTGCCATCCACTGCCGCTTGGGCAAGCTCAATCACAGCATCGGCATTCCCCTCGATAACTTCGGCCGCCGATTCGAGAACCGCGATGGCGGTCTCCAACAAGATCATGGAATGGCCAGCTTGGTCAACGGTGCTGATTTGATCCTCCTGCATCTTGAATAATCCCCTTATAACTTCCTTTTCCCGAATAAATTGAGTTCTCAAGTCATCAGCATCATCTCTCGCATCCAATATCGCAATCTGGGCAAGGTGCGCTTCGATCAAGGCGTCCTGCAAAGCGCCGCTATAGGGCCGCTTCCCAAGCGAGGTGCCTGCACCGACCACATCGGCGAATTCCACCCACTGATTCGGTGTGACAGTGAACGTTTTCACCACGATATCGTCTTCACCGTCATTATCCCAATCGTCCAAGTCCCAACTCTTGAAGATCTTCCCATAATCCGTTCCTTCGAAGGTTTGATACACTGCCGGGTAGCGATATGTTACTTCGGCCGGTGCGCTGGTATTGACCCAGTCGTCACCGAGCTGGCGATCTACGATCATCCATCGCAAATAGTCCGGATCCTCATACCCTTGCGGATAGATCTTTCCTGGACCGACATCGCCCGCGTAGGGGCTACCGTAAATATCGAGCAGTTCCTGAAGCGTGGCGTATTCCTCGTCCTCAATGGCCTTCTGCTGATCATTAATCTGGTTCTCCTGATTGCGCAGCAGGCGAGTCATGGTGGCGGCCTGATTGAAGGAACCGGCAGCATTGTTCAGGGCACGCAGGGCGCGTGATGAAATTTGCTCGTAATGGCTGGCACCCCCGTCAACGCCTGAGACCTCTTGTCCTAGCGAATTATTAAAATATGGATCGAGGTCGAAAGCGATCGCCCCCGGGCTCAGGCCCAGCGGATTGAGCCGACCGTTGGCGGAGTCCATGGTCGTCTGATAGCTGAGCGCCAAGGCTGGCAGTTCGTTGAGTTCGGGTACGGTGGTGCGGTCCACAATCTGCACGCCGCTATGATTGGGATCGTCATCCACATCCGGCAGCATGGCATTGCCAACGATCCAGTGGAAGAAGGCGCCCTGGCTCGAGCGGCTGGCGGTTTCATCTAGTCCCTGATGCCGGACCACGGCGGTGCGGGGATTGATCTTGCCATCGCGGAACTGCGACCAACCGGCGTCCGGATCATCCTTGTAGCTTTGGCGATGGACCAGCCCGAGCACCTGCTGGGCAGTGCGGCCGACATTAGCGGCGGCGGCGGCGAATTTCCGCTCGTCTTTGTAGTCCACGGATACCGGCACACCCAGCACCGTGACTGTCTCGGCACTGGGTATCCAAGTGAAATAGGGATGGGTGAGTAGCTTGTAATAGCTCGTGAGGGCAGTAAGAAAGTGGCCATAGGCATCGCCATGGCCTTGCGGAAACATACGCTGGGCATCGGCGGCATCGACGGTGCCATTTGCGGTCGTGCTCCCTTCCTTTTCCCTGATATTATAGTTCACCGCGTAGAGAGCTTCGCCGCTGTTGATACCGCGTGTGTAGTTCCACCATAGGCGGTTATAGGCGGGCGCTAAGCCAGTGCCTTGGGCGCTGAAGTCATCACGACCGCGCAGCAGAGCGAGTTCCTCTTCGAGCGAGCTGGCGACCTGGCCCTCAAAAGAAAATCGGCTGGTATTGACCTCCGTAACGCTATCCTGATCATCGATTGAGATCGTCGGATTAGCCCCATCCGCGTAGGCCTCATTGCCGAGGATGGTATAGAGGTCGTTCAAGTAACCTGCGGCGAGGATCAGGGCATTGTTGGTGGAGGCGGTGTCGAGGTCGGAGTTGATCGTGAAGGCCTTGCCACGGTTGAGCACGGTCTCGTAAATCTCGATGAGGCCAGAATTGTTGATATTCTCCATATTGAGAGCGATGTCGCCCTCCCAGCGAGTGCCAGCCTGTGTGATCATGGAGACATCAGTATTGATCGAATTGCTGTAGAGATCCGTCACCCGCTGGTTGAAGGGCGTGATCTTGGCGAGCACCCGCTTGATCCAGCCTTCAACAAGGGCCGGGCGAGTCCAGTTAGACCAGTTCCCTGCAGGGCTAGGGTCCTGCGCCTTCAGTCGGTAGCTCATGGTGAAATTGACATCCGCCATCAGCACGGCGGGATTGCTGAGGACCGCACTGGGGTCGGCTCCGACGAGGATGCTGCCGCCAAGGCTGTAGGGATTCGTATCGGGATCGTGCCATTCGAGGCTCGTGTCGCTGTTGTCCAGCGGCAGAATGGGTGCCTGACCGCTGCCATCATTGAAGGCATAGCGGTAGCGGAATTCGAAGTTCTCTGGCTTGGCGGCGAAGTCCCCACTGTGCCGCACCGTGACTTTCTCATCAAGCGGGTTGGACGAGAGCAAGACCTTGAGGTCCCCAGGGTAAAGGTCTGGCAAGACCTTGATGATCTGCATCACCACCGGCTCTCCCGGATCCGTGAAGGCCTCGCCATTACCAAACACCAGCGTCACATACCCGTTGCCGTCACCCGTGGAACTCAGAGCATACCCAGCCACTGCCGTATCAGGATCGGTGATATCAGCTAATTGCTGATTTGAGATTGTTCGGTTGTCCTTAGCTTCATCGATCACGTAGCTTCCAGGGGTAACAACACTTTCACTGAAAGTTTCCAAAAGGGTATTGAGGTTCTCGATCGCATCCTCCCAATCCGCCTTGTTTTCAAGGTCTTCATTAGGGCATAGGTCTTCCAGAGCGGCGACATCCTCCTCCGTCAACACATTCAGATTGAAGTAATCCTCTCCCACGATCTCGTCGACAAATTCCCCTAGCAGCACAAGCCCACCCAATTCTCCTAGGTTCGGATCAAAGTAGAAACGCTGTTGCAGATGAGGTGAGAGCCCCTGAAAGTAAGTCTTGCCAGCATAGTAAGTGGTGAGAATAGAGTCAGGAATTGCGGCTAATCCATCGGCCGCCAAAAGTGAGGTCTTCGCACGGATCGGATCGTGAAGTTGCACCGCCGAAGAGTCATCTCCGGCTGTCGCGATCGACTGTTGATAGACAATCTGCGCGCTGCTTTGTCCCATAATCTGGGGTAAACCACCTTGGGTGTAACTCGCTTTGGCTGTCGTCAAGGTTTCTCCCGTAGTTAGCTCTGGCACTATCCATCCTTTACCATCGGGCAGTGTGGAGTCATCTGGCCATCTGGGAATAAACGTAAGCGAGACAGACGTCCCGTCACCCGTGTCGGCGATGAATGGCTGGATGCTGCCTATCGCAGGCTGATTATTGAGATCCAGCGCAGGGAAATCAAAGCTCTCCATCTGCTTGTAGTAAAACTTGACCCCAAGACTAGGCGGATTATCTGGATCATAACCATTGTGTGGACCACGAAACACCCACAGCATGCCCTTACGGTCCTCAAAGGTAAATTTATCGTAGGCAGCTTTCGTCTCATCAGACGCAGCGCCCGTCGGGGACCAAGTGTCGAGGTTACCTTCCACCTCTGTATTGCGCACATTACCGTTCTCATCAAATGGCAGCGGCAGAAGCGCCAGCGGCATGGGCGGAATGAGGGGCGTGCCGGCAATCTTGTCGTATTGCAGCGGGTAAGTCACGGTGTCGCGCACAACCTTGGCCACCCGCATGGCAGGACGGCTGTCCAAGGGATCCGTATATTGCAGCAGGACGCGGCGCTTGGAGGTGGTTACATCTATGTTCAAGTCATCGCGCAGGGCATAAACATTCCCATCGATAAGCAGGGCGTGTTCTTCGTTGGGATTGTAGCCCGCCAGCGCGAGATCTGGCTGGCGATAGATACTGCCGGAGGCTTGGGCGGAAGTAAGCCCCGGATTTTCCAGCCCCTTGAGCGAGGCGATGACGAGCTCCTGCGATTGAGATGGCCAAATCACCTCGTAGTGCGCGGCGATGGCCGGCACGTAAAACGGATCGATCTTCGTGGCGGCGGGAAAGGAGATCTTCTTAAACCACCAGACGGAAAGTTGACTGCGTCCAGATAACGCGTTGACCGGGATGATGGCTCCGGCAGCTGCGCCAGGGAAGCCCGCCTCGCCGAGGGGATTCACATAAGCAGAAGGAGAGTAGCAGTCGCCGCCGGAAATATAACCGGCGATTTCATAGCCTGCTGGAGCCTCGATGCGGCTGCCTACAATCGCTGCTGTCCGCCCGCCGGTAGTGGCGTTATCGGCCGTTATAGGTGACCAGTCGAACGCGCCGTCGCCATCGCGGTCGTTGAGGGTGTAAACCGCAGGCCGGCTTTCATCGACATCCGGTGTCGCGGGATTATCGGCAACGGCTGGGGAGCCAAGCGCGTCTTCCGACTCAATCCACAAGCGCACATACTCGGCACCCGCCACCGAACTGAACTTGAGCAACGAGCGATTCCGCCGGTCTGGACTGCTGGCGGTGAACTTGACCAGCAGGCGCTGGGAGCTACCGTCGATCTCCGCTTCCAGTTCCGCTGGATCGTCCTGGAACACCAGGCTTGGCAGGGTGCCTGCTTGAAACTGCGGCCCTAGGGTGGCGTCCGCCCCGGACTGGGTGACGTTAACCGGCTCATAGTCGGCCGGGCTGGCGGGCCACTGGAAAAGATAGCTCCGCTTGGCCACCGGCCACGAGATATCTAGGCTAGAAAGGGCATCCGCGGAGGAATGGAGCGAAGCGTCGAATTTCGCGGTCCAGTAGAGAACAAAGTTGTCCGGATTGAGGTTCTCGCGCTCGGCATAGTATTCGGTGATACCGTCCGGGCGGATAAAGGTGCCGTAGAGCCTAGTGCCGCCTAATGGGATGCCTAAACCGGGCAGCGAGGGGCTCATATTGTCGTCGCCGTCTTCCTCGAAGCCTTCGCGAGGGCGGAGTTTTTCACCCAGCGGAGTCACCAGGGTCTCTACCTCGGCGGTGCGACGGATTTCCACGATGTCGGCACCGAGGAACCTATGAACACCGGACTCTCCTTGAATCTCTTTACCTAGGTATTCTACAAAGACGCGGCCCTGCGCATTATAGGCGCGCAGAGAGGGCAAGCCGGAAAGCGTATCGAACCAAAGCGTGCGCGGCTCTGCCGGCGCGGCGATGCCCGAGTTGTTAGAGCCGCCGACCGGAGTGTATTCCATCGCCTGGCCGGGAACGAATGAATTAAAAACTGGATTCACCCGCTCGATGCGGCCCGTCGGGATTTTGACGATGGGTCCATCGAAGTTTTTTTCCGTCCAGTAAATAAGCCGCGCAGGAGTATTCGAGGCGGATGAGACGGCGAAAGTTTCACGTCTAAATTTATAGGTCGGCTCGCTCTCACCAGCTGCGGAGGTATCCGGCACGTTGGAGACCCAAGTGATCACTACCCTGCCAGATTGGCTGGCAAAGACTTTACCCGCATGGGGGCTGTAATAAAACGGCTGATAGGGCTGAAAGCCTTTTGGCGTACTGCTGGAGATATTGACATTGGCAGAGCCGGAAAGCGTCAGCGTGGTGCCATTGATGAGCTGTATCTCACGCCCCAGCAAGGTGGCGCCGACCGTGAGAGTAGATGGCACACTGTCCACTTCCACCACACTGCTGGTAGTGGAACTTTCGGTTATCGTGACACTGCCATCCTGAATAAGTGGCTGGGCGAGTCCATCCACGGTGTTCGTCAAATTTACAGAGACGAACTCCTCACCCGGCTGCACCGGCTGGGCGCGCCAGTAATTGCTATCCGCTAACGGGCTACCATCCCATCTGACCAAGGGGCGCTCAATGATATCTCCCATAAAATAACGGGGAACTCCCGAGGCAAAGGTGGAACCAAAAGTAGCCCTCTTCAGCACCATGGTGGTGAAAGTCGCACCGCCCGTCACGGTGACAGCGCGAGGGTAGCGACCGGTGGTAACGCCCCCCGTCGTAGTAATAGGCCCCGCCGTGGCTGCGGTGGACGCCTGGCCGGTAAACTGGACGTTGGTCACCGGCGGAGTTGAAGGCACCTTAGGCGCAGCAATGACCACTACTGGTGGGTTTTCGACATCGTAGCCGCTACCACCGCCATTCACGTTGATGTTGACGGCGGTCACGACACCTCCCGTGATTGTAGCCGTGGCCGTGGCGGTCGTTCCTCCATTAGCAGGAGACTCAATAGTAATTGTTGGCGCGGAGAGATAGCCGCCACCTCCGCCCCGCAAAAGAATCCCTGTGACCACCCCGCTCTCAGAGACGATCGCTGATCCGCCCGCTTTCCGCTGATCCAGCAGGTTGCGCGCCCTGCCTTTTAATTCAAACTGGGCGTTGGCTACCGGTGCGCAGAGCAGCGCGGCGAAGACGGCGATCAAGATAGAAAATCGGAGATTCATAACTAATAAAAAAGTAAGGTATTTGCTGAAATCACACGCGATCGGCAAAGACCGGGGCAATGTAGCTCTGTGACTCAAGGTATCGTTCGGAAATGAGCGGAAAAATCGATTCATGGGTCGTTCGATCTGACACATCGGAAGAATTACTCTGCAGCATGGGTCGCCCTCAGCGAGACGGTCTCGACCGAGGCCGCTTTGGACATGCTGCGTTCGAGCGCGATCAAGCGCGCCTCCAAACTCTCATCCTTGGCATCGTGAATCTTATTTCCTTCCTCAATTGAAGTCATACGGACAGCTTGATCCGCAAGTTGCTTTCGAAGGGCTCCGTTCTCAGCTTTGAGAGCAGCTATTTCTGCATCTTTTTCTTTCTTAATCTCTTGGGTTGCAGAGACATTGAGCATGGCGATGGCATCATAATCGACGACGCGGAAATCTTTCACCTCACGGCCGTAGACAAAGAGAGATTCTTCTCCTTCTTCTGGTATAAAATCGGTGCGAAAGCGCTTCTCTTCAACTTCCAGCACTTCCAATATTTCGTCGTTCTCAGTTGCGATGAGACGCACGCGTTCTCCTTTTTTGAGGTCAGCAGCCAATTCGATCCATCCATCTTCCAGAATCGTTGCTTCCTCATAGATATCCGGAATGACATTGGTCTGGCGAGAGACAGCCTGAGGAAAAACGGTTTCGAGCTGTTGGGCGATGACCTTCTTCTGCGGAGTGTCCCCATGGTTGATTTGGTCCTTATATCGGTAATCAGTGATGTCGATTCCGAGGAGGGCTTGGAGGTCTTTTGATCCATCAGACTTTCCCTCGATATCTTTGATGCGCCTGTCTGAAGAAGCAATGACAGTCTGATTACACCAGATTGAATGTTCTGTGAACAACGACATAGTATGGGCTCCGTGGACTGTTCGACCTCCCACGGTGCTCCCGTTGATATAGGAGCCCACAATTCCATGGGAGGGGCCGCCCCAGACACTGAGCCTCGCATGTCCGCTGTGAACTGTTCCGATGGCGACATTACCGGAAAAATCGGCGTTACCACTCACTGAAAGTGGATTGGCCGGAGTCTTGCCGATGCCAACTTTTCCGTTCATCACTTTAAAATTGGCACTATTGTCTAATCCCAACAATACATCGGTTGAATCGTAGCCCATGTAGCCCAATCGAGCACCTCCAGGTTTATACCAGCCCAGATAACCGGCACTCGAGGCCGACCCTGGTTGTATGCTGACATAGCCATCGGATGCCGTGCCAGTTCGAAATTGCCCCACGCCATTCACATGCAGTTTCGCCATTGGCGAGGTGACGCCAATGCCAAGGTTGCCGCTAAAATCGGCATTGCCCGTCACCGACAGTTTATTGGTCGGGGCGATGGTGCCGATGCCGACATTGCCGCCATCCGAGTTGAGTAATAAGTTCTGGGCACCGGAGCCTTCTTTCCAAGCCTGGATGAAGCCAGTGCCATTGCCGGTGTCATTGACGCCGAGGCGCAAGCGCTCGGTGGTATCAGTGGCGGTTATGAGGAGCTGCGGGGCGGCGGTGCTGCTGCTGTTAGCTCCGGTCACCGTTAAGGCACTGGGAGGACTGGCATTGCCCACACCGACGTTGCCATTGTCGAACACTTGGAGTGAACTACCACTGGCACTCGTGCCAAGAACTTCCGCAAATTTTGAACGGAAGGCAAAAGCGGTAGAGACAATTTGCTGGCGAGGTGAGATCTCATTGTCGGTGGTTGCAATGGTGGCAGAGGAGGCCACCGTCACTCCGAGATAGCGGCCGCTTCCATTGAACGCGTCACCCAAGTCCGCCAGCTTTTTTGTCGTTTCGCTGTAGCCAAAGGCCTCGAGGGTATTAGCGACGCCTTGTCCAACGAGCACGCTAAACTCGCCCTCGCTAACGGTGACCGTCTGCTGTTCGGAGAAGATCAGATTGGCTTCACTTACTGAAGATTGGTGATCCCAAATACGGAAGATTACGGTGCGGTTGACTGGGGTGCCAGCACCGACACCATTACCTGAAGCATCGACCACGAAGCCTTGGTAGCTGATATAGTTCGGCACCGCAGAAGTCTGCGCGTGAATGAGCATGGGACACAGCGTCAGCAGGGCGGCGCACAAGGATTGCAAATTGCGGAGTTTCATAATCGTGAAATAGGTAGAGCTTCGGTTACGGACGGTGATGGTTTACGAAAGAGATCAAGGATTGAGAGTGCCAAGTTCAGAGGCGCGGCGGAGCTCGAAAGTGCCAGAGAGGTTGAGTCCGTCACCCGTGCCTACGCCCACGCTGTCCCGGTGCAGGCCGCTGACGACCTCGCCGTAGGTGCCGCCGATGACACTGCTGCCCCAACCGGTGGCACTGCCGCCACTGGGTGGAGTGGCAGTGAAGGTGAAGGTGACTTGCCGGGTAACATGATAGCTTTCCTGACCAGCCTCGAGCGGGGTGCTGCCACCCTTGTTGTCGTGGTCGGGGTGATATTGGTGAACGAAAGGATTGGTCGGATCATCGAAGGGAGTGGAAATGGTGCAGGCTAGATCGCCGCCGATGGCGAAGTTACCGCTTGTTCCCAGCGCCAGATCTAGCGGCATGTGGGTGGCGACGATGCGCTTGGCGTAAGATTTGGCATCAGCCTTCAAGCCAGCCTCCGAAAGGCACAGACCGAAGTCGTGAGGCGCGGCTGCCATGGGTCCCATGAAGATCTGGGAAAGCACGCGAGAGGTTCCGTCATCTGCCACATGGATCAGATAGCGCAGTGGAAAGGCTCTATCAGCGGGCTTCACCGCATCGGCCAGCGGCTTGCTTTCAACTGCCGTGACCATCGCCTCACCGATCCAGAGGCCGGCCAACGAACTCTTGCGCGCGGTGGCCGGGATGAGGATGTCAAAGGTATTGGCGGAGTCGGTGAAGCGCAGCAGCGAGGCGTAGAGTGCCTCGGCTGCACCGCCCATGACGCTGCGGTCGATGCCGAAGCTCAGCTCGACGCTGGAATTCGGCGCGATGACTTCCACAAAAGCGGCCGCGATCGGGGTCTCCACCCACTGCCCCTGCTCATCAAACGTGCGGCGCGTGAGTGGCACCGCGGCGATCACCAGTTCCTGACCGGTGGGCGGGGGGGTGGATGCGACCGGCGCCACCGTGAGTGACATCACCGCGGCGGTGCGGTTCATCACGCGGGCAGTGATCACCGAGCCGCGGCGGCCGAAAGCGAAACCATCGTTGTTCGAAAGGCTGATCTGCACCGGCGCGTAGAAATTTCCGACCACCTCGGAGGAGAACCAGTAGGCCTGATTGCGATCCACCCGCTCATTGGCCGGAGAGAAGATTTGCAGGGGATTGCCCGCGCCCAGCTCACCGCCGACGTATTTGAAAATCTTCGCGTTCGCGGCGATCGCGGCGGGGAAGGTGGCGAAGTAGTTCGAGAAGGACGGAAAATTTCCCGTGGCCTTGCTGCTGGGGAAGCCGAGGAAATTCGCGCCGCTGCGCACCCAAGTGTTGCTCGGCGGCATCGGCTTGTGGGCGATGGCGACGGATGCGGGGCCGGAGCATTTCACCAGGTAGGCGGACTGGCCGGTCAGGCCGATCAGCGAGGGCGCGGGGCCGCCGCGCACCCATTTGCTCCACTCCGGCGTTCCATTGCTGGGAAGCAGCGGGGTGGTGGTGAAGCCGACCTGATTGGGATTCGGGTTCCAGCGCCAGACTTCGAGCACCTCGGGGTTGGCGGCGAAAAGTTCGTCCGCCGTCTCGTGGGTGGCATCGCCGTGCAGGTAGATCGAGTTCCACCCGCTCTTGAGCGTGTAGGTGGTGCTTTGCCACTGGGCATGGGCGGTGATGCCGAGCAGCAGGCTACCGAGGAGAGTTAGGAAATATTTCATCGGACGGAAAGGCGGTAAAATTCTTTTGCTGTGAATCTTGGGGTCGTGAAGGCGGAAACGATGCCGACATCGGCGGCTTGGTGGGCATTGTTGCCGGTGCCCGGAGCACCCACCGCGAAGGGCACCCGCGTCCAGACTTTCATGTCCGCGCTGCTCTCGATGGTGTAGGCCTTGCCGGTGATCCCGTAGAACTCGAGCCGCACGCTGTCCTCTAGCTTCTCCTTGATGGTCAGGCCAAAGGTCTCGGTGGCATCGCCGGCGAAGGTGCCTGCGATGTATTCGAGCAGGTTGCTCTGGCCGTCCTTGTCGAAGTCGCCGTTGGCATCGATCAGGCTGAGGTCCCAGTTGCCATTTTCATCGGGGTAAAGCCCGGCCTGATAGAGCTGCCAGGCCTCCCAGGTATCCGGCAAGCCGTCCTTGTCGAGATCCTCGCCCAGAGTGAGATCCAATTTCACCCGCTCGCCACCTTTTCCTGCGGTCAGGTTTCCGGAAACTTCGATCGGGTAGAAAAACTCGCCGTTCATCGAGACCACCAGGCTGAAGAGTCCCCCGGCGGCGACCGCCTTTTCGGTGTAGAATGTCGTGCCGCTGCGGTTTTGATCGATGCGCATGTTGAGCTCGTAGCTCTGATCGATCTGCGTGGAAGTGATCGGCGTGCGGCCCACCTCGACGCCACCTTTGAGCAGGATCACTTGGGCGCCTTTAGCGGTCAACGTCTGGCCGACTTGGTCGCGCACGATTCCATGCAACGTGTAATAGGGCGCCGGCGGAAAGGCCGCGGCTGGTATCGCGAAAACCAGCCAGCAAGCGGCCGTGACCAAGAGACCCCGCACCGGAGGTTTTGCGGTCTTGGCGAAAAAATAATCTCCTCGTGGTTTCATAGCATTAGATCGTTTGAGCGTTCGGAAAATTAGATTTGGCCAAGCACTTAGCTACTCCTCATGTCAACCGCGCGCACACTAAATTTGACCAACGTGGCTTTTTCGGTGACCAACGTGGCATCACGTCGCCCCGCGCGAACGGGACGAGGCAGAGCATTCTGCTCGATCCAAGCAGGCTTCTGTGCAAGCTGGAAAATGCGCCTTGTCGCAAGCCTGGAGAGCCTCTATCGAAAGAAAAATAAGCTGTATAAAAAATGATATGGATTCGCTGGGAGACAGCACGGCTTAGGCAAACCCGCACCTTAGCCATGTCCCAAAAAGCGAGACCAGACCTCACTGCGCCCACCTCGAAGGAGGTCTGGAATCATCGCAACTTCTTTCTGCTCCAAACCGGGTTCTGGCTAACATCAGCCATGGGGCTCTGGTTGCTTCACGCGCCCTATCGACAAGTGGCACAGACCGACGAAATCATCAGTCGTATCTTGACCGGAATTATCCTCACCTATATCCTTCACTTCCTTTATCAAAAATCCTGGTTTCGCAAGCCAAACGGCCACGCCAATCTGCTGCGAATGGCCTACGCCAACCTCGCAATGACCTTCATCAGTTCAACCATCTGGATGGGACTACTCGACTGGAGGTCCCTCCAGTATCTCCAATGGTCTAATCAATTCCAAAACATCACCATTTACCGGCTCTTCTCCCTGCTGCTTTGGAACTCCATTTATTTCTGTTATGAATACATTACCCTCAACCACGCCGCGAGGATGGTCACTGCCTCTGCCGTCGCCGAAGCGAGGGTTGCGGAGCTGAACCGCCTCCAGGCGCAACTCAATCCCCACTTCCTCTTCAACGCACTCAGCACCATTAAGGCGAGCCTCGGCAACCCGCCGCTCGCCGAGCAAGTGACTCAAGATTTGGCGGATCTCCTGCGCTTTAGTCTCGAACAAACCGGAACGCTCGCACCACTCGACCTTGAACTGGAAATCGTGGAATGCTATCTCAGAATCCAGAGAGCCCGCTTCGAGGACTCTATGGTGTATAGCATCGAGATTTCGCCCTCTGCAATCAAGGCGATGGTTCCTCCCATGCTGATCCAGCCCCTCCTGGAAAACGCTTTTAAATATGGGATGAAATCCAGCCCGAAGCCACTGTGCATCGATGTCAGTGCCCATACCAGCGATCACTTTATTTACATTTCTGTCACCAATACCGGGACTTGGTTTCCCGAAGGCCATGAGAGTTCGCTCGGCACCGGAATTGCCAATCTGAGGCGACGCCTCAGCCTGCTCTCCGATGAGAAAGCTTCCCTCGCGATCCACAAAGAGGAAACCTCCGTCACCATAGCCCTAAAATTTCCGCTGCGTGCCACCGAGTATTCCTCCCGAACCTCCCCCCTCTCCCAGCCATGCCCACAGCCCTGATCGTGGATGATGAAGCGCCGGCTCGCGTGCTGATGGCAAGGATGCTGCGCGCGCATCCCCAGATCGTGGTGATCGGCACGGCCGCCAGTGTCGCGGAAGCCAAGTCATTCATCCAAGAAACCACTCCCGACCTCGTCTTTCTGGATCTAGAAATGGGCGAGCAATCCGGCTTTGCACTCGCCGCTTGGCTGAGCCAAGATACCCGCATTATTTTCGTGACGGCCTACCCGCAGCACGCGCTTGAGGCATTCGGGGTCGGCGCGGGCGATTACCTGGTGAAACCGGTCGACGCCTTGCGATTGGCTGTCACCATTGAAAGACTCGATCAGCGTATCCCTGATGCTCTCAAACCCGCGCCAGAAAAGATCACCATCACGAACGCCACCGGCCAGATCTCGCTGATTCCACTGGCGGATATCCTCTGGATCAAAGCCGAGCAAAACTACACCCGGGTGTACGGCAGGTCCGATGACCGTTCTATCTTCAGCAACAAGACGCTGGGCTCATGGGAACAAGATCTCCCAGCCGACTCGTTCATTCGGGTCAGTAAATCCATCATGATCCAGCCAGGGTTGATCCAGACTCTCCGCTGGAATGACCGGAACACCACTCGTGTGATGTTCATGGGTTCCCAACTCGAACTTCAATTGGGGCGCTTGCCCGCGCAGCGGCTGAAAGCCGTTTTCAAAAGCTAGACCGTTTGCCAAAAGTCCGGGCCTGTCCCCTCCGCTAACATTGCCGTGAAATTCTTCATCCCTGATGAATGGAGCGGGGATTGAGATAGAAGATGGGGCTTAGGTCTCATCAGTTCCCGGAATTTGAATAGGTGCGCAGGAAGAGCTTAATATCGCTCACCGAGGCGGCGAAGCGGGTGAGGCCTTCCTGTTCGTCAGCGAGCAGCGTGTAGGCGGGGATCACGATCTTCCACTTACTGTTCCAGACACTGCGGCCCACCAAACGGCTGTTGGTGAACTCGGCCGGCACACTGCTGTAGAAGAAGGCCGGGTCACTCACCGGGCGGAAGCCTTGATGTTTGCGCTGGATCCAAGGCTGCTCACTGAGGGTGCCAGCCGCATTGAAAAACTGCGTGGTATTGAACGCGCTGGCTCCCAGATTGAAGGGCAACGGCAGCGCCTGATCGTGCACGGTCCAACTCCGGAGGGTGTTGGTATCTCCCAACGGAGGGGCCAGCATGGAGTCCTCACCGCAGGGAATCAGGTAGACATACGGCGTAGCGCTGAGCGAATTAGGATCCGTGAGGTTCGGGCCGCCGGCACCGGGAGTGCCCTGAGTATAGGGGTCCATGCCCACATAACCCATGAGCACGATACCCGCGCTGCTGATCTTGGTGCTGTAGCTGCTGGGTGAGTATGCGTGGTCGCCCACCGCGGTCGGCAGACCGAAGAAGTTCTTCGCGTGCTGGATGGTGCTGGAGAACGGGATGATGAATCCGGGCACCGCGCTACCATCCGGCTTCAACAGGTTGTTGCAGTAGCGCACCACGTCCGGATCGCTCATCACGTTCGCCTGGATCGATTGTTCCAGAGTCTGCTGCCAGGCATCGCGGTCCGCCGTGGTAGTGGAACCGAGGCGATAGAGCTCGCTGCGCAGGCTGAAGAGCGTCCCATACTGATCCGGATTATTGATGCCCAGACGGCCCTTCACCACCGAAAAGTCTGCATTCATCTGCGCGATGGTTCCTGCCAGGCCGGCATCGCCTAGGGTGCTAGCGGTGGCCTGCGGAACGTCCCCAGTCAGATCCCCCAAGGAACGTGCCGCCACGACACGAGAAATGACGGCCTGCCCTCGGGGCGTTCCCAACAAGCCGGTTTCATAGTCGTAGCTTTTGGCCGCCAAGTAGGTGTAGCGGCTGGCGAGATCGAACAGGCTACGGTATTGCTCCAACGCCTCATTGCGGAAGGTGCGGAAGGTCAAGTCGTTGGTGCGGTAGCCACTGACCACGGCGGCAGCCCGCTGACGGAAGCTTTCGCGCTCAGTCATCACCGTGAGCCCTGCCGCCAACTGGTTCTTCACCTGTTGATCCGCCACCCGCATCTGGGTCATCAGCTCGCTGACTTGGTAGACCTGGCTGAGGAGATTCTTGCTCAGAATATCAAACTCATAAGCCGTTTGCTCTTCTTCCTTACTAAATTCGAGCACCGCCAGATCCTGCTCCTCCAACCGCTGCAATTTTTCAATCATCGCTTCCAGCATATCGGCCGAGAAATTGCTAGCGGTGATCGTGCCATCGTAAACGGACTGCAATGAGACACTCCCAAACTTGAGTCCCCCACGCGCCGCAGAGGTGGCGTCATTGGCTACCCCGACCACCCTGGGAAGCGCTTCCGCATAGGCATCGGCCGCCTCTGCCACGACATCCTTGGCGGCCGTCATGACATCCGCTACCTTGCGAAGATTGGCGGCGGCCAGCTCAGCCTTCTCCAAGGAACTTGAAAAGGTGGACTGGGTCTCAATACTCTGTTGGTTGGCCTCCAAGATCCCCAACACCTGCTGGCCCTTGCGATCGAACGCCGACTGTGAAACTTGCAGTTGGTAGTTTGCCTCCATCAGCGCCGCACGAGCGCTCTCGGCACCTAACAGGGTCCGCTGGAGGGTCCCCGTCTGCGGCCGCGACCCTAGCGAGACCCCAGGGCTTACCAAGTCCGCATACTGCGCATATTGGTTCGGCAGCACATTAAAGGACTTTTCCTCGGTCACGGGAATCGGGCTTGAGCCATCGTAATTGGCTTGGATCTCCTCCAGGCTGAGCGCCCCAAAACTGGGATTTGCCGTAGGAACCCGCAGGCGAATCGACACTTGTTTGGTGGTGTCCACCAAAATGGTGGATGGGCGATCGATGATACTCCAATTCACTAAATCTGGCCCGAGATAGTCCTGGCCATAGGTTTTCCCAGCACCCAGATCACCCGCGTAAGGTGCGCCGAAGATCTCCATCAAGCGATTGGAATAGGCGCTTTCTTGTTCGACGATCGCGGTATTTTGCACGGAGACTTGGTTATCTTGGTTACGCAACAAGCGTGTCATCTTGGCGGCTTGATTGAACGCCCCCTTGGCATTGAGCACCGCACTCAGCGCGCGGTCTTCGATCTGCTCATAGTGGGATTTCCCGTTTTTGAGCTCGCTCGGCGAGATGTCGAAGGCGATCGCGTTGGGGCTCAGTCCCAGCGGATTGAGATGGGCGTTGGCATTGTCCATGGTGGTCTGGAAACCGACCGCTGCCGACACCAGTTGGTCGAGTTCCGGCACGGTGGTGCGGTCGATCTTTTGTACGCCGCTGTGGTCGTTATCATCGGCCAACAGCAGAGAATTCCCGGTCACCCAGTGAAAGAAACTACCTTGGGCGCTTCGGCTGGTCCACTCGTCGAGCCCCCAATCCCGGGTCTCGTCGGTGCTGGGGTTGGTGCCCGAATCACGCAGGTTGGTCCAGCCGATAGAAGTGTCATCAGAATAGGACTTGCGATGGACGAGGGCCAGGATCTGCTGGGCCGACATCGCGACATTCGCGGCGGCGGCGGCGAACTTGCGCTCGTCCATATAATCCACTAACACGGTCTGTCCCAGCACGGTGATGCCCTCGGCCCGCGGGGTCCAGGTGAAGTAGGGATGAGTGAGGAGCTTGTAGTAGTTGGTCACCGCGGTCAGGTAGTGGCCGTAGGCGTCACCGTGGCCCTGGGGGAACATCCGCTGGGCATCGGCGGCATCCAGAATCCCGTTGGCGCTGGGACTACCCGTTTTTTCCTTGATGTTATAGTTGGTGGCGTAGAGCGCCTCGCCGCTATTGATGCCTCGGGTGTAATTCCAGTAGAGACGGTTGTGAGCCGGGGCCACCGCGGTGCCAGGGCTGGTGAAGTCATCGCGGCCACGCAGCAGGCCCAGCTCCTCATCCAGCGAACTGGCGACCTGGCCCTCGAACGAGAAGCGGCTGGTGTTCACCTCGGTGGCGGTGGCTTGGTCATCGATAGAGATGGTCGGGTTCGCGGCATCCGCGTAGGCCTCGTTGCCGAGGATCACGTAGAGGTCATTGAGGTAGCCGGCTGCCAGCAGCAGCGCGTCATTGGTGGAGGAGAAATCGATGTCATTGCCCACCGTAAAGCTTTTTCCGCGGTTCAGAATGGTTTCGTAAATGGCGATCAAGCCGACGTCGTTGATGTTGTCCAAATTAAGGGCGACGTCGCCCTCCCAACGGGTGCCCGCCTGGGTCAGCATCGAGACATCGGTGTTGATGACGCTGCTCGAGAGATCGGTCATACGCTGGTTGAACGGGGTGATCTTAGCCAACACCCGCTTGATCCAGCCCTCCACTAGGACGGGGGAGGTCCAGTTCGACCAGGCTCCGAGTGCATCATCGCTGGCCTTCTTGCGGTAGGCCATCGTGAAGTAGCAGTCACCCATCAGGATAGCGGGATCGCTGAGCACCGCGGTCGGTGATCCTCCGACGAGGATCGAACTACCCAGAGTGCCATTGGGTTTGATCCAGTTAGCGGAGCCGATCGAGGTGCTAATCCCGCTTAGCGTTGGTTGGACACCTCCCACCGGGAAGCCATAACGCCACTCGAACTCGAAGTTCTCCGGCTTAGCTCCATAGTCACCGCTGTGGCGCAGGGTCACTTGTTCGTCGAGTGGGTTACTGCTGAGCAACACCTTTAAATCCCCTGGATAGAGAGTGGGACTCACTTTAATGATCTGCATGACGACAGGATCACCGGTATCCGTGAAGGCTTCACCGTTGCCGAACATGAGCGTCACATAGCCGGTGCCCCCTCCAGTGGAGCTGAGTGCATAACTGTCCACTGCGGTGTCCGGATTCTCGATAGTCGGAAGAAACAAGGGGCCAAAGGAACTATCATCCTTCTCCCCGTCTACCACGTAGGAGCCAGGCACGGTGGTGCTCTCGCTGAAGGTTTCGAACTGGGTGACGAGCCCGTCGATCGCGGTTTCCCATTTTGAATAGTTAGAGCTGTCCGAGGCTGGGCAGAGGCCCTTAACGAGTTTCACTTCCGCTAAAGACAAGGCGTTGAGATTGAGGTAGTCCTCCCCGGCGGGCACGTCGATAAACTCACCGATCAGGACGAGGGCACCGCTGGTTCCCAAATTCGGATCGAAATAGAAGCGGTTCTGGAGGTGGGGCGGCAGACCCTGGAAGTAGGTGCGACCGGAGGATTGGGTGGTCAACACACTGGCAGGAATTGTCTCGAGGCCGCTAGGGGATCCCAGCGCATAGGTCTTGCGACGAGTGGGATCACTGAGAACCACACTGGCTAAAGGAGTGCCTCCGTTGGCAACAGTATTGGCGATAGACTGCTGGTAGCCTACCTGCGCACTGGTCTGCCCGCGCACTTGGGGAAGACCGCTCGTGGGTAAGGTTAAGGTCTGGGCGGTCTGAAGCTCAGGCAGGGTGGCCGCTTGCGCGCCGAAGATTGGATCATCCGGCCATTTTGGGTAGTAGGTCAGAATGGTGGCGAGACCACTGCCCTTGTTCTCATCGGTATCCTCAGCGATGTAAGGCATGACCGTGCCCACGGGCAGTTGCCTCGCCAGAGAAAAGCTGGGGATAAAGAAACCGGGCAGACTCTTGTAGTAATAGCGCATCCCGTAGGTCGGCGCGGAGTCTGAAGTGTGCGGTCCGCGGTAGAGCCAGTGCATCCCCTTACGATCGATGAAGGTGAAGCTATCGTAGTCGACCGATACAGAGCTTCCAGTGGGAGCATTCGGGTTGGAGGCATGGTCCACCACTCCGACGACTTCAGCGTTCTTAACGGTATCGGGATCGTTCTCATCTGTCAGCGGCAGAGGCAGCAGGGCCAACGGCATGGGGGCCTGAACGGGAGTGCCAGCGGCCTTGTTCCACTCAAGGGGGTAGGTGGCATTGGAGCGGATCACCTTCGCCACGCGCATCGCCGGGCGGCCAGTGAGAGCCTCCTGGTATGCGATCAGAAGATAGGGTTCAGAAGAATAATTCGCGTCGGTGGTATCATTCAGATCATCTCTCAGGGCATAGACATTGCCACCAATCATCAGGGCATGTTCCTCATTGGGATTGTAGCCAATCAGGCTGCTGTCGTTCTGCACATAGACGCTGCCGGCCGCCTGCTCAGAAGTCAGGGCGGGGTTCTCCAATCCCTTGCCGGAAGCGATCACGAGCTCCTGCGGACTGGCCGGGTAGCTGACGGTGTAGGTGGCGGCCACGGAGGGCACGAAGAACGGCTTGAGCTTGGGCGAGGGCGGCGTGATCTTCTTGGACCACCAGACCTTGAGAGTGTTCGCGCCGGGGGCGGCGTTCACGGGGATGATGGCATTCGTCGCGGCGGTGGGGAAACCAACCTCAAAAGGGTTCGCATAGGCATCCGCGGAATAGCAATTACCGCCTGCGATATAGCCTGCCACCTCACAGCCGGCGGGAGGGGTCAGACGGGAGCCAACCGTGGCGGTGAGCATTGTATCGACAATGCCATCACCATTGGTGTCGTTGATAGTATAAACGGCCGGCCGGCCGGTCTGTGGTCCCGAGCCATCGGGGTCCGCCACCGCCGGGACGCCCAGGATGGAATCCGCCTGGATGTAGAGACGCTGATACCACAGTCCATCAGCGGAATCGAATTTCAGCAGGGTGCGGTTGGTCTTGTCAGTGGACTGACTGAAATCTACCAGCAGGCGCTGGGTCGTGGGATCGACCTCGGTTTCCACCTTCGGAGCGCAATCCTGAAACTTGTTCTCTGGCAAGGTCGAGGGATCAAACTGGATGGCATTGACGGCGGTGTTTCCCGTGTCCTGGACGTTCACCGCGACATAATCTGCAAGGCCGTCCGGCCATTTCAGCAGGTAAGCGCAACGACGCTTCGGCCACTGAATGCTGAGGTTGGGAGTGGCAGGCGCGGTCAAGAAATAGATCGAGGCATCCGTCTGCTCCATCCAAGTGATCTGCACCTGATCCGGATCGAGATTTTCCTTCTCCCCAAAATAATGGGAAACTCCGTCCGACGTCTGATAGAATCCGAGGCGGCCCTGCGAATCGGTAATCGAGACTGCGGGTTCGAGAAACTCGTCCCCTGAGGCCGGGCTGCCCTCGCGCGGCAGCAGTTCATCGCCCAGGGAGGTCGTGACGGTGACCACTTCGGGTTCGGTCTTAATCTGGACGACATCCGCGCCGAGGAAGACCCGCGCGCCATTGCTCACCTCAACCCCAAGATATTCGACCATCAGATTACCCTCGACGTTGTGGGCATAGAGAGACTTAGAGGTCCCCACCTGATCAAACCACAGCGTGCGGTGTTCCTCGGGCATCGTCATGTTCCCCGGGTTGGCGCCCACTGGGGTGTAAGCATTCGCGACCCCGGGAGGCACGAAGGTGTTATAAATCGGATTGACCACCGTGATGCGACCGGAAGGGATCTCCACCGCCGGGGCGGAGAACCCGTTCCCCGTCCAATAGATGGTCCTGACCGGAACTCGGGAGGAGGAGGAGACCGAGAAGGTCTCTTGGCGGAATTTGTAAGTCGCGACCGTCTCGCCGGTGGCCGAAGTGTCCGGCAGGTTGGAGACCCAGGTGATGATCACGCGCCCCGGCTGGCTCGCGAAAACCCGCTGCGCATGAGGGCTGTAGTAATAGGCCTGGCGCGGCGTGAAGGAGACCGCGGTGGCGCTCGCAGTGGTGATGCTGGCGGGCGTGACCAGAGTCACGATGGTTCCTGAAATATAGGCGACCGTCTTACCCAGCAGGGTGGCACCGGGGGTGAGGGTGTCCGGGACCGAGGCCACGGTCACGGTGGCGCTACCCGCGGTGCTGGAATTCACCGTAACGGTGCCGGCGGCGAGGGGAACATTCCCACTGCCGAGAGCCCCCAGATTGCTGATGCCGGCAGGCGCGAAGCTTTCACCCGGCCTGATCGGCTCGATGCGCCAGTAGGTTTCTGCCACCGTTTCTCCTTTCCAGTTCAAGGTCGGCCGGGGGATCTCATCTCCAAACGAATAACGGGGAACGCCCGAGGCGAAGGAATACCCGAAGCTCGAACGCCCGAGGACCACCGTCGGCACCGGGGTGGCGGCGTTCGTCTTGTCATAACCGCGGGGATAACGGCCCGCGGCAAAGCCCGGAATGGGATTGCCCACTGCAGTGGCATTGATGGGTCCGGAGCTTGCCGAGCTATTGGCCTGACCGGCATACTGGGAGGTCGTGACTGCCGGCGAGCCGCTGGGATGGTAGACGGGCGGCGGCGCGATGCTGATGGCGGGGGCCGTGGTGTAGCCGCTTCCGCCGGAGTTAATTGTAATGGACGTAAGGAATCCACCGCTGACCGTGGCGGTGGCAGTGGCGGTGTTCCCGCTTGGTGGCGCGGAAATCGTCACCGCCGGGACCGACGAGTAGCCGGCCCCGCCGTTTCTCACCGTGATGGCCGTGACCGCACCACCCCCGTTCACGGTGGTGCTGGCGGCGGCGAAACGCTTGTCAAGCAGGTTCGTCGAGCCCGCCTCGATGCTGAGCTGCGCCTGGGCGGCGCTGCAGGACAAAAGGCCAGCGAGAGAGGCATGGAGGAAAAAGCGGAAGTAGGTCACGGCGGAAATGGGCGGGGAATGACGGAAGTGTCAGAAAGCGGGGAAAAGAGTGAAGAGCACGGGAGGTAAGAGACAGGCGCGGATCCTTGCCAAAAATGGTAATGAGGCTGGAAGTCGAAATACGAGTGGGCTGGCAAGATTTGGGCTATTGGGCAGCACCTTTGTTTTGACTCGAGATCGGAAACGTCCCCTTCGTCGCGCCGAACAAGCGTTGCTCGATCGCGAGCAGGCGGTCCTCGTGGGCTTGATCAGCCTTGGCAACCTCGGCCACGAGCGCCGCCAGCTGATTCTTGAGCTCGGCATTTTCGATCTTCACCGCGTCCAGCTCTTTATTGATCTGCTGCGTGGCTGAGACGTTAAGCATCGCAATGGCATCGTAGTCGACGCTCCGGAAGTCCGGAACCTGACGACCGTAAACGAATAACTTTCCGTCTGCTGGTTTGTAGCTGGTTCGAAAAGCACCGTCGCGCACTTCAAGCACCTCCTCGGTAGATTCCTCATTTTCGCCGATCAAACGGACGTGCTCGCCGGGTTTGAGGTCGGTAGCGAGTTGCACCCAGCCGTTTTCCTCGGTCGACGTCTGATAGATGTCCGGCACCGTATTGACACTTTTTTTCACGGCCTGCGGGAAGACCGTTTCCACCTGCTGGGCGATCACTTTCTTGTGGAGGCCGTTCCCATTGCCGACAGTGTCGATATATTTATAGTCCGTAATTTCGATACCGAGCAAGGTTCCAAGATCCGCGTGCGAGTCCGAGTGATGGAGGGCGGTTTTGATTCGCTTGTCAGAGTTAATGTCGAATTGCATCGCCATTACGTGGCCATCCGCGTAAATGGAAAAATCCGCGTCCTGGTAGTTGTTGTTGTCGCCGTTTGCACCGTTGGTGGTGAGGCGTCCGTATGACGCGACGAGGTTGGTAGCCGATCCCACATTAAGCAGAGCGTTCGCGGTGCCTGTACCAATAAGCACCTTTGTTCCGTCCGTTTTAAGAGCATTTGGTTGGAAATTCCCAGTCGTCCCAATCCCGAATCCGAACCAGTTGCTGTTCTGTTGATATCCCAGACCCATTGCTGTTTCACCAGCGCGCACAAACGCCATATGAGCTGCCGTGTGATTATTCGCCTCCCGCGTGATCTGCAGCGAACCATAGCGCGTGTTGTCAGAAGCGCCGTCAGCGATGGCAAGCTTCATAGTGGGAGTTTCGGTGCCGATACCGAGATTGCCTTCAGAGTTGAGGCTCATTTCAGGAGAACCAGCACCAGCACCACTGCTCCATGTGTGAGTACCATTACTGGATTGTATGCTGTAACGCGCCACACTACCCGGCGCTAGAACAAGATCTTTCGCAGGCGTCCCGGAGGGTGAACCCAAAATTATCTTGGATCCGTTATACCCTACATAGGCCCTCCCGCCGGCAAAATCTGCAAAAGCAGCTGAGTTACTCCCTAGCGACCCCGAATCAAAACGCGCGACAACATTAGTTCCAGCTGGTGCTAGGGCATGAAGTCTAAGCTCGGAAGTGGTCGTTCCGATGCCGACGTTGCCGTTAAAATTGGCGTCCCCTGTCACTGAAAGTGGATTCGTCGGGGCGTTGGTGCCGATGCCCACCTTGCCGGTGCCGTCTATCCGGAGCCCGCTCGTGCCTGTGGCCCACGGTGCAAGCACGAAGCCGCCAGTGTTTTGGGAGCCGCCGCTAAAGATAATGCCGCTGTCGTTCTCCTTGGTGATCCCGTTGTAAGCATCTTGCGTCCAGCCCGGACTGAGAAGATTCCATGGCCCTGAGTTGCTGGTGAATTTGATACCATCATTCAGAGTGGTGGTGGCAAGCGTCAGTTTATTGGTCGGTGCGTTGGTGCCGATGCCGACGTTGCCGCTAAAATTGGCGTCCCCTGTCACTGAAAGTGGATTCGTCGGGGCGTCCGTCCCAATGCCGACGTTGCCGCCCCCCGAGTTGAGCGTGAGGTTCTGGGCACCGGAGCCCTCTTTCCAGGCCTGGATGAAGCCGGTGCCGGTCCCGGTGTCATTGACGCCGAGGCGCAAGCGCTCGGTGGTATCGGTGGCGGTGAGGAGGAGCTGCGGGGAGGAGGTGCTACTGCTTGCCCCGGTCACTGTTAAGATGCTGGGAGGGCTGGCATTGCCCACGCCGACGTTGCCATTGTCGAGCACTTGGAGTGAGCTCCCACTGGTGCTGGTGCCAAGGGTTTCCGCAAATTTCGAACGGAAGGCGAAGGCTGAGGAGACGATCTGCTGGCGCGGCGAGATCTCCGCATCCGAGACGGAGATGGTGGCTGCATTCGCCACAGTCACGCTAAGATAACGGGTGGCACCGTTGAAGACATCCGCGAGGTTTACCGCGGGCGAGGCGGAGGAATGTTTGCTGGTCTCGCTGTAGCTGTAAGTTTGAGTGGTATTGGCGATACCATTCCCCACGAGAACACTAAACTCGCCCTCGGAGATCGTCACGGTCTGACTCTCCGAATAGAGCAAGTTCGCCTGAGTGGTGGCAGAAGAAGAATCCCAAATGCGAAAAATGACGGTGCGGTTCACGGGTGTCCCCGTGCCCAGCAGGGTGCCATCCGTCTTATAGACCCTCCCCTGATAGCTGATGGTCCCGGGGACGGCGCTGGTCTGGCCGAAGCTGAGGGATAATTGGAACGCCAGCAGGGCGAGGATGAGGAGGAACTTGGTTTTCATGATACAAGGGGTGGTCGGTTACTTCTTAAAAATGAGGGCGGGCGGACGGAGCGAAATCAAGGTGAGACGGTGAGGGCACCGAGCTCGGAGACGCGGCGGAGCTCAAAGGTGCCGGAGAGTCGAATGCCATCCCCGGTGCCCACTCCGAGACTGTCCTTGCTGAGACCCTGTATCGTCTCAGCATAATTGCCGCCGATCACAGAGCTACCCCAGCCGGTGGTAGTACTAATGCCTTCGGGTGGGGAGGCCGTGAAGGTGAAGGTGACCGCGCGGCTGATGTTGTAGCTCTCCTGCCCGGCGATAAGGGCAGCCCCGCTCGCGCTCTTGTTGTCGTGGTCCGGATGATACTTGTGGACGAAGGGGTTGCTGGGATCATTGAAGGGGATGTCAATGGTCTGGGTGAGAGTGGTGTCATTTCCGACCGCGCCGGTGGCGGTGAGCACTCGGTCCAGCGGCAGGTGCGCCGCGACGATGCGCGCGGCTCCAGCCTTGGCGGTGGAGAGCAGCCCAGACTCCTTGGTGCAGAGGCCGCGCGCATTCCCGGCGACATCTAGCTGTCCGAGGAAGACCTGCGAGAGAATACGGGCAGTCCCGCTGTCATCAACGTGAACGATATAACGCAGCGGATAGGAACTGGAGGTGGCGGTGACATTATCGGAGTCCGGCTTGCTTTCCACAGCGCTGACCAAGGCATCCCCCACCCACAGGCCGGCAAACGAGCTGGCACGGGCCCGCACCGGAAGCAGTATGTTGGTGAGGTTCGCGCTATCAGTAAAGCGCAGGAATGAGGCGTAAAGACTGCCGGCCGTAGCCGTCATCTCGGCGCGGCTGATCCCAAAAGAGAGCTCCACCGTGGCACCAGGGGCGATCACCTCGGTGATGCCACCCGCGCCCAGAAGGGTCTCAGTCCACGCGACGGTGCCGGCATCGAACGTGCGCTGGGTGACGGGCACAGAAGCGGCGATGGCTTCCTGACTCGTGGGAGCCGCGGCAGAGGAAACCGGGGCGATGGCGATGGTGACAATAGAGGTGCTGCGGTTGTAGAGGCGGGCCGTGATGATGGAGCCATTGCGCCCGAAATCGAGAGCGCTGCCACTGCTCAAGCTCACTTCCAGGGGCGCATTAAAATTCCCCACGAGCTCAGCGGAGAACCAGTAGCCTTGGGTGGCATCCAGCCGCTCGCTGGAGGGAGAAAAGATCTGCACCGGGTTGCTGGGTCCCAAGTCTCCGCCGACATACTTGTATACCTTACTGTTTGCCGCGAGGGCCGCCGGGAAGGTAGCAAAGTAGCTGCCCATGGTGGGATAGGTGCTCCCGTCCTTGGAGGTCGGGAAGCCGAGGAAGTTCGCGCCATTGCGCACCCAGGAATTCGCGGGGGGCCGCGGCGACTGCTTGAGGGTGGCGAGGTAGGTGTTCGCCGTGGTGCCGGAGCATTTCACCAAATAGGCGGTCTGCCCAGTCAGGGTAGCGAGCGAGACGACCGAGCCATCGCGTTTCCAGACGCTCCACTCGGGCGTGCCCGCAGCGGGCACCAGCGGCGAGGAGGTGAACCCGACCTGGTTCGGATTGGGATTCCAGCGCCACACTTCCAAGACCTCGGCGGGTAACAGGTTGGCGATGCTATCCTGTTTGGCATCACCGTGCAGGTAGATCGAGTTCCACCCGCCCTTGAGGGTGTAGGTGGTGCTCTGCCACTGGGCTTGGGCGGTGATCGCGAGCAGCAGGCTGCCCAAGGCGAAGAGAAAATGTTTCATCGGACGGTAATTCGGTAAAATGCGTTTGGTCCAGAACTTGCCGTAAAGGCAGAGACCAGCCCCACCTCAGGAGCCCGGTAGGCTTGGGCACTCGGACCCGCCACCTCAGTCGAGAAACTCACGCGCGTCCAGGTCTTGGTGTCCGCGCTGCTCTCGAGAGTGTAGGCCTTGCCAGTGATCCCGAAGAACTCGAAGCGCACGGTGCTCGCGAGCTTCTCCTTGATCGTTAGTCCGAAGGTTTCCGTGGCGTCACCCGCAAAGGTCCCGGCGATGTATTCGAGCAGGTTACTCTGGCCGTCGCGGTCGAAGTCGCCGTCCTTGTCGAGCAGGCTGAGGTCCCAATTCCCGGTTTCATCCGGAGCGAGCCCCGCTTGATAAAGTTGCCACTGTTCCCAGACGTCCGGGAGACCGTCGCCGTCGCGGTCCTCGCCTAGGTTGAGGTCGAGTTTCACGCGCTCCCCGCCCTTACCGGCGGTGAGGGTGCCGGCGACCTCGATGGGGTAGAAGAGCGAGCCGTTCATCGCCACCACCAGGCTGAAGAGCCCTTGGGCCGCCACCGCCTTTTCGGTGTAGAAAGTGGTGCCGCTGCGGTTCTGATCGATGCGCATTTGCAGTTCGTAGTTCTGCTCAAGCTGCAGGCCCGAAGTGATCGGGGTGCGCCCAACCTCCACCCCGCCCTTGAGCAAGATGATTTCCGCGCCCTCCGCAAGGACCGTCTGGCCGACCTGATCGCGCACCATGCCGTAGAGCGTATAATGCGGCGCGGGCGGGAAGCCACCAGCCGACGGGGCGAGCAGGAGCCCGCACCCGACCAACGCACACAGCCCCCAAACCGCTGGTCTTGCGGTCATCGCGAACAAAAAAGAAGTGAAGGATTTCATCAAATTTAAGGAGGAGACGGGATGAGTCATAAGATCTTAAACATAACTTGAAATACGAGGTTCGTAAACGAACAGAGAATCCCGCAGTGTTCAAGACGAATCTCACAAAGGGGGGGCTCAAAAAGAACGAGAGTGGCAGGTCAGAAAAAGGCGCAACCGGAGCAAACCGCGGCCCCTCCCTCCAAGATTTAAATCCATTTCATCAGTTTCCGGAATTTGAATAGGTGCGTAGGAAGAGCTGGATGTCCTGCACGCTGGCCGAAAAATCGCTAAGCCCCTTTTGCTCGTCCGCCGACAATGTAATGGCCGGGATCACGATCTTCCACTGGCTGTTCCAGACGCTGCGACCCATCAGGCGGGCGTTGGCGGTGAAGAACTGGCTATTGTTGAAGTCACTGCCACCAAGGTTATAGGGCATCGGCAGGGCCTGGTCTGCCACTTTCCAGCTGCGGATCGCGCCGGTATCCCCCATCGGGTCACGCATGAAATCGGTGCCGCAGGGAATCAGGTAAGCGTAGGGAGTCGCGCTGAGCGCATTGGGCAAAACCGAATCACCCTCAGTCATCTCCACGTAGCCTTTAAAAGCCAGGCCGACGGCGGCAATCTCGGTGGCGAAACTACTCAAGCCGTAAGCATGATCACCCGGAGCTAGAGGCAGGTTGAAGAAATTCCGACCGCTATTGATACCGGCGCTGAAAGGAATGATGAACCCCGGCACCCGGCTGCCATCGGGCTTGGCGAGGCCGCGACAGTAAGCGGACACCTGCGGATCCGCTAGGACGTCTGGCACGATGTGTTGGTCGGGGAGGATGGTTTCTTCGGCGACTTCGAGCTGGTCCCAGCCTTCGAGGCGACTGTGGTTTTTAGCTTTGGCTTTTTTAGCTAGGCTCTTTTTTTGATCTTTTGCGTCGTCCCCTTCCGGTTCGGAGGGAGAGTCGGGCTTTTCCGGAAAGAGTCCTGCGAGGAGGAGCTGGAGTTGGGCGGGATCGATCTTTTCGCTTTTGGCACCGTAGTGGAGCTTGATGAGGGCTTCGATTTTTTGGCGCAAGAGATCGTTTTCGCCGGTGAGTCGGGCGATGATTTGATCTTTGTTTTCGGGCGGGTTGATACTATTTTTCCGAGCAGTTTTGGGGCCAAGTTGGTGGGTGTTTTTTATGAATTACTCGATCTCTCGTACCACGGGCGCATGGCAGCGTCGCGGAGGTCGATGCCATCGAAGAGGAGGTTGAGAGCTTCGGGGGTGAGGGTGATTTTTTGCTGTCCGGCTTTTGAGGGATCGGGCCAGGAGAAGGTGCCGAGTTCGAGGCGTTTTTTCAAAATGCATACTCCGGTGCGGTCGTAGTAGAGGGCTTGGAAGCGGTTGCGGCGTTTGTTGGTGAAGAGGAAAAGAGCGCCGTTTTTGAGACCGTCGGGCGCGAGGTGCTCGGCAAGGGCGGCGAGGCCGTTGTATGATTTCCGCATGTCGGCCGGTTCGAGGCAGAGGAAGATGC
>Ga0222650_1000466_pt1 | contig 31521 bp, 29 predicted proteins | sample AntAcemetagen367_FD_179820 | JGI IMG/M metagenome (GOLD analysis project Ga0222650, IMG submission 179820) | Saline water microbial communities from Ace Lake, Antarctica - #367 | ecosystem: Environmental > Aquatic > Non-marine Saline and Alkaline > Saline | place: Antarctica: Ace Lake... | reverse complement strand
CCAATAAAGTTGATCGTTTTATTGAATTATTTAGAGATTGAATAGATTCTTCAGCTGATAGTGATAAACAGCAGACAAATGATACTATTGCTATGCGTAGTGGTTTCATAATTATTATTGCCGAACGCCCGGCTTTGCGGCGAGCCGGCGCGCAGCGTAAGCGAGTCCGACAACAGCCGTTTGTTATGTTTAATTTATCCATATCTTAAGATCAATGTTTCCAAAAATACGTCCTAAATTTGTAAGCGCAATGACTCGACCAAAGCTATTTAAATTGGCTGATGAGAATTTTTCCTTCTCATACAACTCTAGTAGTTTGCTTAAACTAGGCGCCTGTACTTTAACCTTTTCTTTAAACTCTTGAGTGTTTTCTGCAAGTGACGGATATACTTTAAACTGAATATCATATGCATCGTGGCCAAACATTGGATTGAAATCTAATACTCCGACTCCGGCTAGATACTGAACGTTGGGCACTGACAACACGCAGTTTTTACTAAAGGCTGAAAGGACAGGAGCCGCAAACTGTTCTAGTTGGCTAAAAGCAACATTCGGAACCTGAATAGTCATACTTGAAACAAAGTGTTTAACACTAAGAAAATTAATGTGCTCTCTGGTAAGCTTCGGTGTGAGTCGAATTGCTTCTTCAATAGTAATATCTAATAAATCATTATTGCCTCTATCGATTCTTGAAGCGACCAAATTTGCCAATAAATTCAAGTCAGTCTTTTTACCTTTCTTAGCCGCCCCCTGAACAGCTTCATTCAATGCAGCTTGAACATCGGGCTGGGCCAATTTATCAGGATTAATGACGGCTTGCTTCTTAGCAATTTCATTCTTCAGTTCTCCCGCAAAAGCCATGACGTTTTCGTTTACCTGCTTCATGGCTTCTTCTTGAAGCTTAGGGAAGTTATCATGTATCAAATCAATGCATAGTTGTTTGACATTTTTATAGTCCATTCCCTGATGAGTGATATTAATGTCACGTTTCGCCTGGTAAGCCTCAGAGCTTTCACCTGTTTCTTGCTTCATATCTCCAATCACTCTCTATTCCTTAATGTTGATATCTCTGCCGGACTGATAAGCTTTAGAATTGTTACCGACCTGCTGACTCATATTTGCTCTCCTTCCAAAAAAGAAAGTTGCGGCAAACGCTGCAAGAAATGAAAGAAATGCAACAACTCCTTCAAAGCTATAGTCATTCACATATGAGTAATATCCCGATATAAAAATACCGACTAACGTAACCAGATGGCTAAATAACTTCATTTATACTCCGTAGTCTGGGAAACATAACATTGTATTGTGCGTATACGCATATTGAATATCTTTTGTGATTGAGGCAGATAAAGCGACACTTTATCTGCAAAAACCTCTATGTTTTTTATGTGTACTGATGTGTAGTATTCTAAATCATGGAGGAATACTATGCGACAACAAGTACAAAAAAGGTTAATTTCCGTATCGCCTTATAATCAAAATCCGCTTTGGCCAGATGGCTATTTTGACGTTTTGCAGGATGCCGGTGTGCATGAGGATTCATTTCTGATTTATGCGAATTGCGTCAGGGACTTGTTTAAGAATAACCCTGGAAAAGCAAGGCTATCTCTGGGTGCGAATGAAATTAGAGCTTATTTGCAACAGTTGGAAAACTCAGGTGCTGTGGAGGTTGCTGGACGTTTGCAAGCGAGGGAAGCGTTGATCCTCTACTACGAAAAATTCCGGGGCATTCCTTTGGTGAAACGTCAGCATGATGACACGGTAACAAAGAAAAATGAACCCTCAGAAAATTTGCGAATCGTTTCTCAAAGTAAACCCCACACGCCTTCACACCATTTGGATTGGACGGCACTGAAAACCGCTTATGTCACCGCAATTCGGGTTGAGAATTATGCCCGCTCCACCGAAAAAACGTATTGGCAATGGATTCGGGAATTTATTCATTATCATCAGGATCGTAGGCCAAGCGACATGGGCGCGGCAGAAATTGAAGCCTATCTCGGATATTTAGCGGTTAAAAAAAACGTTGCAGCTTCTACTCAGAATCAAGCCCTCAATTCTGTGGTTTTCCTCTACCGCAAGGTTGTCAAAAAAGATGTTGGGGATTTCAGTACCTTTACCCGTGCCCGGATGGGTAAGCGTTTACCTGTGGTGTGTAGCCGTGAAGAAGTGAGTGGACTTTTGAGTTCTATGAATGGGGTTGAACTGCTTGCCTGCAAACTCATGTATGGTACCGGTATGCGGGTTTCGGAAGCCCTTCGGTTACGAATCCAAGATCTGAATATGGATCGTAAAGAAATTACAGTGCGGGGAGGAAAAGGAAATAAAGACCGTCGGGTTCCCTTCCCTGATTCAATTCGAGCCCCCTTAGACGCCCATTTGCATTGGCGGCGTACTCTATACGAAACCGACCGTGAAAACAAAATGCATGAAGTCGAATTGCCGGGAGCCTTGGCTCGAAAGTATCCCTCTGCACCCTATGAATGGAAATGGCAATATGTGTTCCCTGCTGATGATTACTCAACGGACCCACGAAGCAAGGCTTACCGGCGCCATCACATTTTACCGGTACGTATCCAGCGCGCGGTTCGTCAGGCGGCCAGAGATGCGCAAATACAATCCCACATCGCTCCGCATACCCTTCGTCACTGCTTTGCAACCCATTTATTAGAGGCGGGGCAGGATATCCGAACAGTTCAAGAGCTGCTGGGGCATTCAGATGTGAAGACAACCATGATCTACACCCATGTGCTGAACAAAGGTCCGTTAGGGGTGGTGAGTCCTTTGAATACCTTGTGAGAGCTCGGTCAAATTAAAGCACCGTATCCGAAGGGATCACCGTACCTTTCGGCACCACGATTACGCCGTCGCTGATGGTATATTTCTCATAGTTTCCGTCTTCTTTGCCTTTCGGACTGATGATGACTCTATCTCCAATCCGAACATTTTTATCGATAATCGCATCTTCGATATGGCAATCCCGTCCGATACCCGGTGAGATTTCATGCTCCCCTCCTCTCTCTTCATCTTTATAGAAATCCGCACCCATCATCACGGTGTTGCGCATGACCGTTCCTTCCCCAATTACCCCACGGATCCCCACAATACTCCGAGTGACTTCTTTACCAGAAAGAATACACCCTTCGGAAAGTAGGCAATTGTTCACAATACAACTTAACACTTTTGAAGGTGGCAAATAGCGCATACGAGTATAAATGCGATATTTGGTATTATAGAGTGAGAACTCAGGCATTGAATCCGTGAGCTGCAGACTGCTTTCCCAGAAATTACGAATGGTTCCGATGTCTCTCCAATACCCTTCATACACGTAGGAAAACACTTTGGTATTATCGATGGCCTGCGGGATGACTTCTTTTCCGAAATCAACCGCTTCGCTTTTGAGGAGTTTCTTCAATATATCCGCATTGAACACATAAATACCCATACTCGCCAGATAACATTCTTCTTCGTACATGGGCGCGCGAAGTGCGGTGAGTTCGGGGGTGTCTCCGGGCTTCTCGACAAAATTTGTGATCCGCATGTTTTCATCGGATTGAAGAATCCCTAAGGATCCAGCGTCCCGACGATCCGTTGGCTTGGTGGCAATGGTTACTTCGGCCCCTCGTGCAACGTGTTCCTCGAGCATGGCCTTGAAATCCATAGAATATAATTGGTCACCGCTCAGAATCACCACGTAATCGGCTTTCTCATTATCCAAATGACCTAAGGTCTTACGAACGGCATCTGCAGTTCCATTGAACCAGCTTTCGTCCCCTGGGCTTTGCTGGGCCGCGAGAATACGCACAAAATTTTTATTAAAGGAGTCAAAGCGGTAACTGGTATGAATGTGGCGGTGTAAAGATTCGCTATTAAACTGGGTCAGCACAAAAATCTTTTTAATATCATTATTGATGCAGTTACTTATCGGAATGTCGACCAATCGGTATTTTCCGGCAATCGGAACCGCAGGTTTTGACCTTTCCGAGGTTAAGGGTTGCAAACGGGTTCCTGCTCCACCACCTAAAATGACACCAATAACGTTCATGCATGCTCCTTGATTACTGTTTATTTTTTACTCTGTCATAGCCGTTGCTTAATGTCAGGAAAAAGAAGATGAAAAATTGATGAGGGCGTAATCTATTTATGGGTTTCGCGGTGGGAAAAATCAAGCAACGACGCCAAGAGCGCAAACGTCAGATATTTTTGCCACGAAAGTGCGTGATCGTTTCTTCCCCTAAAGTCATGCCTACGCCTACGGTGCACAAGTCCGGCGTACCAGTCCGGCAGATAAACCCCATCCCGAAACATTTTTATGGGTAGTATTTAGTGGATTCGATTGTAGTATTTCTTGCGCAGTCGTTTCGGAACGGGGCTTTAGGGGTGGTGCTCCTTTCCTGCCCTTTCCTGGCAAACTAATGAATCATTTTGTCATTGATGGCTTTTCAGGAGATTCATAGAACACAATTTACGCTATTCAGTTACTGGTGGACTTGCATTTCAGAATGAATATTCCATAAGTTCATTTTTAACGGAGACGGACTATGAAAACGATTTATTTAAGCGGACCGATTATGGATGAGCACTTGGGCCATGCCCGGGAATGGCGTGAGGAAGCTAAAAAGAAGCTGGAAGGTCACTTCAAAATTCTGGATCCCATGCGACGGAATTTTAAGGACCGGGAAGTGGATAGCGCGAATGAAATCGTGGAATTCGACCTTCAGGATGTTCGCGATGCGGATATTCTCTTGGTAAATTACAATAAAGCCTCGATCGGCACTTCCATGGAAGTATTTTACGCAGCTCAGGATTTGGGTAAATTTGTGATTTCGTTTAGCCCCTTTTCCTTTCAAGACTGTAGCCCGTGGATGGTAAGGTATTCTACCAAAATTTTACCTTCGCTTTCTGATGCGACGGATTACCTCGTTAGTCACTTTATCGACTGAGGATGCGTTATGATTCTTAAACTCGAACCTTATTCCGGTATTAGTGGTGACATGTTTCTCGGAGCCTTAGCTCCCCTCCTCCATGCCGAAGATGAGATCATTGCACTTCCCAAACGCTTAGGACTTGCTGGCGTAGAGGTTCGTTTCGAAAATGTGATCCGTTCCACTATTCAATGTAGGAAGGCCACGGTTACGGTTCAAGGGGAGGCACCAGCCAGTGAGCAGCATGATCACGATCACGATCACTCGCATTCAGATGACCACGACGGGCACCATCATAAGAATGATCATGGGCACGATCACTCGCATTCCGATGATCCGAAGCCTACGCACGATCATCAAGCCCACTCCCACAGTCACCGGGCCTATGTGGATATCGTTCAGCTCATCAGCCATGCAGACCTGCCCGAGGGTGCCAGAGCTATAGCCCTAGACTTATTTAAAAAATTAGGGGAAGCGGAAGCTGAAATGCATGGGATGCCCTTAGAAGAGGTTCACTTTCATGAAGTGGGCGGGGAAGATGCGATTGTGGATCTGGTCGGAGCCGCCTTATTGATCGACAAGCTTAAACCAGAAGCGGTGTACTCCACCCCGATCTGTGTGGGTTCCGGATTTGTAAAAACCGCCCACGGCCGCTTGCCGGTGCCTGCACCCGCCACTCAAAAACTTTTAGAGGGATTCCCTACCTTTCAGGGCCCCATCGCCAAAGAAATGTGCACCCCCACCGGGGCGGCGATTTACGCAGTATTGAAACCTAATTTTTCACTTCCCACCTTAATCACCACCCAAACAAACCTTGGAGCCGGCACCAGAGATTTGGATCAACCGAATGCCTTACGATTAAGTTTTTGCCAAACGACCTCGACCAATCCTAACCAAGAGATCACCCTTCTGGAAACCAATCTGGACAATTCTACGGGAGAAGACGTAGGGGCGGATCTGTTACAAGCCCTATTGGATCAAGGAGCACTCGACGCTTGGCTTACTCCCATTCTGATGAAAAAAGGTCGGCCCGCTAACCAACTCAGTATTTTGTGCGAACCTTCAAAAAGCACACTTCTCTCCGAGTGGGTGCTTACAAATCTTCCCACCTTAGGCGTGCGTAAATTTTCCGGCTCACGACAGATTTTGGAGCGATCCGTTATCACCGTAGAAACACCCTATGGAAAGGTGGACGTCAAAGTCCATGAACTACCCAATGGCGAAAACCGCTATTTCCCAGAATATGAAAGCTGCAAAAAATTAGCGAAAGAGTCGGGAAAATCTCTCCAGCATATTCGAGATGCGGCTAAGGCTGCCACCTGAGCGTAACATAGGCATTCTTGCCTGTAACCGCGAGTGCAGTACTCAACCCCTCGCCCTTTGGTAGCCTTCCAAACAGAGCTTAACGAGGTCGGGGTGTATCCCCTCGTGAGTACAGGCTAAAATCCCTGTGTTACGATTTAAGTTTATTTTTTCGCGGAAAACTCATTCTTCGCTGCTTTCAGGTAACAGAACCCCAACCCAGGAATCAGTTATGTTAAAAAAAATACTCGTCGGTCTCGCCCTTCTCACAGTAGTTCAGTCCCTTTATGCTGAACCTCGAGAGTATTTTGTAGGGACCCTGAATTTGGCTGGATTAGTCCCCATAGAGCTACCCGAGCCGGGAACCCTCCTCCGCTACCAAAATTTAGAGCAAGCCCTCACAACCTGGAATCAACAGACCATAGGATATATTCCGAGGAAGTTTAGGGATCCGCTGAATACCATGCTTCAAGTAGGTCTGGAGCTTCGCTTTGAAGTAGGTCATGTCTTTGCGGACCCTCTACCCGGCAAATTTATCAGTATAGAGGTCTGGGTTCGCACGGAGCATCCAGAGAAAATCCAGCCCTTAATTTATTCGATTCCTGCCTTGGAAAGGCCACCTTTAACCGCGATAAATGATTGAGGTAGGAGATGGTAGACAGGAGATGGAAGATAAGAGGCTGCGGGCGATTTTGTGGTCGAAGGTCGTATTCTCAAAGCCTGGCCTGTAGGGCGAGGCAAAGAGGTAAACTAGTTACAAGAGGCTGACCGCCACTTCCAACTTCAGAGCCAACCTTTTATCCTCATCGCTTGTTCGGTAACTAGTACCATAGCCCTCTGGGCTGGGTTTCGGAGAATCCGATTCTTCGCCGCAGAGCGTCACCAATCCGTACGCCAGATGCCAATAGTGTAGCTGGCTGTAGTTATCGTTTCGATCACCCGTTCTTTAAGTTGGTCGCGAAGGTATCCTCTGCCGATGCCTTACACCTGAGGGATTCTTGGGGAACTTAACCTGTAGATGGAATCAGGAATGGCAACAGGTTTTACCGTCCCGATTTTACTTTAAGGTCATCATGAGGTATTATTGTAAAAATACATCAGACACTCATTATGAAAAACACCTTATTTGCCCTTCTTAGCTTTTCCCTGTTAAGCCATACTCTTGCAGAACCCAAATCGGCTTTACCTAAGCTAAACATTGGCGACAGCGCTGAAAAAGTAGTCGAAATCCTTGGAAACCCCACCGGATACATGGAAACCGGAGAACTTGGCATCTATTACTTTGAGTTGGGTAGTGTTCATATGAAATCAGGAAAAGTCACCTCCATGAATCTCATCAGCCACGAAAGCTTGGTAACCCGCAAAGAGGCAGAAGCAGAGGCCAGAGAACTAAACCGTATAAAGGGTGAAGAACTTTTAGTTTCTATCAAAGCAGATGATCTATTCTCTGTGTTACCGGCAGAAGACCGTTTGATCTTCTGGGAAAATTTCCGGCGTGATTATCCGGAAGTGGATATCTATATTTTATACACAACCTCGAAAATCGAAGCCTCAAAAATCGTCAGAGACCGTCAAGAAGAAGAGCGAATTGCATCGTTGGAACGTCGGGTACGTAATGCAGAATTCGCAGCCGATCGAGCCGTGAAGCTCGCTGAAACACAAAGAGTATTGGACTATTCGAATTATTACAACCGTTCTCGTGGGCGCTATTATGCTACTCCCTATATCATCCGTAGGAATAACAGAACACACGTCCCCTCTCAGCGGATTAGGGGCTCAACCTCCAACTCAACTGTTGGATTGAATCTAGATTTCCGTTCGGGAACTCGAATATCTACAAACAACACGTCTCGAATCGGTCACGTAGTAGGTCCCACAGGAACCATGACCACAGGTACGTACCTGATGAATTCCCGTTAAAGGGGATCCGTACTAGGGAATAAAAATCACCTTCAGACGTAGTGAAGTTCAGGTACGGTCCGCGGCTACGCAAACCCGACGCAGATTCAAGGGCTGAGCGAAGCTCTCTGGACTGCGCAATCCTCTAAAAAACCATAAAGTATTAGTCAGGGAACTACACAAACTTGACGTCATGGAGCCTGAAGAAAAGGCGGCTAAGCTTACGGCCTTTGCGACAGAAGTGCTAGAGGCTCCTTCAGAACTTGTGGGTACGTTACAAAGCTCATTACGTGATGAAATACTTTTATATGAAGGGCTTCTAGGCTGTATTAAAGGTACTCTACCGTAGAGTTTCTTATCGAGATCGATTAACCCACGATTAAGAGTAATCTAAACCTCTTTTACACTATTTGTGGCTGGAGATATTGATACCTAGGAGGCAGCTTTAGTGGTCGGTAAATCTAAACCGAATTCGGTAGCTCATGGAGTAGGAACCAGAAGTTTTCTTATGCCTTGTAGAAGTTTAAAACAGAATATTCAGTTGAAGCATACTGTCTAGCATTCACTTTTGACCCTTTGCTTTACATTTTCGGCTCAGCAGGAGGAGCAGAAGTCCTGTTAACAAAATTGAGCCGCCCACAGACGCGATCTGTAGTTTACCTGAACCTGTGTTAGGAAGGAAAATAAATCCAAGTAGCAGAAGTCCAATTACCACACTGGTTCCTCCAATCGCTAGATACTGGAAGCGGTCATGTTGCTCACCAATCTCACGTTCGAAATCGACCGGAGTGTGCATGCGTTGATAAAATTCCTTTACGCGTTGTTTGTAGGATTCACCAGCAAACCTCCAAATCGGTAAGCTGCCCACACAACCGATCGCACTGAAAAGGTAAATCCAGATTAACCGATCCTGAATCGGCCATGACACATCCAAAACCATACTCTGGTAAACAAAATAGGTTGAAGGAATCAATGCACAGCCGATAATGATGTAATAGGACATCCAGTGAAGCCGTTTGATCCAAAGCGCTAACAGAACCGGCATTCCCAGCGGTAAACCAATTACAGCCGAAATCATTAAGTAGGCATCAAATAACGACAACTTCTGTTGTAAACCAAGCAATAGGGCAATCACAATGATGTACACTCCTAATAAAACGGTACTAAATCGGCATAGAAACAATTGTGATCGGTCCGAAAGCGGGTCAAGATTTCTCCGGCTACGTAATCGTGGAATCATATTGTTCACGATGACACCCGTAGTATTATTGAGACCTGTATCCATACTGCTCATGGTGGCTGCAAGCATAGCCGCGAGCATAAACCCCATCAGTCCATTCGGAAGAACTTGTTGAGCCATAAAGGCATAACTCGCTGTGGCGGGCTCTTTCACGTCCATGGCCATGATTTCAGATTCATACAAAAACCGACCTACCATAGGAGGAACAAACCAAATAATAGATCCAATAAACATCAGCAGGCAGGCCCAAAGAGCAGCTAAACGAGCATTACGTCCATCCTTTACCGAGAGAAACCTTCCGGCAGTTCCCAAGTTAATGTAGCCTTGGAGTTGAAGGATAAATATCACTACCATCCACTTCCAAGTAAATTTATCATCTGGAAATGCACCCGGTTGTTTGACAAAAGTGAAATCAGATTGGAACGCAGGATCACTGAAATATTCGAAGAAGGCTCCGAGACCGCCGATCTCACGTAACGACAAAAAAAACATCAGGATGGTCAGAGCAAACATCACTAAACCTTGAACAAAATCTGTGGCCATTACGGCCCATCTCCCACCGGAGGTGGAATAAAATAATACAATAACCCCCAATACCACGATCACTGCGGTCGTGGGGACTTCCAAAATTACGCTAGTGAATACCGAAAGGGCATATAATTGCGTAGCTGCACTGACAGGCTGGATCAAAAGAGAAATTACGGCACTAAACTGTTCTACTCCCACGTTAAAACGGTCCCGCATAATGTCTGCCCAGGTGGTAGCTCGTGTTTGTCGAAACCAAGGTCCTATCCAAATGCACAAGGCTAGGCCCACACAGTTAGCGGCATAAATAACTAAAAAAGATGGACCCGCCTCAAAGGCCGCAGAGGCATTACCTGTAAAAGTGAAGGCACTGATACCCGCCATAAACATACTGGTTCCAACCATCCACCAGGTTCCCTGAGCTCCGCCACGCGCGAAATCACTCACATTTCGGTTCAGACGGGAAAATAGACCCCCTAGAACCATGAGGATGATAAGATAAACACCTAGAGTAATAAATTCGATCTTCATATGTTTGAGCCTTAGAAAGAGGTGCAAAAAAAGAACCGCCTCAAGTGAGGCGGGTCTATACTACTTCGTTTAGACCACTTTTTTAGAGGCTAGATTTTTTAATGTTACGACTGATTTTTGTATAGGTGATGAATGTGAGAAACCCACCCACCATGAGGAGCAATGTACTGGGTTCAGGAATAGCCGAAACCTCGACCGTGTAATCACTCAGATAGTACCCACCACCTGAGGTGTAGAGGCTACCACTTGTACCTGAATTGATTAGTAGAGCTCCACGGTTAGTACCGTCTATCGCATCAATTGTAAAACTACCGCTTACAGTTGTCCATGCCGAGCTGTCATCTAGAAAACTAAAGGTTTGGTCTAATTCCGTATATGCAGAGACACCGACGGTTGATGTACCGTTTGTGTAACGGACGTGCCAATCAGCAGGATTAATGGAGTTATTGGTATCATTTCCAAGAATCTTGAAGGAGTAATCCACTTGTGCCTGTTCTCCTGGCGCGGAGGTGAAATCAAGATTCATGAGGTAGAAGCCGAAATTCGTATTCTGAGTATTGACCGTTCTCAAATAATAGGCAGATTCACCCAAAATAGTTTCAATAGAGTGATCGGAAATTGAGCTTTCTCCGCGGGCAATAAACATATTAGAATCCGTACCTGGGTCACCTGAACCGGCATAGGAAGCATCGAGAGTGTAGTTCCAACTGGCCGTATCGGTCGCTAGTGCACCTGTGGTAGTGAACGTGGGGCCAAATGAGGCCGCATGGAGTACAGATAAGCACTGCAATATGAGTAGAGCAGGCACGAGGTAGGTTTTTGTTTTCATTGGTTGTCCTTTAGTAGTTGATAAGGGAGAAATTACTTTTCTGAAAATAGGGTAAGTTGCTCAATTCGTAAGGCTTTATCTACAGCCCGCCCAAAGCCTACCTGGAAGTCGATTTGATCCGGCGCTCCTGGAGCGAGTGGACGCAGGGGACCCAGTAGGATCTTCTCGCCTTCATGGTTCACAAAACCTACGGTAAACTCTCCAGAGTCATCCCAGGCGATTGAGAAGTCCCGCGCCCGATTAAACCAAGGCATCTCATCTTCGAAGGACATATGCGATTCCCCCCCGACCACTAAACCTTCTTGATTGTTCACCAAACGCAAAATAAGAACGGGACGTCCCTTTGCGAGTAAGGTCAGTGAAGCATTTTGATTTTGCGTGCCATTGGTTCCTGCCCGAAAGGTCACCTTCCCAGAAGTGATAGGCTCGAATGAGCTAGTAAAGAGTGGCGTTCCAGCTTCATTAGATTGTTTGTCCCGTGAGCTGTCCAGAACATCACGTAACACCAATGCTGTATGAAGCCCTTCTACATTACCCGGTGGATCTTCCACCCGGACAGCTCCCTCTTTTTTGGCAGCTTCCGAATCTGCATCAAACACCTTCTCCCAATCGTCCAATGTGGTTTTTCCATTTCGGAAATCCAAAATGAATACCTCTTCCGCTTGGAGAAAAGGTAAATAAACGAAGGTCGTTAACATTAGAAAATAAAATATAATCGTTGACATATGATATGTTGTATCTATCTAACATAACCGATTGTCAACATATCTTTTTAAAAAAATGATTTATTCTGAAACAACCCACAGGTCAAAACCCACGTCAACGAAAACCATACCTAAGTGGCTAAAGGGAATAAGTGATTCTCCCGATCACTATCATGGGTTCAGGTGGTCAGGCGACGTGATGCCCAACAACTGTCTATTCTTCAACCGGACATCGGCAGAACAATTAAGCCCTCAAGCGGTGACCCATACCCTTCACCAACGATATCAACTCGTGGTATGTCTTTATGGGAAGGGAAAAGTATGTCTGGAAGATCAGATATACAACGTGGAACCGGGTACTGCGGTATGGGTTCAACCGAATAAATTCCACCGATATTTTGATGTTTCGGAGCAAGGCTTTTTATGGTTATTTTTCACCTATGAACAAGACGCATCCACCTTCGAAGGATCTCCTGCATCATCGCTCTATCCACTTCACGAGGAAGACCTCAAAATCATAGAGAATAGTGCAGGCCTCTATCAACGTGCAAAAGGAGAACGCGAAGCCTTCGAAGTAGGAGTCGGGATGGGACGCTTAATCGATAAACTTCTGACGCGCCCCTCTTTGCCGTCAATCACCCAAACAGATCAGGTACAAGAACAGCAGTGTAACCTTCTACGGAGGGTGTCCCGTTATGTGGATAACCACCTCGATCAAGCTATACGTATTGACAACTTAGCCGCAGAGATAGGCTTATCCGTAAGTCATTTGCGAAAAGTATTCAGGGAGGCCTTCGATATTAGTTTAGGTAGGTATTTACAAAATTCTCGCCTTACACGTGGCATCCAACTTATTCATATGGATGCGCTTTCCATTTCGGATATCGCAAAACGAAGCGGATTTGAATCTACAGAGGCATTCAGCCAAGCCTTTAACCGAGCCATCGGGTTTGCGCCCACAGCCTACAGAAAATATCTTTCCGATGGACATTCGCCCATCCGTCTCACAACTAACCCCCTATTGGATATCCCTGTATGAGCTCTTCCCTTTTTTCTGAAGTGGAACCTGTTGTGAAACAGCGAGGTGTCCACCTCGACTTTAAAGGTCTTGTTCCAACTTTTGAACATTTAGAGCGCCTGCTCATTCTTTTTAAAAAAATGGGCTATACGACCTTACTTGTAGAGTGGGAAGATGCCTTCCCCTGGTCAATTCACCCAGGCTTACAGGGGCCTTATGCGTTTACTAGAAACGAGATCCGGCGATTCGCAGATAGTTGTGCGGAATTAGATCTCGAAATCATTCCCCTTGTGCAGAGCCTCGGACATTCAGAAAACGTATTACACCTGAAAGATTTTGCTAAACTTCGGGAACTCCCAAACCGCACGGACGTGTTTCATCCTCTGCACCCCGAGTCGCCGCAGATTGTAAAGCGCATGGTTGAAGATGTGCTTCAGCTTCTACCAGAGGTAAAGCGGTTCCATCTTGGCGGAGATGAAGTCTATACTCTAGGCCAACATCCAGATAGCCGTGCTTTCGTAGAGCAAAACGGACTGCCAGCGCTGTGGATGCAACAACTGGATCCTACGATTCGGGTATTGAATTCCAAAGGGATTCGTCCTCTAGTCTGGCATGATGAAATCGTGAAATGGGAAGAAAAATCGATTCATGAAATTTCGCAGAAATTAGATCTAGTGGTGTGGGGATATACAGGCGATCCCCGAGATCACGATACCTATCATCACCGCTTCCCGCATATAGAAAAACTTCATCAAGCAGGTTGTACCTTGTGGGGTGCATCTGCATATAAAGGTGCTGACGGCCCTTCCGCAAACCTTCCCGATAGCCTCGCCCGGGCAAAAGCTACACTAGGGTGGGCCGAACTTTCCAGCTCTCATAACCTCGAGGGTATATTTATGACAGGGTGGAGTCGCTACGCGTATGGACGAATTCAGGTAACCCCACTTGATGCCGCATTGGATTCGTTAGTCTATGCGGCAGCAATACTTACTCGCGGGAGTTCACCGGAAGGTGGACTGGAAGCCTGTGTGGCTTGGCTAGATGACCAAGGACACGGAGAACACCTTAGACAATATAAAAATGTTCTAGAGCGTTTAACCAAACATGTTGAGCAGTCATGGGAATGGATTAGGCAACTTGAAGACCAGGTCGCAAACGTCAGCATGGAGCCTAAGAGGGCACATAGCGGTATCGAATGCATCATTTTCGAACTTCTTGAGGAGGATATCCGAAAAGCAAATGAAGCAGGCGACGACTTACAACTCTGTATGGCCGGGAACGTAAAAGCCCCCCTTCCCTTTTATTATCGGGAAAGCCGAATTCGTCCGCTACTGGCATGTGCAAAGCGCCTGAAAGAACAGTTTGACTCAAAAAGGCCTCTCACCAAAAGCGAAGCCGATCGGAACGAAATATCTGATTCATTTCGCACCCCTAAAAACCAGTTAAAATCTGACACTACAAAAAATACTACAACCTCTAAAGGGTTCACGTTAATCGAACTGTTAGTAGTTTTAGCTATTCTTGGGCTTTTAGTAACGTTGATCGTTCCGGCAATCACCAGCGCACTCAAAAGCGCACGTACGGTGGCCTGCGCATCAAATTTGCGTCAAATTAGCATGGCATCCATTCAATTTTCAGCGTCCAAGAAAGGAAAGCTACTCGACGAGCCCTTTACGATTCCCGATGTCTATTGGTTCCGACAGATTTATCCTTTTATAAAATCGAATGACGAAAATAAAACAACAGCTATTTTTCAATGCGCAGAAGACAAAGAAGCCATTAAAGCCTTTCATTCTGGGGAGTCCGAATGGGACAGCATCTCCTATCTCTTGATTATAGCAGATCCGAGCTGGAAATTTCTAAGCCAAATCACCAACCCATCGGTTTCTCCACAGTTCATTGACGCGGAAATTACCGCAACTCGTGATTATCGTACTCCGGTCAAATTCGAACAAAAGGTCAAAGGTAGCTCGTCTGAGTGGCGGCACGGTAAGGGTATTAATGTTGCAAATTGGGACGGAAGCGTACGATCAATTGTAGATCCTTCCTATCAGAACCTGATCGAAGCCTCTCTTTAACTTTTACGCTCCAAAAAATGAACTTCTCCTCTATAATTTCCTCAACGAAACGACGCAATAAAACCTTGGGTATTTACGTAGTCGCATCGCTTTTATCCCTAACTGCAAACACCGCCCCCCCCTGGGATCTGGCTGCATGGTCTACTACCGCCCCCTCCCAAGAGGATCTTAAAGGACTTAAGGACCTTACCGAAAGTTATCAAAAAAAGTCGTATCCGGAGCTGTACACTCTAGCCAAAATGGAAGCGGTATTTGTCAGCCACAGTCGCTCCGAAACCGAATGGGCCGCTTGGAGGTTTGCACACCTATACCGACTGACAACTGATAGGGATTACGCAAAACGCTCAGCCGTATTACTTGCCGGCTTAGCAGCCAGAGATATCCCCCCCGCTCCCGAAAAGATTCATATTGAAGGAAAGTGGATCCCGTATCCAGCGGTCATTGCGTATGGATTGATCCAGTCCTCCACCATCTGGCCTTTACAGATGGAAGAGAAGGCGCATGTGGTTGAGAAAATGTTCATCGATCACTGGATCCGCTCCTACGCAGAATCTTTTCGAAGAATTCTTGAACGGCCCGGACAAGTCACAAATTATACCCCCTTTGGATTACGACATGCCGCTTCGCTAGCCCTAGTTATAAAAGATCCGCATTTAATGACTCTCTGCCAAGAAACCGCATGGGAGCTCGCATTTTCACCTAAGTTCTGGCACGCAGATCTCATATGGCAGGAAGGAACCGTTTCCTATGCAAGGCAAGTATCTGGAAACCTTAAGGCTATGCTTCCAATGCTTGAAGCCGGTCTGGAGGCCGGATGGCTTCAGGATGCATCTATCCTAAAACAACTTGGGGAGCGACTTGAACGCATTGATAAAGCTCAAATCAACTTTAGTATGCCGAGCGGTCGCCCCATCCCGGTGCACGACACTCACTGGATGATCCCCTCGGATGCCCTTCCTCGGGCATCTCGTGCCATTGCCTATCCAGATTTTGGCCATTTCGCACTAAAGGGGCCTGACCTTGAAACACACCTTTCGATTCCAAGCCTAACAGGTGGAGGACGCTACGGAGGGGGTCACCGACATGATAGCCGCTTAGCTTTGTCGCTGTGGGCGCATGGGCAAGAACTTCTTCCAGATGCAGGCTACCCCTTTTACCCCGCGAATCACCGGTATTTTCATATGTCTCCGCTGGCGCACAATCTGGCTCTTTCCGTCGATCCCAAAGCTGAATTTCCGGCAGGACCTTATGGAATATGGGGCGGAGCTTGGGCTAGAAGCAACTTGGTAGGCTATGACGACGGGAGCAGTCACGAAGGAAAAATTACGTACATAGCGGCAACCTCACCGGGGCCAAAGGAAGAGCTCATGAAACGTGCAGAGCGCCATGTCCTTCAAGTAGAGACCGGAATGTGGTCAGGATATGTAGTGGATATATTTTGGGTTCAAGGAGGGCGTTACCACCGTTCCTTTCTTCGTCAATCCGAAGATGAAGCTGTCACCCAGAGTGTGGATATCGAACTTTCACCCGTTGGCGACACGATGGCCGAAATTTTAGGAGAACCCTCAGAGGGAGATAAGGCATGGACCCGGAAGCTACTCCATCCTCTAAAAGTCCTAACCGAAAATGGGTTTCACATCGAATGGGCCGGAAATGAAAGTGGCGTTACCTTAAATATTCACGTCGCCCCTCAGTCGGGTTCCGTAAGCTGGCTGAGTCAGATGCCTCGCCTACGTCCTACCAATCAAGATCCATCAAAACGGGATGACTTCCCTGGATGGCATCTTTTCCGACAGCGAGAGGTACAAGCAGATGAACTTACTCTTTGGGCCGCAATTTATGAACCGGTTGCAAACGGAGCGGAGAGGCAGATTGACAAGGTCTCCTGGTCGTTGGACCCCAACCAAAAAGGACTTAAAGTAGAAATATTTTTGGGAGAACGCAAAGATACATGGGTACTTGCCTTGAACGATTCTGAGAATTTTTCCATCGAAGATGTTAACTTGAAAGGTCAAGCTGCCGGCTTCTCAGAACAGAAGGGTCAACTCCAATGGAGCTGGGCCGCGACCGGTAGTCACTTAAGCCAGTTAAATAAAGAGCGGGCTAATGGAGGTTCCGCACAACCTTTTCTAGTCAAATCCTTACAGGCAGAAGATGGGGGCGAAACTATCCTACAGGTGGATGGGGCGATGGAGCTTCCCCCAGGAAAATGGGCGAACTTAACCTTTGCTGACGGCAGCGGGCGTGGCATGTATTTACCTGCTATAGCGTCTAAAGAAAAAATGACTACCCGCTTCTCTCTGGAAAGGCCACCCGGCTTGGAAGTCGATAAGGAAGGAATGAGGCGCATAGCCTTTCCTCAACACGACATCCCTGGTAGGGTAGAACTCACTCCCTTAGGCGGATATTTTAAACGCTATACGGATGAATTGAAATAGACCATATAAATAAAATCTTCAGAAAAGAGTCAGGTATTGTATTTAGTCATTCTCTCTTTACGACTTAAGAATGCTTCGTCATCTCCTAACTGAAATCTCTTGAGGGCGCGGAAACTATTGCTTGAATGACCCAACTGCTATCGTTTAGATATCTATCTGGGGGCTAACTAAGGTCAGCTCGTGCATTGCATCAAAAAAAATGATTTTAGAAATTTCGAGACTATTTGTGACGAAACTCACGGGCTGACTATCCAGACGGCTCCCTACTCCTTTCATCGAATTGATGATTTCATTATGTGCTTGGCGTTGGGGAAAAATACGATTTTCTTACAACGGTTGAACGAGGGGGAAGATGGCGAGGATGCAACGAAAAGATTATGACTTGCGCCGTCTTATCAGTAGCAATGCCGCACCCATGGTGAGTGCCAAAAGAGTAAGCGAGGATGGCTCTGGAACCGCGGTAAGTTCGAAATTATCGATACGTAGGGCTGTTGTTCCAACTATATCAGGGATGAGCCATTTCAAGGTGAGATTGCTCTGGTTCTCGATGGCAGAGATCGTAGATAAGTCGATGGACCATTCGTTAAATGTTGCATTATCAGCGTAGGTATCGAGCGTGAGACCTGTGCTAACTTCACCTCCGCCGATGTCGTAAGTGAGATCCGTGAAAGTAGTGATGGGGTTCACTCCACCTGAGTAAACGTCAAAACGGACCAGCATACCCTCTAAGCTCGTGGCATCAAAATTAAGGCTGAATGAATTACCCGTATTATCAAAAAGCCAACGCATAGACCCGGGATTACCAGTACCACCGCTACCTAACCAAGTCGTGCCCTGAAAGTCAGTGTATGACGATGCGCCACCGTTACTAAAATTAGCCGAGCCTGTTCCGGCAATAGACATGGTGGGCGTTCCACTGGTGATACCCTCAAATGCGGTTACATCTCCAGTTGATGCGCCACCAGCAGGGGTTGTTTGAAAGGAGAAAAAGATGGCATTTGCCGAGCAGGGCAGTGCCGTAATTAAAGATATGCCAGCAACGCATAGAGCTAAAAAAGGTGTGAATGTTCTTTTAGATACGTTCATATATTTTTTCCCGTCGGAGTTTAATACTTTAGCTCTTACAATAATACTTAAATGTATGTTTTAACAATGAACTTTCTTTAACAATATATAAAACAGTGTCAATAAAATAATATCTGTTGACTCATTAGTTTAACGAACTCTATAATCTCTTCATACTCTCTCCCGAACTAAATGAACCCATAGTCTCAGTGATACGCCTCAAAACCTTTTACATCGCGGTCCTGACCTTGATTACTTCGATCCTCGGGCTGCAGGCTGGTAATTCACATGGGGTGGATGATGCCAACATTGAACGGTTCTGTGAGCTTCAATCTGTGCTAAAAAATGTACCAAAGAGAATTGCCGGGTTTTTCTCACTACCGTATCGTTTGCCTTATCCTGTCCCTCCGATCGATACTGCCGAAGAATTCGTTGAGCGGATTGATGAGGTTCTTGATCATACCGTCCGAGATCGTCTTTTGGCAGCTGACCCAGATGATGACTTGGCGTGGATGGGATGGAAAGGGATCGTTTTGGATAATGGTCTGGCTTGGTCTCATAAGGAGAAATTGAGCATCTACGCCATCAACCAGAACACACAAACCGTATTGGATAAAAGAGCTGAGCTGATTGAGAAGGTAAAAGAATTCGTCCAGAGGTCCTTTCTTCCGAAACTCATCCAGCAGGACGATCTAAACCGTATGGAAGATCGACTTCTGGCGATAAGTTAAGAATCTCCAATCTCCTAACTCCCATTTCTTATCTACTATCTCACAACTCTCATCTCCTAACTCCAATCCGATTTTCGACTCTATTTTTGATGTAATGCGTGGACGGATCCGAATGCCAAAATTGCGTTTTACTTTTGAATGGGCCACCACTGTTCAATCCCTATGTTTTTTGTATCATGGGATGAGGTGCAGAACTTCTTAACCCTCCTCGTCAAAAAATACGATGTCGAGAACAGGATGTATCCCAGCTGTTACAGATGACCACGGGGCTATTTTCTACTATTTTTTGGAGTTAAGACTTGAAGGAGTTCCTTTGGAATGATTTTGAATAACTATACTTACCCTCTGTTTATTCTATGCGATCCTTCTACTTAACCCTCCTTTTGTTTTTTCCCTGTGCACATGCTTTGGATACAGAAGTGCGTGTTTGGACTAGCACGGCTGGTACAACCCTAGAGGCCAAACTGATTGCAACCAAGCAAGGCTATGCTCGATTGGAGCGTACCGATGGCAGTCTACTTACGATCCAGTTGGATCAACTGAGTTTCGAAGACCAAGACTATGTCGATGTCGTTACCGAAGTAAGGGGTGCCACGGAGATTGAGGGAATAGCGGCTCAGCCGGGCAAACTCAGCGAACGAATAAACTGCATCACAGATCCAAAGTGGAACTACTACCTTTACTTACCAAAAGATTTTCATGACGCTCGCGAGTGGCCTGTTTGGTTTATTATGTCTCCGGGAGGAGGCGGAAATTCTGGTACTCTCAACCGATATATCAAAGGTGCAGAACAACTAGGCTGTATATTAGCGTTATCTGTAGAATCTAAAAACGGCTTTGATGGCGCTGCCGAGGCCACTCAAGCCATGGTAGATGATATTTACAATCGCCTACCCGTGGCCAGGAATCTGGGCTTTGCTAGTGGCATGTCCGGAGGCTCCCGTGAGGCATATTATTTGGCAGAACAGGAGGAAAATATTGCGGGAATTCTGGCTTGCGGTTCCGGGAGTGGTGTTTACCCCCCTGCGGGTAAATTTCGTAGTGCCAACCTTCGAAGTTCGACTTATGTATACAGTTTAATTGGTGCCAACGGATTTAATAGAACCGGTGCATTTAAAAGCCATGATAGTTTTCCAGATCACTATCGATTACGTTTCTTCCCAGGGAGCCACACTTGGGCTGGGGAAAAACTGATCGCCGAAGGAATGGCCTGAGTGCTGGGTGCGGGACTTGAAGACTACAAAGGCGAAGGAAGTGAGAAAATGAAAAAGACCTACGCAAAAAAAATGTGGGCACTGACTCAGGACCAAGTTGAAAGCCAACCGTGGGAGGCGCACTATTGGGCCAGCTATTTAAAAGATTTTCTGGGCCCCCAACACATTAAAACCGCGGCGGCCACGTTAATGCAAAGGCTTGAAAGTGATCCGAAGGTTCAACAAGCCCTAGAAGCGGAAAAAGATATTCGAAAACTCGCTGATACCTATTTCCGCGTGTTCTACACCGTAGATCAGAAACCCAATGAGTCACGCACGAAAGATGCCGAGCGAATGTCGGAAAAATATCCAGATATTCCTCACAGTGAACTAGTGAAACGTTTGGGAGACCCCTGCTAAACTACCATGGTGGATAGAGCGTACTTCTTCAGAATCTGGAAGCCTTATCCACGCGGATAACGTCTAAGTCGTCTTCGTGCGTTGTGAGGGGTAGGACTTTTTAGTGAATCTTCTTCACTGAGAAACAAAAGGGCTAAGCTGAATGGCACTAGGTTACGTTATTTTTGAAGAGGTACTCGAGCCATAGATCCGATAGGATTTTAGCCCAGTCCGTAGGGTTGGGGTTTAGGAGACAAACAATATAGGCGGGCTGTAGGTTCGCAAGCAAAGGCTATGGTTCCGCTAGGACACCCTCTTTGAACAAGGGTACGGCGTGATAAGTGTCTGCGCTCCGAGCTTTTTCAAATCCCGTTGCTCAGCTCCGGGCGCGGCTGAGCATGAATTGATTTCCTTCGGTGTCTTCGCACATGGCGATATGCGGAGCTTCCCCATCTTCGGGTTGTGGCTCCTGCTCACATTTGCCACCAGCTGCAACCACTTCGGCAGCACCGGTGACGACATTGGCGACTTGAAAGGTTAAGCCTGTCCAGGTCTGCTTGCCTTCGCCGCCTCCGTGAATGGCGATAAGCCCTCCCGCGACTTCGAGTTCGATGATCGCGGAATTTTGGCGGACGACCTTCGCGCCAAAAATGGTTTCGTAGAATTTTACGGCGCGCGAGGCGTCATTCGCCCAAATGGTGTATTTTAGTTTTTCAACAATCATAGATAATAATCTAACAACTAATTCAAATTTAGCAATGGCGGGTCAAAAGATCATCGGTGGATTTCTCGGGCAAAGAAACGTCGGGTCATGGTTGGTACGTTTACCTAACACTTGCCCCACTAAAGGGATAATCGATGTATCCTTCCTCGCCGCCGCCGTAGAAGGTCTCGCCGTTTGGCTCGTTGAGGGCTAGGCCTTGGGCGAAGCGGTGGACCAGGTCGGGGTTGGCTATAAATTGCTGGCCCCAGGCGCAGGCATCGGCCTCGCCCTTTTCGATCAGAGCTTCCGCGGTAGCTTGATCCAATTGCTGGTTGGCAATATAGACGCCCCCAAAGCGTGCTTTAATTTTCGGTCCTAAGCGCGGTTCCTCCTGAGACTCACGGGCAAAAATAAAGGCAATACCGCGATCGCGCATGGCGTCGGCGACGTAACTAAATGTTGCTTCTAGATCGGAATCACCCATATCATGCGCATCCGCGTTTGGCGCAATGTGGAGCCCTACACGGTCCGATCCCCAGACAGAGATGGCGGCATCGACCGCTTCGAGCATGAGGCGGGCACGGTTTTCAATGGAGCCCCCGTATTCGTCGGAGCGGTGATTGGTGGAATCCTGCAAAAACTGATCGAGCAAGTAGCCATTAGCTCCATGCAACTCGACACCATCAAAGCCTGCACGCTTGGCGTTTTCTGCACCTCTGCGGAAAGCGTCCACGATGGCAGGAATCTCATCAAGCTCCAAGGCACGTGGGGTTTCATAGTCTTTCAGTGGACGCACTAAGCTAATGTGTCCTTTAGCCGCAATTGCGCTGGGCGCAACCGGCTGGGCCCCTTCCAAATAGAGTGGGTCAGAAATACGACCGACATGCCAGAGTTGTAAAAGGATACGACCATTTTTGGCGTGCACGGCTTGGGTGATGGGTTTCCAGCCTGCTACTTGTGCATCTGACCAAATGCCAGGGGTATCGGGATAACCGACTCCCATCGGAGTGACCGAGGTGGCCTCGGTAATAATCAAACCGGCGCTGGCGCGCTGCGCGTAATATTCAGCCATCAGTGCATTCGGTACCCTACCCTCACTGGAGCGACAACGGGTGAGCGGTGCCATGATCATGCGATTGGGCAATTCCCACGCGCCGATTTTGATAGGAGATAATAAGGCTGAAGGGGTGGATACTAGGGCGTTCATTTTTTTCATTATAGGGGTAGGTGCGCATTAGGGGCGAAGATGAGTCGGAAATATGACCAGAGCTTCAAGGGGGTATATACCACATACGTCGCTAGCGCTATAGAAACCGCTATCGAAACCAAAAAGTTGGCAGAAGTGATTTCGATAGCGATTGTTGTGGAGAGCCCAACTATTTCTGCGCCTGTCCTTTGGGGGGGGCATGAGCTTGACACTTTGGTTTCACTCCTCGTCCGCTCTTAACCAAAATCGAAATCTTGATTACTCGCATCACCAGCTAACCCCTTCCGCTTCGTACTTATGTGCGAAAAGCATTTTTTATCCATTGGTCACATGTAATGGAGGAATTATCTATGAAAGCCACCGCCCTATTCCTCCTGTCCTCACTCCTTATCTCCTTGCCAATTACCCAGGCCCAAACCAATACAACCGACACGAACTTGGAGCCGCAAGTCATCAAGGCCGCGCTCGACGGTAAAAAGGATATTATCGAGCAGGCACTTAAACGCGGCTACGATGTAAACACCGCCGACCCAGAAAAACGCACGCTCCTCATGTTTGCCTCGTTTAACGGCCATTCAGATATCGTCGAGCTGCTGATCAAAGCCGGAGCTGAAGTAAATGCCCAAGATCAAATCGGTACCTCTGCACTCATGTTTGCTGCCAGCGGACCGAGCCCAAAAACCGTTGAGCTACTGCTGAAGAACGGTGCGAAAATCAACATGGTCGATAAGAACGAACACTTTTCCGCCCTCATGTGGGCCGCCGCCGAAGGACAGAGCGAAAACGTTAAACTCCTGCTCGCGAAAGGGGCCGACCCGACTCTGGAAGATATCGATGGGGACAACGCCGAATCCTTCGCTGCAAAAGCAGGTCATACCTCCGCTGCACGGATCCTGAAAGAATTCTCAGCCACCAAAACCAAAGCTACACAGGTTAAATCAGAATCTAAACCGGAATAAGGGTTCATCTTGGAATGGAACCCTCTCCCTAAAATTTTGTGGAAGATTAACCACACATATTGCTTAAGGGCTGTGGAGTTGGTCCTGTTTTTTTTGCCACAAAAAGGCATAAAGGGAACACCTCCCCTCTAACCCCGTTTTGAAACGGGTTTACGTTTTACTAGGGAAGCTTTACTGAAAAGAGTTTGAAGAAAGATGAAGGACGGTTGCTTGTGGAATAGCTACTATTTTTTTACCTCAAAAAGCGCATAAATAAGGTAGCCGCCAAGCTCCGCTCCGGTTTGCTTGGCATTCTCCCTTATCCCAAAGATCTGTTTCAAAACGGGGCTTTTTGAGGGAAAATCGTTTATGCCCTTTTGCGGCTACCTAAAAGGGGTATTCCGCTAAGGCAAGCCTAACCATATCATATCCAAGCGGCTAGGGAGTGCCCGAGCTCCGGTAAATCCAGAAGGATATTAACCAAGGATTAATCGCAGCAGACGTTTTCCTAGGAATAGGATATCCAGAGAAGGCAAACAAGCTACCAGTAATCCAGGGATCCATAGAGGCCAGTTTTTGAGGATATAATGCGAAGACAGTGGCGGGAGTTGATACCTAAACACCACCCAAATTAAAAGTGGATACAAGACCGGAGGACCTAAAAAAAGCACTAGGACCTTCAGAGGTCCCCACAAGGGGCCGAACAATTGGACGGACTGTATAAAGCGGAGAAACCCTAAGATCAAAAACCACACCATGACCCCACAGGCCATACCTTTAATACTGTTGGTCACTTTAGATAAAACTGTCATGCATATCTCATATGAAAAACGAATCTTCTGTCAACCGTTAGAGAGACTGAAAATAGAAACACCCGTACCCCATACAAATTCGTACAATAGTACCGGCAAAGAAATCTTCTATCCAATGTATGTTGGAGCACAGAATAGACAGAAAGGTGTAATTCGGAGAGTTCGATAAGGCGTAGATAGCGACTCAATCTCCACGCGGTATATCACCTCGCCGTTTCACGCAGTATTGGCTTCTATGTTTTCAACCAGGTTGCCTTTGCGATGAAATATCTTCAGGAAAAGTACGGACTCGAACGCATTCAGGTGGTGGACTGGGATGTTCACCACGGAAACGGGACCTACGACATTTCGAAGAGAGATCCCATGGTGTTTCAATTTCATCTGTAGCGCCGCAATAGTTAGCCCAGCACAGGAAAAGAGTATGAGCACGGCGAGGCAGACCCTATCGGAGGACTGGAACTGAAATAGGAAAATTTCGGAACCCTCACCCGGCGATTAGAAGCGATTGCGGATAAGCATGGCGAAGGCAAGGTCGTATCGGTGTTGGAGGGAGGTTATAATCTCGACGCCTTTACAGAATACGTCCGCATTCATATCCATGCGCTACAGGGGTGAAAAAAGGGGAAGCCGTAAAAGGTATAAACCCGTACTGTTTTATTCGAGTATTCTTTCAAAGAACTACCGAGACCCAAACCTCGGGCTTATCCAATAAATGTTTGGGTGAATCGGATCGGGGGCATCTCGCCCCCGTACCGTTTTCCGAGTTTCGGAATTTCCGGTTTTTACATTCCCGACGGTCGGAAAGCCCCCCCCCTAACTCCGTATACATTATAGGGATATTCACTTCGCTGGACTAAAGGTAGTGTACGGGTATTTGGCTCGTTTTGCGTCCCTGTACTTCAGATGGTTTTGAGGAAATAGACCCTCTGTGGCCTAAAGGCCTACAGCCACCCTGCGAAAAGTGGCCGGAGCCGTTTACGGCCCGGAAATTCCGTGTAATTTTGAGGTGATTTGAACCAATAAACTTCGTTTTTATGAATCGCATTTCCTAGGACCAGTGAAGTAAATACCCCTAATTCATTATTCATCACTCATTATTTATCACTCATTTAATAGCCTTCCCCGGAGTACGATGAGGTATCTTTTTCAAAGTGCACCAGGAATTGTAATCGCATCTTTTATCGGCGAGCGTTATGGTTTTGGCAGTCATAAAATTATTAAACCTGAAGGAGACGAGATTATGGGCTTTTTGGACAAACTTCGCGGCGAATTGGTCGACATTATTGAATGGCTGGATTCCAGCAATGACACCTTGGTTTATCGATTCGAGCGCTACGGCAACGAGATCAAGTGGCACGCCAAATTGGTGGTGCGCGAGGGGCAGATGGCGGTATTCATCAACGAAGGCAAGCTCGCCGACGTGTTTACGCCGGGGACCTACACCCTTGACACCCAAAACCTCCCGATTCTAGCTACCCTTAAGGGCTGGAAGTACGGGTTCGAAAGCCCTTTTAAATCAGAGGTGTATTTCGCTAGCACCCGCCAGTTCACCAACTTGAAATGGGGGACCAAGAACCCCGTAATGATTCGCGACGTTGAATTCGGTCCAGTGCGCCTGCGTGCTTTCGGCTCCTACGCCATGCGCATACACGATCCCTCTATCTTCATCCGTGAGATTGTGGGCACCGATGGAGAGTTCACCACCTCCGAAATCCATGAGCAGCTTCGAAATATGGTGATCACCCGTTTCACAGACCTGCTGGGCGAATCGAAAATTCCCATTCTAGATTTGGCCGCCAACTACAACGAGCTGGGTGATTTTATCCAGGAGAAACTTGGAATTGAGTACGGCGAGTACGGCCTCAACCTGACTAAATTTCTGGTGGAAAATATTTCCCTCCCCCCCATTGTGGAGGAAGCCCTCGACAAGCGTAGCTCTATGGGCATAATCGGTAATCTGAACGCCTACACCCAGTTCCAGGCCGCAAACGCAATGGAAGCCGCCGCGGAGAATACCGCGAACGGTCTGGCTGGTGCCGGCGTCGGCCTAGGCGCGGGTATGGCGATGGCCAACCAGATGACAGGGTCTTTCCAACAGTCCACGCCACCTGCCGCAATGCCTCCACCGGTTCCTACCTCCGCTTTCTACCTAGCGGTAAACGGGCAGCAAAGTGGCCCCTTTGACTTGAATGCGCTTAAGGGACAACTGGCAAGCGGACAGATTAACGCCCAGTCCACGGTATGGATGGCCGGCATGGCCAACTGGCTTCCTGCCTCCCAGGTCCAAGCACTGGCTCCGTTGTTCCAAGTCCCGCCCGCACCTCCGCCTCCACCACCCCCAGTGTCGGAAATACCCCCTCCACCCGCAGGCTGATCAGGGGCAACAGACAATATGAATCCCCCCCCACCCCCACCATTCGATACAGATGATCTACCGCCTCCAGAAGAAACGTCCCTCGCTAAGGACGTTCCTCAGCCGGATGTGGAATTTCCCTGTGAGAGCTGCGGCGCACGGATGGGGTTTTCCCCCACCACGCAACAGGTTACCTGTCCCTATTGTCAGCATGAAATGGCGATCCCCCAAAGTAGCGACGAGATCGAGGAATTAGATTTTCACGCCTACCTTTCTCAAACCCTTAAGGAGGAGGACAGCGTAGAGACCGTCACGGTTACCTGCTCCACCTGCCACGCAGAAACCACTCAAGACGAACAAATGACTGCGGGAGATTGCCCTTTCTGCGGTAGCGCCATCGTCACAGACCCCGGACATCGCCGGGTGATCCGCCCACGCAGTCTGCTACCCTTCAAGGTTCAAGATAAAGAAGCCATGAACTTGTTCCGAGGCTGGATCGGGAAGCTGTGGTTCGCGCCCACGAAGGTCAAACGCTACGCCCGCGCCAACCAGAGTAAGCTTTCCGGGGTTTATGTGCCCTACTGGACCTATGATGCCAACACCATCAGCCATTACACCGGAAGCCGCGGAGATGATTATTACGTAACCCAGCACTACACCACCACCGTAAACGGAAAGTCCGTGAGCAAGACTCGGCAGGTGAGGAAAACCCGATGGCGGAACGTAAGTGGAAACGTGTTTCGCAGCTTCGACGATGTTCTAGTGCTCGCGAGCAGCTCCCTGCCCGATAAATACATTCGGAAATTAGAGCCCTGGGATCTGACCGCTCTCGTACCCTATGACCAAAACTACCTTGCAGGCTTCCGCGCCGAGGCCTATCAAGTGGATCTTGAGGCCGGCTTCTCCGAGGCGAAAGGCATTATGGAACCTGACATCCGACATACCGTTAATCGTGATATTGGTGGAGACCATCAGCGGATCACCACTCTCGCTACCCAGTACAACAAGCCCAGCTTTAAACATATTCTATTACCCGTGTGGATCAGCGCCTACACGTTCAAGGGAAAGACCTACCGATTCCTCGTAAACGCCCGTACTGGTGAAGTTCAGGGAGAACGCCCCTACAGCGCCCTCAAAATCACTCTCGCGGTTCTTGCCGCACTTGCCTTCGCCGCAGCAATCGCCTACGTTGTCTACCTCAAAAAAGCCTGATAGCGACGGCCCGCACCTCGGAAACATTTTCTATTCGGTCCCACCAACTAGAATTTATCGATAACGATATCTATATGTGAAACTCAGGCCGTCGCGAGCTAAGATCGCTTACGAGTGATTCCTATTACGAGGAAGGCCATTAGAAACAGGGCTACAGAAAAAATCGTAGCAAGTTCCGGGATAACGATATAGCCCATATCTTCCCACTGTGCGATAGTGGTATTGCTAATGGAACTGGAGGAATTCAGCCAACCGGACATCAACATCAAATTTGCATCCTGACCCTCTTCATTGAGAATTCCTACGGGGGCTCCTCCAAAGCCTTCATTCCAATGCCCGTTTGCCGTCCCGGGTCCACCGTCGAGCTCCACCGGTACAAAGGTGGCAGCCTCCTGACCAACATATTCTTGTTGGTAAGCGGCCAAGGCCGCAGTTCCGGTATATTCACCGGAGTCATTTACATATAACTCTTGAAAGCCAGGAATCCCAACGGCTGAACTACTCCAGATCGTTCCAAAGCCCATTACATGAGCCATTTCGTGAAGGATGACCGAATTTAGGGTACCGTTTGACTCCATATTAGCTGTATCAGAGGTATCAAAGGTCATGGTTCCCGCTGCTGCATAGAGATAACGCCCATTTGCCGCCCATTTCCCCATAGTTGGTCCCGCCGATCCCAAGATGCCTCCCTCACCATCTATGCTATCAAAATTGACGCTAATCTCCAGAGACAAGTCCGCGAGGTCGTCCTTCATACCGATAATAATCGATTCCCAGGTAGCTTCTGCCGAGGCAAACGAAGACAATTCCGCAGCGGTGGGCGCATTTGGACTTTCGGAGTAATCGAGAATAATATCAAATGGCGATACGGAATTAAACTGTGGTGCATTTAGCGAGGCACCGTTGTTCGACGACGAAGATTCGGAACTGAGGGACTGGAATCCGTCTGCGAGACCCCAACTTCCAAAGGAAGAAATCACCCAAAAAGTAAATAGCTTTTGAAATATACGCTTTTTCATAGAAAACCTAAAAATAGGATCGGTAAGGGTCTCTGGGGGCAGGCTTTCCTCCGGTAGGTACCCCGCAATAGGTTATGTTAGTGATAGTCATTTTGAAATAGGTACAATCTAAAATCCACAACTAAAGGACTATGTGCGATTTCAGGTTTGAGCACAACACCAATCCTCAGGCTTTGGTTCGTGTAAAAGATAAATGATGCCGTTTGTAGATAAACTCACGCTGAGCACTACGATTCCTATCCGCTTAAATCAGGACCTCTCTTTTTTGCTACAACCCATACGAGTACTAACGAGAACGTCCCGTATAAAAATGTCAGGTATTAACTATGGGGAGGGTAACTGCACGAGCCCGACCCTTATTTGCGCTTCTTACCTCGATTCAGCTTCCTGAACATTAAAGAATCATGAGCAAGCTATCCGAACAAGTTCTTGACTTGAAGATGCCTTGATGATCTAGCTATTTCCGAAGGACCAGCTCATCACTTAACCGTACTCATAAAGTTAAAGTATCACCTCTTTCCTATACAATTCGACACCCTTTACTCCATGACATCTCAAGAAAAACCCGCACAAAAAACCTCCTCTTCTATTCCTTGTCCTCAGTGCAAGGGGAATAACGTCGAAGTGACCCAGCCTGGCTGGTTATCCGACATGCTATTCATTCTATCCATGCTTTTTGTCATGTCCAATATTAACAAAGGGGACCTCTACAAATGCCAGAGTTGCGGAAAAAAATTCCGATCTGGATCCTAAGTATTCTCTAGCGCTAAAATGGGGTTAGCTTGCTGTTTATGAGATAGTACCCGGTTCAGGGATCGTCACTGTTAGCATCAGATCTCTATTACTATTCATCAGTTCATAAGACGTATCGTAGGAGGATAAGATACTTAAGGTCCCTGTGATTCCACCTACCGCGCTGGCAACTAGGAAGGAATGCGAACCGTTCTGGATATCCAGCACCGAGACGTCGAACACTGCGTCGTCGAAAAACATTGCGCCGCTGCTGGTAAGCAGGTCCGAGGTATCCAGAAAGCTGTCTACCTCAATATGATAAGCGCCGGCGAGGGTCAGATTACTGTCAAACTCTAGGACACCGATGCTAGCACCCGGCGAAACCGAAGCTAAGGACCCGATGTTGGTGATACCGGAAACTATTCCGTTTCCCGTCAAGGCGCCTTCGGTGATAAGAACATTGTTTGCGATTAGTTTTCCGCCGTTGACCAAGTTGACGGCGGAACCTGCCCCGGTCTGGGTGAAGTCGGCCCCGGAGACCAGAAAACGGGCCTCGGAGTCATAGATGTGGTTGGCACCGACAACCGAGGCTCCGGTGTGGACAACGTTGATAATACCCTCATTAAGGGTATTGCTATTGGTTTCTACCTGCGCGTAAGCATTGTCACGGGTGGTGACGAGATCGATGGTGATCGTACCGGTGTTGCTAAAGGTGGAATCAGAACTCAGCTCGACACGCGCCTCCGAGCGCCGGTCTCCGATGGCGCGGTTTTCGATCAAAACCGTGCCGCTGTTGTTAAAACTTCCGCCAGTTGTGATGGCATACCCCGTTTTTTGTATGTTCCCGCTTTCACCACCGGTATTTTCCACGATCTTGTTATAGCCATCATTAACGATCGTCACACCCTCCATAGTAAATGTCCTGTTTGAACCGTCGTTGATAATGTTGGAGGTGGCATCTGACTGGTATGTGCCTCCCTTTATCTTGATACTCGTATTACCTTGGTTCAAGGTGCCGCTGTTCATAGCTTCGATCGTACCACCGGTATTGTCGACTGTCACGCTACGCCCGGAGATTTCGAGCTCAATGCCATCGGCTTGGATAAGTCCCGAGTTGAATACCGTGTGCTGGGTCTTCGCCCCATGTAGATCCCACTGCGCGTCAGCGGTAGTGAAGTGTATGGTACCGGCGTTTGAGTAAGCATCCGCGTTAACTTCTTTCCAACCCAATTTCCCTCCTTGATTCTCAAGAAGAACATCTGCCTCGATGGTCATTTCTATAGCACTGAAAGTAGACGTCTTGGTAACCGTGTATACCCCAGTTCCCAGGAAAATGGTGTCTGCACTGTTAACAGGAACCTGTGCGGGATTCCAGTTGGTATCGGTTTCAAAAACACCTGACGTACCCGGGTTGGCCCACACGAGATCGGCGCCGTTGAGGACAGGTGCGCTTAAAAGAAACGCCAAAAGGCATATACTTGCGATACCGGATAGAAACCGGAGTGAATAGGGGCACTTTATTTTAGATAATATCATAATAAATAAAAGGGGTATGCACTTTACTCAACTGGATACCACATGTTGATTTTTACCCCCGATTATAGACTGGCGATTTTGCGGGGAGCAGTCGGTGGCTAACTGCGCAAGACGATAAAAGAGTAGACCACG
>Ga0222650_1000464_pt1 | contig 31620 bp, 34 predicted proteins | sample AntAcemetagen367_FD_179820 | JGI IMG/M metagenome (GOLD analysis project Ga0222650, IMG submission 179820) | Saline water microbial communities from Ace Lake, Antarctica - #367 | ecosystem: Environmental > Aquatic > Non-marine Saline and Alkaline > Saline | place: Antarctica: Ace Lake... | reverse complement strand
TTCTGAATTCAAGAAAGGTACATCAGGAATGGCTGGATCTTTAGAGGCCGCTAAGGACATTCGCTCAACTACTCCTATCATATTGAAGGATAAGTACGAGGTGAACGGTTCTGACATGGCACAGATCGGATGGATTATGGTAACTACTGAGAAAGGAACTTCTGGATACCTATGGTATCTTAAGTCTGAGCACGAGACAAGATTACGTTTCGAGGATTACTTAGAGACATCAATGATCGAAGGAGAGCCTGCTGTTGCTGGTTCTGGAGCTAAAGCTGCAGGTTACAACGGTACAAAGGGTCTATTCTACGAGGTGGCTAACAGAGGTAACATTGCTACTGGATCTATTGCTGACAAGAGCGATATTGAGGACATTATCAAGATTCTTGATAAAGAAGGAGCTATTCAAGAGAACGTAATCTTTAACAACAGAGCCAAGTCTTTCGAGATTGACAATGTTCTTGCTGGATTAAACAACTTTGGATCTGCTGGTGCGTCATTTGGTCTATTTGACAATGACGAGAACACTGCTTTATCTTTAGGCTTTAAAGGCTTTAACCTTGGTTATGACTTTTACAAGACTGACTGGAAGTACTTAAACGACCCAACAACTGGTGGTATATCTACTGGTGTTGACGGATTAATTGTTCCGGTTGGATCTAAGACTATCTACGACGAGGTATTAGGAAAGAACGCAACACTTCCTTTCTTGCACGTTAAATTCAGAAAGTCAGAGGCTGAAGACAGAAAGTACAAGTCTTGGGTTGTAGGTGGTGCCGGTGGTGCTTCTAACAGTGACCTTGATGCTATGCAGGTAAACTTCTTGTCTGAAAGGGCTTTATGTGTACTTGGAGCAAACAACTTCGTAATTCTGAAGTAGTAATACTTAAAATAGGGGTGGGATACACTCACCCCTTTTTTTTTAAATATAAATTTAATCGTAAATAAAATGGCAGTAAAGAAAGCAGTAACCCATACGTGGGAACAAAGAGATCGTTTGTATGTACTTAAGAATGGATCAACGCCTAACAACTTAATCTTAAGGTCCAAGCATAGCAACAACAAACCACTACAATATTTTGACGGAAAAATACAAAGAGCCATGCGTTACGCAACGAACCAGGTTTCTGTGTTTATGGACGAACAGTCAGGTGATGTAACCCTTCCGGCTATTATATTTGAAAATGGAAAGTTGTTTGTATCACAACAAGACATCTTACTACAAAAGTTTTTATCTATTTATCACCCAGATCTTGGTAAGGTCTTTATTGAGTTCGACGCATCTAAAGTAGCGGAGGACGAGGTTATTAGTATTGATTTGCAGCTTGATGCTATGAATTTGGCTAGAGATATGGAAATTGATGAATTAGAAGCAATCGCAAGGGTTGTACTTAGAAGCAGGGTCAATGATATGAGTACTGCAGAAATAAAGAGAGACATGCGTAACTACGCAAGAAAGAACCCAAAGGAGTTTATGAATATCGCAAATGACGAGAACATTAAGCTTCGTAACGTAGCCATTAGAGCTGTAGAAGAGGGTTTATTGTTTGTACATGATGACGGAGCAACTGTGTCGTGGGCAGATTCAAAAGAAGAGAAAATAATTATAGCGCCCTTCGGACAAAATGTTTATAGTGAGTTGGCTAAATTCTTCAAGACCGACGAAGGTCTTAACGTAATGCAGGCTATCGTTAATAAACTATAGAGGCACGATTGTTTTTTTTATGAAAAGGGAGGTCTTAACTGGCTTCCCTTTTTTTTTGTATTTTTGTATGAAATAAAACAACAATGATAAACAACGTTAGGAACACTGTCTTGACTATACTTAATAAGGAAAACAGAGGATATTTAACCCCTGAGCAGTTCACATTATTTGCGATATACGCTCAACAAAATATATTTAACCTTTACTTTTCGGAGTACGCAAGGATGGTGTCCTTAAAAAACGCAAGACGATTAGGCTCGGACTACGGAGATAGAGTTAAAGAACTACAAGCTAAAATAGACCCGTTCACCGTATCTGTTGATATATCCAAGTCAGGCACATCATACCCTAAGCCAAGCGATTTGTTTAAGCCATTATCCGTTAGATACAATGGAACGCTCGTCGATCCGTTACCTATTTCTAAGGAGGTGTATATGGATGCAGCTAATCTTAACGGACCAAGTGCTACTTACCCTGTTTATGTAGACAAGAACAACGCATATACGCTTAAGCCAAGTGCCTTATCTGGAGCCTTAGAGTTAATATATATAAAAAATCCATCAGAGCCAAAGTGGACATATACCACTATTGGAGAGGATCCTATATTTAATCCAAGTGCATCGGACTATAAAGACTTTGAGTTAAATTCTAGCTCAGAAACTGAGTTGGTGTTAGAAATATGCAAACTCGCTGGCATAACTATTAGAGAGGCAGATATTACTCAGGCGGCTATTGGCCTGGATTCACAAAATACACAAAAGGATAACTAATGGCTACATCAGATAAAGACTATTACGAAAACGCATCGAACTGGGGGGAAGACCAGTACGTGACTTTAAATAACGTCATCAACAATTTTATGGTAATAAATGTTGGAGATAACAAGATAATAAACGACGTTGATAGATCCGACATTATATTTCACGCAAAAAGAGGCCTACAGGAGCTACACTACGACGCTCTAAAGGAGGTTCAGGCAATAGAGATTGAAATGCCCGACGACTTGCAGATAATCCTTCCAAGGGACTGTGTGAGTGTAATAGATATATCATGGGCTGATTTAAACGGGAGGTTGCATCCAATGACCACAAGCAGGGATATGGCGGTAATAAATAAGGCGTTCTTACAGGATAGTACCGGTGAGATACTATTTGACAGCGAAGACAATGCTTTGCAGGGGACACCTCTTACTGATATACGTAACATTGATTCTGTAGTGAGTGATGATCAGGAGGTGAGTGTAAGAGCTCTTCGAGACGAGAACATAGGGGCAAGGTTCGGTATGGACACCTCAAGAGCAAATATAAATGGAACTTACAACATAAACAAATCTCTAGGGCTTGTTAGGTTTAGCTCAGACGTTGCAGATAAATTAATTGTTCTTCAGTATATTTCTGATGGACTATCCAACGTGGAGGAGTCAAGCATTAATGTGCACAAGTTTGCAGAGGATTACCTATATAAATACATACTATACGAAGTTGTAAAAGGTAAATTTGGGATACAAGAGTATATAGTAACCAGGACCAAGAAAGAGTGGTTTGCTGCAATGAAAAACACAAAAATAAGAATGATGGACATTCACCCAATGGACATGGTTCAAGCACTAAGGGGCAAAAACAAGTGGATTAAATAATGAAAATAAGGAACCTATTTACTGCTGGAACAATGAACAAGGATCTTGACGAGAGACTTGTGCCTAATGGAAGTTTTAAGGATGCACTAAACCTTAGAGTGTCTAGCTCTGCTGGATCAGACGTTGGCGCCGCAGAAAATGCATTATCAAATAAGCCTGTTACCGCTCTATCACTTGGAGACAACCCTAAGGCTATAGGGATGGTGTCAGATAACATGGACTCAACTATGTATTGGTGTGTAGTATCAGATAGTGGATGCTTTGTTTGTGAGTTTAATTCTTCATCTGTACAATCAGAGATTATTCTGTCAGACAATAGGGTTGACAATTTGCTTGGATTCAAGGCTAACAGGTTTGTAGACATGTCTGTGATAAACGACGCAGAGAACGGTAAAAAGTTCCTAATATTAACTGATGGTTTCTCTGAGCCCAAATACTTCAACATATCAGATGCTAAGGCATTATTAAACAACTCCTTTGACTTAGCTGATATAATGCTAATAAAGGCACCACCGTTATATGCTCCTACTCTTGAGTTGGTTGAAACAAACGATGGAGAGAATAACATAAAAGACAAATTCTACTCATTCTCTTATAGGTACGTGTACAGTAACAATGAGACGAGTGCATTGTCCCCGTTCTCTGAGTTTGCGTTCTTTCCGGGTGAATTTAGGTACGACTACAATTCAGGAAACAACAAGTCAATGTTCAACAACAAGAACAAGGTTGATGTTACGGTTAATACAGGAGGCGCCAATGTAAAAACATTAGAAATAGTAGTAAAAGAATCAGACACAAATAATTACTTTATAGTAGAGAAAATAAATAAATTAGATAAGTCTCTTGACAATGATGTCTCTTACTTATTTAGCTTCATCAATAACAAGGTCTTTAGAGTGCTTGATGCCGCACAGACTCTTAGGGTATATGACAATGTCCCTATAACAGCTAAGGTAGTGGACGTAATAGGAAATAGATTGCTATTTGGAAACTACGGTGACGGATACAACTTAACAAATGGATCAGATATAGTGGTTCCTAATTTTTCCCTATCAAGAAGCGCCTCTACGGGTGTGTCTGGGGTTTCTCATAAGTCCATTAAATCAAACACAGACTACGAGGTGGGTATTTCTTATCTTGACGGTAAAGGTAGAATGACTACTCCTCTTACTAGTCAAGGCAACACGGTACACGTGCCTATTTTTGACTCAAACAAAAAAAATACTCTCTCTGTTGAGCTGGCTTCAAAAGCACCAGATTGGGCTAAAAAATATAGGTTTTTCGTAAAACAAAGCAGGAATGATTACGACGTTATCTCCCCTGTTTCATTCTACAAGGAGGGTATCTATGCTTGGATAAAGATAGAGGGTGAAGACATAAACAAAGTAAAGAAAGGAGACTTCTTATTTATAAAGTCTGATACTTCTGGTATAAAGAGAACACAGACAAGGGTAAAGGTTCTTGACGCTGAAAATAAGGACAGAAACTTTCTTGAAAACTCATTAGAGGTAAACACAAAACAAGAAGGCGGAAACTATATAAAGATAAGCACAGAGGAGATCTCTCTTAATGAAACATCCATATCTACTTTTGACTATAGTGGTTATGCATTTAGATCAGATGCAACTGGTAATGATTTTGAAGGAAACCAGTCATACGTTGATTCACCGGTTTTTTACGGTTCAGGCACAAACAATTTATCCGTGTCAGGGGCTTTTTCTGGTGTAACGGATTACAGGTACGAGGTAAAAATACTTGCATCTGAAAAGTATAAGTGGAGAAAAACAAACACTGAAACAAACTTAGTTGGGGCCTGGGAAGATAATGGAGGTATAGGGTACAACACCTCATCATCATTATCATTGGGAGACGGTATATCTATTTTATTTGGTTCATCATCAGGACACGATGTAGACGACAGGTGGACGATAAACGCAAAATCCTTAATTAGAGCTAACACTTGGGATAAAGGAGGCGCTGTAGATAACTACGGAAGGAACGCTATAATGTTACTTAAGTGTAAAAACTCATCTACTGAATCAATAAGAGCTGGAGCTATAATAACGCTTGAGTACGACGACAGTAGGTCTGAAGATTCTGACAACATTGGAGGCTACATTTTCCAGAGATTTATAGCTAGTAACAACTACGAAAACATGGAGGAGTGGTTCTGGGAGGACGACGTTATTTCTAAGATGACCGAACCAGAAACAGCCGGCGAGATAATGTTTAGAAGAGGCACACTAGCAAAGACCAATGGAGAGAATATGACTATTAATCCATCTGGAGAATTATTTATGTGTATACTATCTCCAGCTAACTATACCGGGGGAGGAAAAGTAAGAGTAGACTTAGATATAAGAGTACTTGAGTTAGACAACCCAATAATTTTTGAAACAGACTACAAGAATTCAGAGAGCGAGGCTTTTTATGAGATGCCTTATACTTACAATATAGACGATTACGGGAATCACTTAGGGGATACCGACCAGGTCTTTGGTGTTACAAGTGCCGTTGTTAATCTGCCTTACTTCAACTGTTTTGGTTGGTATAACGGATATGAGTCCATAAAAATAGGTGATGCGTTTAACGAGAAGAAAATGTTAAATGACAGTAAGCCTCTTGTCCCTATTGATGATTATAGACAAATCAAAAGAGTAGCCGGACTTACTTATGGGGAAGTATACGAGGCAAGCACGTCTTATAACGGACTTAATGAGTTCAACCTATCTAGGGCCAATTACAAGGACCTTGATATAAATTTTGGATCAATAGAGAGGGTAATATCTATGGATGGTGACGTTGTTGTTATTCAGAACAACAGGGTGTCTCGTATTTTATTTAGTAAAAACGTGCTGTATAACGCAGACGGAAGCGGGAATTTACAAGCATCTAGCAACGTGTTGGGGCAGGATGTTCCATATGTGGGGGATTATGGTATTTTAAAAAACCCATACTCAGCTACTGTAAAAAACAATAACATATACTTTCTTGACGAAATAAGAAGGGCCGTGGTCAGAATTGCTACTAATGGCATGTTCCCCATATCTAGTTATGGTATGAAGGACTGGTTTAATGACAACGTTAATATTGACTCCAGGGTTGTATCTTCTTTTGATCCTCAAAACAATCAGTACGTCTTAGGGATAACTGAACCAGCGGTTGATTGGAGGGCGGATACTTTTTATTGCGTACAAGACGGAGACCCTGCACCTACTACTGATGCACCTACTACTGATGCACCTACTACTGACGCACCTACTACTGATGCACCAGCATCTTGTGAGTGCATTACAGTAGATGTATTGAATACTCAATTAACAAGTGGTGGATTGGATTTATACTATATACTCAATCAGTGTGGTGTTGGTTCAACTTCGATAAACTTAACAAATACATTAGGAAGTGAGTTTGATGGTTCAACTTATTTCGGATTATGTAATACGGGCAGTCAAAGTAATTTGTTTAAATACGGACCAAGTGGATCCCCATTTGTAGGTATTGAAGGAATGAATGTAACACCAAATCTAACAACTTGTACAGTTAATGGAGATTGTGTTCCTGTGACTCCTACAACGTCTACAACGTCTACAACGGCTGCACCTACAACGGCTGCACCTACTACTGATGCACCTACTACTGATGCACCTACTACTGATGCACCTACAACGGATGCACCTACAACGGATGCACCTACAACGGATGCACCTGGGACATGCAGAAACGTGTTTGTAGAAAACACTGTAGATTCTAACAGATACGGGGCTAGATGGATAAACCCAGTAAACGGTAATACGCAGACCATTTTTTCTAATTTATTTGGAGTAGAAACCAATATTGGCGGAAATGATGGAGTAGTGTATTCATTGTGTGCATCTAGTCTTTCTCTGACTTGGGACTCAAACACCAATGCAATAGTGACTATATCAGGCGTAACGGAGTTAGCAGAAGGATCTAGCTGTACAGAGGATAGCAGCTGCTCTTATGCTGCACCTACGACGGCTGCACCTACGACGGCTGCTCCTACAACGGCTGCCCCTACTACCGATGCACCTACTACCGATGCACCTACTACCGATGCACCTACTACTGATGCACCTACTACTGATGCACCTACTACTGATGCACCTGTTACTGGTTATGACAGTACGCAAGAGGTGGGAGAGCCTAACAAGTGTTCTGCAGCCATACTCAGCGAAGTGTATTACCATAATGGTCCAAGTGCCGCACCTGAGGTTGGTGTTAGGTGTTATAGTGATTCAAACGCTACAATTCCTTTGACCGCTGGATTCTATCAAATAACCGGAACCCAATACTTGCAAATCAACAATAACGACGGAGAAGTAATATTGTTAGGTACCTGTCCATAGTATGATATACCTAAGTGCACAACCAGCCACTCAATATTTTGGTTGGCAGATAGACGTGATGCTTCACAGTTTTGTTACTGTGGGTGTAAACCTTGAGAACGTACACATTGTTGGAGCTATACATGGAGAAATAGACAAATACTTTACAAAGTTAATGGAGAAATACCCTGGGGTTATATTTTCTTTCTACGAAGATACCAGGGAAGATAAGACATATATTTCAAGTATTAGGCCTCATGTGCTTAAGAAACATTTTGCTGCGTATAAGGACCTATCCAAGGAAGTGATATTTTACCACGACTGCGATATTGTTTTTACAAAACCATTGGACACAAGTAAGATGTTAGAGGATGATATATGTTATTTATCAGATACCGTATCATATATAGGACACAACTATATACAATCCAAAGGAGAGGATGTCCTTGACCTTATGTGTGAAATTGTTGGTATTGACAAAAAAACAGTAAAGGAAAACCAAGAAAACTCTGGTGGAGCTCAATACTTAATGAAGGGCATAGACAAGTACTTCTGGTATGATGTAGAAAAAGATTCTACTAATCTATTTAAAAGGGTTTCTGAACTAAACAAAATAAAGAAAGACCCTAATTATCACGAGATACAGATATGGTGTGCGGATATGTGGGCTGTTTTATGGAACCTATGGAAAAGAAACAAAGAAACAAGAGTGGTAGACGAGTTAAATTTCTCGTGGTCTAATACAAACAAAAAACAATGGCACATAAACGCCATATATCACAACGCAGGGGTTGTTAAGGATAGCGACGGAATGTTTTACAAGGGTAAATATGTAAAAGAAATGCCATTGTTAAATCTAGAACTAAACCCTTCTTTGTGCTCATATAACTATTATCAAATACTAAAACAAGCCATATGAAAAATATAGGCATATGTCTCTTGTCTACAAATATTTATTTCTTGCTTGGCTTGAGGTTTATACACAAATGGAACAAGCACTACAAGGGAAACAGTAACATTACTTTTTACTTGTTTGCAGACAGAGACCCTTGTTTATACCTAGAAAAACAAAACGTTGTTTATATTTATTCTAAGAATGATAGCTGGGTAGATGGAACGAACTCTAAGTTTACGAATATCATAAAACTAAAAGACACAAAAGAAGACAACTTATACTACTTTGATGCCGACACGAATATCAGCAAAGACTTTACTGATGAATGGTATTTGGGAGACTTGGTTGGGGGGCAGCATTATGCGGATCAAGATCGGATGAAAAACATTAAATGCTTTGATAGAAACCCAAACTCAGAAGCATACGTTCCTTTAGATACTGACTTACCAGAAACATACTACTACGGAGCGTTTTTTGGAGGAACCAAGGATCGAGTAGTAGACCTATGTAAAACGCTTTATGGATACCAACAGGCAGACAAGAAGATAAACTATGAGCCTTCAGTAAATGACGAAAGCTACATAAACAAAGAGTTTCATTATAACCCACCTACCAAAGTAGTTAAATCAAGTGATTTTGAGTTTTACATATCCGATAAGGGAGGTTTAGACAACACCAGAAACACTGAGATTTGTTTTAATAAGGAGCTAAGTATGATAAAAGAAAACAAAAATAAGCCTTTTGATATAAAAAAAGGAGAAATCTTCTTTATATGAAAATAACTACCTTTGCGTAAATGATAAATTATGGCCAATACAGGCATAAAAACAATTTTAACACTTAGAAAATACGTGGATGGATTGCCTACGCAAGAGACTAAGGTGAATTTATCAACCAATATAGACTACATATCTCCCTCAGAGGACTTGTCTAGCTGCCCCGTGACAACGGCTCCACCTACTACGGCTGCACCTACTACGGATGCACCTACTACTGACGCGCCTACTACAAGTGTACCTACAACGGCTGCACCTAGCTGTACAGAGTATTTCTTTGAGAACATAACAAGCTCAACAAAAAACTACTCATACACTAATTGTAGTGGAACCTTTGTAAGTGGAAGTTTAACAGAAGCACAAGGAACCGTAGTGTGTGCTGAAGATGGAAACTATACTGTAGATGAGGGTATAGAAGTAACTAATCAAGGATCTTGCTAAAAATGAGTAATAAGACATTAACATTTGACGAAAATGCAAACGGGTGGACATCGTTCTTCTCATACATACCAGAGATGATAGGTAGCATGAACAATGATATGTACTCATTTAAGGATGGGCAACTATACCTACACAATGTACAAGACGGACCTCGTAACACATTTTATGGTGTATCCTATCCTACTGAGATAGAGTTTATATCTAACGAAGCTCCCGATACCATAAAATCTTTTAAGACCATAGAAATAGAGGGTTTTCCAAAAACATGGGACGTTACTATGGCTACTGACACAGACAATGGTCATATAGACAAGAACTCATTTCAAACCAAAGAAGGCTTGCACTATGCCTACATAAGAAGGAATAGCGAGGATGAGGTTAATACGGATCTATTATCCGTGCAAGGAGTTGGAGAAATGTCTAGTTACTCCTCTAATACTCTCACCTTTAATTCTGTCCCAAGTAACGTATCTATTGGGGACAAGTTATATGCATTGGTCGGAGGGGCACCCACTGCTATTGGCACCATATCTAGCAAGAACCTAACAACAATAACTGTTACTAGTGCTTCGATTACACCCACCAATGGGGTGTTTATATTTGTAGCCAAGAACCCTGTAGCGGAGAGCTATGGTTTAAAGGGATACTACGCCAAGGTAAGGCTGTCTAATAGCGACACCACTCCTGTAGAAATCTTTGCGGTAAGCAGTGAGGTGAGTAAAAGTTTTCCTTAAAATTCGTATATTTGTAATAAATGAAATTAAGTAAATTCCAAAAAGAAATACAAACATTACAAGACTCAATAATTTATTTAGCTAAACAGGGACACGAGGGATTATATGGTGATGGGATTAATCTAGTTAATAACGATGACTTCAAGGTAACTAATAGTTATTCTGATGGCATTTATATGAGAAAACTAGAAATGAAAAGAGGGAGTATTGGAATTGGTGCAATACACAATACTGATCATTTTTGGTTCTTACTGACAGGTAGGATTATAGTTAAATCAAACAACGAAGAAGTCGAGCATATTGCTCCTTGTATTGAAAGTTCGCCAAAGGGGACTCAAAGAATTATAATTGCATTAGAAGATTCTATATTTGTTAATACTCATAAGAATCCTTTAAACTTAGACACGGACGAGGAAATAGAAAAGTACATCTATTCGTTTACGATGGAAGAATATAACAATAAAAACAAATAATCATGGCAGGATTAATAGTTGGAATAGGTGCAGGAATAGCCGCTCTAGGAAGTGCGGCTAACATATTTGCAGGTGCATCAAGATCAAGTAAAGCACAGAAAGTGTTAGAAAACTTTAAGAGACAAGAACTTAAGAACATAACAGCAGGGATGAGGGTATCTACCCTTGGTGCAGAGCTTCAAACACAGGAAGCTCAGAGGCGTTTTGCTACTAGCGTTGACGCACTTAGCTCCGGTGGGGTTAGGGGACTTGTCGGTGGATTAGGTCAACAAGAACAATCTCAGCAGGCAGAACAGCAAAGGATTGCTGCAGGATTAGATGAACAACAAATAAGAATAGACCAGATGGCAGCAGAAGACGAGGCCAGAATGAGATCAATACAAGAGGGTCGAGAGAGTGCGGCTATTGCAGGATTAGGAATGGAGGTAGCTGCCGGAAGGAATCAAGTAGCTCAGGGGATTGGTGGTATAGCTCAAGCAGGAATGTCTATGGTATCCGCTGGAATAGGAGGAATAGATTCCGGAGGTGCTATGTCTTCGGACCTTATAAAACCACAAACAACCACGATGGGACTGACAAATATAGCAAATATAGCTACTTCAGCTGGAAATTACACTCAAGGATTATCAGCAAGAAACATGTCTAATCAAGGATATATTCCAATGGGCAACACAGGGGTACCAAAACCTAACCTAAGCGGACTTAGATACAAAGCAAAATAATGGCACAAGAAACAGCAGCATATGAAGGATTACAGTACTCATCACAAGGTCAGACATTTGACTTTGGAAAGATAGCGACAGGAGTAGCCGATATAGTTGAGAAAAAAAGACTAGAAGACGAAAGAAAAGCAAAGGAGCTTGAGCAGAGTAAGGTAGAAATGATTAAGACGTTTGGGGAGGATATTTACTCCGCTTATGACTTTACTGGATTTGAAAACTGGGACAAAATAACTCAGCAAGTAGCAAGCTTAAATCAGAGAAGCTTTGAAGACATAAACAAACGAATTGGACAGGGAGGCCCTATGGGATTGACTCAATCTCAGGCAATGTCAATGGGGATGAATATTAAGTTTGAGACAAAGAAAATAAAAGCAACAAATGATAAAATGGGTACCTTTGCCGCTGAAATGGTAAAAAAGGGGTCCAACAAAAGTGCAAGCGACGTACTAGTACTAGATTTTGTTAATAGCATGTATAAAGACGGAGTCGCTGTAGGGTCTGCTGCTGATGGACGACAAGTGCTCATATCCAAGAAAGATGGAAAGGTGGTATCTACTCCATTCTCTAGTGTAGAAAAGCTACTAACATTCTCTGACAATGTAAAACCAGATGTTGTTCTTGATGCAATAATGAAAAAAGCAAAGGAGAACACATGGGAGGACGGAAATAGCGTATGGACCTCTGTTCTTACAAAAGACGACAAAGTAACAGAAAATCAGAAAGGAGCAATAAAAGGGTTCTTAACATCTCAACCAGATGCTACAATATACGACCTGTCTCAAAGTCTAGGAATAGACGTTGATGACGTATCTGTTGTGGATGGCGAGGTAAATATATTAGACCGAAAAGGTTTATCTGTAAAAGTTCAGGACGCGTTAGAATCTTTAGCAAAGGATACTTATGGAAGAACTACAAACGAATTGGACGCTCTTAAGGTTAAAATATCTAGACAAAATCAAGGAATAAATAGAGAAAGGCTTGAACTAGCCAAGCAAAAGAGCACTCCAACCGAAACTCCTTTTACTCAAACAGACAGAGAAAGAATATACACTCCTGATGTGAAAAAACAAGGAAGAGGAATTCAATCCATTAATTTGGCTGGCGAAGTATATAGCGATGTGATTGTGCTTTCATACTCTCAACCAAACGACGGGAGTGCGCCTAGTGCTAAAATATCGTATAAAAGTTCAGCCCTTAATCCAGCAACAAAAAGAACAGAAGCAACTAACGCAGAAAAAACTGTAGTGATCACCACTCCTATGCAAATAGCCACTATAGAAAACGTAACAGGGCTTCCGGGGAGGTATATTGTGTCTCCTGAAACCACATCAAATGAGGGTGGATTTGGGACTGTTTCAGAGGCAATTCTATCAATTCCTAATTTTTAATTAAAAATATATGGCTCAAAAGCAAGATAAAATAAAGGTTTTATATAATGAATTATCTGGCAAATATAAGCTAGGCACTTACGATGAGTTTTCCGTAAAGCTTCAGGACGACACAAAGAGAAAAGCTTTTTATGATGGAGTGTCTAGTGATTATAACCTAGGGACTTACGATGATTTTTCTGTAAAAGTAAAAAAAAAAGACGTTTCGGAGTCTCCTTCAGAGGATGGTTCTTTGGATTCTGCAAAAACTGAAGACGTCAACATAGGTGATTCTGTAGGGAGTTCAATAGCTACAGGACTTAGGTCTTTAGGTGTTCCAGATATGTTCTCTGGGTTTCTTTCTAGCGCAATAGCTAGAGGAGCAGCAGCAGGAGCTGTTACCGGCGAAACCCTAAAAGTTATGTATGGCGGAAAGGATGTTTCAGACTCTGATGTAGACAACTTTGTGACAGCCTTGAAGAATTCTGAACAACTAGGGCAGTCCGCTGCCATGACGACGTTTAACAAAGACTACGAAGCATCTATTGCAGAGGATGAGGACGCATCCGAGATATGGGCATTCATAAAGGCCGCTGCAAAAAACCCTAAGGCCATACCAGAGGTAAGCCTAACATCTATGGCTCAAATGGCATCTGGTGCATTTGACTCATTAGATTCTATGGGTATTGTTGCCGCAGGTGCTGGAGCAGGTGCTGCAACAGGGGCTGCATTAGGGATGCTAACCGGACCACTTGCCCCCATATCTTCTACTATTGGTGCAATAACGGGCTCTATAAAAGGAGCAATGTCTGCCGCAGGAGGATTAACCGAGACCACTGCTTCCTTTAACGAGTTCATGAAAGAGGAGCTTGGAGACAAAGACTTCACAAGAGAAAATATAAAAAACATACTAGGTAATGATGAGGCTAGGCAACGCATAATAAATAGGTCTTTAGCTAGAGGAATAACAATATTAGCGCTTGATTTTGTTGCTGCAGGAGCATCAGGAGCCGCCGTTAAGGGAATAAAAACAGTTGGTACAACAGGGAAAGCACTTAGAGCTGTAGCCGCCGTTGGAGCAGAGTCTGTAGGTGGAGGATTAGGAGAGGTTGGTGGTAGATTAGCCGCTGGCCAGGAAATGGATACCCGTGAAATAATGTTTGAGATGGCTGGTGAGGCACCAGGGGCGGGAATATCTGGACCACTGGGTTTAATTGGAACTCCAAGGTATAAGGTTAATAATGGAGGCATTACTAAGAACGACTTGCTTAAAATAATTAACACATCTACGGATGAGCAGATTATAGCAATGAACGTATCTATAGACAATGACGAAGCCATGGCTGCTATTTACGACACAAAAGTAGAGAGAGCAAAAATAAAGCAAGACATTGATCCATCAATAACAGGAGACACCAATATATCAGCCGTTGTTGATTTGGAGCTGGAGATAAAAAGACTTAAGAACAAGAACACTGAGAGCGCTAAACAAAAAGTAAGCGAACTAAAGAAAAAAATATCAGACATAAGAGGAACAGTTGATAGTGAAACTACTCAAGAAGTAAGCGACCCCTTAGAAGTAACTCAAACAGTAGATGCAGCTATAGAATCAAAAATAACAGACATATATACTACACAAGAAATAGACAGGGTGAAAACATTAAGCATAGAAAAAGAAGACGGCGCTACCATGAATCTTAATGGATCCAAGTATGAAAAAGGCGGACTAGTTATCGCTTTAGCCTCTAAGAATATGCCGACCAATGAATTAACACAAGAGGTAATTCAGGCTTTTATTGACGAAAACAAAGAAGCAATACAGTTTGATAATGTAAAAGTAGGTATATACAAATTCCCTAATAGGGATGAAGTCTCTATAGACATAAACATTGTTGCGGATAGATCATTAAGAGCAGAGGCTCTTTCTATAGGCAAAGAACTTGGACAGGAGGCATTATATGATTTGGATTCTTTTGAGAACATAAAAACAGGGGCAGACGGAAAAAATCCAAAAAAACTAACAACGCAAGAATTTATAGATATTCAGAAAAGACTAAGCAACAAAGAGCAACCCGCATCAAAAGAAAGGGTAGATGTTATTGTTAATGACATCATAGCAAAAACAAAAGAGAGGAACACTGGCGAGTCAACAAGCCCTGATCAAATTCTTGATAATACATTGGCTTATTTACAGGGATCTAAGTTTTATGAGGAGGCCACAGATGTAGAACGAGAAGCAGCAGTTAGAGAGCTCAATGACAAGTTGGGTATAAAAATTAAGAAGGCACCATCAGTAGCTAAAATTTCTGGTAAGGTCATTAATAAGGTTACTGTTAATGAGTATGTAGCCCTTAAGGATCAAATAAGACTAGAAGCTAGAGCAGCCAGAGAGTCAAAGGCAGATCAAACAACAAGAAGGAAGTCTATAAATACAGTAATTAAGGACTTCGCGTCTAAGGGTAAAATTTCCTTAGCACAAACCAAGGCTGTTGTTGCTAAGTTATCTGGAGTCAATCTAAATAACGACACAAAGGTCGATGAGTTCATAGCTTACACAGAAAAAGTGTTTAACAACGCTGAGTATGCCGTTAAGCTAGGAAAAGCAAATTCATTGCACGCTCAAACTAAAAAGAATATAAACACGGGGGTTCTCGGTGTGAATAGCAACGTGCTTAATCCAATAAGAGCGTTGCTAAGTATTCCTACTAATACCATTGAAAATATAGATTCTTATATAGAATTTCTAGAGACTGTAGGTAAAAAACTGAAGAACTTTAAAGTACCCGCAGACACAGCGACCAGGGCAACTGAGTTGTATGATGAGCTATACCTGGACCCAGAAGAAATAGCAGAGCCTACTGAGGCAGAGGTTAAAAGAACCAAGACCGTAGTTGAGGATATAAATAAGGCAGAAACAACAGGGGAGGATCTTGTAGATAGCCATGGTGATTTTATACTTAAAAACATAAATAAATTAGATTCTGTAACGCTAAAAAATCTAGCCGATAAGGTTAGTGGCATGGAAGATTCTGATGTTGCTGATAATATTATAGCAGAAGCAAAGAAGCGCAACGAACTCATTAAAGATATAAAGAACAAAAAAGTTAAACTCAAGGAGATTGATGCAATGTCAAGAAACGACGCTTCTTTCTACAAGACGCTTACAGGTGAAGACATTATATCACTAACAGGAAAAGAGCTCAATGACTTGGATATTATTACAGATAATATAAATAATGGGATCTTTAACCACTCCGCATTTAAGATGTCAGAGCTTATAGGAGCCAACAGACAAACAAAAATAGTAGCACCACTACTCAAAAGGGTTGATGCCACTAAAATAGCAATGGGGTTCACCAGATTATATGGAAAAGTTAAAACCCTAGTAACAAAGAAAGGAGCTATCGTAGAATCAATAAGAGGAAATAATTTAGATGTTATTGATGACGTACTTGGAAACTTCAAAGGAAGAGAAATATCTAATGAGATCTTCAACGCCTTAGCACGCCCTATGGCAGCATACGACGAGGCTATCTCTCAAGTCATATCAAAAGCCGATAAAGTAAATGAACTGTTAGCGGCTACATTTAAAGAGTCCGTAAACGCAGAGGTTAAAAGAAAGGTTAGGGTACATGCATACGGACTGACTAAGGAGTCTGAGAGCAACAAGAATAACAAAGGAGTGGCCACTGGTGTAGACTTCTTAAAAAAATCAGTAGAGAAGCATGAGGATGATCCCGTTGCTTCTAACAGAACTAATGAAGATATTAAGATATTTAAAGAAGTAATAAAAGAATACGAAGGAAATACGGCTGAGGAAATATTCAATACACTAACAGAAAACGAGAAAAAGGCAGCATCTATTATCGAGCAAGCATACAACGAAAACACCGAGAAAGCGTACTACGCCGCAACAATAATAAGAGGAGAATACTTTGAGTCCGTCGATAATTATATGCACCACAATGTAGTAATGAATGAAGCAGACAGGAAGAAGGACATAATGGACAATACCAACAACCTACTAACTCCGTCAACACGATCTAAAGTTGCAATAGGCAGAACAGGTGGTGCTAAAGCCATAAGCTTTGATCCAGGGAAAGCACTTATTCGTTCATCCAGGTACACCCTATTGGACTATAAAATGACAAGCCCGATAAGACAAAATAGGATAGCACTCAATAAAATTAGAGAGGCCTCTAAAGCGGGTACGGAGTTACAGCTTGAGACTGCTAACGCCTTAATATCCGTGCATAATGAAGTGCTTGAGAATGTACTATCAAACAACTTCTCTGATTACTCTGTATTCACTAAAGGATTAGACAAAGCCAGTAGGATCGCATACAGGGCTATGCTGTCTTCATTACCAAGAGCCTTGGCTGAAACAGAGAGTAACATAGGCTATGTTGCATTAGCGGCACCCAAAGAATTTAAGACAGGTATAACTAAATATGCTAATTTGATATTTGGGTCAAGAGGACGTATTGTTGCTGAGATCTTAAACTCAAAGGTTCTTGATAAATTATGGAGCGAAAAGGGAGAACTAACAGGAACAAGGGTAGAGAGTGGTAGTGTATTAAGAGGAAAAAGCTCATCAAAAAAAGCGAGAGGAAAGATTGGACAAGGTCTTGAATACCTGTCTAGGCCATTAGGCAGAGCATATGACGCGGCACAAGCTATAGATGGGCTTATCATATCCACGCCAGATAAAGCTATATCAAGGCCGTTATGGTTTGGGTCATTAGACTTTAAGTTTAAACAAGAAACAGGGGTGGATCTTGATATAGACAAAATAATGGCAGGCGATCAAGCGTACCTTATTGATAACAAACAAGCCCTATTCAACGCCGTGTCTTACGCAGATATGCAAGTCACAAGGGCGGCTACATCAAACAGTAAAATAAACGTAGTACTTAAAAATGCACCAAAGGCTTCGGACGGAGGGTGGAGAGCTTCCTATAAAAGGGTTAACTCTTTGATGGCAAACTTTTCGCTGACTGAACACGCGACAGCTAGGCAAGCTGTTATATCAATGATGGGTGCAGGGGAAATGAGTAGAGCAAGAGGCTTAGCGACGCTATCAGCTATAGGAGTTAGATCCGCTTTATACTTTAAGGTATCAGCAGGAGCCTCTGCCGTTGCTTACGGGGCTGTTCTATCATTAATGGGTATAGACACAGAAGAAGAAGAAGAAGACAAGACGCTGAATGATCACGCTATAGAACTTGGCAAAGGGATGGTATCTGCGGGCGTGAACCTATTATCTAGAAGAAACCTTGGGAACCTACCAGATATTCCTATTAACATGTACATAGAGCATATGAATGAAAAAAACGGAGCCTTCTTGAGGGACGGCAAAGAGTACAATAAATATGAGGACTCTTTTGTTTACAATGTATCTTCTGTGGATAAAATAAAAAGGAACTGGAAAGAAGAGGGGGCAAAGATAGCTACTAGTCCATACAGCCCATTTGTGAAATCAATAGATAAGGTAATTAGAGAGTCGTCAAAGACTATTAAGTCCGTAAACGACAGAAAGGCCTTAGAAGAATACGCCAAGCTAAGAAATCTTAATATCATCGACACTGGTAAAAAACCACCTAGCTACTTAGATCTAATTAATGCCCAAAACATTACTGATGCATTTCTTTTTACAGGAATGATTCCTATATATAGAGACGTAAGCAAAATAATAACAAAAAGTAAAGCCCCTAAATAAGGGGCTCATCTTCTTGCTTCTTAACCTTTTCAAGGGCCTCGGCGTAGCCGGGTATATGCTGTAGTATGTGGTACAATCCAGAGACTAACTGGTTGAGTTTTGTGACCGCATCAACTATTGCACGTATTTGTCCTTGGTTGTTCTCTGCAATTTTTTTAATTCTTATTATTTCGCTTTCTTTCATTTCTATTTATTAAGTTTATGATCCACATAAGCAGTCTGTGTTAACGCCGCAGCTACACTTACTTGTTTCTGCATCGAGTTCCCTTTGAAGGTTAGCTAATGCCCTCCATGCTACTTTTGCTGAGTGCCTAACTCCGTCAGTGTCTAACGTTCCAGCCCCTAATGCGTGTCGCATAAGAGCATCCATCTCATCCGTAGATTTACTTTTGTCCCAATGAAGCGGAGCTCCAGGGTGGTGCTGTTCGTTACCTACCCAGCTTGTGTGAGCCACCTCTAGCAACGCATCAGGGAAATACTTTAGTACTCCTAAGTACAGTGGTCTTTGTTTTCTTTCTTCTGCTGTCATAAATCTATTTTACTGTAAATATATGGCTTATCCTAGCTATCTGCCCATTTTCAGGGTGATGTATGAACCCCTCTATTGCTTGAGGAGCGTTTTTATATTGATGCATTGAATGCCACTCGTCGCTTGACTTAGGACTTCTAAGATACTCAACTGATACCCCTTGGTAGTCCTTTGCAATCTTGTGATGTTTATGCCCTAAGTACACGTACTTGTGGTTGGTTTCTGACCACATCTTCTTGGCCTCGTGAGCAAAAGTAAGAGGCAGATCAGCTTCCTTACCTCCGTCCCCGTGAGACACCATAATAGCGTTGTCTCCATATTGAAAATATTTTCTGTGAGCTGGACCCGTCTCAAACTCAATATCTGGGTCGTTATGGTAGTATGCCTCGCAGCATTCAGTGAGCATAAAACCAGTGGAGTGGTCGTGGTTCCCTGGTATAAAAACTACTTTTACAGGTGCCACTTGCCTCAACATTTCTACAATGTCAACGTATAACTGCCTAGCGATCCTAAATGTACTAAACCATGCCTCAGACATTAAGAAAGGCCCAGTGCCTTTTCTTGTCTTCATGGTCATATTCTCTGAATGAAATAAATCAGAACCAGATAATAAATAAATCTTATCTATATTGAATCCCTTTGACTTGTCAATGATCCCTTGTACGCCCTCTAAACATCTCTTGACAGCTATACTACTATTATAGTCTTGTCCGTCCTCTAACAAGTTCCCTACAGCTCCTAAGTGCACGTCAGTAAGACCAACAAACAACATATGTCCATTACTTACCTCGTCTCTATTGATTGATGCACTTACCGGAGTGTGAGACTTTAGGTCGGATATAATGCCATCTCTTAGGTTCTCTAACTTATCTTCAAATGAAATATCATCCGCAGTATTAAAAGCCAATGACCAATGCTTGCCCTTATACCATCCGTGTTTTACGGAATCAAAAGGTATCCCTACAGAGGAACATTCCTCTGCTAATGCAGGGTGCTCATCTGATTTCCTAAGATTGCTTAGCCACACCCAGGCAGTCTTGTACAAAGACTCTCTTCCTTTGTCGTATCCATACTTCTTATACACAGCATCAACTACTGCTGAGGTTTCCGTTATTCCTTGCGAGTACAAATATATCGCATAGTCTTTCAATTCTTTGTTATTTCTCATCTGATATTGATTTTGTTATATCATCAATTACTGTTTTTGCTTCAGATAGCTTCTCTTTAGCATCAGCGTAGTCTTGATCAACTAAGGACTCGTAGATTCCATTTAACAAGTCATGGAGGCTGTCCATTACTTGGTTTATATATTTCAGTTTTCTTTCCATATACTTCATAATCAAAGGTAAGGAGTAATGTGTCTTATTGCAAGTAAAAGTTATCAACGTTACATTATACTTCTTAACAGTTCAGATCCTATAACGGGGTCTATTCTGCTTATTTCCTTGTATATTCTCTTTGCTTTCTTGTTGACCAACTCTTTTTCTTTAAGAGTAGAGTCACTTCCTAGATTAGTTCGATGAAACGCATCTATTCTAAACATTTCGTCAATTTTTTGTTTTGGCGTCCACGTAGTAAAAGCTAAAATCTTTTCAATGTCACTATACTTATATTCCATATTTAATGTGTTTATTGTTAATTATAAAATCTAGAAATTCATTAATACCTATTTCTCTTATATCCACCACAAGTACGTCCTCTGGTGTTTCGTATATTATTGAAGACACGAAGAACCGATCCCCGCCACGTAGCTTTACAACATAAGAAAAATTTTTAAACTGTATTTCATCTTTCTGGGGTTCCATCATAGATAGAACATTTAAAATATCATCCTGTATTTCATCGTAGTTTTTGGTCATTTCAATGTCGAGCTCGTAGCTAAAAGAGATAGACTCAATCGCCTTTGTAAACTTCAGTTTTGAATCCATAAGCTTCTAGTTCTTTTAGTCTGTATTTCTGTAATTCGCTAAGTACGCCTTTAGGGGTTTTTACTTCTGAGAACAAAACATCTGCCCCCTTGGCAATAGCTATTAAGTCAGGAATACCATTCTTATTGGTAGTAGTTAATTTAATTACGTAGTATCCCTCTGCCTCTAGCTGATTTATTCTCTTCTTTTGTATCTGCTGCTCCGTCATTATTAAAGTGTTTTAGTGTGTAGTTTTTTTTCTTACTTACAGCCTTATATATGTCGTGCTCAATACCTCCCTCAGAGAATATCCAAAATACCTTGTTATACTTGCGGTCTTTTGTGGTCATACGATCTCTTGCTTGCCAATAACTAGTTGCACTAAAGTCTATATTATAAAAAACAATATAATCAGCATTACGTAAAGATATACCCTCTCTCCCACTAACAATCTGAAGAGCTATCACAGGGTAAGATGCTGAATCAAAAGAATCTAAATCCATACAAAGATCATCACCAAACACCTCCATTAGTGCTGTCAGCTCAGCCTTAAACTTGTAGAAAACACCTATACGTTTACCTTCAAAGCGTTCCTTTATAAACTCTGCCTTTGTAAGGTCTATCACCTGACTCTTGCCGCTTTCAAATTTAACGGTACCACTGCACATTTGATGTATCTTAGACATAAGCTTTACTCCTGTGTCACCTAATATAACTTCTTCTGAACCATCAATAACCTTGTCTCTTTTAAGTGTACGACACATAGTATATGTAATAGGGTTCATCCTGACCGTAAGTATCTCTTCCTCAATTTGCGACTCAAATCCAGCCTCTTTCTGAGAGTAAGAAATGGTGTAAGGCTTCATAGCCTCAAGTATAGTGTCCTTGCCATCTGAATAGTTTTTTATATTAAAGGCTCCTATTTTTCTTTCGGTTACATTTACATAGTCATCACAGAAACGGTAGAAGTTCTTGTACTTTACAAATGGATTTCTTTTAATACCATACACCTGGTGGTACATCTGAGAATAAGACTCAGGAGTGGGCGTACCAGATAAAAGTATTACGTAAGGGTCAGACGCGAGAAGAAGTTTTACTTGTTTTGATCTCTTGCTTGGCTTCGCAAACGCCCCCATACAATGCGCCTCATCGAGGATAACAAGTGACCACTGCTTTTGGGGAAGCTTATGCATACTCTCATAGTTAATAAAAGTGATAGTAAAATCCGGAAGAAGTAAATCATAGTCTTTTTGTATAGAACTTATTGCTTTCTTTTTAGTAACAAACAACACCTCACCACTAGTAAGATTGTCTGCTATACCTAGACTTGTTAGGGTCTTCCCCGTGCGCACCTCCATAGCTAGGTAAACAAATTTGCTTTCCCTACATATATCGGTGCCTTCTTTTATTATTCTATCTTGATAGTCTCTATATTTTACCATGTTTTTTGCAATAAAGTTCTGCTAACTTGCACATTTGATTAAAGATAGACACGTCCTTCAGTAACGCATCTGGGTCCGGGTGGTTTTCTAGTATAAATTCTGTGAATCCTGTTGTTTTCATAAATATCTTTTTCTATAAATTAAACGTATCAGCCTACCCATATCGCTCCCTTAGTTTCCTTCTTAGTTCAGGTAATGACTCCTCGGCCTCTAGTTGCGTTTTGTATAGAACACTCCCCACAACTTCTTTACTTGTGCGTATTGTTCCCATTATTTTTTTAAACTCCAAACCACAAGTAGTAATTCCACCTCTTCTTACGGCTACTCTAAAACATCTCGATGCTCTTCCAGAAGGATCAAACCTATCAGGAACTACATAGACCATAAAGTCGTTATCCACACACCAGTTAAAATTCAAGGCTATCGTCTTTTGGTTGTTCACTATCATCTGATTTAAAAATTATCCATCGCCCCATGCTCTCTCTTCCGTCAAGAACCTCAACACCCTGAAATGTAGCAAAATATCCAAGCCACTTATAGAAATCCGTTCTCTTTAATGCACCCTTATATCTTGGAGAAAAGTCAGGGTTATCCTCAACAAAGTCACCATAAAGAGTGTCCTTGAGTATGCGCCTATTGTACTTAAGAAGAGGGGTTGCAGGTATTCCTTTAATAAGTCCTGCCCACTCAAGAAACTCGTGACAAGTTTCCTGTCCTAGCTTTCTTGCGTCTAGAGTCTCTGACTCCGATGCAATTAGACCGTTCTTTATATAGTACACTAAGTTGTCAACCATGTAGTTGTCAAATCGGCACCACTCATCAATATCCCATCCCTCAAAGAATCTACGACCAAACTCATGGGCAGGAGTGAATCCCGCCTTGTAGTGCCTGTTAAACTCTAACTCAAACTTACGCCTTACAAATGAATCCCCTTTACCCTTAAGGGCATAGTTTGTTGTAATAACAATCTTAGGTGAGTACGCAAAAGGGATCTCTATCGCTTGTTTATTCTTCTTCTCAAGTACCATACTATCCGTTACGTGAGAGAACAATCCTTCAAAGTCAAATCCCTTACGCGCATCATCAAAGGATATTATCTGGGTATCTGTAGATACAGTTTGAAGAGAAAATCTATTATCAGTAGACATTGTTTTTCCGTTAATCTTAGCCACTTTTTTAAGTTGGCCTATTGCCTGAACAAATAACCCCTTACCAGTACCTCCTTCTGGAGTGTCCCTTAAGGATTCATCATTAAAAATAACTGCAGGGCAATATGCTGTATCCTTATAGCTACTTAATAGGTATCCAATAGTAGACTTTAGCGTGCTTATCCTTCCCTCGTCCTTGTTACTCACGTTAGACACAAACGAACTAAAGTCACAGGCATTCCCGTCACATGTCTCGTAGTCCCTATCTATTACTTGGTCCTTCCATACGTACCCACCCAAGTCTACGTACTCAATCCTTTCAATACCATCCTTGGTAGCTTTAACTACGCAGTTATTAAAGTATATGTGTGAGTAATTAAGAGTGTCCTCCAAGAAATGAACATTCACTTTATCTAACAGAGACAAAAAATCTTCTTTAAAATAACGAGTCTTATCTGCAAAATGATTATAAATAGATAGGTCGTCGTGGTTCTTAAGGTAGCTAAGGACATGGTCCTTTACCTCGTCCTCATTAGACTTGTTTATTAAGTTATTAGTAACCCTAACAAATATAAACTTATCACTCTGGTGAGGGTAAAATTTATAAAATCCGTGGTTCTCAAGATACTCCTTTAGCAAGTAGTGTACAGGTTTAACTATTCCCTTGTTGCTCTTTTCCCAAAACCTTACGGCACTTGGGTCTTTAGTTAAATTCATTAACACATCATCTACTGCGTCCTCGTTTAGCTTTAGCTCTCTTAGGTCTTTCTTTATTTCTGTGGAGGACGCTCCCTTAACTATTTTTGTGCGTATGCGGTGTAACTCTTCTTCGTCCTCGTAAAACTTTGTTCCGTGTGCCGAAACATTTCTGTATGCACTTGTGATTGTGGTTAGTATTTCCCTAGTAGTAAAGTCTGCGGAGCTCATCTGCCCTATCACGTACTCAGCCGTAGATTGCTTAACCCCAAAATCATTAAGAGCAGAGGCAAGGATAAATACATTATGGTTTCTCTCCCCATCAACAAGTCCGTAGTCTCGTGTCCACCACATCATGAGTCTGTCAACTATCTTACCCTCATTAGTAACCGGTATAGTCATCATAGCAGCAGGCCTGTCTATAGGCTTAGCCTCCTGATCAACAATAGTGTCCCACAAATCGGAGTCGTTATTGATGTGTATCTCAGGGTCCCAAGATTCATAACACACTCGACTAATATTCTTAGATGTTACGTCAAAGTACTTAGAGTCAAAGTGAACCCTTAAGCCCTCGAAGTACCTCTTGTGATTGTGAGGTTCCTTAGGTATTTTTACAATAGCCTTTAGGCCTTTGCCGCTTGGACTAATAAACACAGACATTACAAAGGGATCTAAAGACATTTTTAGTTTGTCAGCATCCATCTCCTGTGGAGTCTCATATCCATCAAAGTCTAAGCAAACAAGTCCACTGTGATCAATTATAGACTCGTCCTGTCTCTTGTTAAATGTACCTGAGAAGCATATAGCCGAAAGCCCCTTCTTGAGTTCGTTGCGGACGCTCTTGTCGTCCTCGTTCCTGATAGAATCAACCAATTCCTTTGAGTGTCCCGTCTTTATGCGCTCAAGCACAAAGCCAACCTCCTTAAAGAAAGGAGTAGATGTCTCCTTTATATTTCTAAATATTGTTATCATAAAGATAGTGCGGCGGCCAACTCAGCCTTTAGTCTTATTATTGTGTCTCTCTGTGTCTCATAAGAGTCCTCATTAATATCATTCATTACATCCCAAAGACTCCTCTCTGGATTGTTAAGGTGTATATTGTAGACATAATCAAATTTCTCCTTTGCCTCCTTTATGCCTGGACCAAATTTGTATGAATTCATGTACGTATTATTTAGTGCATGTATCACCGTGGCGTGATCCCTATCAAAGGCATCGCCAATTTTGTCTAGGCTAAAATTAGTGTATTGCTTTAGTATTGCGTAAAATAATGCCCTACCATCAACCCACTCTCTCTTCTTGGTCTTTCTTTCTATGTTAATTTTAAGCTCCCTGTTAAGGAAAAACTTTACGTCGTCTATCATAAGTCTTAATAAAAAAAGGGATGCCTTGCACACACCCCTTGGTTAGTTAAAATGCGTCTACATCAACGCCTTCTGCCATCACCGTCTCTATAACCTCCTGCCTAGCAGCAAACTTACTGGTTAAGTAAGAACCGATAAGATTAGCCGCTTCGTCAGCCTTAACAACCTCTGCCTTGGTAATGTTATCACCAATAGAGAATACAGGCACTGTATAGCTTACTGATCCCTTCTTCATGGGCATTGCCTTAGCCACTGTTATCCACTGGTTATCAACCAGGTTCTTGTTAAGATCCATGAACTTAGACCACTCGCTTACCGCTGAGCCTCTTACACTGATATTAGATACACTTCCGTCCTCTAACATCACATAAATAGACCTGTGGTACTTACCTCCTGCAGCTTCAACCTTGGTCTTGATGTCCTGGTATAGTCCTTCTGCAATAATACCACCCTTAAAAGCGAACACAGTTAGCGTCTCCGTTGTGGTATTGTAAACTTCATTGGAGCCAATACCTCCATTGGTGGCCTCATTGTAGCCGTCGATCTTAGCATAGTGCTGTAGAAACAAGAACTTAAATGGTAGTGCTACTTCTACGTCTTCACCCTTCTCCTTGTCATAGAAGGTAAAGGTCTTTAAATTAGACTTCCACTCCAAGAATTTTTTTACTGGGTGAGGAGTCTGAATAGCCTCTTCATGCGTGATTCTTCCAATCATAATTGTAATTTATTTAATTTATCAGTAGATTTCCCGCTACCGATTCGGGGTTAACAAATGTAAATCAAAAATGTTGATAAAACAAATTTATATTATTATTATTCCGTTTTCATTTCTTTCGTACCCGTCATAGCTAGTCACTATACCCGTGTCCATGTAGTTCTTCCACTGGCGAAGTGCATCTGAGTTATCTGTTCTACCCTTGTCTATCATCTCCTCACTTAAGGAGTAACACTCCACACTAAACGGGTGCTTTGTCTCTATGGCTATGAAGATAAAGTTCTTGGGGTCTACGCCCAGCATGTCGCTATAGAACGCAGCCTGTAAGTGGTATCCGTACTTGTAAACGTCCCTTGTAAAAGCTCTAGGAGAATTATCCTGGCAGGACTTAGGGTCACTAATAAAACCTTCTTCCTTATTATAACAGTCTGGTCTAACCTTTACCATTACACCCTCAAGCTCTCCATAGAATGATCCCTCAATGATACCTTTTGTGTACTTAACGGCATCCGCATTAGCCTTGAAGTTCTCTACTATCTTATCCTTAATATACAGGGTATCCGTGTCTATGAGCTCTTTGCTTCCGGCAAGAATTAGGTGCTCAGCCTTGGCAGCCTTACCCGCTGTGGTGCGTCCGTCTGTCTTTGGCATCACATAGTAGTCATCATCAAACTTATGCGGCTCTAAGACCGCCGTATGGATCAGAGTACCTAGTTGCATGGATGCACTATTAAATGGTAATTGGTTTAAGAAGTGATACACAGACTTCTTGTGTATTAATTTCGCTCCTGATGAGCTGAGGTACCTTTTGTTTGAGTGATACTGCTCGTTTGTTTCTATTTTCATAATTTCTCTAGTATTAAGCGTTTAATTCGATCCAAAGTTATACCTTATTGGGTATAATACATGCTAATGTCCTATAAATCATACCTTATCGGGTATAATTCTGTTTTAATAAATAAAGCGCCAACTTGGCGGGATAATGGCGCGATTAAAGTCTATTATGATTATAATGGCGTAAAGTGTTGTTTGTTTCATAATTATTTTTAAATGTTAAAACATACTCATATCGGTTAGTTATAAACAATAAAAATTATTATCTCTATCATCTATATCCTGTTTTGGTGTTTCAGGTAGTTCTGCCCAATGGGTTATGTTGTGCTTGTTTTCTTTTTCGCTTTCCCAAAATCTAAATATACCATCAGAGTGTGTGCATATAGTTACACCTTCATCGTTTAGGTGTCCATAAGTCAATACAGTATCGTATTGCTCAGGTAATCTATCTTCTATTTTTATCCAATCCATAACAACGGGTATAGTTAATAAATCTAACTTGGCTTGGTGGTAATCCTCTGCAAATTCATAAATCATATGAAAATCAATTTCATCCCCATCCCAAAAATTCGCACTCGTTATTGCTTCTTTATCTCTATATTCTTTTGCTGTCATAATTAAATTTTTAAATTGTTAAAACATACTTATATCGGTTAGTTATGCTTTATTAAGACTAAACCATTCAAGCGTTAAGGTTGCTTTAGTCGGTTCGCTTTTATGCCATTTTATTTCAATAACCTTACTGTATTCAAGGTTACCATCTCTTATATCATTAAAAGCAACTTCGGTGTAGTTACCTTTACCATAGTATTCTTCTATTATAATTTCAGCGGTCTTTACGCTATCAGCCACACCTATAACGCTTTCTTCATTATATTCGTGGTCTTTTTCGTGTATTACTATTAAATTCATATCTGTTTATTTAAAATTCATTAAAACGAAATTTTACACTTACCATTAGCGTTCAGTTTGTTTTCCTCCGCAAGCCTTACAGGGTTCTGTTGTCATATCGTAATCTATCCAACCTTTGCCCTTACACCAACCACAAACCACCTCTCGTTCCTCGTTAACGCTAACAACGGGTATATTTAATAATTTTAACTGTTCTTGGTGGTAATCTTCAAGCATCTTGCAAATTGCATCTTTTCCGTAAAGTCTACAACCATCTATTTGATAACTCAATAATGCTTGTGTTCCTAATTGTCTTCTTATTTTATTATAGTATTCTTCTGCTTCCATTTGTTTTATTTAGTCGTTAATTTATTACCAGTATTTCATTTCCTTGATTATCGTGTAAGGATATCAAACCAAATTCTACATCTAATCCGCTTAATATATCTAATCTCCTTGCGGTGTCTATTATTCTCATAAAAGTATTAGGGTCTATGTCACCTCCTTTACTTATGTAGTAGTTATATAGTAATTGGTAGTCAAATTGTTTTTGTTTTCTCATTAGTATATACTGTTCTTTCATTTTGTGTGTTTTTGTTCAAGATTAGTTCTATCAATATCCCCTAATTCAAAGTTAATTTCTTTTTCTGTTTCAAGTATTGGGTTTAAATCATTAGTTCCGCAGAATCCATTGCACTCAAATAAAGGTTCCACCTTTTGTCTTGGCTTATCGGCAAGGCAAATATTTTTTGGGTAGTCGGGATGTTTAATTAAAAAAATTAACGAATCCTTTATGTTTACTTCTCTTTTAGATTTTCCAACGGTGCTTTGGTCTTTCAACATTGTTACTGGTTCTCCTTTCAGATTTGTTAAATTATGCTCCATTTCTGCCATTGCCTCAAAAACCTCTGGTTTTATATCTCTCATTAATTGCCAGTACCCTATACCACCTTGGACGCATCCAGTCTGTAAACAGTTGTTGTTTTTAAAGCCGTAATAATAAGCATTTGGTACTTTTATCCCTACTTCATTTTCAATAATGTCGAAACATTTGGGCTTATCATATCCCATCATAAGTAAAGGAAAAATTGGTTTTGCTTTTGGATTATTTTTATGCATCCCTAAAGCCCTGTTCATCTCTTTTTTATCAAACTCATATCCAAATATTTGATATTCATACTCATTATGTCTTTGCCATTCTTCGCGAACCCATCTCTTTAATTCAGTTGAGCATATTGCACCAGTAGCTGTATTTAAACTTAATTTTTTAATCCAAACATCTTGTATGCTTTCATATTTAGAACCGACAGCAGTAATTGATGTTATTTGAACCCCATACCATTTTTCACAATCATTTTTAAAACGGTATGTGTCTGGGTCTTCATTTTTAGTATCAATCATTATAACTTGGCAGTTTTCAATACCAAATCTATCAATCGCAATTTTACAAGCTACTGCAGATGTAATCCCACCGCTCCACCAACATATTATTTTTTTCATATCGCAAAAGATTTTAAGTATTCAACACCTTCTTCTATCGTTTCAAATACAATATCAGACACTTGCGTTATAAATGATAAGTAAGAATCTTTAATTGTTTCGTGATTTGTCTCTAATACAGTTATTACTGTTTTTCCTAATCCTTTTGCATATCCAGCTTCACAACACAATCCTATACAGCTTGTATTTGTTCTTTCAACATAAACAAATAATATATTACACTGACGTATAAAGTGTAAATCCCATTTACCATATTCGTTTACATTCAATACAACTTTTTCCCCATTTTTAACCTCTTTTTCTTTTGGGTTTATCCATCGGAAATTATCTGAACATTTCTTTACTTCATTAGCCCAGTCTGATTTAAACCCACCAGCTAAATAAATTTTTTGTTTTGCCATCGCTTCTTCTATAATTTTAATAACATAATCCATCTTTCACTGTCAACAGTTTCCATTCATCTTTCTCAGTAGCTATGGAATAGATACGACCATTGCGTATGCCTTAAATAACATAAACAACTTCTAAGTTACAGTCTAAGTCTACCCTAAATCCAGTTACTATAAAGCACCCTCTTTGTGGTTGGTATTGTATAGCACAATCCTCTGCTATAGGCTCATCTACCGAGCAGCTTGTAAATAATAATATTAATAATAGTTGTTTCATATCCTAACTCATTAATGGTTTAGCTTGTTCTATAAGATCCCTAAAGTTTTCAAGGAATAACTCAGCCGTTTGTTGATCTTGGAAGGAAAGAAATTCGCTAGAATTATGTAGGACATGAACATCAATAGTGTTTCCACTAAAAAAAATACAGAATTTACACTCGTACCCATCCCAATCCGGAACCCAACCAGCTCTATAAACATCCCTTAGCTGTGATAACTGAGCAAGAGCAAGAGATGCTATAGCTTGTTCTTCTGTTTTGAAAATGTTTCTCCCAGTGGGGTAACTGGTGGGATAAATAGAACTTAAAACTACATTAATGAAAGACATAGTAGTTGTATAAAACCCATTTATTTGTTTTAGATTTTCCCAAGTCTTAGGTAGTTCATTTAGTTTCTTGAACACAAAAGTGCTTTTTTCTTTGTCAATCTCGTAGCCTTGTGGGGCTGTAATTTTTAAGTCTTTCATAACTCTATACTTTAGATAGTTTATATATGTTAAAAGTTTATTATATCGGTTAGTTACCTACAATAAAAATCATTACTTTATCTGTTTAAATATCGTTATCTGTAAATCATACAGCATTTGGTCAAGTTTGTTTATGTTATTCCCTTTTTGATTCTCAATCCTAATATCTGTAATTAGTTTATCAAGTAAGTCCACTGTTTTATTGTCCATTGTTTTTAAATTACTGTTTTCCATACTATCCAAATAGTTCTCTTACATTTTCTTCACCCCAACCAGCCCCCTTTGATATGCTTTCTAACATACTAACATACTCATCCCAAGAGACGTCTGAGTGGTCTAATTCTACTGAAAATTTCATTTCGTATTGTTCTATTGTAATTTTGTAAGGTTTCATCATAATTTCTCTAGTATTATTTGTTTTTCATAATTCTCAGGTGCTTTCATATCTGCAACCGTAGTTCCTAACCATATATTTTTACTTTTTAAATAATCTTTTGCTTCCATTATCCTCTTCAATATCTAACTCATTAATGGTTTAGCTTGTTCTATCAAATCCCTAAAGTTTTCAAGGAATAACTTAGCCGTTTGTTGATCTTGGAAGGAAAGAAATTCGCTAGAATTATGTAGGACATGAACATCAATA
>Ga0222650_1000463_pt1 | contig 31643 bp, 34 predicted proteins | sample AntAcemetagen367_FD_179820 | JGI IMG/M metagenome (GOLD analysis project Ga0222650, IMG submission 179820) | Saline water microbial communities from Ace Lake, Antarctica - #367 | ecosystem: Environmental > Aquatic > Non-marine Saline and Alkaline > Saline | place: Antarctica: Ace Lake... | reverse complement strand
GGAGATTTGCCCGTCCCCCGAGAAAAAGTAGAGGTCGTCTTTCGTAAGAGGATTATCGCTGGAGAAATGAATCTCGATTATCGGGGCATCGATCGCGCTCAGAAGGGTTGCCTTGATCCCGTGGGAAGTCGCTGGGAGTTGCCATTTCGCCTTTTCAATTTGTTTTTTTGCGGTGGAATCTGGGAGGGATTCCTCCGTGACTGGGAGGGTAAGCGCGAACGTTTGGTTGCCGGGAAAGCAGCCCTTCGCGCAGCACATCCACATCGTCTCTGCTTGGAAGGTGACTTGTTCTGTCGCGATGACTTTGGGCGTAGTGATGGTGACTAAAAGGGTGACATCGCGCTCGTAGCCGTGACAGGGGTATTCTCCCATGAAGGTATTTTCGGGAGAGGGCCACTGGATTTCGGAGGCGGAGAATCCTTCTGGGAGGGTCCAGTTGATCGAGGTGGCCATGCCGACCATCCCCGGACTCTTCCAGTAGGTGTGGAATCCCGGGAGGTGGTCGATGTGGAGCCCAACCGTCATGGATTGGCCAGGAGTGATACTGCGGTTCTCTGAAATCAGATCAATCTCCAGACCTGGCCCCTTGAGCAGTGGATCCTCCGCCTGGAGGACCGAGGTGATTGCAGCGAGCAGTGGCAGAACTTTCATTTTGTTCTTCCACTACGTATCAGACCTACTGATACATTTCAGGAAAGTCGGTTAACCCACTATCTCGGGATGACATAGGACTTTCCGGTCCGGATCAGCGTGCCTTTCAAACCGTTGATTTTTTGAATTGCCGAAACCGAGGTTCCATATTTTCGGGCGAGGCCATAGAGAGTTTCGCCATCTTTCACGGTATGGCGAATTGTCTTGGGTTTGACGACGACGGGCTTGCGTTTGGGCTTGGGCTTCACGACCGGCCGAGGCTTGGGTTTTGGCGTGACCCGTGCGGTGGTCACGGGGCGTGGCTTGGCGACGGGCTTTGGCTGCGGGAGATCAACCACTCGTGGTTGCGGTTTGGGATCTGGCTTTGGCTCCGGCCTACTGGACCGCTCTCCCCGTTTCGGGGGGTTGTCAGCCCAAGCTTCGATGTAGTTGCCATCTTCATCGAAAGGGCCCACGTCGGGGTTGTAGGCAGGCGAATTTTTGCTTCCGCCACATCCGACGAGAATGAAAGTCACAGAAAGCAAAAGGGGGATTTGACAGGAGCGCAGGATCATTGCTGGAGAGAGTTTAGAGATTAACGAGGCAAACACAAACTTTTGTTAAGTTAAGCAAAGTAAACGATGTTGTTGGGTTTGCCGTCCGGTCATTCGGGATGATTTCTTATTGGCGACTTTTTGGGGGTGAGGCGAGCGGATTCCCAAGACCGGGTTGCGAGGTGAGATCCTCGATACGGAGGCGGTCAAAAAGAGTCCCTTCCCTTGAAGTAACCTTGTTTGCGAGCCCCTCACTATCACAATCGGGCCAAGCGATGATCGTGGATGTCATCGGGATCAGTCGTTGGAACTGCTTATCGGGAGGGGACCTTCCGGGAAGTGCTCTCTATCGCTTGAGATGATTCTTTTCCGGATAAAAAAAATTCAAGGGACTGTTGGCACAGTACGAAAATTTGCGCTCGTGACCGTGGTGATCTTCAAATTACTGACTTCTTTAAGGGGCTATCTTTCAATGGTTTCCCGCTTGGGTTGATGGTGGTGGAAGAATAGAAGGGTGAGGCGCTTCCGAAACGTTCGCAGTAGTCAGGGGTGACAATCACGGAAGGTTCAAGCTGGAAGCTTGGTGATGAGGCGCGCCAGAGTGCCTGGAAGTCGCTTAGAGGTAGTGCCGACCGCTCAATCATCACAGGCGTGTGCCTCGCTTCTGGACTCACCCGGTCCATATCGGTGAATTTTCTAATGACAGGCCTTGCGTTTATGATGGTTTTCTTTTTGGCACCACCTTCGCACGTGGCAAATTCAATCGGAATCATGAGATCGAACCCAGTGCAGCGGTCAAGGCCATTCTGGGTCTTGAGATTTCAGTCACTGATTTCGAAAATTCGGGTGAGCGGAGAGCCTCAGATATCATCTATGGCGCTTGTGCACGCAAGGGTGAGCGACGCCTATCGCAATCCAAGTCGGCTTGATTCCGAGGTCTTCCCTTCCTTTTTCTCAAGCGAATTGGCCAAGTTTGACTTGGTAGAAGTTGCGATGTGCGCGAGGAAAAATCACAGATGGTTTTCCCTCGCGCAGGAACAACAACAGACATTCTTTTCAGAACATCGTAAGGGTGTCTTAATTTTCAAAAGTGTCACTCTAATTTTATCATTTCTGATTAAGGGACTGATATTTTTTTAATTTCAGTTCCAATTCCTTTTTTGGTGAAGATTTCAAGAAGAAGGGTGTGTGGCGTTCTTCCGTCAATAAAGTGAACTTTTTCAACGCCACTTTCGAGGGCCTCGAGGGCAGAATTAATTTTCGGAATCATCCCGCCTGAGATCGTACCGTCATCCATAAGAGCCTTGGCTTCATCTCCCGTGACTGATTCGATCAAGGAACTTTCGTCTGAGGGATCCCGAAGCAAGCCCGGAACATCAGAGAGATAGACCAGCTTTGCGGGTTTGAGGGCACAAGCGAGCGCCGCCGCGGCGAGGTCGGCATTGATGTTGTGGGTCTCATCGGTTTCAAGATGCCTTCCCAGCGGGGAAATGACCGGGACCAATCCTGCCGAGATCGCGTCGAGGACATCCTCGGTGTGGCAGTGATCGACTTGGCCGACGCGGCCAATATCAACCATTTCGCCATCGTCGTTTTTTCCAAAGAGTTGTGTCGCTTTAAAGACCGAAGTGCCGTGGAGGGAGGTTGCCCTTCCTCCAAATTCATTGATGGTCTCAACGAGCTTCATATTGATTTCACGATGAAGGGTTTTGTCGACGATCTCGATCGCTTCCGCGGTGGTGACTCTGAGACCTCCGACAAATCGGGCTTCCAATCCAGCCTCTGCCATGGCGGCGGAAATTGCTTTTCCGCCGCCATGAACAATGACGGGCTTGATGCCAGCGAGCTCGAGGAAGACGATGTCTCTCATCACCTCGCGGACCAGATCAGGATTGTCCATGGCGGAACCACCCATCTTGATCAGGAAGGTCTTTCCCCGGAACCTTTGCAGATAGGGAAGGGCCTTGATGAGCACGGAGGCTTTTTCAGCTGCTGAAGTCATGATGGGACATTAATGAATCCCGACTCGCTTGACCATTGCGAATGGCAGCTTATCAAGGGGGCATGATCCGTCAGGTGCTTCCCGAAATTTTAGATTCCTTGCCGGGAGATGATCCCGAAGCGAGGCGGAGTCGGAGGGATCTGCGCTTGATTAATTTTTTGATGGGAAATGAACGATGGATCATGGGCCAGGAGAAACTCGCTGGTGTGGTCGAGTTGGGGGCGGGCGCAGGGGAGTTGACCCGGAAGCTCGCACAGGATGGTAAAGTGACCGGGCTCGACTTCCAAGAGTGCCCCGAGGGCCTCGACGTGCCTTGGCTCGCTGGTGATCTTTTTGAAAATCTCCCTACGATTCAAGCTGACACGGTCGTTGCAAATCTCATCCTGCATCACTTTGAGGACGATCAGCTGGCGGAACTTGGGGCCTTAATCAAAGGGCGGAAGGCTTTGATCGCGGTTGAACCCTGGCGTAGTCGGGTCTCTTTGTTTGAAGGAGGGCTGCTTTGGCCGGTCATCAATCGCGTGACCAAGCACGATATGATGGTGAGCATTCGCGCGGGATTTCAGAAAGGCGAGCTGCCTCGCTTGCTCAATCTGGGCGCGGAATGGGAGTGGCGTGAAGAGGTCTCATTGCTAGGCGGGCTGCGTGTGCTAGCTTGGCGCCGATGAAGGAGATTGAAATCGCGGGTGGTGGTCTTGCGGGGCTCTCGCTGGGCATTGCTTTGCGGCGGCACGGGGTCCCGGTCGTTCTCCGTGAGGCCAGTTGCTATCCCCGCCACCGAGTCTGCGGCGAGTTTATTAACGGGGTGACGGAAGATACCCTAGGACGACTCGGGATCAGTGCGATTTTTGAAATGGCCCTAAGGCACCATGCCACACGTTGGTGGATGGGCGATCGCAAAATTCTTGAAGCGACGCTCACCCGTCCGGCTCTCGGGATGTCGCGGTGGGAAATGGATGAGCGCTTACGGATTGAATTCGAGAAGTCTGGTGGTGTCCTCATCACCAACGATCGCGCCAAGCCGGAGCCACGTGAAGGGTTCGTGTGGGCGGCGGGTCGTCACCTCGAAAAAGCAAGCACTCTCCTCGGGCTCAAGGCTCATTTCGAAGGTCTGGAGCTGGAGGGGTTTCTGGAAATGCACATCGGCGAGGGAACCTACATCGGGCTCACACCGATCACGGCTGATGGCTCGCGGGTGAATGTCTGCGGGCTCTTCCGAAAAGGAGCGCGCACCAAGGGGGTGAATCCCATCGTTGATGCCTTACGTCGCTCCGGTCTCCCGGCTTTGGCCGAGCGAGTCGAGCGGGCGCAAATGGATTCCTTTTCGCTGACCGGTATTAGTGGCTTTAACCTTGGACAGCAGGGGGCTAAAAGCGAGCTGTGCACTCTTGGGGATGCCGAGCGCATGATTCCTCCCTTCACCGGAAACGGGATGTCGATGGCCTTCGAGTCTGCCGATTGCGCCCAGCCTCATCTCCTCGGATATTGTCGTGGCGATTTATCGTGGTCAGAGGCCCTTGGCGAAGTAGGGATTTCACTGAATGATCGTTTTCAAGCGCGGGTCCGTCTCGCTCTGGGGCTGCATCGATGTCTAACCAGTTCCGTGGGAAGGGCCACTTTGTCGGCGGCCGCAGTCTCGGGGGTATTGCCTTTTGCGTGGCTGCATCGCCGTCTTTCCTAGGTCTTATTTTCCAGTGACCAGATAGCAGTGATAGAGGGCAAACTCTCCGAAGAGAAATTTGGTTTTGGCTCCGATCGATTGAAATCGTGATGACGGAGTGGCCGAAACATAGACCTTGAGATTGAGATCGTTCGCCATGCGGCGGGCCCGTTTGAGGTGCCAGGGATCACTGACGAGAAGGGCCGTTTCCCAACCTTCTTCAGACATGATGTGTTGCGCTTCGCGGATATTTTCAACGGTATTGACGGATTTTCTTTCCTCGTGAATGTCTGCTCTTAGGACGCCATGATCGACGCAGTATTTGACCCCGACTTGTGACTCGGCGTAGTCCGCACCTTTTCCGTATCCACCGGTGAGGACCAGCGATTTTACGTTCCCATCCTTGTAGAGGGTAATGGCATGATTGAGGCGCTCCTTCAAAACGGGCGAGGGTTTGTCATGCCACGCCGCTGCTCCCAGCACGATGGCGCAATCAGCATCGCGATCCCGGTCCAGATACCCGACACGGTGGATGTCCCAAAGCTGTCCGCCTACGTAGACCAGCAAAAGCAGGAGGCCATAGCGGATAAAGCGTCGTCGTCGGCGGGGCATTGGGAAAGGAAGGCGTGAAAGGGAAGTAGTTAAAATGTCCTCGGCGAGCGGCCGGAAGCAAGCGATGATTTATGATAAGTTAAAAAGACTTCGTCCTCACGGTGTTTGATTATTTCTACAAGTTCGTAGTGACGGGAGGCTGGCATAAAATCACCGGGGAGTCCGGTCAAGGTTGGCGCGGTGTGTCCTCCGAAAAGGGTATGTGGCGCCCAGGTGAGATTGATTTCGTCAACGACATCCAATTCGAAGAGCTCTTTGACCAAGGAACCTCCTCCTTCGCAGAGGAGCGTGTCGACTTCGGGCGTATGACAGAGCTTCTCAAGAAATCCCGCAAGGTTGGTCCGGTGAATCGTTGCCGGGAGATTGGAGACTTGGGCATCCTTTCCGACAATGAGATGTCGCGGTCCGCCTTCGGAATGGAAGAGAGGATGGTCGGGCTCGAGCTTTCCGGACTGTGAAATGACGCATCGCCATGGCGAGCGGTCCTCGACCTTCATTGTCATTTGATCCGCTTCGAGGGTGCCTCGTCCTACCAAAATGGCATCGGCTCTTTTTCGGATTTCGAGGAGGCGTGCGAAGTCTTTTTTGGAGGTAAAGTGGGCCGGAGATTTCCCGGTGGTAGAGATCTTGCCGTCGGCAGTCAGGGCGAGATTAATGATCACGCGGAGCTTTGGTCGAAAGGGCTCGATGACCCGGAGCGCCTCCCAGCAGGCTCGGACATTGTGAATGCGAAAAAGGTGAACTCCTTTTAGAATCCCGTGAGTCAGGAGCGCGATGGTGCCGGGATCCCGGTCGAGAGGATTGGGCAAATTCAGAACGTCACCGATGACGGTTTTGCGCGAGATGGGAAGAAGGACCGGGCAGCCGAACGAAATGATTTTTTCGAGTTCACGAAGGACCAAAAGGTTGTCGTCCTTCTGCTTCGCAAAGTCTAAGCCGGGATCGAGAACGATCTGGTCCATTTCCAAACCAGCCTCTTTCGCCATCGCGATTTTTTCTTCAAAGAATGCTGTCATATCTCCCATGAGATCTTCCCACTTTTGATGGGTGTGGGAGACCTTGGGGGGACCGACCGAGTGCATGATGAGGAGGGGAACTCCGTGTTTGGCACAGAGGCGGGCGTTGCGGTCGTCGGGGAGGGCCGAGATGTCGTTGAGAAGGTCGACCTCTGGTCCCAGAATCTGCGCGACGACTTCCGGTCGCCAGGTATTGATCGAAAGAAGGGCCGGGGAAATTTGCTCTTCGTCGGCACGACCGGCTTCGGCCCGGAGCTTGGGCCAGCGGTCGAGAAATGACCTGAGTCTCCTGACTTCTTCTGCCACCGAGATAGCCTCACGATTGGTGCGGGCCGATTCCGCTCCGATATCGATGATGTCTGCTCCCTCCCGGAGGTGTTCTCGGGCCTGCGCGATGGCTTCAACGGGATCGAGGGTGCCATCACCTGAGAAGGAATCGTCGTTGATATTCACGATGCCCATCAGGAGGGGGCGTCGGGGGAAAACGACCTTCCGGGTGGGGGTTCTCAAAATCATGGCGCGGTCAGGGCTTGTCCGTTTGCGGCCGGAGTGAGAGAGGTCAGGAAAGGGGCCGCGGTGATGGCCCAGGTCTCGGCGCTTGGAAAATTTTCGGCTTCGTCTCCCATGCACTTTCGCAGCATGTCAGTAGCGATGATTCCGGGGTTCAGGGCGACGGCGGCCATGCCGGGAGGGAGTTCGCCAGAGAGCGACTGCGTGAGTCCCTCGATGGCCCACTTACTGGCGCAGTAGGGCGCAACCTCGGGTGAGGTGGAGCGGCCCCAGCCAGAGGAGAGATTGACAATAATGCCGGTGCCGCGGGCGAGCATGGAGGGTAAGGCATGGCGGATGACGTTGGCGGTGCCGTTGATATTGACGGCCGTGAGTTGGTCGAATTCCTCGGCGGGAACTTCCCAAAGGGGTGCCGGTTCGTTAATGATGGCGGCGTTATTGATGACCAGATCGGGGGTTCCGGCGGCCTTGAGAGCCGCCTCGCAAAAGCTCGCAACGACTGGGTCGAGGGCGACATCGCAGGGGATGAAGTGTCCCTCCGGAAATTCCTTCTTGAGGTGTTCCAACGCGATTTCATTTCTGCCGCATCCCACTACGGTGTGCCCTTTCTTCAGAAACTCCGGGACCAATGCCCGCCCGAGTCCCGAGGTGCAACCTGTCAGCCATATTGTCATCGCGAAGGAGACTACGATTGTTCTCAGGGAATGACAATGGCTCTTGCCGGTCTTCTTGAGAGAACTCCTCGTTTGTCTGATGAGCGCGCCTGCTGATTCACTCTGACCGGGAGATCCTCCTAAAAGAGTTCGTTTGAGGGAGGCGGAGGGGTTTCTTCAACTTCCGGATCTTCCTTGGCCGCGACCGGAGGAAGAGGCGCCACGAGCGGGGTTGGTAACGGAAACTGGCGCTCGAAAATTCCGGGCACAATCTCGTTTGCGGTGGCATAGGCGTCCTTGATCATTTCCAGTTTGGCGTCGAGGTTGTCGACGTAATGAAGGGCGTGGGCTTCGGGGGTTCGCGGGAGAGTGGGGGAGCCAAAGTCATACTGTCCGTGGTGCGAGGCGATGAGGTGGAGGAGGTGTAAGCGGACATCTTCGCTCGCAGGTTCGAGTGTGCGCCACGCTTCAAGCGGAAGCTCGCGCCAGAGCTTATTGAGCAGCTCGAGACCGAGCGGGATATGCCCGAGCATTTCTCCATGGAGGAGATGGAGTTGATTGAAACCAGCCTCCGGATAGGTGTTTTCCCAGAGCTTGCCGCAGTCGTGGAACAGGACGCCGGCGATCATAAGATCGTGATTGAGATAGGGATAAACGCCGCATATCGCCGATGCCGAGCGCATCATCTGGGCGACGTGTTCCACGAGTCCACCGCGGCGGGCGTGGTGATTTCGGCGCGCAGCGGCGGTGCGGCGGAAGCGCTCTTCGAATTGCTCGACGAAAATATCACAAACGGCCTTCAAGCGAGGGTCGCTGAGCCCTGAGAGGAAAGCGACGATGTCCGCCCAGTCGTGATTCTGCTTTTCGCGAGTGGCGGGATCACCCGCAAGAAACGCGCTCTTTTCTTCCTCGGTGAGGAGGCGGAATTTCCACCCCTTGCCGTCGATTCCATATTGATTTTGGGTCCACTGGCCTGAGAGGCGCAGCAGGGTCTCGGGCGCGGTTACGGCGGCGGAGTCAAACTGAGGATGATTATTCCAGACCTTTAGCGTGATCGTCCCGGTGGCATCGGCGATGGCCCATTCGAGGAAGGGTTTTCCGCCTTTGGTCTCGCGCTGGCGGACCTGTTGCAGTTGCGCGGAATAAGAAACCTCCAGAGGAGTTTCACTGGTGGTGGCTAGAAGTTCACTAATTGACATGTCTCAACAGAGGCGGATCATGTCCTTCACTGATTGGAACCAAAGGAAAAAAAGTCCCTTCGTGGAATACTGGAAATAGGCGTCATCAGTCATCCTGATGATACCGCACTCAAGATTGTGAGTAATCTGCCTTTTCATCTCACTTTCGAACTCTTCCAACATCTCATCGGGATCCGGCATGAGGAGATCTTTGGGGTCGATCTTCATTTTTTGAAGGTGTCGGAGGTGGTCCTTAAAAATCGCGTCGAAGCGATTTCGTTCGCAGGGGAGGTGGTCCCAGTGGGCCTCGGGAGGGTGCTTGAGGGTGGGGGAGAAAGGATAATTTGTGGTGTGGATGGTTCTCCCGTCCGGTGAGCGGGCCGAGACCGTCACAAAGGCGAAGGCGACCTGCTCGTGTTCGCAAAGACAAACCGCCGCGACGGCCCTGGCCTCCGGGTTCCAGAAGAAGCGGAAATATTGGTGCATGCCCACCCAGTCCCAGCCGCTGTCGGTGACGTGATCGAACTCGGCATCCTCGATCTCACGGATCAGGCGTGAAGCATTGGGGAAATGATCCTCGGAGGGGGGCGCCCGAAGTTCGAGACGATTATCAATCGGAATGCGCAGGTGGCGAATCCGCGTTAGTAAGTCAAACCACGGCAGGAAAAACCAGAGTGCCACTCCGATGAAGCCGGCACAGACGCTTTCTAAAGCAAAGTAGAGCGTCAGGAAGGAAGCCACGAGGAAGGTCAGAGCTCCGATTTTCCGCAAAATCAAGGTGCGGCATGAGCGCAAGGCGATCGCTATGATGATACAGGCCAGAACGATCAGGAATTCGCGCATTTTTTTTTGAAGATTGAAAAAAAGCGAGGGAGCGCTTTCGGTGTAGTTTTTAATCCTCCGGTAGTTTTTGAAGAATACCAGTTGTTTTCTCCCTTCTCTTGCGGAAACCCGGGGGGTTTCTATAATTTCGGTATGGCAATCGAACCCTTTGACGATATTTGGCCCGCAATTCCTGAATCCGTCTTCGTTGCGGCGAGCGCAGATGTCATCGGTCGGGTGACCCTCGGGGAAGAATCAAGCATTTGGCATCATGCCACTTTGAGAGGTGATATCAACGAGATCACGATCGGCCCGCGCAGTAATGTTCAGGATAACGTCGTGATTCACCTCGCCGATGACTACGGCTGTCACCTCGGTGAATTGGTCACGGTGGGACACAGCGCAATCCTCCACGCCTGCACCGTCGAAGATGAAGTCCTCGTCGGGATGGGGGCCTGCGTTCTCGATGGATGTATTATTGGAGCCCGCTCAATCATCGGAGCCAATGCCCTCGTCACCGGCGGAACGATCATTCCCGAGGGCTCACTCGTCCTCGGGAGTCCGGCAAAAGTCGTGAAAACCCTCGACCTCAAAGATCAACAGGACATTAAGAAGTGGGCCGAGAAATACGTCCGCAACTCCCGCCTCTTCAAGGAGCGTAAGTTCACTCCAAGGTAGCCCACGGGGAATTTTGAATTTTGAAGTCCCCAATCTTCGCCCTCAAGCAAGCATTCAAAAATTCAAAATGGGGCATTCAGCATTCTCCCCCGTTTCACTCAGCCCACTGCGACACGCGAACGTAGTCGATCAACAAGGTTTGCGGAAATTGCGAGTCCTTCAGGTTTTGAGCATCCTGCTTGGTGCCAAAAAGTGGCCTCCCACCGCAACGTTGAAAATCAGGTGGAACGGTGAGTCAAAGGGTGCGGTCGCGCTCTTTTTGGCCGATGCGCTGAACCAGTCTTTTTTTTCAATCGTCTGCCACTTTTTTCCGTCGAGATACCAGCTGATCTCATCTTTTTTCCACTCGACCATGTAGGTGTGGAAGTCCTCGGCGGCGTTTTTTCCGGTAAATTTGGTCTCGCTCCCTTTGTAGGCATTCTTGGGCCAATTGTCACCAAAATGAAGTGTTCCGATGGTCTTATCGACCTCTGATCCGCGGGATTCGACGATGTCGATCTCCCCGCCGGCAGCCCAACCGCCATAGGGAGAATTGGTGGGCAACATCCAGAGAGCCGGCCAGATTCCTTGCCCCGAGGGGAGCTTGGCGCGAATCTCAATACGGCCATAAGTCCATTCGCCACGATAAATCGAGCGCAAGCGAGAGGAAGAATAGGGCTGGGTTTTACCGTCCGAAGTGGTGTGGGTATCACGATAAACGCTCATGTTCAAATTGCCATCCTTCACGAAGGAATACTTGGGCGAGTCCGAGTAATACTGCTGCTCGTTGTTCCCTCCGCCGTAGCCGTTCACTTCATTGGACCACTTACTGCGATCAATTTCGGTGCCGCTGAATTCATCGCTCCAAACCGAAACCCACTGCTGCTTGAGCGGGGTGAGTCGAAATTCCCCGTCCGCTGCCATCGGCACGGTCTGCGATACCTTTGCGCCCGTTCCTTTCAACGGCTGGCCTACGGCTTTCCAAGTCTCACCCGTCTGGGTTTCCACCTGATAGAACTCACCGGCCTTTGTCGGGAAAGTCAGAATTGCGGCGGGCTCGGGCTTGAGCGCGATTTGTCCAAGGAGAGGAAGGGGAAGGAGTGCGAGGAGGATTTTCATAAAATAAGAAGAAGGTTCTAAAAGGAAACGCCCCGAGATACAAAAAAATTACATTAAATTGCATTTTAAAAGAATCTCCGAAGATAGCACGGGCGTTCCGCGTGTTCCCCGATTTTGATCAAAGAATAAACCACGGATTTAAGAGGATGAGGTCCAAATTTGCAGAGAGGTCCCGAGACTCACTTATCGCGACTCAGTGCCTCAAGCAAACACCTCCAATTCTCTGCACCCCAGCGTGAGGTCCTCATCATCTACGCTCCTAGAAGCCGCCATGTTGCTCCGCATGAGATCCCTCAACCCAAGCCTCAGCTCACTCTGCCGTCTCCCCCTCAGGCATTTTTCGCAAAAAACGTCAGAATCAAGCACCAGAGCGCTAAGATAATATTCATGAGTGGGAGCTGTAAGGATAGGGGAAAGAGGTAAATTAGGGAGACTGCCGGAATCCAAACGACCCAGTTCGCAATCATTAGGGGAATGACCCGATCCAGAAAGGGCTTCCTGTTTAAGGCCGTCCGAAATTCCGCCCACGAACCATTTTTCTCGATCAGGAGATATCCCAGCACGAGCTGCCACACCGCAAGAAACGGGACCCAAACAAACTCATCCACCAACGTCTTTTTGAGAATCGTCATGAAGTCGATGCCATTCCCAAAAAGTCCTGCCTGGATGCGATAGAGCCAGTCGACCTGCCACCCGTGAAAGCCCCAAAAGAGAAGGAGCCACGGCACCTGACGAAAGGATTGTTTGTCATTTCCTTTTAGAAAGACGGCCTGGACCAGCCACGGAATGAGACTCCCAAAAAGCGCGGTCGAAATGATCCCGAACCACGGAGAATGAGCCAGCTTGAATTCCCCGAGCCGATTGAGCACTTCCGCCACCGCGGTGACCTGATAGTAGCAAATTACGAGCGCCAGCCCGGCCACCCAAAGCACCGCTCCGGGGAGCAGGTTCGATTTCGCCCCGCCCCATCCCAGGCGAACCACTTCCTTTAAATGTCCCGGCACCCCGGAGAGATAGTCGGACTCCACGAACGTTCAACGCTCAACTTGCAACCAATAGGGAGCGTGGGCGTCTCGACCTACGTGAAGGCCCCCAGCAAAGCAAACTCAGGGCGGGACGACCGAACGCCCAATCACGCCAGCATTCAGAATTCAAAACTGGATGTTCGACGTTCGGCGTTCCCTTCCTCTACCTTCCCCGGCATGACCGAAGCGCTCGACGACCTCCTCCAGAATATGCCCGGTGATGATGCCACGGAAGCCGAGATCGAAGCCTTCATGGGAATTGTGATGGCGACACCGGGCGGAGCCGAACTCATCCGCGGCTTTGCCGGTCAAATCACGGAAGGAGGGGCACTCGATTCCATGATCAAGGAGGAGGAAGCCAAGCTCGATGAATTCGCGCTGAAAAGTCCCGCCCGCTTCATCTTCCGAATCGAGATCCTCGGCACCAAGCCGCTGGTATGGCGGCGATTCAGTCTCCCCACCGATTGTGCCTACTTCCATCTTCATTGCGCCATTCAAGATTCCTTGGGATGGCAGGACGTGCACCGGCATCGCTTCGAAGTCTGGGAGGAGGGCCACTGCGAGCTCGTCTTCAGCTCCGATGAGGAAGCTGAAAACGACTGTTGCGAGATCGAGAATCGCATCGTCGATCTCTTCAACGAGAACGTGACGGAGTTCATCTACCTTTACGATTTTGGCGACGAATGGCGTCACCGTATTGTCATCGAGGAGTTGGCCCAAGCCGGGACCAAAGGGACCATCCCGGGAATGACTCCGCACCTCCACGATGGTCAGGGCCACGGCCCGCCCGAGGATTGTGGGGGCATTGCGGGATTCCAGAATTTCCTCAAAGGCGACCATCTCCTTTGTGAAAATTACGAACCGGAAATCCTCGAAGAATTACGAACCGGAAAGCCCGATTTTTCTAAAGTGACCTTCCGTGATCCCGCGATCGTTCTGCGGAAGCAGGAGGGAGCGTGAAGGTCGCGGGATACCTTTGCTTGGCCGCGCAGATCATGAACGACCGAGTAAGCTGAGGGGAGGTAAGATGCGAACGCGCTTGATCGAGGGGGATCACCTCTTGCGGTTTCAGGAAAATCACGGAAACTTCTCCGATGAAAACCGTAAAAGGATATGCCGCGCTGGAAGCTGGAGGAAAGCTTGAGGAATTTGAATACGAACTTGGGGACCTCGCTCCGAATCAAGTCGATGTCCGGGTGGACGCCTGCGGCATTTGTCACAGCGATCTCTCGATGCTCAAGAATGATTGGGAGATGAGCCAGTATCCTCTCATTGGCGGACATGAAATTACCGGGACAGTCGACGAAGTGGGCGGGGCTGTGACCCATCTCCAAAAAGGGGATAAGGTTGGGGTTGGTTGGAACAGCGGGGCCTGCATGACCTGTCAGCAGTGTCTTTCGGGCGATCACAATCTCTGCTCCGCAGCCGAGGGCACGATCGTGCAGCGCCATGGCGGCTTCGCCGATCTCGTCCGCGCCGAAAGCGCCTTCACCGTGAAAATCCCCGAGGGCGTCGATCTTCTCAAGGCGGGCCCGCTTTTCTGCGGTGGCATCACCGTTTTTAATCCCATCCTCCAAATGGACGTCAAGCCCACCGACCGCGTCGCGGTCGTCGGGATCGGCGGGCTCGGGCACCTCGCCTTGCAGTTCCTCTCGAAGTGGGGCTGCGAGGTCACCGCGATCTCGACGAGCCCCGATAAGGAAGCCGAAACGAAGGCCCTCGGAGCCCATCACTTTCTCAATGCCAAGGATGACTCCGCGCTTGCCGCAGCCGGCGGCGCCTTCGACTTCATCCTCAGCACCGTCAATGTCAAACTCGATTGGGGCAGCTACATCAAGATGCTCCGTCCCAAGGGGAATCTTCACCTCGTCGGGGCCGCTCCCGAAGTCTCCTCGGAAGTCTTTCCACTTATCCTGGCCCAGCGCAGCATCTCCGCCAGCCCCGTCGGCTCTCCCGCCACCATCGCCACCATGCTCGACTTTTGTGCCCGTCACGACATCGCCCCCCACACCCGCGAGTTCGCGATGGCCGAGGTCAATGAAGCCCTCGAGATCCTCGAAAAGGAAAGCCCGGCGAAGCGCCTTATTTTGAAAAACTGAATGGGATCAGTCTCGATCAAGTGGTTTTGACCACAGAGTGAGCTGAGTTTTTGTTGAGGTGAGAGCTTCCCACAAGCAGGAACGGGATTGCCCGGAATGAAGTGACTCTTCGGGATCAGAGCGAAAGCGTCCTCGTGGTTTGGGAATGTGCCTTCGAGAATTTCAAATCCATCGAGCATCTCGAAAAACGCCTGATCAAAAACGATCCCCTCCGCCTATCGACAAAGTGCGCCTCCCCCTCCCAAGAGCCTTGGCTTAACTGCGCGTCGAAAGCGTCTTCACTTCCGGATGGGCGAGCAGTCTTTTGTCAGAAGTAATCAGGGGAACCTGATGCTGCCGCGCCGTCGCGCAAATCACGCGGTCGGCAGGGTCACCGTGGAAATCACGCAAGCGATAAGCATCACAAGCGATCACCGGAGTGATTGGAAAAGGTGAAATGAATCGGCCCATTGCCTTATCGACCCATTCCTCCAGCGGAGCATTGAGAAAACCCGGCTCCTTGGACCACTTCTGGCTCACCTCGATAATACTCTGGGGCGAGATTGCCAGTTCGTCTGCCCTGCTGATCTCCCGCAGCGCGTTTTTGGAAAGTTCCTCTGGAGCCTGCACCAAGCGAATCCATGCGTTTGTATCGAGAAGATAAGTCATGGCATGATGACGTTGGCGGGGTGCTTCTCCCAATCTTCGGGCGCGAAAGTCGGATTGTCAAAATCAGCGCCCCTTACTCCGGAAGGAACATTCCGAAGAGAGCCGATGAATTCCTGCAGCGTCTTGGGTTCGTCCGCCGAGAGCTTCGATGCAGGAGCATGAACCTCCGCGACAACCTTGCCATGGCGGGTAAGCTGAAGGGAAATACCGCCATTTTCCACCTTCCTCAACTCCTCGGCACAATGTGCTTTGAATTCAGAAACGCTGATCTGCTTACTTTCCATACTGAGAAATTAAGAGAGGTCATATGAGAGGTCAAAATAAATTCTCAGTGCTCCCGGATGGTCATCTTAGTTTGAAGATTAGAGCTGCTTTCCCAACTTCTCGGCGCTTGGTCAGCGTAAAGGGCTGACGCCCCACGCGATTGTGGGTGGCTCGGGGTCAAGAGAATCAGCGTAATTAACGAAAATCTTTCAAAATCGGCGTTAAAATTCCCAATACATCAGTCTCAGGAAATCGGTGTGAATCGGTGCCTCATCCTCTGAAATCTGTCGTCAATTCCACGTCATCTTGGCTGGGGCTGCGTCACGCGGGGCAGCGGAGGGTTGAGGGGGTTGAGGTGCTTGGTTGTTGATATATCAACCGCGAAATACGCTAAAGACACGAAACTTGGTTGAGGGAAAGGAGTCGTGGCGCCCTCGCCACTTGGATGGTCGGGCTGCGGAGTGGGGAGGTCTTGGGAAAACAGTCGCGTAAAGGGCTGCCGTCCCACGCGATTTGGGGGGGCAGTGGGAATCAGCGTAATTAACGAAAATTCTTCAAAATCTGCGTTAAAATTCCCAATACATCAGTCTCAGGAAGTCTGTGTGAATCGGTGCCCAATCCTTCTAGAATCTGTGGTGAATTCTCCTCTCTCTCTCTTGGTTCTCATATCCGGGAACGCGCTTGCTTGAGGGGGATCTCACGCAGAGCAACAGAGCAGCGGGGGCTGGATGGTGGCTTGGGTCATCTGAGCTTCCGCCACCGGCGCAGTTTCAAGTGTTCAGTTTCAAGTTCTCAGCCCCAAAAAAACCTCTGCTGCTCCGCTGCCCTGCGTGAGATCCCCCTCAAGCAGGAACGGGATGCCCGGAATGAAGTGACGCTTCGGGATCAGGTCTGAAATGTCCTCGTGGTTTGGGAATGTGCCTTCGAGAGCCTCAAGGCCATCGAGCGACTTGATCCGCGCTTGGTCAAAAATGAGCCGTGGCTCCAATAGGGAGCGCGGGCGTCCCGCCCTGCGTTTACTTGCTTGTCACCATGCCGTAGGGCGGGACGCCCACGCTCCCTATTTTTTAAGCCCGCGATCCAGTCATGAGATCGGAAAAAACCCCTGAAATCTGTGAGAATCCATTCTGAAATCTGTGTTAAAATTCTCGGTTTCTTCGCTCCAATTTTCACAAGACTCAGAGTCAGTATGCGGATTCTTGAAGGCTTAACTTCCAGTGGTGACCTTGCCCGTCCTCGCCTGTTCTTCCAGAATCTCAGCCCAAGGGCAACTGACCGCCATGTAACCAGAACGTGAACCCACGGAGTTGGCCCGATGAACATCGGTCAAAACCAATGGTCTCAGCGCGCTGTCGTCCTTGAATTCGTAAAGCAGGTCGTGCGCCGCTGACTTCGGTTTGTCTTCTCTGGTTGAGGGTTTCTCTCACGCAGGGCAGCGGAGCATGGGTTGGTGGCACCAGGAATCTCCCAGTCTGGGCAAGAGCCTTCTGAGAGCAAAATGCCCCTCGAGTGACTAGAAAGGCATCTCTTCCCCAATAGGGAGCTCGGGCGTCCCGCCCTAACTCAAAGCCCTAATCGCGCCAATCGCGTGGGGCGTAGTTCTTTACGGGAGGAAGTCGCGTGGGGCGTCAGCCCTTTACGGGACCAAGCACAAAACCATCATCTCCGTCCACGGCTGTCGCTAGCACGGGCACAAGGACTGCAAACACTTCAGGCTCCCGAAGTCGAGGACGGTATGGTGGAAGGAAAAGATCGGGAAGACCTTGGAACAGGATGCCCGGAATGAAGTGACTCTTCGGGATCAGGGCTGAAATGTCCTCGTGGTCTGGGAATGTGCCATCAAGAAGCTTAAGGCCATCGAGCGACTTGAGAAGCGCTTGGTCAAAAATGATCCGCTGCGACTTGCTACAAAGCGCGCCCTTCCGTCGCAAGAGCCTTGGCTCTGATCTAGAGTGCGGGCGTCCCGCCCTGTGTTCTCTGGTTGAGGAGATGTCTCACGCGGAGCAGCGGGGCTTGGTTGAGGGATTGTCTCACGCAGGGGCGCGGAGGGTTGATGTGACCTAGGGTGGAGGAACTCCGATCTCGATCTTAAAGAATCTCTCCCTGAATCCTCACAGGTGATACTGGGTGCCTCCAAAAGGCTGGGCGTTTGACGTGGCGACAACGGAGAGATGCTAAGTTGAAGACCTTGAGGGAGATGGCGAAGCCTCAGGATTACTAGTGGCTACTCCAATTTGCTATTTTAGTAGCTTGCAGCCTGAGCTTAGCAGTGCTTCGAATATTAGATCTGCTTCGTGAGGATCTCGGGTATTGTCATCTGCGGCACCTTTTGGAACGTAAATGACAAGTCCTGCGCGAGCTCTTGTGAGGAGAACTCGGTAGGCATTAATTCTGAAGTTACTAGCTGGTGATTCGAGTCGCTTTGTCCATTTTGGAGATCTCATCTTCCTCGGTAACCAGTTCGTCTCATCCCAGATGAGGTCATGCCCCCAGCAAAGACAGCCGTAGTCAATCTCCAAGCCTTGGCATACGAATTCGGTGAGAGGCTTTTCCAATGAATTGGAAGAGCGAAAATCTGACGGGGGCTTTAAGAACCAGTGGACGACAGCATCAAGTTCGTTTGAGCGAGGAGACGGGGGGATTCCATCGGCTAGCAGTCTTATCGCCTGCGAACTGGAAAAGAGTCCAGCTCGGTGGCCTCCTCTAACTCGTTTAGATAACCATCGCTTTGCGGAATCTAAATCTCTTGTGATGAGAGCAGGAGGAGACTCCATCTTTACCGCGATTTTTTTGGCTTCGGAGAGTTTTCCATTCAGGAGGGAAGCTACCCAATCTCCGTGAAGAGAATTTCGATATACTCGCAAATTTGTTTTGAGGTGTAGCTCGTCAGCTACTTCAAAACGTAAATCACTTTTGGAAATGTTTTTTAGAAGCCCGGGTAGAGTTGGTGTGCCATCTAGGCATTGTTGTGACGTAACAACTCGCCATTTATTTTCGTCAGAGGCGAGGGCTTGTCCCCAGAGAGGTAGACCTTCTTCGCCGCGATTGATCTCCTGTCCTGGTCCGACGAGGCAGACCAAGAAAGCCCATGAGAGTCTCCCCATAATTTCTAAGAATAATTCTGGCTCAGAAGCTTCTCTACCAAGGAGTTTTTTACCGACTTCTGCATTCCATGCTCTTTGTGCTTCATCGTAGATGATGACATGCTCCGGAGGTGCATCGTCTTTGTGTTCTCTGAGGAATCCTAGAAGGTTTTGAAGTCCTTGGATGGCGATCTGCCTAGCGGCTCCTTTTGTAATCCCTCTTCTTTTCGCTGCGTCCTCTGCGATGGCTTCTTGGAGGACTTTGACTAAGGGAGGATTGCCACTGAGCAGAGCCGCGGCTTCTCCGCGGTTGGCCTTTTCAGATGAAGCAAAGGCTAGATTCAGCCCCAAGAGGGTTTTTCCTGAACCGGGTTCACCAGTGACGAAACAGATGACTTTTTCGTTCTTTAGTTTGGCCTCTCTAGCGATTTGATTGAGGCATAGTGAAGTCAGTTCTAAATCATCTGCATTTGCATCAGATCGACCGATTTCTCTAACGCTATGTCCCGCAAAGAGGTCTTGAGCTGCGTGAACAATGTTTGGCGTTGGGTTATAGGATGACTGGTCGTAAGATAGGTAGTCATCGTTTTCACCAGACGCTTCACGAGCGACTAACCGAAGACATTTTTTTAGTATTTGGGCATTTGTCAGAATGCACTCGGTGACGAGGTCGACGGGCTCTTCTAAGGAGTGTGGTTCGTCGAGGTTCGCTTTTTCAGCGCAAAGAATAGGAACGATTGTGCTGCCTTCACTTCCTGAATGAAAATCCCGTAAACATAGAGCATAGTCTACTGCTTGAGAGACATCGCTAGAATTGATCCGGTTAGCTCCAATTTTGAATTCAACGCAGGCGATTTTATTTCCAATCTTTAGCACTGTATCGATTCTTCGGGTCAATCGTTGGAGAGGGAGTTCAATGAAGATCTGCCATTTTGTAATTTCGAGTTGTGTTGAGAGAGCCTCTTTTAGGATCTGGATTTGCCGTTTCCATGCCTTGATCTGTTCTCGTTCATCGCCTTGATGAATAAGGCCAATACGGGTGCTGAGGCTTCCTAGGATTGTTTCTGAATCTCTCTCTAAAAATTCGGTAGCCTCGGCTGCGTAAAATGATTTACTCTCCGGGTTCATTCTGAGCCGAATTCAAAGAGTTCTTTAACCTCAACGTCTAAGGCATTTGAGAGCCGTTCCAGCCCATCGATCGACGGGCCGTTAATGCCCCGCTCAACAAAGCTAATAAATTCGACAGAGTAGCCTGTAGCTTCAGCTAAAGCCTCCTGGGTGAGTTTCTTTTTCCGTCTCAGTGATGAAATTCGAAAGCCTAAATTTTCCTTTAGCACGTAGTTAGACTACGTCGCTAGCTCGGGTTAAGAAACGTAGTCAGGCTGCGTATTTCAGGTGAGTGCTACTCATAGTCGATTGCCACTCATGTGATAATTGTAGCATGAATTTTAGCGGCGAAGAATTAGAAATGATTACGATCAGCGATTGCACCGATTTAGGGTCACCGCCCGATATTTTAAAAATCAAACCGTCTTTGGTGAGATTGAGGAGTGCTCTAACCTTCGGGAGGCAGAGTGGCAGGTGGGTCGTTCCGAGGAACTTTATGACAAAGTGCTGAAGGTTCAGGCAGAAACCTTGGGGAGGTGATTTCTACTTATTGGAAGGTCGAATATTCTCTAGAACCAATTCTCGATTCTGAGGTCGGGGACTCATGTGGATTTGTCTTCGTTGTGGATTTCTCAGGCTTGGAAGCCCTCGCTCAATTGACCTGGTTGAGTGGTTTCACAGAACGCGCTATTCAGAGTGTTCTGAAGAAATCGATTCGCTCTGGGGATGTTGAGAAAATGACCAGTTTTTGGCCGGCGCGGGTTAAGGCCATGTAGAGGAGGCTGGTTTGGGAGGCGTGGAGTTTGGCTTGCTCTTCTGGGATGAGGAGGGGATCGTTTTCACGGTCGAGGAGGGAATCGATACCGAGGAGGAATACGATGGGTGCTTCGAGGCCGGTGGCTGCGTTGAGGGTGGAGGTTTGGCAAAATGCTTTGTCGGGAAGAACTCCGGTCTTGGCATTGTGGACGAGGGAGGCGTCCCCGAGAACGGAGGAGAGGGTCGATTCAATGAGTGCAAACAAGGCGGGCATGTCCCGCGATACCGCGCGCAGACATTTGCGCCAAAATGATCCCCTCCAACAAACTCCCAAACCTCACACCTGGAGGACTCGCAAGGATCCCCTGGAGGACATTTGGCCGGAGGCCGAGAAGATGTTAGTCGATGCTCCGGAGTTGGAGGCGAAGGCTCTCTTCGAGCATTTCGACCAATGCCATCCCGGCGGTTTGAAGCCGGGAATTTTGAGAACGTTTCAACGTCGGGTGCGAGCATGGCGAGTGGAAAATGGACCGGAGAAGGAGGTCTTTTTTACGCAAGATCACATCCCGGGCAAAATCGTCGCGATTGACTGGACTGACATGAAAAAACTCGGCATTACGATCCAAGGTCAGCCTTTTGCGCACAAACTTTTCCACGCCGTTTTGCCGTATTCAAATTGGCAATGGGCGACGATTGCACGCAGCGAATCGGTCCTCTCGTTACGCTGCGGATTGAAGGCGAGCCTTGGTAGGTTGGGCAAGATTCCGCGCGAGATTTTGAGCGATCATTCCTCGACGGCGACCCACCAACTAAAACGCGGCCAAAGCGAGCGCGGCTTCAATGAGGAGTATCTCAAAATTTGCGATCACTACGGCCTCATTCCGCGCACCATCAACGTGGGATACCCGCAGGAAAACGGGACCTGCGAGAGTAGTCACGGGCATCTCAAGCGACGAATCACCCAGCACCTTCTTCTGCGTGGGAGTCGTGATTTTGAGAGCGAGGCGAAGTACGAAGAGTTCTTAAATTCAGTCCTGGAATCCGCGAATGAGCGACGCATTGATCGCTTCACCAAGGAGCTCCCAGCGATGCGTGAAGGCCCAGTCCCCGACCTTCCCGACTACCGCGAAGTGATGGTCAGCGTAAGTAATAACAGTACCATCCGGGTCAACAAACTGGTCTACTCAGTGCCAAGTCGTCTCATCTCCAGCAAGCTCCTGGCGTGCATTTATGAAAACAAAATCATCCTGCTCCATGGCGTACAGGAAGTGGCTCGGCTGCCTCTCTGGAGGGGTGATCGGGGAGCCGTCATCGACTACCGACACCTCATCGGTCACCTCGTGCGCAAGCCCGGAGCCTTTGCCGGATACCGTTGGCGTGAAGAGCTTTTCCCAGCCCCTGCTTACCGTGCGGCCTTTGATCACCTCGAACGCAAGAACCCCGGCACCGCAGATCGAGCCTATCTGGCGATCTTAAAGCTGGCTGCTGACGAAAGCCAGACCGCTGTCGAGAACGCCCTCGAACACCTCCTCGCCGCGCCCAAGAGGGTCGTCTCGGCGGCGGAAGTACGAGACTTGCTCGAGACGTGGCAAGACCTCAAGCAAGAGAGCCGGCACCGCGCCCCCTTGACTGTGGACTTGAGCGCCTATGATGAGCTCCTCGAATGCGCTCACGAGAACAACAAAGAGGAATCATTGATCCAATCCGAGGAGACCATAAATCAAAAAAGAGGGGAACAATACTCATGAGCAAGCCCGAACAAAAAGCCACCAAAGACCCCACCTCCCTCCTCCTGCGTAGCTTCCGGCTGCCCACCATGGCCGGGCAATACGAGGAAGTGATGCAGCGAGCCGAAAAAGAAGGATGGAGCCATCGACAAGCCCTGCGTCATCTCTGCGAAAGTGAATCTGTCGATCGTTCCCAACGTCGCATTGCCCGACTCCTATCCGCATCCGGCCTGCCCGAAACCAAAACCCTCAGCAGTCTCGACGAGTCCAAATTACCGCTAAAAATCCGGCAACAAATGCCCGCCTTGATCGGAGGTGGGTTCGTCGATCGCGCCGTCAACTTGCTCGCCTTCGGCCTGCCCGGTCGAGGCAAAACCCACTTCCTCGCCGCGCTCGGACGGGAGCTCATATTGCGCCACTCCAAGAGGGTCCTTTTTCGGTCGGCATACAAGATTGTGGATCAACTTCTCGTGGCCAAACGCGAACTACGACTCGAGGCCGAATTGAAAAAACTCGACCGCTTTGAGGTGCTCATCTTGAACGACATTGGCTACCTCCAGCAGAGCCGCGAAGAGATGGAAGTGCTCTTCACCCTCCTCGCTGAGCGCTACGAACGGCGGAGTGTCTTGCTGAGTTCCAACCTCGTTTTTAGTCAGTGGGATCAGATCTTTAAAGACCCTATGACCACCCTGGCCGCGATTGACCGGCTCGTGCATCACTCCATCATCCTCGAGTTCGATGGCCCCAGCCAGCGGGTCCCCGAGAAAGCGCAACCCAAGGCCAAAAATCCACCGCCAAAGTAGGCCCAAGCATCCACCCCGGAAAAACGCCTGCTGCCCGCTTGGTTCCGGTCGGCCCCGCGTCGCCCCGCTTCGCCGTGGCTCCGCGTGACCTCCTTCCACCAAGCGGGCAGCAGCACATCTAACGCACCTAAAACCAAAGCAAAAAGCCCTCGACCTCAGCGCCGAATTCTAATTGTCGTCGAAACTAATTCTAATTGTCGCTGGACAAGAGCAACCAGTGATGACAATACAACAAGCAGCACATATCATCTTTCCCCGACAAAGTGTTCTCCTCAAGTTGCTCATACAAAAGAAACAATGAAAAAAATCATGAAGAAGTCCATGTTAGCCTTGATAGGCATAGCGAGCCAGGCAAATGCCGCCACCGTATCCTTTCCGAGCACTGAATCAACCCAGTTTGGAAGGCAAACCATAGGCATTGCGCTGTCACCCGGTGGAATTAAGGCCGTAGAATTTGAGTTACCAAACTTCGTGGTTAGCTCAACGATTGAACTTGATGTGGATAACTCTACAATAAGGAATCATGGCAGTGCCATCCCGATAACCGTCGGAGTAAACGCGTCAGGCGGTGGGAGAGAGTTCGTAGGCTTTACTACTCCAGAGCCTCCTACTTTTCCCGACCTCCCTCTACCTCCCGAACCTATTTATGTGGATTATACGATGGAGGGCAGCTTGACAATTTCATTCCCTGCAAACATTTTTGACACGGGGACTCAGGATATAATGGCAACGTCGAGCGGTAATTTCTTCGACGGGACATTTATCGGAAAAGTCACTGGGGTTGCCACAATGAGCTACTCGCTAACGACTGGCGGAGAAACATTTACAGGAGGTTCAACATTTCCTATCGATTACACTCTTTCCAATGGTACTAGGATGATTGATAGTTCAAATTATCCAATCAGCCTGTCTCTCAGCCCTGCTAGCCAGATTTATTTCGATAGTAGTGATAGTGACAATAGGTCCTCCGAACTTGGACAAGTCACCGCGTCGAATGGACTGAGCAGCGGAGTTTACGCTATAATTCCAGAGCCTTCGAGTTCGAGTTTAATCCTAATTGCTGGAGGCTTTCTCCTTCGCAGGAAAAGAAAATTGAAGCGATGAAATCGAACGGCCTGAAGTAGAGTCTTTTTTTTGACCAGCCCAAGGGTGGAGTGACGGAGCAGCTCCTCCCCTTCACCCTATTTTTCGGCCCTAAATTTTCAGTGTTTGGAGATGAAGTGGAGTTTCTCCCGCTCACCCTCAACCAGAGGAAATCTGCCAAGGTCGGACAACGCCAGATCGATCTTGCGCGACGCTGGCGCAAGTTGGGGGATTCTCAGTGACGAAGGCTTGGATGCTGTCTTGAGGAACGAGCGGGCAGGCCGGTAATATCAGGGTAACTCCAAGGGCGCGTGGGAGAGCACGCCAAGATCTCTGATATAGGCACCCTTGGGATTAATTCCCCTTGAAATCTAAAGGGTTCTTGAGAACCTCAAGACTGAAGAGGGTGGCTGATATACGGTCCAACCGTCATACTAACAAAAACTGTTCTCCCGAAAAATGACTACTGGACTAAAACACCTTTTGAAGCGGGCATTCGGAAAGCGGATCAGCGCCGAACGTGTCGAAGATTTAGCTGAGGATGTCGCGATTTACACTGCTGCATTTGCGGACGATCTTGTCTCATCCATGAAGGCCGAGGGCATTCAGCTCGGACACAGGAGTCCTTGCGTCCGGCGTGAGGCGATTGCCTTCTTTGCTGTCTTTGCTATGGGCTACACGGTGGACAATCCTGATCGCAGAGACTTAGCATTGCAGTTAATTTCAAAGCTGAAGGAACAGTTCAATGAGATAGGTGATGTCGGTCGAGAAAACTTCCGCATAGAAGGGGGCGGCGGGGTGCACTTCGATGGAGTCAAGAAAATCAACCGGCTTTCCAAAACGATTGATGATCGGATTGCGTTCTACGATGCACAGGATCGAGACGAAACCGCATTTAAGGTCATTATCAGGTTCGCATTTGCAGCTGCTCACGTTCTATATGGCCCTATTCTTTCTGGGAAAAGCCTGGCTGAGATTAAGCAGCTTCTCCTCGACGAATCTGGCAAAGTGAAGAAATTTGAATACACAGACGAAAAAAGGGATGAATTTATTGCTGAGTGGCTTTCTAGTGCGATTCAACCGATTCAAAAGCAGTGGGGGTGAAGTTTTACGGAGTGGTGCGGTTGTTCCGATAGACTCTATGAGGCCATTTTCACAGTCTGAAGAATCCGTATTCGAATGCTAGGATAAGATTTTGAAGAAATCTGAAATCAAGTTTCGAACTTGAGGTTGGGGACTCTTTTGTGATCTTCTATTTCGGTAAAGTTCTTCGATGAGTGATGAGCTTTTCCCCTCGAAAGTGAGATTTGGCAGGGAAACCGGATTGCGATGTGACGGTCGAACCCTTATGATCTGAATCCATGACGGAACAAGATCGTGAACATATCGCTGCAGGTGGGGACTCTGATAACGGAGCCGGTGACGGGCTTTCCCGGAAGGAGATTGAGATCATTCTGCGGGGGATGAGGGTCGCGTAAAAGGCCACGCCTCACGCGATCTTTTTTGGGAATCGGGTGGGCGAGGGTGCTGGCGGCGTCAAAGGCGAAGTCGGTGAAGTCGGTGAAGGAGGAGTGGAAGAAGAATCCATCCTATGGCGCTTTCTTGGAGAAGTCGCATCGGGAGATTCTCGCGATGATCGATTGGTGTCTTGCAGCGCAATTGATCCAATTGGAGAGCCGCGATGGCTATCCGCTGTTGGTGTATTGGGAGCGTGGCTTGGCGATTGAGATCGAGCTGGCGGCGCGGGAGTTTCTTGAGGCGATGCGGGAGCGGGGGTTCCTTTGGACGAAGGAGGAATTGGTGGGGCAGATTCCGCTGCGGACGCTGACCCGGGTTTTGGAATTGATGAAGGAAGAAGGGGTTGAGAACTGGCGGGGTGTTTTGGAGACCTGGTATGAGAGGGGGAGTCGGAGGATGAAGGGGTGGATTGAGGCTTTGTTGAAGGGGGAGGTTGAATGAACGCCGAACGTCGAAGGCCCAATTTTGAATTTTGAATGCTTGGTCGCGTCGCGTAAAGGGCTTTGCCCCACGCGATTGTATGGGGATGTCTCACGCGGAGCAGCGGAGCAGCAGGGTTTTTAGGGGACTTGGTTGGGGGGAGGCTCACGCAGAGGCGCTGAGCCGCGGAGTTTTTTTTGCTTTGGTTGTGGGGGGGACGCCGAACGTTGAACGCTCATTTTTGAATTTTCGCGTAAAGGGCTTTGCCCCACGCGATTTTTGATTGGGGGGCTGTTGAGGGGGCGACTATGAATCGGCGCGGCGGAGTTCGTCTAGGTCGGCGAGGTCTTGGGGCCGTCCGGCGGTTTTTTTCGCGGTGATGAGGTCGGCTTTTCCGAGGTAATGGATGGGGAAGCCGTGTCCGCTTTCGACCGTGGTCCGGCTCTTCCACCCTGTTTCGAAGTCGCGAAAGCCGGGGAGCGAAGTCAGGAAGTCAATTTGAGTCGGAGACATGCCAATCACGTATGGCAGTCCTTCGGACTCAAAATCTTTCAACTTCCTCTTCTGCGAAGATTCGTAACAGATCTTTGAAGTCTGAGTTCATCGGGTTTCATTCCTTTCATCCCGACCCAGTAGTCTTCCACCAGCTCCCAAGCTGCCTGCAACCGGGCGGCGCAGCCGGCATCCTGCCATTGTTTGATCCGATAGGAACGGACTTCGTCGAGCGACTTGAGTTTCGCTTGTGGCCAATGAGACCGGTCTTTGACAGGGGCGGACATAGTGATTGATGGGGATAGGTTAGTTCATAAAGAGGGATTGGGAAAGCGGGAAGAGATTCCTTAATATGAACCAATTGGAGAACCGCGACGGGTATCCGCTGGTGGTGTATGGGGAGCGTGGGTTGGCGATTGAGATCGAGCTCGCGGCGCGGGAGTTTCTTGAGGAGATGCGGGAGAAGGGGTTCTTTTGGGGAGGATCAGGGCGCGACTGATTGGACTTTTCCGTCCTTCCAGATGACGAGTTTTTGGCCGAGGGCGCGTTTGCGGGCGCGGAGTTTTTCGCCCGCGCGGAGAAGGAGGTCAGGGAAATTAAAGAGCCGCGAGTTCGCCTTGAATGAAGGAAGTGAGGACCTCTTTCGAGGGAAGCTGAAGGAGGTATTTCCGGACGAAGAGGTTCTCGTCCATATTGGCGGTGGCGTATTCGACAAGAGCCTTGTTTTTATCAGCAACCAGGAGAATGCCGATGGGAGGATTGTCCGACTTTTCGCTGATCTCGGCGCGATAGTAGTTCAGGTAGGTGTTGAGCTGTCCTGCGTTTTCATGGGAGAAGGCTCCCACTTTCAGCTCGATGAGGATATGGCATTTGAGAATGCGGTGGTAAAGCACGAGATCGACGAAGAAGTATTCCTCGCCGATGAGAAGACGCTTTTGGCGGGCTTCGAAACAGAAGCCATGTCCGAATTCCAGGAGGAAGTCTTGAAGATGGTCGAGGAGGGCTGTTTCAAGGTCGCTTTCTTCGACGGCGAGATGATCAGGGAGGCCGAGGAACTCGAAAGTGTAAATGTCTTTGGTGAGGTGGCGGGGCAAGCTGGGGCTGGTGTTTTCCTGAGTGATTCGGGAGAGAAGTTCGGGGTCGTTCGAAAGACCGGAACGCTCGAAGTAGAGGCTGGAAATTTGGCGTTTCAACTCGCGCACCGACCAAGTTCCCTTGATGGCTTCAATTTCGTAGAAGGCGCGTTTGAGTGGGTCTTTGATGGGAAGGAGCAGCGAGAGGTGAGTATAGGATAGTTTGCTGAGAAGTTTCGTCCCAGGGACATAGGGCTCAGTCAGTTTTACCAAGGCGCGTTGGTATTGGGATGAGGATTCGAATAGTGCAATCGGTGATTGCACTATTGGCGTGGTCTCGGAAATTGGCGGGCTTTGAGAAAGTGCACCCGGTGGGTGCAGAATCTCCCTGCCTTTATTATGAGCGGGTTGCGATGGGTTTTTGGATAACAGTGTCACTGATGGCCCGATTTGCGGGAGTTCGTCGAGAGCCTGTCCGATTTGCGGATAGGTCAGATAAAGTTGGCGAAAAATCCAGAGATTCCGGGCTGAGAAACCTTTGGTGTCGAGGCGTTTGGCGAGTTCCTTAGTAAAGGCTTCGCCGTATTTGGCCCGGTCTTCTCCATTGAGTTCGTATTCGTGGAGGTGGAAGCCGATGAGCCAATTGCGCGCGGTGAGCAAGGTGTTCACAGCCCGCGATGCGGCCTGCCCGAGAGAGCGGTCGATATCGCAGATTCGGGTTTGGAGGGTGCCAATATTCATGGGGAATCGCGTAAAATGCTTCGCATCACGCGATAGTGGGCCTGAACACGAATGATGAAATTTGAGAGCTTGGTTGTGGAGAGGAGGGCATCAGGTCGCGACTGATTGGACTTTTCCGTCCTTCCAGATGACGAGTTTTTGGTCGAGGGCGCGTTTGCGGGCGCGGAGTTTTTCGCCCGCGCGGTTTGCGGCGGCGATGGCTTTGCGGGCTTCTTCGGAAAGATCGGCTTCTGCGATTTTCGGCACAGTGTGTTTCAGCAAGGCACTCATTGGATGAATTCCACAATATCATGGGTTCCTTTTTCGGCAATGATTTCAGGAGGTGATTGCGAAGCATCCCAGAGAAGCCAGTGGTGGCTGAGAGGGACATAGGTTTGGAGCAGGTTGGTATGAATTCCCGGGAATCGGCGGTAGACGGCATCTTTCGGGACGGCATGGCCGCCTTCTTGCACTCTGCTTAGGAAAGTGTTTTGAGAAAGGGCAACAATCCGGTCGCGGTGACGGTCTTTGATAGGGGGTAGGGTTCTCCTTCGGGAATGAGGATCACGCCCCGGTCGGCCTTGAGGGTTGCCATGCTTTCGATGAGGCCGGGAGTCAGCTTGGGTGAGAGGGTGCGTTTGATTTCGATGGCGAGGATCGTTTTGTCGGGCATTTCGAGGACGAGGTCGACCTCCGCACCGGCGTGGGTGCGGTAGTGGCTGGCGGTGATGTTTTTTTGAAGACCGGCGAGGATTTGCTCGATGCAGTAACCCTCCCATGAAGCGCCGCAAAGGGGGTGGCCGAGGAGGTGTTCCAGCGATGAAAGGCCAGCGAGGGCGTGGAGGATTCCGCTGTCCCGCCAGTAGACTTTGGGGGATTTGACGAGGCGTTTTCCCGCGTTGCGAGTCCAGGGAGGGAGGGCGCGGACGAGATAGAGGCTTTCCAGTAAATTGAGGTAACGACGAGCCGTTTTTCCGTCGATGCCAAGCGATCCTGCGAGCTTGCTGAGGTTGATCGTGGCTCCTTGCTGATGGGCGAGCATGCTGCAGAAGCGGCGGAGAATGATGGGCGGGGCGGTGATTCCCTGTTGTGGGAGGTAGCGCTCGACGTAGCTGGTGATGAAGTCTTCCCGCCATTGCAAGGAGGCTTCTTCATCTGCTGCCAGGAAACTCTCCGGGTAGCCGCCACGCTCCCAGTGCATCGCGAGATCGTGATCAGGCTTTGGCAGTTCCAGTAATTGAAGGGGGCTGAGTTCGAGGTAGCTGAGGCGTCCGGCGAGGGTTTCGGAGCTTTGTTGAAGGAGGTCGGGTGAGGCCGAGCCGAGCAGCAGAAACTGTCCGGATTTTTCTCCGGCGCGCCGTCGTTCGTCGATGAGACTTCTCAGTAATGGAAAGAGGTCCGGGACGCGTTGGACTTCGTCAAGGATGACGAGTTGATCGGAAAAGCGGGAAAGGTAGAGTTCAGGATCTGCTAGTTTTGCGAAATCCGAGGGACGTTCGAGATCGAGATAGTGGGAGGGTTTTCCGAGATCCAATTCTCTGGCCAAGGTCGTTTTTCCGACCTGCCGGGATCCCAGTAAGGCGACCGCCGGGGATTGGCGAAGTCGCTTGAGCAAGGTGGAGTTGAGTTGACGGGGAATCATTTCACCTTGAATATAAGGAATCAATTCCGATATTTCAAGGTGAAAGCCCGTTTGTCGAATAGAGATTGGAGTGAGTGAAGGTCGAACTTCCAACTTTGAAAGCTTGGTTGGAGGCGGGGAGTGAATGGAATCTCTGGGAAGAAACTGGGTGGGTTCTAATCTTCGGAAAGCTGTTTGGAGGTCTCGCGCAGAGGCGCAGAGATTCGAGAAAGAGGGGATAGAAAGAATCAGCGGCGGGCTGGAAGCGCGGCTCTCTTGATTGGAAGAGTTCCCCAAAGGCACTGCCACGTCAGGGATCGATGGCTTGGACACTGCCATCTTTCCAGACGACGAGTTTTTGATCGAGGGGCGAAAAGAGATCTCCGCCACTGTCAAGCTTGCGATATTAGAATGAGCAGTGAAAGTGTTTTGCTCTTCTGTGTCACGTTCTAGGAATGCAAAATCGCAAACTCTTCACTTTCCATTGGAGCATATCCCTCGGGCCAGACTCCACGGAGTTCGACTAGGACCCGTTGCTTGGAAGGGGCTGGAGCAGGGTTCACTTTTACGACTCTTACTTCGAGCTTTGCTGGAGAGTTTGCCATAGCGGTGACGAGGTCCTTGACAAGGTAGCGCGGAGCCCAGCCAAGCATGTCGTAATCTTCCGTGAGAAGCTGGATCGCGAGTCCAGTTACGGGATTATTCAACTCAGCAGAGACGTAGAGATTTTGATAAGGTTCCAGACTTTTTCAGCCCAATGCTGACCAGTCCCAGACGTTGGGTATTTGAAGAGCCATTCCGCCGTATTTAAAACGGATTCATTCGTCTCCAAGTTGGCTGGAGCCCTAAACCCAAACTTTTGTTTTGTGCCAAGCTGCTCAGATTCCAAACCCAAGTGGCTTGGATTTCATAGACAGGGTAAGGGTTTGAAAAAAATGTAGGATGGCCCACGCGATTTTGAGAAATCGATTAATTATTAAGGGTTTTGGCTCAGGTGCGAGGTTGTGGTCTCGTAGTCGGGTCTGGGGGAAGAAACTGAATTGCGGAGTGGAGAGGGGTCCCTTACGCTCCGATTTTATGAAGAACGATGGGGATGGAGCGAACGACGGGCTTTCCCGGAAGGAGATTGAGATCATTCTGCGGGGCATGAGGTCGGTTTTTGCCGAGGCGGGCCGGACCAGTCTGGCGAAACTTCTGGCGGGGTCGCGGGCGAAGACGGTGAGGGAGGAGTGGAAGAAGAATCCATCTTATGGAGGTTTTTTGGAGAAGTCGCATCGGGAGATTCTCGGGATGATCGATTGGTGTCTTGAGATGGGTTTGATTGAGTTGGAGCGCCGCGATGGCTATCCGCTGCTGGTGTATGGGGAGCGTGGCTTGGCGATTGATATGGAGCTGGCGGCGCGGGAGTTTCTGGAGGAGATGCGGGAGAAGGGGTTCTTTTGGACGAAGGAGGAATTGGTTCAGCAAATTCCTCATCGGACTTTGACCCGGGTTTTAGAATTGATGAAGGAAGAAGGGGTTGAGAACTGGCGGGGTGTTTTGGAGACCTGGCATGAGAGGGGGAGTCGTCGCATGAAGGGGTGGATTGAGGCGGCGACGGACTGGTGACTGGTGACTGCTTGGTCAGGTTGAGGGCCTTGACTCAGGGCGGGACGCCCGAGCTCCAGACCTCCTGACATAGGCCTATTCCAGCATTGCGTTTTTTGGCCCTCAATCCCGGATTGTTTCAAAGACGATACGCAAGTCTGTCCCCGGATATAGACTCTCAAGATGGTTCAATTCCTCGCAAAT
>Ga0222650_1000458_pt1 | contig 31930 bp, 33 predicted proteins | sample AntAcemetagen367_FD_179820 | JGI IMG/M metagenome (GOLD analysis project Ga0222650, IMG submission 179820) | Saline water microbial communities from Ace Lake, Antarctica - #367 | ecosystem: Environmental > Aquatic > Non-marine Saline and Alkaline > Saline | place: Antarctica: Ace Lake... | reverse complement strand
GGTCTCGGGAGGCGGGCTCTTCTCGCTGCGAAAGCTGAAGGTGAAGATCTTGGCAGAGCTAAAATGCCCCTAAGGGAAAAAATCCCTTTGGCTTCAGGTCTCGTCCTTTCGGGTGCCATTCTCCTGGCGCGATGCGCACAGGCTCGGATCGTGGAGTTGGATGTTTCTTTGTCGGCGGGTCATTGGTAGGATGAAAATATGACAGCAAAATTGGCGGGAGTTCTCATAGGATTGGCGATAGGGTCGGCTCTCGGAGATGGGGTGAAGGAGGCGAAAAAATTGGTCCTTGAGTCTCAGGATGGAGAGTTGGAGGCGATGGCGGTACTCGATCTGGTAACGGGTGATTTGACTGAAGAGGGAGTGGCTCAAGTTATTGGGTGGGTGATCGAGAATGGAGGCGCCGAAGAGAGGAAGCGAGTGGGGGAGGTGGTGTTGGGGGTCCCTCAGAACGACCGTTTGATGTTGAAGTATGTAAGGGTGTTGGGTTTTTTCGGCGAGAAGCAGTCGTTGGAAGCGGTGATTGGCAAGATGGATAAGGGAAGCTTGCAACAGGAAGCAAGATTTCAACTCGCGTCGGTGGTGGCAGTGGATGCGGAGAGGAACTTGACCTTGACAGATGCGGAGCGTGCTGCGGGGAATCGGGAGGCAGCGGGTCTATTGGAAAAGCTGGGGAAAGAAGAGGGTTTGGATGAACAACTGGGGAAGCGAGTCGAGAAAATGTTGTTTAAGGTCACCCATTTGGTGGTGGGTTGCGAGGCCCCGGAGATTGAAGGGGTCGATCATGACGGGGAAAAATTCCGCCTGAGCGAGTATCGAGGGAAGGTCGTGCTTTTACCTTTTTGGGGATTTTGGTGAGGGCCCTGCCGGGCCCTGCTTCCACACGAGCGGTCGCTTGTTGAGAAGTGGAAAAATGAACCATTTGCGGTGGTGGGAGTGAATACAGATCCTCCGGAAACCCTTTCGAAGTTGGTGCAGGATGGCACGGTCACCTGGCGGAATTTTAGGGACGAGAAAGTGGGCGGCGAGATATCCGGCAATTGGAAGATCGCAGGCTGGCCTACCGTCTACGTGTTGGATCACATAGGAGTGATTCGGCATGTGGATCTGCGGGGAAAAGACCTGGATCAGGCTTTAGCGAAACTGATCAAAGAGGCGAACGAGGAAGCTGGAGAGGGGCAATGAGACACGGGTGAAAGACAATGCCCTGAAAAATAAAAATAAAGCATGCAGGCAGGTATGACGCTATCAACAATTATGAACAACGAAGAACAGAGTGAGGAAAAAAGAAAGATCGGAGGTCCCCTGAAATCTGCCGGCTTACCTCGGCGCGGTTTTTTGCAAGGGGCGGGAGCATTTTTGGGCTTGGCGGGTGTGGTCGTAGCCGATGAGGGCCCGAAGGATGGCGAGGGGAAAGTCATTCCCGGTTTCGAAAAAAACCAGGATGATGCGAATGCCGCAAAAGGCTGGCAGCCGGTCTCTGATCGCAAAATCCGTGTTGGTATTGCAGGCTACGGCCTCTGCAAGTTTGGAGGGGCCTTCTTCTATCAAAATCATCCCAATGTCGAAGTAGTGGCAGCGACCGATCTTGATCCCGGGCGCTGTTCCGCCTTGGCCAGGGCGGTGGGAGCCAAGAAGACCTACCCGTCCTGTGAGGAGATGATCAAGGATAAGAGTATTGAAGCGGTCTACATTGCCACCGATGCCCCGAGTCATGCGCGTTTGGCGATCATGGCGCTGAATCACGGCAAGCATGTCGTTTCTGCCGTTCCCGCGGTCTTTGGATTTGAGGCAGAAGGTCAAGCGGAAGAGTTGGACAATGCCGTCAAGAAAAGCGGGATGACGTATATGATGAATGAAACTTCGGCATTCCATGCGGACCTCTACGCCAAGCGCATGCAATGCCAGGCGGGGGCACTGGGAAAAATCATCTACTCCGAAGGTGAATATTGGCATGACTTCGGCCCCAAGGGACTCCCCGGCTTCAATCCCAAGAACGGCAAAATCGATCTCAACGGTTGGCGCAAAGCTCTCCCGCCGATGTGGTATCCCACCCACGCGATGGCTTACTACGTTTCCATCACGGGTGGCCGCTTTACCGATGTCTCTTGCGTAGGAACGCACAGCCTCTACCCCGAATACAGTAAGGGCAATAACCAGTACAAGAACCCCTTTGGCACGGAGATCGCCATGCTTAAGACCAGCGAAGGCGGGATTTCGCGGATGGGTGGCAGCTGGGACATGAAAAACGCCCACGGTGAACAGGGCCGGGTCTACGGGGAAAAGCCGCACGACAACGCGATCAAGGGAGATCGTCCCCCATTGCCACCAAGCGTCGGTGGGGGTGGCCATGGCGGCTCTCATGGGCAACTGACCAACAATTTCATCGAATCCATCCTGCTGGACAAGCAGCCCATCGTGCCTGTGGGCGATGCCCTGAATATGACCTTGGGCGGGGTGATTGCTCATAAGTCAGCCCTCAAAGGGGGCGAGTGGATGAAGATTCCGCAGTATGATTTGTGATTCCGTGCACCTCGTAACACCCCTGAAAAGATGAACAACTGGGGCCTTGTTTGCTTTGGTGCTTGCGGAGCCGGCGGGCAACTCAGCGAGCGCCGCCATCATCAAGGGCCCTGCCTGGAAGGATCCCGTGGGCAATCCTATTACCGCTCATGAAGGTGAACCTTCATGGTTTGACGGGGTGTTCTACTGATATCTTCCTGTCCCCGCGAGATGGGCGCCCCCAACGGTTCCGCGGGGTGGTGGCGCCGAAGTTCTGGGACCTTAGTCGAGAAGAAGTCCTTAAATTTCGAGGAAGGTGGTGGCTTGGCGGGTGAGGTTTTGGGAGCCCTCTTTTGTGACGACGACGACGTCTTCGATTCGGACTCCGAATTTGTCTTGGAGGTAGATGCCGGGTTCGATGGTGAGGGCCATGCCCGGTTGAAGGTCGTTTTCGGGGCCTGTGCGGGAGAGGACGAGGCCAGGATCGTGGGTTTCGAGGCCGATGCTGTGGCCGAGTCCGTGGGTGAAGGTTTCGCCGAAGCCCGCTGTGGTGATGATCTCTCGGGCGATACCGTCGATTTCGCGGGAGTTGACTCCGGGGCGGATGGCCGCGATGGCGGCTTGTTGGGCCTCGCGGACGATTTGGTAGACGTCGCGCATTTGCGAGTTGGCTTTTCCAAGCGAGAGGGTGCGGGTCATGTCGGAGGCGTAGCCCTTTGAGATGACGCCCATGTCGAGGAGGAGCATTTGCCTCGTTCCGATGACGGTGTCGTCTGGGAGGTGGTGGATTTCCCAGCAGTTGGGGCCGGCGGCGACGATGGGCATGAAGGAATAGCGGTCGATGTCTTCATTGCGGGCCATTTCGGCGAGGATGAGACCTTGGACGCCACGCTCGGTCATGTCGGGTTTGATTTTAGGGAGGACGGCGGCGAAGACGGTCTCGTTGAGGCGCTGGGATTCCTGGAGCAGGGCGACCTCGGTGGGGGATTTGATTTGCCGGATGTGCTCGATGACAGAGGTGGGTTCGAGTTGATGGGGGTGAAGTTTTTCCTGCCATGCGAGGAAGGCGTTGTGAGTGGCGGTTTGATCGATGCTGATCTTGAGCGGGGCTCCGGAGAGTCGTTTGGTGATCTCTTCGCGAGGATCGGTCGCGATGGAGAGTTCGATCTCAGAGTTAAGGACGGCGGTTTGTCTTTGGGCCCATGGGAGGGTTCTGAGAGCGGTGACGAGGAGGAGTTCCCGGGGGGTGATGAGGAGGGTTCCGGGCTCTCCACGGAATCCGGTCGCGTAGCGGATGTTGGCGGGGTTGCTGGTGATTACGGTATCGAGTTCGAGTTCCCGCATTCTAAGGCGGATGCGGGTGAGGCGATTCGTCATTTCCTCCCTGGTGAAATCGAGGGCGTCGTTTGGCGTGGCAGGCATGATGCTAAAAATGTCCTGCCAGTTCGAAAAACAAAAGGTGATAAATCTACTGGATACGGGATAGGGGCTTCGTATTGTCGGAAGTATCGTATGAAGAGATTTGCGGCAATTTTAACGTTATGGGCGGGGGTGTCTCTTGGGCAGATCCCGGGGGAGCCGGAGAAGACGGTCGCGGCTTTGGAGATCCTTGATGACTGGCATGCCAAGGATGCCCGCAAGGAGGTTCGGACATTGCACTTTGTGCTTTGGACACCGAAAGGTCGGGCCGCTCCCGAGGATTATGAAGCCCGGCTGAGCCGAATTATGAAGAACATTCAGGGATTCTATGGGAGAGAGATGACGCGTTTGGGATTTGGTCCTCGAAGCATCAATCTTCCGCGTGATGGCGATCTTGTGAGGATTCACCTGATCGAGGGACTGAAGGCGGAGTCGGCGTATGGCATGTCGTCGGGGAATGAGATTAAGAAGGAATGTCTGCCGGTTTTGGCGGAGAAGGGAATCGATGGCTCCAAGGAGACTTTGGTGATTTTTTGCAATCTCGCGAAGTGGGATGCGGAGAAGCTGATCTTTACCCACAAGTCGCCCTATTACGCGGGCGGGAATCATCAGGGAGGCACCGCTTGGCAGCTTGATTCGCCGGAGCTTGATACCAAAAATCTCCCACTCAAGAAGCCCATGATGAGGGACGGCCAATATGGTCGGATCTCGTTGGGGCAGCACAATTCTATTTTTATTGGGGGGATTGCCCACGAACTCGGACACGCGCTGGGCTTGCCTCATTGTCGGCAAAGGCCGGACGAAGCGGTCTTGGGAACGGCCCTGATGGGTTCGGGGAACCGGACCTATGGCGATGAATTGCGGGGCGATCGCAAGGGGTCCTTTTTGACGCTGGCGCATGCTTTGCGTCTCGCGTCGCATCCTCAGTTTTCGGGTTCCACGAAGGGTATGAATCTCCCTGTGAGGGCGGCGATCGATGACTTGAAAATGACCGTAAAAGGAAAGGCCATTCATGTTTCCGGGAAGCTGACTGCGGACCCGCCGGCCTACGCGGTCGTGGCTTACTTTGATCCTGATGGCGGAGGCGACTACAACGCCACAACGACGACGGCGGTGCCCGATGCCGATGGGCGCTTCACGCTTTCTACGGATGCCCTTGTTTCCGGGAAATCGGGTGAATTGAGGTTGATCCCGCTGCATGTCAATGGCGCGACAGGGGGATGGATGTCGCAGACGAAGTTCCGCTATCCTTACCAGGTGGGGCCCGATGGCGTGCCGGATTTGAGTTCATTTCAGATGAGGTCGGACTTGGTTCCTTTTGTGGCGGCTCTTAAAAAGCGCGACCGTGAGCAGGCGAGGTCGATCGTGCGACAGCTGCCTGAGGGGAAGGCCAAAACGATTGCGGAGAATGTCCTCGCGAGAGGGAGATCGGCCCAAAAGACTCCAGGAGATGGCGGGGGGAAATCCCCGGCTCCGTTGACCTCGTTCAAATCATCGGCGGCGAAAGTGGGATGGGGGCGACCTGCATATGATTTCATCCCGGAGTCACCCTTTCTTCTTGAGGCAGGCGGGGAAATTTTTGAGAGGGGGATCTATGCTCACGCTCCGGCAAAACACACCTATGAGCTTGGGGGCGGCTGGCAGTCTCTCGCGGGCAAGGCGGGGATGGCCTCGGGCAAAGGAGGGTCGGTTCGTTTTGAAATCAAAGGCGATGGTAAGACTTTGTGGGAATCGAAGGTGATCACGTCGGGAGGATTGGTTGAATATGAGGTCAACGTTTCCGAGGTCAAGTTACTCGAACTCGTGGTGGACCCGACCGCTGATGGCACCGGCTCTGACTGGGGGCTCTGGCTCGATCCGATTCTAAAATGATGAGACCTTCTTTTGCGATTTTCTGGTTCTCTGTTCCGATTCTTGGCACCGCGAAAGACACGGAAAGCGCGAAACTTGCTTGGGGGGCTGCGGGGCGGAGGTCTTGGGGAGGCGGGGACAATCCGGGTCAGCGGGGATTGCCCTCGACCTTGCAGGTCGGGGGGCCTTAGTCTACAAGCAAAAATATGAAGGGTCTCTTTGCAATCATTCTCTCCCTCGCGATCTCTGGATGTAGTCCCCGTCCCCGGAGCGTGGTCGATGCCATTGATCGGAATGGGAATCCTCTCGTGGGGTTTCCGATTCGGATGGAATTCAGTGAGGGAATGCGGGCCTCTGCTCTTCCTCGTGCCCTTGGTGAAGGATTGCCTGAGGGGCTGCAAGTGCTGGATCTTCGCACGGACGTGACTGGCAAAGCCTCGTTTGAATTGGTCTTCAACGAACGGCAGCCTTCGAGATTCCGAAGTCTCTTTCCGGGGGCGAAAAGAATCCCCAACCAGGTGATCAAAATGACTCCGAGGGAGGATCTGCCCATGGGGAGTTCGCTCAGTTTGGGAATTCCAAATCCATGAAGCTCCTGCAAAGTCCCCGTCTTGTTCTCCTGATGTTTGTGGGGATTTTTGTCCCGGCGGTGGGAGAGGTCGGCGTGAAGGATCTCGTCACGCCCGCGATGACGGATGAAGAGCCGGCGGCGGGTCGACGGGTGCGGCAGGTTGCGCCGGAGTATGTTGGGACGAAGGTGTATCATTCCCTGTATCTTCCGGTGGCTTGGAAGGTTGGAGGCAAGTTCCCGGTGATCGTGGAATACACGGGGAACAAGTTTGCGAAATGCGGTTCGACCGGGGAGGTGAAGGGTGCGAATCTCGGGTTCGGCCTGACCGGCGGAAAGGGCTTCATCTGGGTCTCGATGCCCTACCTTGAGAAGGGAGGGAAAAAGAACGCGGTGACGTGGTGGGGAGATCGGGCCGCGACGATCGATTATTGTAAAACGAACTTGCCCAGAATCTGCGAGGCATTTGGAGGAGATCCGGAGAATGTCTTCCTTTGTGGTTTTTCACGGGGTGCGATTGCTACGAGCTACCTCGGGTTGGGGGATGATGAGATTGCCGCCTTGTGGAAGGGTTTTTTGACGCATGATCATTTTGACGGTCATCAGCTCTGGAATTACCCCCTGAGTGATCGCGAGTCGGCTCTCGGGCGTTTGGCGAGACTCAAAGGGCGACCGGTTTTGGTGTGTGGAGGGGCAAACGAGTTTCTTCACGAGCACCTGGAGCTGGGGGCGTTCACCTTTTTGAAGCCACCGATTGGAGAGATTTTCAAAATTCCGGAGGGAAAAGTGATCCATCCTCACACGGATCTCTGGATGCATCGTGAAAGCGGGTCTCGAAAGGAAGCCCGGGAATGGCTGCGCAAAGCGCTGAGTGACGGTGTCCCGTCTGGCGCAAGCGCCAAGGGAAAGTCAGGAAAAAAGACCCGGTAGTTGGGTTTTCCGAGAGAATCGATGAATGGAATTATTGCGAGAAATCCTGAGAACCTATCGTAGCCTACGCTATGACTTCAAGTGGGCATGGACTAGATCGACGCAAATTTCTGCGAGGAATTGGAGCTGCCGTGGGTCTTCCGGCGTTGGAGTCGTTGGGTCCATTGGCGGCTGCCACGACCGGGCGCATTGCCACGACGGCCAAGGGAAGCCCGCTTCGGATGGCGTATCTCTACATTCCGAACGGAGTGAACCTAGAGCACTGGAAACCAGAGGGTAAAGGGGCGAACTACAAGCTCGGAAAGAGCATGGCGGCGCTCGAATCACTCAAGGGGGATCTGCAGATTTATTCGGGGTTTGCGCACAAGCACGCCACGGCCGGCGAAGATGGAGCAGGTGACCACGCTCGCAGTGGTGCCACCTTCTTGACCGGACAGCGGGCCAAAAAAACCTCGGGGGCGGACATCAAGGTTGGCACTTCGGTTGACCAGATCGCAGCGCGGGCGGTGCAGGACGAAACCCGTCTTTCCTCTCTCGAGTTGACTTGCGACGGCGTGCGTAAGTCGGGTCGTTGTGATTCCGGCTATTCATGCGCCTATCAATTCAATCTTTCTTGGCGTTCCGAGAACCAGCCAAATACTCCTGAGGCCAATCCTCGCTTGGTTTTTGAGCGTCTCTTTGGAGCAGGTTCCGCTGAGGAGCGGGCGAAAAGCTTGGCCCAGCGACGGTCGACCCAGAAGTCGATTCTTGATTTCATCTCAGACGATGCCAAGGCGATGCACAAGCACCTCGGCCGCAATGATCAGCACAAACTCGATGAGTATTTGACCGGTGTTCGCGAAATCGAGCGGCAGGTCCAGAAGAGCGAAACGCTCGGTTCACCGATCGATCCGGGGGTGCCATCGCCGCAAGGACAGCCCGATAATTACAAAGACCACATGCGTTTGCTGATGGACATGATGGTGCTGGCATTCCAGACCGACAGCACTCGAATTTCGACCTTTCTTTTGGCGCATGACGGAAGCAACCGCTCGTTCCGCGAGATCGGTGTTTCCGAAGGGCACCACAATCTTTCGCATCACAAGCGCAAAGAAGATAACCTGAACAAGATTCAGAAGATTGATCAATTCTACCTCGAGCAACTGGCCTATTTCATGACTAAGATGAAGACGACTGAGGATGTCGATGGTCAGTCATTGCTGCATAACTCGATGATCGTTTACGGAAGTGGCATTGCGGACGGTGACCGTCATAGCCATCGTGATCTTCCCGTCATCGTTGGGGGGAACGGGGGAGGGGCTTTTGAGACCGGTCGCCATGTCGACCTCGGTGAGGAAGTGCCGCTTTCCAACCTCTATGTGAGAATGCTCAATGAGTTCGGAGTGAACACCAAGCGGTTTGGTGATTCCACCGGGTCGCTCAAGAAGATCTAGAGGCTGCCCGCCGAAAACCCGCATCGCGGGATGCCACTCAGTTTTGTTTTTCTTGCTCTTCCGGGCGCAGGAGATCGAAAGGGAAAAGCACAGTGTCGGTGATCAGCGAAAAGGGGAGGTCGATGATCCCGCCAAGCACGATCAGCAAACTCCCGATCAGGCCTGTCCGGGGAGTGGACTCAGGTGAGTTTGGGGATTCCGGATCGATGGCGGGTGCGGCTACCATTATGGCCTCGCCTTTGACTCCGGCTTGCCAGATAAAGGCCCCATCAAAACTGGTAGCGGGATAGACCGTCCCGGGGATTCCTCCATCACTGCGGACAAGAAGAGAGGCACATCCCGTCATCAGCATGAGGGCAACGGTCGAGCCAATGAGAAAGGTGCCTCTGATTTTGAGAGTCAAAGCGATCTACTGGGGGACGACGAAAATCTTACCAGTGGTGGGATCGGTGGCGAGTTGTCCGGGATTTATGCCGGTCACTCTGACCTTGTTATAAGGCTTGTGCGGGCTGATTACGACACCTGGAGTCGCGCTGGGATGGGCGGTGGGATACTTGGTGGTCGGAGCGGGAGGAGCCGGCTGGGTAGAGGTATCGCCTCCGGTGTTGTAGGCACCGTTGTTCTGATTCTTTCTCTCTTGCCATACTCCGACGGCGGCCCCTATCCCGCCGGCAATCGCGGCGTTACGGGCGATCTCGCCTCGATCACCTCCGGCAATGGCGGTCACAACCCCACCTGCGGCAGCACCGCCGAGGCCGTATTTTTGCTGGGTGGGACTGCATGAGACAAGTGTAAGGGCTCCGGCTGTCAGGCCGGCTGCTAGGATCTGAGTGGTTTTCATGTGATTTTTAAACGTCGGGTAACTTACGCTTATTCAAGGATGACCTATTTTTGACCTCGGCACCAATAAGAAATGCATGAATTTTAGCATTAGAGGCCCGCCCAAGCGAGGCCGATGAAGCCAACAAGGATAAGAATTCGCTTTGTGGTGACTTGGATTTTCATTGATGTTTTTTGACTACCTCTAAATTCGCTCAAATCGTTCTCGATGCGGGTAGGGCCGGTGGGAAGCGAGTCACTGACGAACTTTCTCGTGGCGTTTTATGAGCACGTTATGGGTTCATAATCCAGCGGTCGATACGATCGACTTCGAGGATGAGTTGAAGGGCGATGAGGTGGTGGCCGAGGGGGGCCGTCCAGCGTTCGGGGCTGCCGAGGGCGCGATGGAGGCCGTGGGCCTGGGTGTCCGGCATGATGTGATCGATGGTCCCGGCGATGGTGAGAATGCGTTGATCGTGGAGGAGGGGAGCGAGAGCCCCGGAGTGGTATTTCGTCAGGGTGGCGGCGCGGCGATAGATTTCGTGGTATTCTTCGTCGCGGTAGATTCGGCTCACTTGTTTGGGCGGATCCTTTCGGGCGTCCCCGACCCATTTCAGGGCTTCGGTGAAGAGCCCGGCGGACCCGGATTCGTAGAGTGAGAGGAGGTTGGTCCCGCCGCTGACGAAGATCAAGGCATCCCAACCGGGGTTCATGAGGGCTTCGGCGGGAAGGCCAAAGGTGCCGGCGCTGGTTCCCATGAGAACGCGTTTGCCGGTGAGCCAATTGGGCCGGGTTTTGGCGAGATAGCGAAGTGCGATGCGGGTGGTGTGTCCTTGTTCGAGGTAATGTCGGTCCATGTCCTCCGCGACCAGTTGGGCCGCATTTTGAAGAGTTCCTTCTTTCGACGAGGGGGCCGGGATCTTGGAGCGATAGAGGCTATCGGGTGGAAGCGCGACCATGACGTGCCACCCTCTCGTGCGAAAGTTCGTGATGACCTTTTTTTCGGCAATCGAGAGCAACATGATGGAGCTGTGGTAGAGCAAAAGCCCTTTCGCTTGCTCTGTACGAGCCGGGTAGAGGTCGAAAAAAGTGGACCGGTAATCGTAAGCGGGAAAGATCCATTTGCGGTCGTGGGAGATGAGCTCGTTGGTGTGTGGCGTCAGGGGGCTCGGCCCGGCAAAGATCGAGGTGGGGAGGAAGCACTGGCGGAGTTGAAAGATGCCCGGCCTCGCGTTTTGCTCACGTTTGCTGATAATGGCGAAGTGCTCGGTGCCATCGGGCCGTGGTGAGTAGGTTACGATCTCGCCGCCTGGAAGTGCGATGAAGTTGGGGAGGAAGGGGTTGTGTTCGACGGTGTCTTTTTTGAAGGTCGAGGGCGTCCAGGCCGGCCAAGCGATTTTCGGTGGTGCCACCTTGCTGGTTTCGAGGGCCGCTTGTTCAACCCGGAGCGCGCATGATGCTAGGATGAAGGGGATGAAAATCCAGAGAAGGTGCACCTCAGGAAGTTAGCAGATCTTGCTTTCGAAGGAATCTGGAAGTGCCCTGATCTTTCCCGATGTTGACTGACGACAAAGTTCGGGTAGTGTCACCAACGTGTTCAGGAAGCTTTCAGCACTTTTTTTCCTTTTGGTCATGACGATGGTCATCGGCCTGCACTCACCTGTTTTTGGATACTGTGCTGCGGAAGATGCTCTTCTCGTCGGCTCGCATTTGAGCGAGCCGGTTTGCCAACATGAGTGTGATCATGACAAAGCGCCCCCGGCTCCCGCTCCTTGTGAAGAAGAGCACGAGTTTGTGACCGTCGAGACCGCTGATTTTCAATGGAGTCCTCTTCATCTGGTCGCTCCTCCTATCGTCTTACTCGCCGAGGATTTCATCAGCCGACCGGTGGTGGTCGTTGCGACGCGGAAGAACTTCAGCTTGGACTTGCCGAAGCATGATCCTCCCCCTCCCGGTCTCCCGATTTTTCGGCGTGATGGGGTTTTGAGACTCTGATCTCCCTTTTTTGCTCGGTGGCTTTTGGTCACCTTGAGCCTGGTGACGCATCGCCCGATGGGCGGGTGTTTTTTCTTTTTTTATCCGGCCGCGAGGCCTCTTTGACCCTTTCTGTCATGAAAATCTCCCTTTTGCTTTTTCCTCTTTTTCCCCTTCTTCTTCTTTTTCTTTGGTCCTGTGCGGACCGCTCATCCCGTGAGCCCCCGATCGTAAAAGTCCGTCCGGTGCGCCCTCATCAGGCCGCCTTGAAGGCCACCATCCCGCAGTCGCGTGATGCGCTGGAAGTCTCGATGTCCTCGCTTCCGGAGCAGGTTCGCGAGAATAATCTCAGCCTTGCGGCGGCCCGACGTTTGGTGGCGGAAGCACGTGGCAAGCTGGAGAGCGCCGGTCTTCTTAATAACCCGGACCTTCAGGTTAGCTTCCAAACGAGCCAGCGCTTTGAGAACTTTATGTTAACGGTGGGGATTTCGAAGGAGTTTCCTCGGACCAATCGATTGCTCCTCGAAAAGCGGGTGTCAGCGATCTTGGTGGAGGCCGCGAGGGCCGAGGTCCGTGATGCTGAGCGTCTCATTGTGGGGCAGGCGAGGGAGGCCCTCGTCGATATCTTGGCGTTGAGGCAGCGGAAAGAACTGCTGGCGTCGCAAGAGGCCAACGCGCGAAAGTTGACCGAGTTTATTGCGGAGGCCGCGGCGCAAGGCGAGGCCTCACCCCTTGATGCTGGGACCGCACTTTTGGAAGCGACCCGCCTGAGCAATCAGGTCAAGCAGGTCGCGATCAGGGAGTTTTTAGCGGTTGCAAAACTAAAGCCCCTTCTCGGCATGAAGCCCGCAGGAACGGTGACCGTGACGGGCTCACTTGCTGATCCGGAGATGCCACGTTTGAATGTCACGACCTACCGACGCCCGGACTTGGAAGCCGCGCGCTTACGCAGTCGCAGCGCCAAGGAGGCCACGGACTTAGCACACGCGCGCAAGCTGAATGATCTGGAGGCTGGGATTTTCGCGGGGGTCGGCCGGGAGTTGGATGAACCCAGTGGTTTTGAGGCCGAGAGTATTGTTGGGTTTCGTTTGACGATCCCCCTTGGTGAGAATCCCGCGGCGCTTGGCAAAGTGCGGCAATCTGAGGCCCGGGCGGATCGTCTGGCGCTCGGTGCCTTGGCTTTGGAGCGCGTCGCAAACAACGAGTCCCACGCTGCCTATGCCGAGATGAAGGAGTGGCAAGTCCTGGCCGTGCAGATCAAATCGCAGCTCCTGCCGCTGGCCGATACCCAGATTCAAAAAACCGAAGAAGCCCGTGAAAAGGGCCAGGTTGCTTTGCGGGATGTTCTCCTTGCGAAGGAGCAAAAGCTGGCGCTCGAAACTTCTTACCTGGAGGCCGTGCGCGACTTCCATCTCGCCTACGCCAGATACCTCACTGCCACCGCCCAATGAAAATTCCTTTCCTCATATTTGCTGTTTTGTTCCCTCTTTCTGCGGAAGAAGCGCGCGTTAATCTTAGCGAGACCTCGATCAAGAATCTTGAGATCGAGACCTTTACCGCGACCGAGATGGACTTTGAAAAGACCTTCTTTGCGATTGGGACATTGCAGGCGGTGCCCAGTAATCACAGTGTCGTTTCCAGTCGGATTCCGGGGCGGGTTGTTGATCTCAAGGTCATCGCCGGCGATCGCGTCACGAAGGGAGATGAGATTCTCAAGATCGAGAGTCGCCAGCCGGGCGGGCCCATTATTCCGGTGTTCGCTCCGGCCTCGGGAATTGTCGCCGAGAGTCATGTGCGCCTTGGGGAACCCGTCGATCCCGCCAAGGAACTGCTTGATATTCTCGATCTCTCCGAGCTCTGGGCGACCGCGCGGGTGCCGCAGCAGGAAGCCGGAAAGCTTGAAATTGGAACCAAGGCCCGCATCCAAATCCCAGCGCTCAAAGGTGAGACCGTGACGGGCGAGTTGATTCGCTTTGGCACGGAGGCGGATGCCAAATCGAGCACCTTTGATGCCATCTTCTTGATCATAAATCCGGAGAATCAACTGCGCCCGGGAATGCGGGCCGAGTTCTCCATCATCACCTCGGTGCAGGAGAATATCACGGTGGTTCCTAAGGAAGCAGTGCAGGGCGATGTCACCAACCGGGTCGTTTATGTGCGGGATTTTGAGTTGCCCAATTCCTTTATCAAATCGCCCGTCGTGACCGGTGAGGAGAACGATCGCTTTATCGAGATTAAAGAGGGGCTCTTTCCCGAGGACGATGTCGTCACGAAGGGGGCTTATCTTTTGGGCTTCGCAGGGGGCGGGAATATTTCGCTCAAGGAAGTGCTTGATGCCGCCCACGGTCATGAGCACGCCGAAGATGGCGGCGAGTTGACCGCGGAAGAACGGAGGGAGTCGGCCGGAGGAGACGGGCAGGCCCAGGGCGAGGGGGAAGGAGGGCCGGTGAACAAATTCCTCATCGTGGCGTGTGTCATTCTGTTCGCGCTACTTCTCCTTTCGGGAATCCGTCAATTCGATCTCGAACGTAAAATCGCAAACCTGACTCAGTCCGATGCTTGATCAATTAATTCGATTTTCGCTCGCCCAGCGCGCCTTTGTGATGGGCGCGGCCTTGGTGATAATCGCCCTCGGGATCCGGCAGGTCGGAGAGTTGCCGGTCGATGTCTTACCGGACTTGACGAAGCCGACGGTGACGATTCTGACCGAGTCGCCGGGTCTCTCGCCGGAAGAGGTTGAGACGCGGGTGACCATTCCGCTGGAGCGGGTCCTGATGGGGGTGAACGGCTTGAATCGTCTCCGGACCACCAGTGATATTGGCCTGAGCGTGACCTATGTGGAGTTCGATTGGGGGACGGATATCTATCAGGCTCGCCAGTTTGTGCAGGAGAGATTGAACTCGGTGGAATTGCCGGAAGGAATCATGCCTTACATGACGCCCGCGACCTCCTTGATGGGGAATATTATGCTGGTGGCCTTGCTCGATCCCTCCGGGGAAGTTTCCCCTCAGGAACTCCGGACCCAGGCTGATTGGGTCGTGGGGCGGCGCTTGCAGTCGATCGCCGGGATTGCCGAGGTTCTTCCGATGGGTGGCGGGATTCGGCAGATTCAGATTCAACCGGATCCTGAGAGAATGTTGGCGCTCGGGATTACCTACGATGAACTCCGGAGTGCGGCCCGAGGTTCGGTGAAGAATACCACCGGCGGCTATATCGAGGGGGATGCCCAGGAAATCATGGTGCGCAATTTGGCGATGACGATGGATCTCGAGAAAATCGGAATGACCACGGTGAGACATAAAGACAACCGTCCGGTTCGGATTCTAGATGTCGCGGAGGTGAAGTGGGGCACCGAGCCGATGCGGGGTGATGCTGGCGCGGAAGGGCATCCGGCGGTCATTCTCTCGATTACGAAAGCTCCCGGCTACGACACGCTTGATCTGACGGAGCAGCTGGAGGAGGCCCTGAGTGATCTCCGTGAAACGGTTCCCGAAGGGGTCGAGCTGCAGGTCGTCTATCGGCAGTCGGACTACATTGAACTCTCACTCGGGAACCTGGAGGATGCCCTCATTCATGGCGGCATCATGGTGATGTTGGTCCTCTTTCTTTTTCTACTGAACTTCAGGATCACGCTGATCACCCTGACCGCTATTCCGCTCTCGCTGGCAATTTCGATTCTCGTTTTTTGGTGGTTTGATCTCGGCATTAACTCGATGACGCTCGGCGGTTTCGCGGTCGCGATCGGGATGGTGGTGGACGATGCGATTGTAGACGTCGAGAACGTTTCCCGGCGCCTGCGGGAGAATCCTGAGAAGCCACGGCTTGAGGTCATCGCGGCCGCTTCGTCGGAGATTCGTTCTTCCATCCTTTACGCGACCGTCTTGATCATTCTCGTTTTTGTGCCGCTTCTTTCCTTATCCGGAGTGGAGGGGCGCCTTTTTGCGCCGATCGCTTACGCCACCATCATAAGTATGGCGGCGTCATTCTTGGTTTCCCTCACCGTGATTCCGGTGCTTTCCTCGTATTTTTTAAGACCCAAAACAAAGAGGGCCCAAGACGACGGATTGCTTTTGTTTTGGATGAAGCGTGGCTTTGAATTTGGATTGCTCCGGCCGACCTTGGCCCAGCCTTTTGTCATCATGGCTTTGGCGGGACTTTTGGTGGCGGTCGGCGCGGTCGTCTATCCAGAGATGGGCCAGAATTTTTTGCCATCATTTCGTGAACCCACCAGCGTGATTGCCACCACCGCGAGTCCCGGGACGTCGCTGAATAAGATGAATCAGATTAGCGATACTGCGATGGATCTCATCAAGGAGATCCCGGAGGTGAAGAGCGTCTCCTATCGGGCGGGGCGAGCCGAAAATGGGGATCACATTGTCCCGGTTTCGACGGTGGAGTTTGAGGTTGAATTTCATGACGAGATGGCGAGATCGAAGCAAGACGTTCTCAAGGATCTCAGTGCGGCCATGAAGAGTATCCCCGGAACCTTCTCGGCCATGAGTTCGCCTTTGAGTGATCGCATTGGTCATATGCTTTCCGGAGTGTCGGCGAAGGTCGCCATTAAGATCACCGGGCCTAATCTCGAGGTCTTGAGGAAGTTGGGGGGCGAGGTGACCGAGATTGCGAGGGCGATCGAGGGGCTGGAAGAAGCCCGCCCGGAGGCCCAATCCGCGATTCCGCAGTTGAGGATTGAGCCCGATCGTTCGCGCCTTCCTGTCTACGGTATCACTCCCGGGAAACTCAATGCCGAGTTGGCGAGTCTGATCGGCGGCGAAGTTCTCACCGAGGTTTTTGATGGCCAACGTCAGTATGACCTCGTGCTGAGGTTGCCGGAGGAATGGCGATCGAGTCCCAAGAAACTGGGTGACTTATATCTCGATACCCAGTCGGGCATTCAGGTTCCTCTCCGTGATATCGCGAACATCCGGCAAGCGAGTGGTCCCAACAATATCATGCGGGAGAATACCCAGCGGAGATTTGTGGTCTCGATCAATCCGACCTCGGATAATCTTGTCGAGTTGGTCGATGAACTGAAAGCGCACGTCAAGGATCAGGTCACGCTCCCGGCGGGCTATGCCATCACCTACGAAGGGGACTATCTCGCCCAGGAAAAAGCCACGAGTCAGATTTTACAAACCTCGATTCTCCTTCTCGTGGTGGTGGCCTTTCTTCTTTTCAGTTACTTCAAGAGCGCAAATTTCACGCTTCAGGTTTTGATCGATGTCCCAATTGCGCTGAGCGGTGGCATTTTGCTGACACGCTTCGACCTGAACAATGTCTCGATCGCAACCTTGGTGGGGTTCATCGCGATCGCGGGGATTTCGGCTCGAAACTCCATCATGATGATTTCGCATTATCTGCATCTCATGAAGCACGAAGGGGAAAGCTTTACCAAAATGATGGTGATCCGGGGAACCCTTGAGCGTCTCGTCCCCGTGATGATGACTGCGATTTCAGCCGGGGTCGCGCTCCTCCCTCTCACCATGGATCTGGGCTTCCTGCCATTGGTCGAGCCGGGAGATCCCTCCCTCGCTCCAGGGAAAGAAATATTGAATCCGGTGGCCCTTGTCATCGTCGGAGGATTAGTGACATCGACCCTTTTCGGACTTCTAGTGACCCCTGCGGTGTTCTGGACCTTCGGGGAAAAATCTTCAGAGAAAGCGCTCAAAGCCGGCGCCCCCGCTGCGGGCTAAACGAAAATGAAAAACAAAATGAAAATGAAAATGAAAAAATTCATCATCCTCCCCATGCTCGCTTTGCCCATTGCTTGGGCAGACGAAAAACCTCGCCATGATCACGACAAGGACGATGGCGGGGAACACGCCGAACATGAACATAAGATCAAGGCTCCCAACGGCGGTCGTATCCTCCACGAGATCGTCCCTCATGTCGAATTCTTCATCACCAAGGAACGCAAGGTGCAGATCACCTTTGTGAACGGCGAAGGTCAGTCCGTTGAGGACAAGGCGACCTTACGGGCGATCGGAGGAAAGCGATCCGCGCCCACTAAGTTCACCTTCACGAAGACCAAGCATGGCTTTCTCTCCGACGAGACGCTGCCCGAGGGCATGAAGGTTCCAATGTTGCTGATGTTTAAAAATGCCGAAGGCAAAAAGATTCCCACGATCAAGTTCAACGTTGATTTGCACGATTGCCCCACCTGTGAATTCCGCGAGTATGCCTGCGGGTGTGCGCATGGTGATGATGAAGGTGATGATCACGGCGACCATGAGGACCATGAGGGTCATGATCATGAAAAAAAGGCTCCCTCCAAAAAGTAGATTGAGATAGATTCCGGCGACCATGGCGGGAGATAACAACGAACTCGAGAAGTGGGCGACCGATGTCATCTTCGGTCGTGCCCGCGGGTTTGTTCCAAGTTTGATGCGGATTCTTCTCCATGGTCTTTCTTGGATCTACCGCTTGGGGGTTAGGATACGCCTGCGGCTCTTTCGCAAAGGGTGGAGGACGCAGTCCAATCTCGGCACGATGGTGGTGAGCATCGGCAACATCACGGTGGGAGGGACTGGCAAGACTCCGGTGGTCGAGCGGTTTGCCCGCGAGTTGACGGAGCGGGGGCGTAAGGTCGCCATTCTGAGTCGGGGTTATAAAAGCTCCGACCTCAAGAAGCCCCAGGAATGGACGAATCCTGAGACCGGGGGAAAGGTGACCAGTCCTCCTAAGATCGTGAGTGATGGGGAGTCAATCCATCTGGGGGCTAAATACGCCGGTGATGAACCTTATATGCTGGCGCAGAACCTGCCGGGAGTTGCGGTGGTGGTGGATCGTGATCGAGTCCGGGGCGGGAAGTTCGCGGTCCGGGAACTTGGCGTCGATACCCTGCTCCTCGATGATGGTCTCCAATATCTCGATCTTGATCACTCTCTTGATGTTGTCTTGGTCGATCAAAACGCGCCCTTTGGGAATGGCTACATTCTGCCGCGCGGGACACTGCGCGAACCCCCGCGGAATCTCTGCCGGGCCGACTATATCTTTCTGACGAAATGTGATGGGACCCCTCTTGAGGGACTCATCAAGAAAATTCGGAAGTATAACAAGGCCGCTGAGATCCTGCAATGCACCCATGGACCGAAGCACTTGCAGGGGGTCTTTGATGACGATGTCATTTTGCCGCTGGAAGCGCTGGAGGGAAAATACATCGGGGCCATCTCCGGAATTGCCCAGCCCAAAAGCTTTGACAGCTTATTGCGTAAGTTGGGTGGGAAGGTGATGTTTCACACCACGTTCTCAGATCATCACGCATTCACGAAGAAGGAGATCGAGCCGTTCATGGACCGCTGTATCAACCGGGGGGTGGACATGATCGTGACCACGGAGAAGGATGCGGTAAGGTTTCCGGAGCCCGATAAGATTGATATTCCCATCTATTTTTTGAGGATCGAGGTGCGAATTCTCGAGGGCGAAGAGGTCTGGGAGCGCTGTCTTGAGCGCATCTGCCGGCAGGCCGCTCGCGAACCCGAGGACTGGGCCGAGGAACGGTTGCGACGCTCTGAGTCGGCCTAGCGATGATTGCGCTGGCATTTTGAGCAGTAAGGGAGAGATTTCCCATGTGCTTGACCGACTGCAAAGACCCCTTCGTGATCTGAGGATTTCTCTGACCGACCGATGCAACTTCCGTTGTCGCTACTGTATGCCGGTGGAAGTCTTCGGGCCCGGGTATCAATTCCTCCCTCGGGATGAGATTTTGAACTTCGATGAAATGGTGCGGACGGTGCGAGCCTCGGTGGCGCTTGGAGTCAGCAAAGTTCGCCTGACGGGTGGCGAGCCGCTTTTGCGGCGGGGGGTCCAGGATTTGGTTGCAATGATTGCGGCCGTGCCGGGTGTCGCGGATCTCGCCATGACCACGAATGGGCTCTTGTTAAATCACCATGCCAAGGGCTTGTTCGAAGCAGGATTGAATCGCGTGACTGTGAGTCTTGATGCTTTGGACGAGGAGACCTTTGCCATGATGAATGGAGTGGGGGCCAAGTTGGAGCGCGTCTTATTGGGGATTCAGGCCGCCTTGGATGCTGGGCTTCCGGTCAAGGTGAATATGGTGGTGCAGCGCGGGGTGAATGAGCAGGAGATCATCCCAATGATTCGTTGGAGCCGTGAGCTTGGCGTGACTTTGAGGTTTATCGAGTTCATGGACGTCGGTGAAACGAACGGGTGGGAGACCCGCCAGGTTGTGACCGCGAAGGAGATTCTCAAGCTCGTTGAGGAACATCATCCTGTGGAAGTCGTGCCTGCCGCCTATCCCGGGGAAGTGGCGAAGCGGTGGCGCTTCGCGGACGGGGGCGGCGAATTTGGAATCATCTCCTCGGTCAGTCAGCCCTTTTGTGGTGATTGTTCGCGTTTGCGTATTTCGGCCGAGGGGAAAGCGTTCACCTGTCTCTTCGCAGGGAAGGGGGCTGATTTGAGAGAGTGTCTTCGATCAGTTTCCTCTGATGATGAGGTGGTGAGCTTTCTGACAGGTTTGTGGAGTCAGCGAAGTGATCGATACTCGGAGGAGCGGGGTGAGGTTACCAAACCCAAGGCTGAGATGAGCTATCTGGGAGGTTAGATCTTCACGCAAAAAGAGCTCCTTTCTGTAAAAAGGAGCTCTTTTTGATATTGTGTGGTTTCTTGCTTCTCTATGCTCTTTAAAGCTTCGACTTTGCTTTTTGATAGGCTTTCTTGAGCTTCTCAATTTGTGCTTCAGCCGCTGCAATCTCTTTAAGGAGACCTGCCAGTTCTTCAACTGCGCGGAGTTCCTTGGAACCACCTCCTGTTGCGGTAGCAACTGGAGATCCACCAATCTTACGCTTCCAGGAAGCGATCGTAGCGGCGGTGACGCCATATTTGGCGACGGCTTTGGTTTGCCCTCCTCGTCCTTCATTCGTGATGAAGTCGAGGATCTCATTCTTTTCTGCTTCTGTGTAGCGCTTTGCTTTCTTCTTTGCTTTAGCCATGGGTCGAAAGTGATACTCTATCTATGGTTGTCAAACTATTTTTAACCTTTAATTTCATGATTTCGCATCGGCCATTAGTCAGTGTCACCTCTGAAGTCGTAACAAATGAGACGTCTTGACGATCCATCAAAGCCTCGGGTGTTTTGCACGATGTAAAGAAGCCCCCTGTGAATCACGGGGGGCGTCCATGTTTCTCTGGCATAGAAAAGTCGGGTGCGTTGGGTAATCACTCCTTTTTCTGGCGTCAGTTGAAGTTCGGCAAAAGAGCCATCTTCACCCAGGGAGAGTGTTCGATTCGGCACTTTGAGAAAGGATCCCCGGAAGAGACCGGTGACCCGTTGGCCCTCTTTCCAGCGCACATCGTCTTCCCATGCGAGCTTCCCGGTCTTGAGATGAATCCCCTTGAGTTGGGTGTCGGGAATATTCCTGCCGGCAAATCCATAGAGATAATCGCCAATTTTTTGTGGGATCATCATATGCATTCCAAAGAAGCGTTCGTTCCAGATCGGAGTGGGCTGGAATTCCTTATCGAACTTGAGCAAGACCCCTCCGAGTTGATAGCAGTCGGAGATGAAGATCTGATCCGTGGCGATGACAAGGGGCGTTGAGGCAAGAACGGATTCATAGACGGGAGCCCGCCACGGGAAGCGCGATAGGAGCTTTCCTGATCTTGGATCGAGGACTAAAAGTCCTCCTTGCGGTGGTTTTGATTCTCCTGCGGCCAGGACAAGGGCGACTTCCCTGTCGTGCAGTTTGGCAATGATCGGAGAGGCGTATGAGGCCCCCCAGGGATCCTCATGAGTCCAGGTGGTCTTTCCATCTTTCAGGTTCAAAGCGGCGACACAGGTCCCGCTTCCTTTCTTTTCTCTCCCGCCGATGTTCAGGATTAAGTTCTCTCCGTGAACGGCGGGATTTGGGCCATAGCCGAAGAAATACTGAGGGATCTGGAATTCCTTCATGAGATCGCGCTGCCAGATGAGTTTTCCGGTTTTGAGATCGAGGCAGTGGAGCATCGCGGTCACGCCCACGAGATAGATCTTCCCCTGATGAACGACGGGGCTGGCGCGCGGGCCGGAGGAGAACCCATAGCGATCCTTATATTTGAAGGGAGCGCTGAAGGTCCAAAGGCGTTTGCCCGTTTCGGCATGGTGGCAGTCGAGGGTTTCCTTCGAATCGAGAGCGTGGAAGTGAAGGAGAAGGCCATCTACCAAAATGGGAGAACTATAGGAATCTCCTCGCGCGAGTTCGAAGACTTTGGGCAAACCCTCAGCCGGGAAGGTCTTGAGGAGTGGGCTCTCCTTGCTGGTGCAGTTGTCGCGGGGGCCGAAGAAACGCGGCCAGTTTTCGACGACGGCATCCTTCGCCAGGGGTTTAGGAGCCTTGTGAAAGATGAGTGGGAAATCATCGCCCGCCGCTGAGAGGGTAAGAATCGCCAGGAATCCGAGAATCTTCATGGCGTGAGCTTAGGTTTGCTTCCCCCCAATCGAAAACCATTTTGTTAGGCATCTGGAAGGAGGCATCTGGAAGGAGGCATCTGGAAGCGGATGGCGGGGGTGGGGGCGGTGATCGGTCCTGATCGCCAGTCCAAGAAGTTTTTTGAAGCGAGGGCCGGGCTTTCATCCTTCCCACGACGTGAATTTCGTTTTTTAGTGGTGGAGATGAAACGAACACTCGGACTCGCGTTGGCCTGTCTCACCACGGTGACGGCAGTGGCTCAGGAAAAATGGCTCTCCTTTCAGGGCAAGGAAGGTCCCGGAAAAGGGAAGCACATCGTTTTGGTCTCTGGTGACGAGGAGTATCGCTCGGAGGAGAGCATGCCGATGTTGGCCAAGATCCTTTCTCATCGTCATGGCTTTGAGACCACCGTCTTATTTTCTTGGAGCGAGGACGGGACTTACCTTGACCCCAACAATGGCAAGGGCGTGACCGGTTGGTCCCAGCTCGACTCGGCAGATCTCATCATCATCGGGACGCGGTTGCGGGCCTACACCCCGGAAACGATCACGCATCTTGGCGGATTTTTGAATGCGGGCAAGCCGGTCATCGGTTTCCGCACCGCGACCCACGCCTTCAAGGGAGGTGATAAAATGGGTGAGATCAGCGGCAACGACTGGGGGCTTAAGATTCTCGGCGAGCAATGGGTGAATCACCATGGTGGTCACAAAACGCAAGGAGCGCGGGGCGTGATTGAAAAAGGGCGCGAAGAGCATCCCGTTCTCAATTCCATCAAAGATGTCTTCGGGCCCAGTGACGTCTACGGCGTCCGGCACCTGACTGATAAGGACACCATCCTCTTGCGCGGAGCGGTCACCGAGTCGCTTGAGCCCTCCTCCAAGCCGGTTGGAGGAGGGAAGAATGAGCCCATGATGGCGCTGGCTTGGTTGCACCCTTATACCTCGCCCGATGGTAAGGCGACGGGGAATTCCCTCTGCACCACGATGGGAGCTTCGGTTGATTTCTTGAGCGCCGACCTACGCCGCTTGATTGTCAATGGCAGCTTTTACCTCCTCGATCTGGAGGTGCCCAAGGAGGCCGATGTCGATTTTGTTGATCCTTTCTACCCGAGCTTTTATGGCTTTTGGAGCGGGCAGGATGCCGGGATTTGGAAAGAGCGTGGCTTGACCGCGGCGGACTACGGTCTTGGTAAGACCCCGACGGCGCCGGAACCCCAGGACACTCCCAAGTGGCCCTTCATGCCTCTTAAGAAATAATGGATTGGCACGCTTTTCTCCGCGATTGGTGGCAGGAAGCGACGGCGCGGGGCTTCGAAAGCGAAGTCTTTGCTGAGGTCGCGGGCTACCCGCTCGTGGCCTCGACTCGGGGGTATCCTTCCAAACCGTGCCTTTATCTCTCCTCGGGCATGCACGGGGATGAACCCTCCGGCCCCCTGGCCCTCCTTGCCTTGTTAAAGGAGGGCTTTTTTGATGACCGTTTTCATTGGCTGATTTGTCCCGTTCTTAATCCTACCGGACTGGCAGCGGGGACACGTGAGAATGCCCGCGGGATCGACCAAAATCGCGACTATTGTCGCTGCCAAACCGAGGAGGTGTGCGCCCACCTGGCTTGGCTCAAGAGGCAGCAAGTCCCCGCGCTTTTTCTCTCTCTGCACGAAGACTGGGAGACGAGCGGGTTCTACTTTTATGAAATCAATATCAGGGGGCGAGACTCTGATTATCAGGGGATTCTCGCCGCGGCCGCTTCCTTTTTTGGGCCTGAGCCCTCTCAGTGGATCGACGGTCATGAGGTCACCGCTCCCGGCTGGATTTACCACCCCGAGCAACCTGACCTCCCGGAAGGGTGGCCCGAGGCGATTTTTCTGGCAAAGCGGGGTTGTCCGCTTTCCCTGACTTTTGAAACGCCCAGCAGCAGGGCCCTCGAGGACCGGATCGAGTGTCATCAAGCGGTTGTGCGTGAGGCCGTCTCGCGTTGTCTCTTATAATTCCGCCCTTCTTCTGCACTTGCGGAATTCCTCAATAAACGGCATTCATCAGGCATGCCCACTGAAGAAGAAAATGTTGTTTGGAAAGGCCGATCCCATCAGATCGTCAATTTTTGGCCCCTGGTGGCGTCGCTGCTCTTGATCGTTTTGATTCTGGTTGGAGCGAACGCTTTGGACTGGTGGTGGCTGGCCTTGCTGGCGCTTGTCCCCTTTCTCTACGGTGGCTGGCTTTGGCTCGGCACCAAGTTGATGGTTTTTGAGTTCACGAGCGAGCGCATGCGGATTTACGAAGGGATTCTGAGTCAGGAGATCAATGAGGTGGAACTTTACCGCGTGAAGGACACTCGTTTGGAGAAACCCTTCTGGCTCCGACTTTTCGGACTCTCAAATATTGTCCTGCAAACGTCCGATCGCTCCTTGCCGGAGGTCAAGATCCGCGCCGTTCGCAAGGGGGCCGAGATCCGTGAGAAATTGCGCAAGCAGGTCGAACTGCTCCGTGATAAGAAGCGTGTTCGCGAGGTTGACTTCGAGGGCAGCGATGGAGATGACATGGAATTTGAAGGGGATATGTAGCGGGAGCGAGCGGTCTTTTAGGGGCCTTCTTGGCGGCCGCCGCGGGCCCACCCGCAGAGGATTACGAAGAATCTCGTGATCCGCACTTGAAAGGTTGGCTAGGGGGAGTCAGTTACCTCTCCATGGAAATCGGCTGGGTCGTCATCGCGACATTTCTTGCGTCAGCAGGGGGTGTTCTCGGTACTTTGGCAATGCGGGCTGATCAGCCCGGACGCGCCGCTTTTTACTGGATGGCTTTGGCCTTCGCGGCCCAGTTGATGGCTCTCGGGTGGCGGGGCGAATTACGCGGCCAGTGCCCGTTGGGAGATCTTGGCGAGGTTTGCCTCTTCATGGCCTGGTCTCTGACCTTGTTTTATCTCGTCACCGGGACCACTTACCGCCTCTCCTTCTTGGGGGTTTTCACGGCACCGCTGGTGATTCTCCTGCAATTGATCGCGCTCATCCCCGGCTCATTTGAAAAGGGCGTGGAGCGCGTGGATTCCGTGGATGCCTGGCGGGAGGCCCACACCTCGCTCTCGGTGCTTTCGTATGGTGCACTGGCGCTGGCGGCAGTCGCGGGGGTCATGTTCTTTGTTCTGAATGCCCGCCTCAAGGCTCATAAGTTCGGGGGCGGATTGGTTCACGGGATGCCCTCGATCAGCAGGCTGGTGCGGGCCATGGCGCGCATCGCGCTCTTAGGGTGGGTGATTCTGACGGCCGGAATCGTGGCGGGGCTTTTGATGCCGGAGGGGAACTTCAGCATTCACCTCATGGTGGCGACGATCACCTGGGTCCTTTATGCCGTTCTCCTCGGGATCTATTTCGTGCGGGGGTTACCGGGACGGCAGCTCGCGATTGGGCTGACCGGGCTCTTTGTGCTCTCACTTTTGGTTTTTCTGAAGCTGTGATGAAACTGCTTTGCCTGGGACTCAATCATGAAACCGCACCCGTCGAGGTGCGCGAGAAATTTGCGCTCTCAGACCACGCTCTGGACCACGAAACCCAAGACTTAATCGCGGCTCAGGATGTTGAGGAAGGCGTGGTCCTCTCGACTTGTAACCGAACGGAATATTATGCCGTCGTGAACGGGGGGAGTGGGGTCGGGGAGCTCGAAGACTGGATCTGCAAGCAAAGAGATTATCACGGATCACGCGAAGGGGTCTTTTACCACTATGAGGCCCGAGAGGCGGCCGAGCACCTTTGCCGGGTCGTCAGTGGCATGAACTCGATGGTTCTGGGGGAGACCGAGATCTTCGGGCAGGTCAAGAAAGCCTACAAACGTTCGCTGGAAGCGGGGGCGACCAAGGCGATCCTAAACAAGCTCTTCCAGCGGGCCTTCGGGGTGGGGAAAAAGGTGCGGACGCACACCAAGATTCAGGAAGGGGCGACCTCGGTCGCGGGGGCCTCGGTTGAACTCGCGGAGAAGGTTTTTGGCCGCTTGCATGGCAGCTCCGTGATGGTCATCGGGGCGGGAGATATGAGCCGGAAGACGGCGCGCGCGCTGCAGTCACGCGGCGCATCATCCGTCATGGTGACCAATCGTTCTTTTGATAAAGCGGTTGATTTGGCCGAGGAAATCGGTGGCCGCGCGGTGCCCTTTCAGGGGTGGGAAGAGGAACTCGCTCATCTCGACGTCGTCATCGCGGCCACCGGGGCCCCGCATTTTGTCGTCAGGCCGCAGCACATCGAGGCGGTGCGCCGAAAGCGGAAGTTTCGGCCGCTCATTATGGTCGATATCGCGGTGCCCCGCGACATCGATCCCGCGGTAGGCGAAATCGAAGAAGTCTACCTTTACGACATTGATACCTTGCAAGGGATGGCGGATCAGGCGAGGAAGCGGCGGGAGGAACAACTTCTCCTGTGCGAAATTATTATCCGGGAAGAGATCGACAAGGTCACTTTCCCGGAGATGGACCATTAATCATGAAGACTTTAAAACTTGGAACACGGGGCAGCGCGCTCGCGCTAAAACAGGCCGAAATGACCGAGGCCGCCTTGGCTGTGGCTTTTCCAGAACTCACGGTGGAGCGTGTCATCGTCAAGACGACCGGGGACCGGCGGACCGATGTCGCTTTGCATGAGGTCGCGAAAGCCGAGGGGATTTGGGACAAGGGCGTCTTTATCAAGGAGCTGGAGGTTGCGCTGGCAACGGGTGAGATTGATCTCGCCGTTCACAGCCTCAAAGATCTCCCGACCGTGCTCGAGGACCCCTTTCAATTGCGCTCCGTTTTAGCGCGCGGGCCCGTCGCTGATATCTGGATTGGCAAGATTCCTTGGAACGAGGTCAAAAAAGGATCTCGGGTGGGGACGAGCTCGGTTCGCCGCGAGCGCATGGTTCAATTCCTCAAGGCCGGAGTCAAGGTCGTCGATCTCCGCGGCAATGTTCCCACGCGGCTTGAAAAAGCGGCGACCGATGCCGATTACGATGGCATCATCTTGGCGGAAGCCGGGCTGTCGCGGCTGGGGTATCCCACCGAGGGTATGTTCGAGATGAAGCGCCATCCGCTCTTTGTCGAGTGCTTGCCCGAAAAGAATTTTTTCCCGGCAGCGGGGCAGGGCGCAGTGGGGCTGGAGATTCGCCGGGGCGATGACGAGACCGGGACGATTGTCGATGCGCTCAATCATTTGGGGACTTGGAACCGCGTCAGTGCGGAGCGTGAGTTTTTGCGTCTCCTCGATGCCGGGTGCTCCACTCCGATCGGAGTGTGGTCGACCTTGACCGGCGAGCATCTCGAGATGGGCGCACGCGTCTTTCCGGCAGGCCCGGGATCACCGCGGAAGGCAAAAGCAAGCGGGGTCGTTCCCCTCGAAGTGGCACACCAACTTTTTGAAAATCTAAAATGAGCAAGCAGGGAATTTGTTACTTGGTGGGGGCGGGCCCAGGGGATCTTGGCTTGGTGACTTTGAAGGCCAAGGAGTGCATCGAAAAGTGCGACGTCCTCGTCTACGATGCGCTCTCCAGCGCCGAACTTCTCGGGTGGACCAAAAAGGGATGCGAGCTCATTTTTGCCGGGAAAAGAGCGGCCGACCATGCCATCCCGCAGGATCAAATTAATGCCATCATTGTTGAGAAAACGCTCCAGGGGAAAACGGTGACCCGCCTTAAGGGAGGGGATCCCATGATCTTCGGACGCGGAGGCGAGGAAGCCGCCGAGCTCGCCGAGGCCGGCGTGACCTTTGAGATTGTCCCCGGGATTTCCTCGACGATTGCCGGTCCGGCCTATGCGGGCATTCCCGTCACGCACCGCGACCATTGCTCACAATTGACGATTTTCACGGGCCATGAGGATCCCACCAAAGAGGACACCTCCCTCGATTTTGAGCAACTCGCCAAGACTCCGGGAACCAAGGTTTTCGTGATGGGGGTGTCACGACTCCGGGGGATTTGCGAGGAGTTCGTGAAAGGGGGCGCTTCGGTGCAGACTCCCATTGCGCTCACCCGCTGGGCCACCACCGGAAAGCACCAGACCGTCGTGGGGACGCTCGCGACGATTGCGGATATCGTGGAGGAGAAGAAGTTCAAATCCCCAGCGGTGGCCGTGATTGGTGATGTCGTGAAGGAACGGGCAAAGATCAATTGGTTCGAGACCCGGCCCTTGTTTGGGAAGCGGATCGTGGTGACCCGCACGCGTGAGCAGGCAGGGGGGCTCAGCAAGCGCCTTGGCGAACTCGGGGCCGATGTCATCGAGCTCCCGACAATCCGGATCGAGCCACCGCAGGACCGGAAGGAATTCGCGGAATCAGTCGCAGAATCCCACACCTATGATTGGCTCATCTTCACGAGCCCGAATGGCGTCGAGCGCTTCTTCGATGCCTTCTACGCGACCTACCAAGACGCGCGCAGTTTGGGGGGATGTCGCATCGCCGCGATCGGACCCAGCACCGAGTCCAAGATCCGCGAGTATCGTTTCGCAGTCGATCTCCTGCCGGGGAATTTCGTGGCCGAGGGCTTGTTGGAAGCGTTCAAAAAAGAGTGCGTCGAGCACCAGAAAATTCTCTGGGTGAAGGCCGAGGAGACCCGCAATGTCATCTATGACGGACTCATGGCGCAGGGGGCCATCGTTGATTTATGCCTCGCGTATCGCACCGTTCCGGAAACGGCCGACCCCACGGGGGCGGCGAAGCAACTGCGCGAGGAAGGTGCGGATTTGATCACCTTCACGAGCGGCTCGACGGTCGAGAATTTCTTCAAAATGGACCTCGATTGGCCGGAAGGTTGTGAAGCAGCCTGTATCGGTCCGGTGACCCACGAGACCTTCAAGGCCAGCTGCGAGGCCCCTTCAATTGAGTCGGAGAAGCATGATATCGAAGGCTTGGTGCAGACCATTCTGGACCACTACGCCAAGTAAGGGCGGCGCCCTGGGCTTTTTAAGAGAAGCCCAGGTGCTGAAAACACCCGAGTCCAGAGCCCCTCCCTCCCAAGATGGCATGAAGCGCCACCCGTAGCGCGAGCGTCCCGCCCGACCCCCGCAAGCAAGCGGAAGGCTTGCCAAGGGCGCGGGGCTACCGACTGGCTCGCACCCCACAAAAAAGCCGCCCGGCTGAGGGGCGGCTTTTGAAAAGGGGGCTCAGGAGGTCGCCGTCTTAGTAACTGACGATTTCGCCTTCGTTGAAGAAGCGCTTGACCTCGGCTTCGGCAGCCTCGGGGCTGTCGGAAGCGTGGCAGATATTGCGCATTTTCGAGTCTTCGGCCTTCTCGCCAAAGTCACCGCGGATCGTTCCGGCGGCCGCTTCCTTGGAGTCAGTGGGCCCGAGAAGGTCACGGACGCGCGTGATGACGTTGTCACCGCTCAGAGCGAGGGCCACGACAGGCCTCTCCTGCATGAATCCGCGCACCGACGGGAAAAAGGGCATTTCGGCAATGTGCGCATAGTGCTCGGCGAGGATCTCGTCGGAAAGGGTCATCATTTTGATGCCGCGAATCTTGAATCCCTCGGCCTGGTAGCGGGCGAGGACGGTGCCAACGAGATCTTGTTTGATCGCATCAGGCTTGAAGAGAATGAGAGTCGTTTCTTGTGCCATATCGATGCTTGATTATGCAAGGGGCGCGGGTGTGTCAACCTCATCTCAGCGAGGCGGGCTGGAATTTAGAGGCCCAGAACGACCTCGAGGCGGCCTTCTTTGACTTTGATTTCCTGCAAAAGCATTTCAGCCATTTTGCCTTGGTAATCTTTGGCCTTGAGCGTGTAGACGACCTGATCGTCCAGTAAGGTGCTCTCTCCCATGAACGTCACCTCAGGTTCCTCAAGCACGATTTTGATGATGTTGAAAACCTCTTTCTCCTTTGGGAATTTGCGCCCGATCTTCTCCTGAATTTCTTTCTCGGTAAAAACGAGGGTCACGAAATCATCGCCGGCGGTGCGCGCCGAAAAATAGAAATACCCTCCCACCACTCCAATCATGACACCAATCAGGAGGATAACGAACCACTTCATCCCGAAACGCTATGCCGGAGCACCTGCTTTACAATCACAACGTGTCTTTTCTGGCGGGGATCCCTTTGCGACCCCTCGTCGAGGTGAGGCGGCGGCTTGGAGCTGCGGGGAGGGCGACATTTTTGGGCGGCTTTGAGAGGATGACATAGGAGTGTCTGATGTGAGGCATGCCCTTAAAAAAAGGGAGGCATGTTGTCGGGCTGAGTTAATGCAACCCATTTCTAATGAGTTCTTTAAAGGATGGAGCCCGGGGTGTAATCAGCGGCCCCCGGGTAGGCCAACTTGAGCTCCGCAATCTCACCTTCGAAATGGGCAATCTGTGCCTGGGCCTGTCCCACGTTGCTGCGACCTTGCGCCAGGAGGTGGGCCAGCGCTTTGCCATCAAGGGGAAGGCGGTCATCGTCGGCAAGACGTTGCAGAAGGTTGTTTTCGGTGGCGGCACCCTTGCGGAGATCATGCACCGTGGCGACCGCGTGTTCCTTGATCGCTTCGTGCGCCGTTTCCCGACCAACGCCCGCTTTGACCGCTTCCATCATGATCGTGGTCGTCAGCAGGAAGGGGAGATAGTGGGCGTTTTCTTTCTCAATAACGGCGGGGTAGGCGTCCATTTGGCCCAAAATAGTCAGGAGGGTCTCGTAGAGGCCATCCATCGCGAAGAAGGCGTCCGGGAGCATCACTCTGCGGACCACCGAGCAGGAAACGTCCCCTTCATTCCATTGATCGCCAGCGAGACTGGAGGCCATCGCGAGGTGGCCTTTCAGGATCGCGTGGAAGCCATTGACCCGCTCGCAGGAGCGGGAATTCATCTTGTGGGGCATCGCGGAGGACCCGGTTTGCCCCTTCGCAAAGCCTTCCGAGGCCGTCTCGTGACCCGCCATGAGGCGGAGGGTCTTGGCGAGGGAGGAAGGACCGCTGGCGAGATCGACGAGGGCCGCCACGACGCGGAAGTCGAGCGAGCGCGGGTAGACTTGGCCGACATTGGTCCAGGCCTTCGGGAGGCCGAGGTGTTCGCGGACCTGCTCGTCAAGCGCGGCCACTTTTTCGGTGTCACCATTGAAGAGCGAAACTTGGTCCATCTGGGTGCCCACCGCGCCCTTGAGTCCACGCACGGGGTAGGCCTTGAGGACGGAATCGAGATTGTCAAAGGCGCTCAGGATTTCCTCGCCGAACATCGCGAGGCGCTTACCAAAGGTCGTCGGTTGCGCTGCGACATTGTGGGTGCGGGCCGTGATCATGAGGTCGGACCACTGGGTGGCGCGCTCCGAGAGGCGCGCTAGGACCGCCACGGATTTGCGGCGGATGATCTCGAGCGAACGGTAAACTTGAAGTTGCTCGACATTCTCGGTGAGGTCGCGCGAGGTCATGCCCTTATGAATGTGCTCGTGGCCCGCGAGGTCGTTGAATTCCTCAATGCGGGCTTTCACGTCATGGCGGGTGATGCGCTCACGCTCGTCGATGGCCGCGAGGTTGACCACGTTCTTAACCGCTTCGTATCCCGCGATCGCCTCGTCTGGGATCTCGAGACCGAGGGTCTGCTGCGCCTTCATGACCGCGATCCAGAAGTCACGCTCCAGGATGATGCGACCTTCGGGGGACCAGATGTCGCGGATTTGAGCGGCGGCGTATCGTTCGGCGAGGACGTTAGGAATCATGGCGGGAGAGAAAACAGAAAATGGCGAATTGGGAACTCTAAACCGTCTCGGCCAAAAAGAAGCCGCGATCCGCGCGGTGCGGATGGCGGCTTTAAATTCAGGGACGGTCGCCGAGATTACTTGGCGGCAACTTTAAACTTCGTTTTGCTTTCGACTGCCGCAATGATATCTGCGGCCTTCGCAGGTCCAGAATAGCTGATTGCGCCGAGTTTTACCTTCAAATTTGAGACTCCTTCAATGCTAGCAAGTGCAGACTGCACGCTTTTAACACACCCATTGGGTCATGTCATGCCAGTGACGGTGAGGGAAACGGTTTCGCCTTCAACCGGAGGGGCTGCCTCAGGAGTTGGCGTGACCGGAGCCGGTGCTGCCGGAGCAGGTGCTGCCGGAGCCGGTGCTTCCGGAGCC
>Ga0222650_1000457_pt1 | contig 31931 bp, 30 predicted proteins | sample AntAcemetagen367_FD_179820 | JGI IMG/M metagenome (GOLD analysis project Ga0222650, IMG submission 179820) | Saline water microbial communities from Ace Lake, Antarctica - #367 | ecosystem: Environmental > Aquatic > Non-marine Saline and Alkaline > Saline | place: Antarctica: Ace Lake... | reverse complement strand
GCACCTCTTGCCCTTTGCGAGGCCTTCCTGATGCATCTGAGAGATGGCATCGTGCGCGCTCCGTCGGGGTCGAAACCCGTAGGAGCGGTCGCTGAAGACGGCTTCGTATTGTGGCGTAAGGGCCTGTGCGATGGCTTGCTGGATCAGGCGATGTCTGACAAATGCGCTGCCGCGAAAACGCGACCGCATGTCGATGAGACCTCCCCAGGTAAGAACACGATCCTCCACTGCCCAAACGCCTCATTTAGCTCCAGAGTTGAATGACAGGGCTTCGCTGTGTTGTGCCAGCTCGCCCCACTCTGTCGGCCTCGCATGAGGTTCTTGTTCATTGTCTGGCAGTTTTCCCATAGCCTTCCTTCCCATTCGCGTCAGCTTAAGAGATAAGGCGTTGAAAAAGAGTAGATTAAGTTAATGAAATGTGCCTTTTTAGTTGACATGGCAAGCAATTCCGCAGGCTTGCTATGTCAAAACCATTACCCGTCGATTGTTCGAAACTCATCCTGCCCGACCTCGAAATCATTGCCTCCGAAACCGAGCTCGTTATCCGTAAATCTCCGAAATTTTCTCCCGGTGGGTTTCTCCAATCCCTCCTGAGTTCGGTCGCCACCGGGCAGGGTTCCGTAAACCAGATCGCTTCGGAACTCGGGGACCGGGTCAAAGCCGCGATGGCTCGCCAATCAATGCATGACCGCTTCACCACCAAGTCTACCGCCTTTCTCATGGTTGTGATTTGCGACTTGATGGAGCAGCGTTTCAAGCCCGCCGGAACTGCCCTCGAGGGAACTAAAATTCTCAGAATCATTATCGAAGACGCCTCTGGGCAGGCCTTTCAAAAAGCCAACGCTGGGACCTTTCCCGCCCATGGAAATCATCACGGAAAGACGGCGGGTGTGAAGATCGATCTGTCCTTCGACCTCCTCTCCCAAACCATCATCTCACACTCGCTGGAGGCCGCCACCACCCAGGATAAAACCATTGGCAAGGAAGTCATCGTAAAGGTCGGTTCGGGAGATCTTGTCCTGCGTGACATAGGGTATTTTAGCCTCAATGAATTCGACGAAATCGAGCTACGTGGAGCCTGGTGGCTCACCCGTCTTCCCTTAACGACTGGGGTTTTATTGGGAAATGGAAAGGCCCTTGAAACGCGCCTCAACAGTCGTAGGTAGGATGTCCTCGAGCTTGAAGTGAGTGTGGGGAATGTGGGTAAAAATTGTCGTTTAGTGGCAGTGCGTGCGGAGGCAAAGGTCGCTCGTAGCCGTCGCGACGAACGTCGTAAAAAGGGGAAAGAGGCCGGCAAGAAACCGTGTCGCAAGGGACTCATCCGAGACGGCTGGCACCTCATGCTGACCAATCTTAAAAAAGAAGAAATGAAGGTCTCACAACTGGTGGCAATTTACCGGGCACGGTGGGCCGTGGAGATTCAATTCCGTGCGTGGAAGCAAGCGCTCAACCTGGACAAGGCACTCAACCGCCGGAGCAACGAACACCACATGCAGGCCCTAGTGATCGCGGGAATGATCGCCCATCAATTGGGAATGAAGATTGCGGGAGTATTGATCGAGCAGATTGGCCGTGCACATTTGAGCTATGAACGGCTCTATGACATCCTCGCGCTCTATCTTATTAAATTGGAAAACTTTTCAAATCTTGTCGATTTCAGCCCTGACGCTCGACACATTTCGAGAGGTAAGAGCACCGCCCAATCCCCAATAGAATCAGGCATCCTAGCCTTAAGTTGACGCGAATTAGGGTCATGGCTGCTATGAATACACACATATTAAGAAAATCTCTGCTTGCGCTGGGCGGAGTTTTTCTCTCATCGATATCAGCGCAGGCCCAGCTTCAAAACGGGCTCCTCAACTACTGGCCCATGGAAGGGGATGCCTCCGACGTGGCCGCGACGACTCCGGGTTCGGCCAGCACGACTGCAGACGACGGAACTATCAATGGCACCGTCACCTTCGTCGACAATGCCGCTGCTGGATTGGGTGCCGGATTTGGGATGGCTGGCAACTTCCCCGGAGGAGCAGGAAACAACATCACAGTCCTGGATCCTGATGACGTCACGAATGATATCGATCGCTCCAATGCCGACCTTACCATTTCCGCTTGGTTCCTTTTGAACAATCGCGACACAGGTTGGCAGGCCCTCATCGCTCATGGCGAAGGTAGCGACTACCGCGTTGCGGTGAACGGAACCACCAGTCCAATCCCCATGTCCTACGCCGGTGGAGGCGCTGGTTCTGACATCAACAGCACGACCACTGTGGGAGTGGGTCCCGCAGGCGATGCCACTTGGCACCATATCGTCGTCACCACGGAGGGGAGCACCACCCAACTTTTCCTTGATGGCGTCCTTGAAATATTGGGAGGAACCGGCCCCATTAACGAGAGCGGGCAAAACCTTCTCTGTATCGGCTGCAACCCCAACAATGGTCGCGAATGGAATGGCCTCATCGATGATGTCGGAATGTGGGACCGCGCACTCACGACCGCAGAAGTGACACAAATTTACGATAACGGAATCGCCGGTAACGACCTCTCGAACCTTCTGGATTCAGGTGATGATGACGGCCTGACCGATGACGTTGAAACTAACAATGGAACGTTTGTAGATGCCACCAACACCGGCACAAACCCGCGGAGTCCTGACTCTGATGGCGACGGCATTGATGACGGGGCCGAAGATGGAGGCAACGTGTATGTGAATGAAACCCAGACTGGTAGCGCTCCAAATGTCGCCGATAGCGACGCGGATACCATGCCGGATGGCTATGAGGTCGACAATGGACAGGATCCCAATAGCGACGACGGAGCCTTCGACCCCGATCTCGATAATCTCGACAACCTCACGGAGTTTGGTCTCGCCACGGACCCTCAAGATGCGGACACCGATGGTGACGGTCTCGAGGACGGGGCCGAGACGGTGACACACGAGACTGATCCCAACCATCCCGATACCGATGACGACAGTCTCACGGACGGAGCGGAAGTGAATGAGCATCTGACGAATCCAAAGCTGGCCGACTCTGATGGCGATCTCTTCAACGATGATTTTAAAATCGCTCAAGGCAGCGATCCCAACGATGTTCACAGCACACCGAATGTTCCGGATCTGCCGGTGCCTCTCATGTACTACTCTTTTGATATTGAAGAGGGCACGGTTGTCGAGAACCTCGGTAGTCTCGAGACGGAGGGGAATCTGGTGGGTGGTGCGACCTATGGTGACAGTTTGGATCCTGCCTACGGGACCGCATTTTACGGAAACCGTACTGGAGCGAACGATGCCTATGTTCAGACTGGCTTCGCGGGAACCGTGTTAGGCTTTGGTCCGGCATCAGTCTACACTGCGATGGCCTGGGTTAAATGGGACGGGGCATCGGGCAATGTCGACCACATGGTTTTTGGTCAGGAAGACGGTCCCGGAAACCAAAATCAGCTTCACCATGGAATCCGTGCTGATAGCACTGCCAACGTCCACTATGGTGGCTGGGGTAATGATATTAACGATGCGGGAACAGTGGTCGAAGAGACCTGGACCCACCTTGCTTGGCAGTTTGATGGAAGCGATAAAGAGGTCTACGTGGACGGAATAGAGACCGCACGCGGGGCTGGAGCCACGATGGCAGGTCATGCCTTCGATGTCATCATCGGCGGTCATGGACGTGATGCTGCCGAGCCCGCAGGACAAAGCTTCAATGGCGCGATCGACGAAGTGAAAATCTATGACGAGGTTCTTACGGAAGCTCAAGTGAGATCAGCGATGCTTCCAGGTGAAGGTTCAGGAGCGGCAGGTCTGGAAATCAAGTCGATCGACTACGATCGTGAGAATGGCACCGTGACTCTTACCTTCAGCTCAAGGCCGGGCAGGAGCTATGCTCTCGTCTGGACCGCTGATTTCCAAGATGGGCCGAATCACCTCGAAATTGATGACGGCATCAATGCGGATACGGTCGAGAATATCACCTCGTATACCTTCCCGGCTCCGAGGTCGGGTGGCGACCCCGCACGCCCAATTACTGCGGGTAAAGGACCTCGATATGGAGCGCCCCCCACATAAGTGTCGGCAGCACAAACAAGAAAAAAACGATCGTCCGAAGCACCTGGAAGTTCATGACAAAGATTCAAGCGACGACAATCCCCTTAAACACCCGCTCTCGCCGGGGCCAGCGCCCAGAGCAAACCCTCGCTTATCGCCCTGAGGAATCTGATATTTTAATTTACTTCAGCGCAAAAAACGCGCTGTTACTCCCGTAGGAAAGTGAGTTAATCAGAAAAGAGCTAACTCTCAATCGGCTGAGGCTCCAGCGAGGATCGCCCCATGGTGTCTTTCCCCTTTGCAACGACGACCGGTCACCTTACCAGTCATGAAACCAACCCGCTAAACAGATGATCTTTAAAAAAAGAATTTCCACGATTCGTAAATACCTCCTCCTCGCATTCGCAGGTGCTTTACATTTCGCCGCTCCCGCCAGCGCCCAGACGAAGGAAACAAACGCCAACACTTCTCAAACAGAAAAATACCGCCTCGTGTGGTTTGAGGATCCCACCACCACCGCAACCTTCGCGTGGAACCAACTCGCAGGAGATCCCGCAACGCTCTACTACGGTCTCAAAAACCAAAATCGCCAGAAAGGAAAATACTCGAATCAGGCCAAGGTGGATCGTGTCGTCGAGTTTGACGGCATGACGAACTGCTTCGTGCGCTTGCAAAATCTCGTTCCCGATCGCTGGTATTTCATGTGCCTCGGTGATGACTTTGGGGTGAGCCGTCGCTTTTATTTCAAGACCGCACCTGCCAAGCCGGAAGCATTCACCTTCATTTGTGGCGGCGATTCCCGGAACTTCCGAGACGTTCGGCAGTCCGCTAATATTCTCTGCCGGAAACTGGCCCCTCTTTTCGTGGCCTTCACCGGAGACATGATCAACCACGACAACGCTGAAGAATGGAATCACTGGCTGGATGACTGGCAATTGACGATCAACGAAAAAGGGCGCCTCCTCCCGATTGCCCCTCATCGGGGGAATCACGAGGCCCGCCCCGAATCCCTTCCCAACCACTTCGGCATGCCAAAGGACTCCTACGCCGCCTTTTCCATCGGGGGCGATCTCTTCCGCTATTACCTCTTAAACAGCGAAATCCCGGCCGACGGAGCTCAGGGGGCATGGCTTTCCAATGACCTCAAGAACAATGCCCGAGGCGTGACGCACCTCGTCGCGGGTTATCACAAGCCGATGCTTCCTCATACCAGCGGAAAAGCACTTGGAAGAAACCCCGCTAAATGGGCGAAGACTTTCTATCAAGCAGGCTTGGACTTGGCAATGGAGTCCGATTCGCACGTCTTGAAACGCACCCTGCCCCTTCGTCCCGACGCCAGCGGAAAAGGTGGCTTCACCGCAGCCCCCGATGATCCCAAAGCGACGACCTATCTCGGTGAGGGCTGTTGGGGTGCCCCTTTGCGACGGGCCGACGTTTCCTTTCCTTGGACCGTAGGCGCAGCAGCTTTCAACGGCTTCGACTGGCTCCACGTCACCCCAGAGGCGATCTATGACAAGACCGTCAAGGTCGAAAACGTCGATGGAACTGGCGAAGTCGATCTTAAGAAACCCTATGAAAACCCGGCGGGGATTTCGCTCTGGGCACCCCGCGGTGGTGACGAGGTCTTGACCATTCCGGCAGACTAAAGAGAGCCAGACCCTTTCCTGCAAATGGGAGATCGAGGCACGACTTCCGCCGGAGAGAACACGGTTCATGAACCATGATAAAACCAAGGATAGGATAGGATGAGGAAAAGAACTGACCTTCTCAGTAAAGGTATCCTGCAACTTGTCGTTAGCCTTATCTTCCTCGCGCGAGGCTGGCTGACCTGGCGCTGGGACAGCCCGATTCGCGAACTCATTTGGGAAGAAGCTTGGTGGGCTCCGGTCCTCCAACATTTTGACCTCACCTGGAGCCATTTTGCGCGCACCTCTGATGCCTGGATCAGCCCTACTCTCGATGCAATGGGGATCTTCCTAGTCATTTCCGCACTCCTTCCGTGGCTTTCCGGGATCTCCCGTTTGCGCTGGATGCGATGGCTCCTGCTCCCTGGAATCGTCATTCTCATCCTCGACGCCTTCTCACGCTGGGTCGCAAGAGACATGCAGGCTGGGATCGGAATGGAATACGCCCTCCAGATTGTCAGCCCCATTGCTCTCCTCATTTTTCTGGGGGCCCAGACCACCTCGGTGAAACGGGGAAATCTCATCAAGTGGATTCTCCTCATCGCCGCCGCCTCGACCTTCACGGGACACGGGCTCTACGCCGTAGATTACTACAGCGTGCCTCTGGAGTTTCGCATGATGACGACCGAAATCTTACCTCTCTCGGAGACGGCCAGCCTCTTATTTTTGAAGATTGTCGGCTGGCTTGATTTCGTTGTCGTGGTGCTCTTGTTCATGCCAATCACTCGTCGCGTGGCGCTGGCCTACATGGCCTGCTGGGGAGGCTTGACAAGCCTCGCCCGCATTGTGGCCTACTACGATACTGAGCTCCCGCGATACGGACTGGACCCCGCGCTGATCGAGGCCCTCGTCCGCACCCCGCACTGGCTCATCCCGCTCTGGCTCCTCCTACGGGAAAGCTCCCTGTCCGAGCGGAGGGAAGACCGCGATCATCCTCCCATCGAAGAAACCGGGAAGGCCCAACACACAGAGGTGGGTGACCGCAGACAAGACTCTCCGATCTCTTAAAAGACCACCTCGTCTTCACCGAGAATCCGTACTTCGGTTTCGAGATCGATGCCCCTCACCTTTTTCGCCTCAGCCTTGATCTCATCGATCAGAGCAATGACATCGGATGCGCTGGCACCTCCACGATTCACAATAAAGTTGCCATGCTCCAACGAGACCTCGGCTTTACCAACTCCGGTCTCCTTGAGACCCATCTCATCAATGAGCTTCCCTGCTCCGCAAATCCCGGGGTTTTTAAAAATACAGCCAGCACTCGCGGCCTTCGGCTGGGTCCGATTCCGATGATGACGTGATTCATCCAGCTTCCCCTGAATCTCAGCAAGATCGCCAGACATTCCGATGAAGGTTGCCTCAAGCGCGTAGTTTCGCCGGAACTCGGGGACATTCCGATAGAAGGAGTCAATCTCACTTCGCGCCCGCGTCCTGATCTCGCCATCTTCATCCAGGAAAGTCACCGAGACGACCTGATCAAAAGTCTCCACGCCCATCGCGCCGGCATTCATCCGCAGACCGCCGCCCACGTTCCCGGGAATTCCCTCCATCCACTCGAAGCCGCCAATCCGGTGCTCCCGGGCGACATTCGCCACCTTCTTGAAACGCACTCCGGCTCCGGCCGTGATGGTATCCCCCTCGACCGAGACCGCCGTAAAAGCTCCTCCCGCCGGATGGATCACCGCGCCCCGGAGGCCGCCATCGCGGACCAAGAGATTGGAGCCCCGCCCCACGATTCGGACCGGGATCCCGCGCGCCTTGCAGAAGGAAACAGACTCTGCAAATTGCTGGAATTGCGAAGGCTCAATCCAAAACTGCGCCGGACCTCCGACGCGCATCGTAGTATGCCGGGCCATTGGTTCGTAGAGTTTGATTTCAGAGATCCCCGCTTCGCTTTGAATCTCTTCGAGAACCTTCAAATCGTGAATCAACTTATTCCCCGCTTCGTGCACATTGCCAGCACCGAGGGTGAGAAAAAGATCGCCCTCCCGGAGAGCATTTCCAACGGCGTAATGAGCCGTGGCGAGATCAGGAAGGTAAGAAGCTTTGGTGTCACCGTGCTCATGGACCGCATCGACAATGGTCTGCCCGCTCACTCCGGGGATGGCATCCTCGCTGGCAGCATAGACGTCCGTCACGAAGACGAGATCCGCCGCCTGCAGCGCCTTCCCAAAATTAGCAGCCAATTTCTGGGTGCGGCTGTAGCGATGGGGTTGGAAGAGCACAACCACCCGTCCACTGTTATAAGTCCGGGCTGTTTGCAGCGTCGCGGCCACCTCGGTCGGGTGATGTCCGTAGTCATCGACGATGCGATACCGCTTACTCAAATGCTTAGTCTCAAAGCGGCGCTTGGCTCCGGCGAAGGACGAAAGCGCCCGATTCATCAGAGAGAAATCAAGGCCACATTCCGAGGCCATGGCAATCGCGCCAAGAGCATTCAAAACATTGTGGCGACCGGGAATCCCGAGCTGCACCCGGCCCAGTTCCTTTCCCTCGTGGTTCACCGTAAAACTGACCGTTCCTACCTGTTCGGAAAGGTCGGTCGCAGTCCAATCCGCTTCTCCCCAACCGTATGAAATACCAGTGTCACGATGCGCACATAGGAGAGTCGCTTCAGGACATTCCCCACAATAGACGATGGATCCCGAGGTCTGATCGAGAAGAGTATTAAAGACCTCACGGATCTGCTCAAGGCCCCGCGTGTAGTAATCGAGATGCTCTTCCTCGACGTTCAAAACAATGCTGTGAGTTGGCCAGTAAAGAGCAAGAGTTCCGTCCGACTCATCGCCCTCAGCGACAAGATATTCGCCATCTTCATTCCACTCGGCATTCGATCCGAGAACGGGAATTTCTGCTCCCACGTAGTGACACGGAGTCAAATCACCCTGCCTTAAAATATGAGCGATCATCGACGAGGTCGTCGTCTTGCCGTGAGTGCCCGACACGATCACGCCGGCTTTCGTGTGCAGAATGGCTGCAAGGCACTCGGCCCGGCGGAAAGTCGTGACCCCCTTTTCCAGCGCGGCAGCCAAGGCGGGGTTTGTCGGCCGAATGGCCGACGAATAAATCACGGCATCCACGTGTTGCACCGCTTCCGCCGAGTGTGGCGTTGAGAAATCCAGCCCTTGGGTCCGCAGTCGCTCGGTCTCACCGGAGGTCACCCGGTCCGACCCACTGACGTGATGGCCCATTTGTAGAAGTAACCGGGCGAGTCCGCTCATCCCGGATCCGGCCACTCCGATCAAATGAACCTGAAGCGGTTGCTCGGGGCGGAGAAGTTTCTCGCTAAATTCTGCAATGGTCATCCCTCGATTACGTTGGCAATTTGAGCGGCGGCATCCGGATCAGCCAGAGCCTTCATGGCATCCGACATACTCCCAAGGTGGTCATCATTCAGCTCGGTGAGCATTTCGCGAATGACCTCGGCAGTGAGTTCATCCTGCTGCCTCAAAACGGCGGCCCCGGCCTCTTCATAAACGACCGCATTGGCAGTCTGATGATCGTCGGCCGCATAGGGATAAGGCACCAAGAGAGCCGGCAATCCGGCATGACTGAGTTCGGTGAGCGAAGAGGCTCCTGAACGGGCCACACAGAAATCCGAGGCCGCATAGGCCGAAGACATCTCACTGCAGAAAGCGAGAACCTTGTAGCCCGGGCGGCCACTCACCTCTTGATTGAGCCGATCAAAATCAGCCTGCCCTGCAAGGTGCAAAACCTGCCAAGCGCTTCCCTCCGTCCCCTTGGCCACCACTTCATTGAGATCCCGGGCGCCCTGCGACCCCCCCATCACCAGCAAGGTCTTCTTGGCGGGATCCAGCCCGAAGTGCTTGCAAGCCTTTTCCCGGGAAGGCAGCGTCTCAAGCTCGTCCCGAACTGGCGTTCCGGTCCGGATCACTTTGGCGTCCGCAAAATACCCAGCCGCCTCCGACAACCCCACCAAGACGGAAGTGCATCGTTTCGCGGTCATCCGATTCGACTTTCCCGGAATGGCATTCGACTCGTGAACATGAGTTCGGAGGCCTTTCTTCGAACCAGCGAGAACCGGTGGAAATGAGGTAAATCCGCCCATCCCCAGAACGACATCGGCCTCTTCCCGATCGATGATCGCACCACATTGCTGAATCGTCTTCCGCAGCCTCAGGAGGAAGGAAATCATCTTTGGCGAAATGGTGGGCGGCTTGGCAATGGCACGGACCGTCTCAAAGCGGAGGTCCGCATACTTGGCGGAAGCTTTGGCATCGACCTCCTTTTCCGAGATAAGCAAAAGGACCTTGTGGCCGCGGGATTCGAGTTCCTGCGCGACGGCAATCCCAGGGAAGAGATGGCCCCCGGTTCCGCCGCAGGCGATGATGATTTTTAATGGCTCTGACACGATGTTGGCGGGACGCTAGGCGCATGATGTGTGGTTTTGAACTGCGAAATGCACGAAAATTCGCCTTTCGATCAGCAGCATCCGGAATTGACAATGACCGAACCACAGTTAATGGACGGTTTCGTGAATTTAAAAATTCAAGCCAATCTCCTCCGACGAGCAGCCCTCTGGCTTGGCTTGGCGCTCGCAGGATGATTCGTTTTTGAAACACCCTACCGGAGGCGCCCTAAGATGCGACGCTTCCTCGTTTCTCCTGCCTCTCTGGAACGTCGCGCTTGGCCCCTCGCCACCCAGTCCAGCCATGACTTCCATCTCCGAGCCACGCGGCATCTTCTTGATGCTTCTCTCCATCATCTCCTTCACCGTGAATACCCTCGCCGTGCGCGCCTTCGCCGCCGGCAGCGGAGCGGGGCTCTTTTTCGACGCAACATTCGGCCTCATCGAACTCTGCGGTGCGGCCTTCACCATAATCGCCACCTTGATGATCGATCCCCGGACTTCCAAAACCAAGCCCAAGAAGCTAACACCCCAAAAGACAAAGTGATGACCACCCCCGAAAAGACACAGCAATACGTTCTCCAAACCTACGGCAGATTCCCCCTCACCGTGACTCGCGGCGAGGGCACCAAAGTGTGGGATCAAGACGGTCGCGAGTATCTCGATTTCTGCGCCGGCATCGCGACCTGCTCGCTCGGCCACTGCCCACCCGCCCTCACCCGGGCCATCACGGAGCAAGCAGCCACCCTGATGCACTGCTCGAATCTCTACTACATCGAGCCCCAAGCCGACCTCGCCGAACTCATCGTCGAAAAAGTGGTCCAGCACCCCGGCAAAGTCTTCTTCTCGAACTCCGGGGCCGAGGCCAACGACGGCCTCATCAAGCTCGCGCGGAGGTTCGGTCTCGAGAGCGGTCGCTACGAAGTCATGACCTTCCACAAATCCTTTCACGGGCGCACCATCGGGGCCATGTCCGCCACGGCGCAGCCCAAGATCCACGAAGGCTTCGATCCCCTCCTCCCAGGCTTCGTCTACGTCGAGCCAAACGACCTCGAAGCCGTCAAGGCCGCCCTCACCGATAAAACCGTCGCCTTCCTCCTCGAACCCATCCAAGGCGAAGGCGGAGTGTATCCCATGACCAAGGAATTTCTCGAAGGCCTCTCCGCTCTCGCTCAGGAAAAAGACCTCCTTCTTCTCCTCGACGAAGTCCAATGCGGCTTCGGCAGAACCGGCGACCTCAACGGCTACGATACCATCGCCCCCGGTCTCATCCCCGATGGCATCTCGTGGGCCAAAGGCATGGGCGGGGGCTTCCCCATCGGCGCCTTCTGGGTTGCCGAGAAACACGCCCCACTCCTCGGCCCCGGCAGCCACGGCTCCACCTACGGTGGCAACGCCCTCGCTTGCGCCGCCTCCAAAGCCGTCATCGACACTATCATCTCGGAAAACCTCACCGAAAACGTCAAAGCCCGCGAAACCCAGATCCGGGAAACCATCGCCCACTGGAACCACCCCGCCATCACCGAGGTCCGGGGCCACGGCCTCCTCCTCGGCATCGGCATCAAGCCAGCCGCCCTCACTCTCCCCGAAGGCAAAGTTCCCTCCATCCACCTCTGTTCCGAACTCCTCGCCAAAGGACTCCTCGTCCCACCCGCCGGCCCCGAAACCGTCCGCCTCCTCCCCCCACTCAACGTCACCTCCAAGGAAATCGCGCAAGCCCTCCACCTCGTCCTCAACGTCCTCAACGCCCACCTCTCAGCGTAGCAAAAAGCTCCAGCTTTTGGACCCCTCCACCCAGGCTTGGCCAAAGGCCCAATTCATACCAGCCCCACGCCTCGCGTGGGGTTTCTCATCTCGAGTTCCCCATTCGCTAAAAGCGAACCTCATAATCCCGCAAAATAAAAGCCACCCCTCCATTAAAAAGTCGCCATCTCGTCAAAATTCCCTCCAAATACGGGAATGACCCACACCCGCCGCCACTTCCTCACCACCGGCCTCGCCTTGGGAACAACTGTCCACTCCCTGCGCGCCGACGACAACGCTCCCATGTCCAAACCACTCATCGTCTCCACTTGGCCCTTCGGTAAACTCGGCAACGACAAAGCTCTCGAAACCCTCAATAACAAGGGCTCCCTCCTCGACGCGGTCGAACAAGGAATCCGCCTCGTCGAATCCGATGAAAAGAACCGCTCCGTCGGAATCAGCGGACTCCCAAACGCCGCCGGCGTGGTCCAGCAAGATTCCTGTATCATGAGCGGCCCCGGTCATGACGCCGGGAGCGTCGCCGCCATCGAAGGCATCCTGCACCCCATCTCCGCCGCGCGCCGCGTCATGGAAAAAACTCCCCACGTCATGCTGGTCGGAGACGGAGCGCGACACTTCGCGATCAAAGAAGGGCTCGAATCCATCGAAGTGGACTCCCAAAAACTTCACGAACAGTGGCACAAAAAACAAGCGTCACCCGCCCCTTCAAAACTCCCAAAAGATAATCACGACACCGTTGCCCTCCTCGTCCTCGACGCCAAAGGAGACATCGCCGGCGGTTGTTCCACAAGCGGATGGGGCGGCAAGCTTCCCGGCCGCGTGGGCGACTCCCCCATCATCGGAGGCGGACTCTACGTCGACAACGAAGTCGGAGCCGCCGGGGCCACCGGCCTGGGCGAAAACATGATGCGCTACTGCGCCTCCTTCATGGTCGTCGAATACATGCGCCAAGGACTCCACCCTGAAGAAGCCTGCCTCAAAACGATCGCGCGCATCGCCGCCGCCGATCCCAAGTCAGCCGAAGACCTTCACCTCAACTTCGTCGCCCTCGACAAAAAAGGGCGCTTCGGAGCTGCCGGCACCGGCGCGGGATTTCAATACGCCGTCACCACCCCGGACTCCAGCCGCATCCTCACCGGAGCCAGCTTCACCCAAAAAGACATCGGCCCCGAAGGCGGCAACACCGAGTGATCTCCCCCGCCCCAAAGACGGCAAAAAAACATCGGCCAATGTTTCACCTTGGGATCTCAAAGGTCCTTCCAGATTCGATCGGGCTGAACGGTTCCCTAAACTTAGAGTTCTCGTCTCGTAGGCTCAAGGATGGATTTATGAGGGTTGATCTTGTTCTGACGACCGGGAAGAAGCGGGCGAAGACTCGCCTAACAATAGTATCACACTTGTTGCTCAAATCGAGAAACCCAAGTCGGAGGAGCGCTCCCAGTAGCCGGTGCCACCCCTCGACGTTCACCTAAAACACCCCATCAAGAAGATGACCGAAGAACAACCCGGGACCGCTGAGGAGATTGAAGCGGTTCGAGAGAGCCTCCAGGGTTGCGGCACCGAAGCAATTCACAACGACGGCGGTCAAGACGGCGGGAATCAAGAGATACCGCTGAAAAGAAGCGTAACACCAAAGCCTGATAAGGCGACGTGTTATCGTGATTTTGGTTTGGACGGCGGAACGACACCGACCTCAATCGGGGGCGCACTCTTCACGACGGTCTTGCGATGGTTCAAGCGTAACTAAAATTCAAAGGCCGAGAATCGGGAAGGCTGGGGGGTTGTCCCCGCCCTCCCCTCCTAAATCTCTCTCTTGAAAGAATTTCCTCCTAAATCACGTTTTACTATTGCGAAACAGTCTCAATAAGCTTCTCTTCTACCAGCCCATGCCCTCCCTCGCTACCGATCTCAAACTTGATTCCGCTCTGACCCTAAGTCAGGCTGCAATTGGTTGCGAATTCCAGATCCGCCGCGTCGAAGGCCCCGCCTGCCGCCAACTCCGTGATATCGGATTCTGCGAGCAGATGCGCGTCAAGAAGCTGACCAACGGACGCAATATGCTCTGCTCCGTCTGTGGAATCAGACTTGCCCTTAGTAAGGATCTTGCAGACCAAATCCAGGTCGTCCCCGCCTAAATCAGTCATTCGATGAGCAAATCATCTCTCGAGGCAAGAATTGCCCTGGTCGGTAATCCGAACGCCGGAAAAACCACCCTTTTCAACGCCCTCACCGGTCAAAATCAAAAGGTTGGAAACTACGTCGGCGCCACCATCTCCCGAAAATCAGGCACCTTTTTCACCCCGCACGGGCACAAGTTCGAACTCATCGATCTCCCCGGCTCCTACTCGCTCGAGCCAAATTCGCCCGATGAGCAAATCACCCGCGGTGTTCTCATCGGTGATCAGGACGGCGAAGAAACACCTGATCTTGTCCTCTGCGTACTCGATGCCACAAACCTCGAACGTCACCTCTACCTTCTCCTTCAGGTCATCGATCTCGGCTACCCCGTCGTCGTCGCCTTAAATAAAATCGACAGCGCCGAAGGCCAGGGCCTCCGACTCGACCCCACCGCCCTCAGCGAGGACTTCGGTGTCCCCTTCGTCCCAATCTCCGCCATCACGAGTCGCGGCCTCACCGACCTCAAACAAGCACTCCGGCACCCTTTCCCCGCCCCGCCAGGACGCCTTTGGAAAGGCCCCGCCGAACTGGAAGAGGCCATCGAGAAATCGATCTCCCTCTCCGCGAGCAATGGCGCAAGCAATCCCGCGGCCCACGGGCTCATGAATGTCGCCCAATCGGGTTCCAAAATCGCCGACTTCATCCAAAAGACCCGCTTTGAACATATCCACCGTGCCGTCGAAGCCGGCCTGCAACGACCCGACGAAGCCGCCCTCGCTCTCACCGACCGAATCGACGCCCACGCCCTGCACCCCGTCAGAGGTTGGTTTATTTTCACCACCCTCATGCTCGCTGTTTTTTGGTCGATTTTTAAATTCGCCGAAGTCCCCATGGGTTGGATCGAGCAGGGTCAGGCAAGCCTGCAAGGCCTCATCACCAAGCTCATCGGCGAGGGCGATTTCCAAAGCCTCCTCGTCGACGGCGTCATCGCCGGAGTGGGCGGCGTGCTCATCTTCCTCCCCCAAATTGTCCTCCTCTTTTTCTTCATCAGCCTTCTCGAAAGCAGCGGCTACATGGCCCGCGCCGCCTTTCTCATGGATGGCATCATGAACAAAGCCGGCCTCTCCGGAAAATCCTTCCTCCCCCTTCTTTCAGGCTACGCCTGCGCCATCCCCGGTGTCATGGCCACCCGCACCATCCCGAATGCCAAGGAACGTCTCGCCACCATTCTGATCCTCCCCTGGACTTCCTGCAGCGCCCGCCTCCCCGTTTACACCCTCATCGTCCCTCTGATCTTTGCCGGAGCGCTCGCCCAAAGCCTCGCCCTCTTCGGCATCTACGCTCTCGGCACTCTCACTGCGCTGATTGCCGCCAGAGTCCTCAAGCCACGCCTCGGTAAAACCGAAGCCCCCCAATTCCTTCTCGAGCTTCCACCGTATCAAAAACCGCAATGGGACCACGTCCTTCGCCAAGTCGGAGAACGCGCCTTCGCCTTCGTCAAGAAAGCGGGCACCGTCATCCTCGGCCTCAGCATCATCCTCTGGTTTCTCAACACTTATCCCAAAAGTGATTCCGAAGATCCCGCCGTTCAACAAGAACAATCCTTTAACGGACAGATTGGCCAGCTCCTCGAACCCGTCGTCTCCCCCCTCGGCTGGGATAATCGTATGGGCACCGCCATGATTGCCTCCTTCGCCGCGCGCGAAGTCTTCCGCTCCTCCCTCGCCATCTCCTACGCCACCGATGAGGAAGACGGCGAGGCCATGCGCGATAAACTCTCAGCCTCCAAACGAGGAGATGGCAGCACGCTCTACACCCCGCTCGTCGGCATCTCCATCATCATCTTTTTCATCTACGCCCTGCAATGCCTCCCCACCACTGTCGTGGTGAAACGAGAAACCGGCTCGTGGAAATGGGCCCTCGGTCAGCTCGTAGGCATGACCCTCTTCGCCTACCTCGCCGCCCTCCTCGTCTACCAGGTCGGCCGTTCCCTCGGATACTCGTGATGGATTGGCAAACTCCCGCAGCCCTAACAGTCGTGACTCTCACCGTCATCATTTTCTTCGTGAAGCGGAAGAAGAAATCCTGCGGCGGCGGCAGTTGTGCCTGCCCGAAGAATCCCTCCAAATAGGGGACCCACGGCTGAAAGATCTTTCCGATGGAAGAAGCAATCACGCCTCCGTGTATCATAGTCCCATGAGGCTCATCTTTCTCTTTGTTCTCGTCTGCTCCCAGCTCAATGCTGAAGTGTCTTGGAAAAATGCCCCTAAGCAGAAGGCCTCCTGGTATGAGACCAAAGAAGCCAACGAACTCGCCGACAAGGTCATGCTCTACCAAAGAGAAAACGGCGGCTGGCCCAAGAATGAGGACATGTCGGCCAAGCTCTCCAAGGACGAACGCAAAAAACTCCTCAAAATACAAGCCGACCCCGGGGACACCACCATCGACAATGGGGCCACTTTCACCCCTCTCAAATTTCTCATCAAGATCTGGAAAAGCAAGACCGACCCCACCACTGAAGCATCCATCCACCGCGGATTGACCTTCCTCCTTGAAAGCCAATACCCCAACGGAGGCTGGCCCCAACGCCCCCACGACTCCGGCTACGGACGCCACATCACCTACAACGATGGTGCCATGATCGGAGTCATGATCTTCCTCCGCGATCTCCTCGAAGAAAGCCCCGCCTTCCTCACCGAAACGGAGAAGGCCAAAATCAAAACGGCCTTAGTCAAAGGTCTCGATTGCATCCTCAAAACCCAAATTCTCGTCAACGGAAAACCCACCGTCTGGTGCGCCCAGCACGACCACGAATCACTCCTCCCGGTCAAAGCCCGCTCCTACGAACACCCGTCCTTCAGCGGGGGCGAAAGCGCCGGCATTATCAAATATCTCATGCAGCTCAAAGCCCCTTCCCCTGAGGTCCGAGCCTCGATCGAGGCCGCCATCTCTTGGCTCCGAGACCATCAGATAGAAGGCCTCCGAATTAAAAAGACAAACGGGAATAAAGTCATCGTCAAAGACACCTCAGCGCCAATCCTCTGGGCCCGCTTTTACGACCTCAAAACCGCCAAACCCCTCTTCTCCGGCCGCGATGGCATCATGACATCCTCCCTCGCTGAAATCGAGGCCGAACGCCGTAACGGCTACGCTTGGTATGTCAGCAAGCCCCGTGCCCTTCTCAAAGACTATCCGGAGTGGCAGGAATCGCACAAGAAGTAGCTCCGAAGGTGCGTAGGCACCATGCCATCTCCCTATGGGGTTTGAGGACCGGTTCGCGGACACTCTCTCGTTACCGCTGGATTCAGAACGCCCCAAGTCCAACAAGATTGAAGACAACCCGATTCCCTTCATCCGACTTCCCCCGGTCCACCTCAAAGACCGCACTCCAATCGTTCAAGCCCTCATCATCGATCAAGGTCTGCTCATAGCGGTCCCCTTCAATTCTGAGATACTTCATACTCCGAGCCTCGGGATCCATGCGGAGGTTCCCGTGTTCCTCGAAGTAACCCGCCATCATTTCACGGATTTCAAGGGGCTTCCCTCCCACCAACTCTGCCGCCGCTTCATAGTTTTCTCGGGAAAGTTCCTTCACAAAATCAAAGACGGCCCGCCGGGTCGCCCTGAGAAACTCTGCCTTCCGTCGCGTAAACGGGACCTCCTTAACTGGAGCCTTCGCCACGTCCACTTCCTCCCCGTCAGGATTCCGAAGCTTCTCCCATTCGTCGATAAGACTGGAATCAACCTCACGCACCATCCCTTCGAGAAAGGACTCAGCTTCCTCCACTTCCTCAGTCTTCAAAGCCGGCGGCACCGTCTGCACCAGCACTTTGTAGACCTCTGAAAGGTGTCGAAGTAAAACCGCCTCACTCCGCTCCAAGCCGTAGTTCTTCACGTAGTCATCAAAGGACGACCAATCTTCAAACATTTCCCGCACAATCGACTTGGGCCGCACCCCCGCCTCTTTGGCCCACGGATTGGTTCGCACAAATTCGTTGTAGGTGTTGTAGATAAAATCCTTACCAGGCTTGGGATGCTCCACCTCATCCAGCGCGTCCATGCGATCATCATACTCCACACCATCCTCCTTCATCTGAGCCACCAGAGCGGTCTTGATCTTATCAACCTGCTTGCGAATCACCGCGGTCGGATCTTCAAGAATGGCCTCAATGAGCGAGAGCATATTCATCACGTAATCAGGAGCCTCGCGATCCAGTTTTGGGATCGTCTCAATCAGATAAAGCCCCAAAGCCTGGTTCATCGTAAAATCATCCTGCAGCTCAACATTGAGCATGATCTTGGCCGGCCCCATGCGCTCTTCCTTCGGAATGATCGTGAGAATATTCCCCTCCACCAACCCCCGAAATAGCGTAAAGGCCTGCTGGCGCAGCGCCTTTTTACGAACCGGGGTTTCGTGGCTCGCTTCGATGATTCTCCGCAGCTCCAAGCAGCCATCCTCGTGCTCCCGCGAAAGCACGTTGAGCAAGGTCCCATGGCGGATATTAAAACTCGAGACCAGCTTCTCCGGTGGAGCTGTCTGCAGTTTCTCAAAAGTCTTCTCATCCCAATTCACAAAGCCCTTTTCAGGCGGCCTCTTCTTTTGGCCTTTACTCTTCTTCCCTTTCGCCGCCGCCTTGGCATCCGTCTTGAGATTATCAATGACATACTCGGGTGCCTGCGCCACCACATAGCCAATATCATCGAAGCCCCGCCTTCCCGCCCGACCACAGATCTGACGAAAGTCCCGAACTGCGAGAATCTTCGTACTTTGACCACCATACTTGTAGAGTTGCGTAAAGAGCACCGTCCGGATCGGCACATTCACCCCAACACCGAGAGTATCCGTCCCACAGATCACCTTCATCAATCCCCGCTGCGCCAGCTTCTCAACCAGCACCCGGTACTTCGGCAACAAGCCGGCGTGATGAATCCCAAGACCGTGTCGCAGCAGCTTCTTCATCTCCTTGCCATAAGGACTCTTGAAATCCGCGTCCTTCAAGACCTCGGCAATCCCGGCCTTCTCCTCCTTCGAGCAAAAGTTACGGCTCATCAAATTCTGCGCCGTCCGTGCACACGCCAGTTGGGTGAAGTGAACCAAGTAAATTGGGGCCTTCTCTGCCTCCACCAACTCTTCGACCTGATCTTCCAATGCCGTCGTGCTATAAGAAAAATCCAGTGGTACCGGCCGGTTCTCCGACTTCACCAGGACCGTTTCCGCTCCGGTGAGAGCCGTGATCTCTTTCTGGAAGAACTCGGTCTCGCCAAGCGTCGCCGACATCAAAAGGAACCGCGCCTGCGGGAGTGTGAGGAGAGGAATCTGCCACGCCACGCCACGCTCGTGATCAGAATAATAATGGAATTCATCCATGATGACCTCATCGACTCGCGCCACCGAACCCTCCCGCAGAGCCATATTGGAAAGAATCTCGGCCGTGCAACAAATCACGGGAGCATCGGCATTCACGGTGGCATCCCCCGTGATCATGCCGACATTCTCCGGCCCGAAGGTCTCACACAGCGAGAGAAATTTCTCATTCGCGAGCGCCTTGATCGGCACGGTGTAAAATGACCGACGCCCCTGACAAATTGCCCTAAAATGCATGGCCAACGCCACCAGTGATTTCCCCGATCCCGTCGGCGTATTGAGAATGACATTCTTCCCCTCATAAAGTTCTAGAATCGCCTCCTCCTGATGATCATAGGGTTCGATCCCACTTTCGATGAGATATTCAAGAAAGGTATCGAGAATCGCTGCGTTAGAGGACACATCGGTAACTTGAGCTGGATTCAAAAGAGCCACGTAAAGAACGGTGACGCGATGTTGCCGGATGTAAAGGATAGGCAAGCCATTACAAGAAGACCACCACAGAAAATATCATCACCATGGCCCACTTTCTGGGACGGCGGCAAGACCGGAGGCCCCATCGCCACCGCGTGGGCCGTGCACAGTTGGCCCCCATCTCCAACCTCGAAGCCATGGTGACCTTCGCCATTTTTTGTCGTCGCCTTAAACTACCTCCGTCCGAAACAAGCGAAACCCCCGCTTCTCGTAGTTCGAAACAGCATGCGGATGGTCCTCGGTGCAGGTGTGCAACCAAACCCTTTCCGTCCCCTGCAATCGCCAGGCGACCTCAACGGCCTTCGTCAACATCGCACCGCCCAACCCTTTCCCAATCATCGCTGGCAGCAGCCCGAAATAAACAATCTCCACCCTTCCTTCCTCCTGGCAATCAAGCTCGAGATACCCCGCTTCTTCTCCCTTTAAAAAAGCCACCCACGTCTCGACCTCTGCTCGCTTGACCCATTTGGCCCACTCACCCTCTGACCAAACGAGACGATCCGTCCAGAGCCATGCCGCACCCACCTCACGGTAGAGCCGAGCATTGGTGGCGGGATCATTCACGCGCCTCAGCTCAAAACCTTCGGGAACTTCAACCGCCTGAAATTCCTGACGAGAGGTCATTTCAAAATAATAAATCGTCGAAGTCATCGCTTGGGCATCTCAAAGAACTTCCGCCGACTGGCCACCACCTGCTTCGGGCGCCCTAGATTCGGAGATCAAACACCGCTGCTTTAAAATGCACCAAGTCAGGAGCAAAACAACGATCAAAAGGGAAGTCGTCATCAAGACAATCGCGTTAAAACCTCCATGATAATCGCCCCCTTTTTGTGGTCAAAGAGCGCATGCTCCCGAATCCACTTCGCCACTTTCAAAAGCTCCCCTTCCGTCAAGGCCAACTGCTCCAAAGGCGCCAGATCATGCCCCTCTCCGGCCTTCACGGCATGATACACCTGTAGGTATTTTTGACCCGCCCTCCCCAAGATGGAAACCTGCAGGAACTCGCCATAGCACACCTCAACCAGAGATTCCCAAAAGTCCTCCGGCATTTGCTCAATCTCCAACCTCGCCGCCGTCGTCGTATCCAAAATCATCTCTGCCTCCGCCGCCGCCGATTGCACGTTCATGGGGAGCGGAAAAGCATCCTCAAAGACATCACCTTTCACCGCCACCACCTCAAAACGATCCCCACGTTTCCACACCACAAGATGAGTCGGCTCTTCCAACTCCTTCGCTAATTTCTGCAACTCCGGAATCATCACTTTGATGGGAAAAATAAGCCACTTACCGCACTCCGCTTCAGCGCCAATTCTCGCCATTCGTTCACGAGGCGACTTTCCTGAATGACCCCGCACCCACTCGGCAGTGAAAATTCATCGCCTTTCCAAGCGACCATGCGAATTGCCACGAGAGCCTCAAACTCACCATCACGCAAGAAACCAAAGGGCGCGCCAAACTCCAACGGACAATCCAAGCGCTCCCGCCAGTCCTTAAGCTGATCCATCGTTTCCGTCGTCCGGGGAAGGGGCCCCAGTGCCGGAGTGGGATGAAGCCGTTCAATCAAAGCCTTCGTCTCCTGATATTGATACAACTCCACTTTGATGAGAGTCTGAAAGTGGATTAACTTCCCCAGATCTAAAATATCCCGGGCACTCCGGATCACCATGCCCAGATCCGAGAGCTTCGCGATGAGGGTCTGCGCCACAAACTCATGCTCGCGGATTTCCTTATCATCGACGGCAAAGAGGATCTGTTCATCACTTCGGGCCGTCCCCGCCAGCGCCATGGTATAAATACGACCATCGAAAGATCTAAAAAGCACCTCCGGAGTGGCCCCTAAAAAACCCTCACCCTCGCCAATCCAACCGTAGGGCCGCAGTGCCTTGGGCAATTTTAAGAGTGATGCCAGCAAGGTATCAGGGTCGCATGAACCTTTCCCTTTGGCCGTCACCACCGGGACCGACTTCTCAATCACGCCCTGATTGATCGCTTCGGAAACCTCACGGAAAACTTCAGCAAACCCGGATGGATCGAGCTCACCCCATTCGATTTGAATCTCACCCACCGCCGGGCGCTTTTCCAACACCTCCAAGCGATTGGGAACAAGCCATGGCTTTGCCTCACTGAGGGCGAAGTCATTGCGATAGAAAGCGACCCCCTCTTGAGGGGGCTCGGAGAACGCGCTGAAAGGTCCGTAGCCGACGAGCACTTCGCCGCTCCGGGTTCCAAAGACCGCTCTTTCCATTACGCCTTTAGTCTACCACACCATTCTTAATCAGCTCAGCGAAACTTGCGGCCTCGAGACTGGCACCTCCCACGAGCGCGCCATCGATGTCTCTTTGCCCAAGCAGTTCGGCCGCATTCTCAGCCTTCACCGATCCGCCATACTGGATGCGCATCTTCTCCGAAACTGAAATCCCATAAAGGTCGGTCAGGACTGAACGAACAAATTCATGCGTGTCTTGTGCCTGCTTTGGAGAAGCGGTCACACCTGTCCCAATCGCCCAGACGGGCTCGTAAGCGAGCACGGTATCGAGAGCCTGCTTCTCGGTCACGTCCTTCATGCCCTCAGTAATCTGAGTGCGGAGAACATCCTCCAGCTTGCCGTCCTCACGCTCCTGCAGAGTCTCCCCAATACAGAAGATCGGCTTCAACTCCACCTCATGCGCCTTGAGAATCTTGGCATTGATCATGGCATCAGACTCACCGTAAATGGCACGGCGCTCCGAGTGACCGAGGATCACATAGTTTACGAAGATCTCCTTCAGCATGAAGGCGCTCACTTCACCGGTATAGGCCCCGTTGTCTTTCTCACTCATGTTTTGCGCCGCAACGCGAACCTTGGAATGAGCGAGCAACTCAGTGGCCTTCGGCAAAGATACGAAAGGCGGTGCGATCACAATATCAACCCCCTTGGGGAGATCAGGTAATCTGTTCTCAAAACTTTTAATGAAATCTTCCGTATCAGACGGACCTTTGTTGAGCTTCCAGTTGGCGGCAATGATAGGCTTCCTCATGTCGGAGGCGAAGTAAACTACCCGGAGACCAAGCGCAAGGCTGTTCCTTCAGATCAGAATTGCCCGCTTTGGACCGGATCCGGGACCAACTCCACCAGCAAGGTCTTTGCGCCAGCTTCCAAATCATCAAAACCTTCCCGATTTTCAATTCGAAGATAATCCATTCCCCACATCTCCGCCCACCCTTTTAAGCTCATTTCCTGGGGCTGCACGAGCGCATCCTTCTGATTCTCACTAAGTTTTGCGAGTCGTGGCAGACCATCAAAAATTCTGCCCCCGCTGTTATTAATCACCACCAAAACTCGCCCCTGGCACGCCACCTGAGACAACATCGCCGGTGCCGCCAAATCGTAAAGTGCCGTTAAATCTCCAAAAACGCCCCACGAATCGCCAGTTTCCGCAGTCGCCCCCAACCAAGTCGAAACCTGGCCGTCGATCCCATTCGCGCCTCGATTTGCAAAAACCCGCGCATACGGCGTCTCTCTTTGTCCAAAATCATTCCACTCCCGAATCGGCAAACTGTTCCCAATAAACAAGCTCTCTCCCGTTGTCGCGTAGACCGAAAGCAGGTTCACCAATCCCGGTTCGCTGTCCGGAAGAGACTCCAGCTTCTCATCGGTCAGGCCAAACATTGGTCGCGCTTTCAAAAAATCATCGCGCACATCCCCAATGATTTCCGCCGATCCATAGCCACGAATGACCCGGCCCACTTCGCCATGAATCACCTTCGATTCACGCGCCAACCCCGGTAGCCCGTTCCGGCAAATTGAAAGCACCTCGGTCCCGGATTGATTCTCAAGATCGCGCCAAAGGCGACCCAGCGGAACTTCCCCCAAGCGCAAAATCCGCCCCGGCAAATTTCCTAAGAACACCCCCTCGGGAACAAGGAGATCACCCAGGGCCTCACGTATCCCGCTGTTGACATCAGCGACCACCGGAACCCCGAGCTCCTTTAAAAAATAAAAGACATCCTCCCGATCCTCCGGCTCAAGCCCCCCCACCATCGCGATGATTCCCCGAAAGACGCCCTCATCGAGAAAGTCACGTAAATTTCGTACTTCGAAGGACAAGCGCCTCGGGAGAAAGCCCTCGACCTTCGCCTTCCACGCACCGAAGTTCACCTCACCTTCCTCAAGCGGCACATTCAAATGCAGGGGCCCGTGTCCATCCCACTCCTCGAGGCTCGTCGCGGCATAACTTCCAAAAATACCTTCCTGCTCGATCACCTGTGGAGCCCCCGAACCACGAAACTCGATCGGACGGTCCGCAGACAACACGATCAATGGCTTGCAGGTGTAATGAGCTTCAATCACGGCCGGCAAACACTCTGCCACCGCCGTTCCGCTCGTCGTCACGACCGCGCAAGGCTGTCCGTGATCCTTCGCTCGCCCGAGCGCAAAGAAGGCGGCACCCCGCTCCTCAAAGTGCTTCCAGATCTGTAATCCCTCCGCCGCCTTCAGCAAAGCCACCAACCCGGCATTCCGAGCCCCGCCACAAACCACGAAATCCCCGCAACCCACCTTCAACAGCGCCTCAATCATCTCCTGTTCCGTGCTCGTCATCTTGGAAACCAAGATGGATTAATCCCTCAAAAACACCCGCCTTTTCTCTCCAAAAGAGAGGCCCCGTGAATTTCAAGGGCGCCCGCAAGGACCACCAAGGAACGCCACCCCTCCTCTCCCACCACGCACCGCAAGCGTTCCCACCATCAAAACCCCCTCTTTCCCCGCTTTCACCTCGATTTCTAGGGCAACGGCATGCTACGCCTCACCACCAGTCAATGAAATTATCTCGGGTGATGCCTCCCTGACTCGTCCTCACTGAAAGGGTCAAAATAGCGCCGATTTTTCTAGGAAAAAAATGACTTAAAATCTCTCCACTAGGAGCGAAGCATTATGCCCGCCGAAGCCGAAGGAGTTGCTCAAGGCCGCCTTAATTGTCATCTCACGAGCGGTGTTCGCACAGTAGTCGAGATCGCACTCGGGATCCTGATTCTCAAGATTGATCGTGGGAGGGATGACCCCGTCACGGATCGCATTGATACAGGCGAGAATCTCGACACCACCCGCCGCACCGAGAAGGTGACCGGTCATCGACTTGGTGGAACTTACCACCAGACCTTCCTTAGCCCAGTTTCCGAAAGATTTTTTAATTGCCTTGGTCTCGCAAACGTCACCTTGCGGAGTTGAGGTCCCGTGAGCATTGACATATTGCACGTCTTCGGCATTCAAACCGGCATGCTTCAGCGCCATATTCATACAGCGGGCCGCTCCCAAGCCCTCGGGATGAGGTGAGGTCAGGTGGTAGGCATCCGCGCTAAGACCGTAGCCGGTCAACTCGGCGAGGATTGTCGCTCCACGCCTTTTGGCATACTCCATCTCCTCAATCACGACCACGCCTGCGCCTTCGCCCATCACAAAGCCATCACGCCCGGTATCGAAGGGACGCGAGGCCGTCGTAGGATCGTCATTGCGGGTACTGAGAGCCCTCATGTTCCCGAATCCGGCGAGGCCCATTGGCAAAATAGCCGCTTCCGATCCACCCGCCACAAACGCATCGGCATCGCCAAACTTAATCATACGCCAAGCTTCACCAATACTGTGATTCGCAGTGGCACAAGCAGTCACGATCGCCATGTTGGGCCCGCCGAAACCATGCTCAATTGAGAAGACGCCACTCGCGATGTTGGAAATCATCATCGGGATCGTGAAGGGCGAAACCCGGCTCGGGCTGCGCTTCATGAGAGCGGTGTGATTGCTCTCCAACGTCCCCAGACCCCCAATTCCGCTTCCCAGCATCACCCCGATGCGGTCGCGATCGACTTCCCTCTCAATCAGACCCGATTCAGCCAGAGCCATCTGGGCCGCCGCGATCGAAAGGTGGGCATACCGGTCCATGCGGCGGGCGTCCTTGGGATTGGAAAAATACTTCGTGTGATCGAAACCACGCACTTCCCCGGCAATTTTCACCGAGTATTCGGTGGTATCCATGGACTCGATGAGCCCGATGCCACTTCGGCCGGCTTTCATGCCTTCCCAAGTTGAGTTGGCATCATTTCCCAAAGGGCTCACAGCCCCGATCCCTGTCACTACGACGCGTCGTTTCTCCATTTCTCCTAGAAGGTTTCTGTGTGGTTAGCCCGTGTTCTTTTGAAAAGCAAGACCCGTAATTTTGGCAGGCTATCCCAGCTTCCGGTGACCGCCCCGAACATTCTGTGCCGAACACTCCGGACAGGTCGAAAGTTTCACCCGTTTCCCCTCGGGATACCCCTTCCCACAGAGATGGCAAATACGCAGCAACTGCCGCAGTCGCCGAACCTCCCGTCGGTCAGCCAGTAAGTCAAAAAGCCAATCCACCCCGATCCAGAAAAAGGGCAAAAGAACGACCGCGAGGATGAGCTGTGAAAAAGAGACACTCATTCGGTAAGAGGGCGGTTCACGACACGGGCTTCAAGCCTCCAGACCCGGAGCGGCCCCTTCTCGGGCAACGCGGTAATCTCACGGGATCTCACTTTCTCAAGAATGACCTGTGTTCGGCGATCCCGAACTTTCTCCCACCATCCCTCTGCCGCGACCACCCGGCCACGCCAATCGGCCGTCAACACCACCGACCATAGCTCCCCCTCACTCATCAGTTTTGGCTCATCCGGCCACTCAAATGGAAACGCAAAAGGAGCCAGCCCTTCCGGACCTTCCACCACTCCGACTTCCACCCACCAGTTCACCGGAGGAGTTGCAAAAACAACCGATTCCACCGGATCTGGCGTCGGCAACTCCCCGGGCCCCATTCCCGGCAGATTCAGAAGCTCCGTCTCCGAAGCTGGCATAGAAATTTCCCGCAGGGTCGGCTCATAAATACGGGGTGAATCCGCCACCAAAGCGCGCACCACCGCCTCGTCGATTACGGTGGAATCCGCCGTATCCCATCGCTGCTGAAAAAGAGTCTCCCGATCAATCAACTCGGCGAGCCCCCGGTATTGCTTCGCATCAAGATCAACAATCGTAACATCAATCTGATCCTCCACCGCATCCAATGGTATCACCTCACGAATGTCGATATACGCCAAAATAGCTCCCCAAAAAGAGGCCGAAACAATGATCGCAACCACCAAGCGATAAGAAGAACCATGCCCCTTACGCCAGTCAAAGACCATTCCGGCCGCCCGGTCGCGAAGCACTTTACGATGACGCCAAAACATGTCAGCGCTCCTCCCGTCGATATCCATCGAAAATTCGGAAATTTTTCAACCCCGTAACGATATTGATGAGCACCTGACGATCACTCATCGTCGCATCACGGTCCACCTTGATCGCGACCACCTTGGTCCCCCGCTTCGCGGCGGCCTCGGAAATCACCCTAGCGAGGTCATCCTGACGAATTCTCTTCCCCTCCACATAATAAATCGATTCCTTAGCAGTGCTTTTTAACATCACCACCACGGCATCCCCCAGCCTCACGCCACGAAACTCCGAGGGCGGGAGCTTAATCTCGACATAACTCTCCTTCGCCACGACGCCCGTCAACATCACCAAGGCCAACAAAAGAGCCACGAAATCAAACCCCGGGATCACAAAAATCCATCCCGGCCGCTCGGGCAGTGACATCTCAAGTTTCATGATTCACGAATCGCGCTTTTCGGCGACTTTAGGCCCTTTGGGCTTCTTATTTGGACTGACTTTTCCGGTATCCTGCGTCTGCTGCTCGAAGCCCGCGCGAAATGACACGATCCGGTCGTGCTCGCGGCTATCACAGACGATGTTCACGGTCTCGATCCCCGCGCGCTCCAAGCGATGAAGCATCCGCTGAGCCTTCGCATAGAGGTAGAGATACACCAGATAAGAAGGAATCGCCAAACCCAGTCCAACCGCGGTCGAGACCAGACTTTGGAACATGCCACTCGCCAAGGCGGCCTGCGCCACTGTCGAATCCGCCGCTCCCACCTTCATGAAAACCTCAATGAGCCCCAAAACGGTGCCAAACATTCCCAACATCGGCGCCAACATCGCCACCCCGAGTAAAACCCGCATGTATCTTTCAATCCGCGGAACCTCCAATTGCCCCGCCTCCTGGGCAATCTCCCGCAGATTGGTGCGATCAAGATGATGGCGCATCAGCACCGAATGGATCACTCGGGCTTCCGGACCTCGCGCCCGTGAGGCCTCATGCAGCGCCTCGGCATAGGCCTTCTTGCGAACGTGATTCGTGATTCCAAGAAGTAAATCAGCCACTTTGCTCCGGGCATGTTGAAAAAAGACCATCCGCTCGACCATCACCAACAAGCCCACGAAACCAAGAACGACCTGCAACCACAGGACAACCCCACCCGCTTCGTTTGGAAAGTTCACTGAAGGAAATTAACAACGAAACCAGAAAAGAACCAGCGATTACGCGCCAATGCTGACTTTCTTTCGGTCCGGCGAAATAAATTCCTGCCACACCTGCTCGCTCGCATGCCTCCGCAATCCAAAAAGCGGACGCCACTTCGGAGCCCGGGGCTCCTGCAAAAGTCGCATGCCAATCTCACGCGGCATCCGGTTCGACTTCTTCGTGTTACAAGGAATGCACGACGTCACGATATTCTCCCAAGTCGTCTTCCCTCCCTTATCGCGAGGTTTGACATGATCGAGATTGAGCTCCGGCTCCGAGAAAATCCCCGCACAATACTGGCAGGTATGCTTGTCCCTTAAAAAAACATTCTGTCGGGTAAACTTCACCTCCTTACGCGGAATCCGATCATACATCGCCAACACGATAATCTTGGGCACGCGCAGCGCCACCCTCACCGAGTGCACCAACTCCGCCGCCATCGTCGAAGCCTTCTCTCCCGAATACTCAACCCACGAAACAATATCATGTGTCTGGTAGCGGGCCTCCCCGTCCGTCTGCACCACTTGGGCATGCCCCAGACACAACAGCTTTAAGGCACGCTTCACCGAACAGGTGTGCACCGGCTGCCAGAGCCGGTTTAGGACAAGGACCGGACGCTCAAGTAAGACTTCCATAGAGAGTTGATATTCGCCTAGCCAAATACCGACTCCTTGATGATGAGGCAATCTTAAAAGGCCTCACCAAAAAAACCACTCGCCTTGCTCCAACCCTCTCATATCGTTTCGTTCATGAAAAAAATGCTCCTTCTTTTTGTCCTCTCCAGTTTTTGCCGGGCCGATGAACTCAGCGACACCCTCGAGCAACTCGAGGCCTCCTCCCAAAAACTCAAGGGCTACGAGGCCAGCTACCAACTCACCACCGAAAAAGGTAAGACCGGCACCGTCGATCTCGGCGTCGATTCCCAGTCGGGGTGGGGATACCTGATCTTCACTCTGAAGGACGAAAAAGGCGAGATCTCCCAACAAGGTGAGCAATGGATCACCGCTGAGGGCTTGCTCGTGATGAAATCCCGAGACCAACTCGTCGTCTTCGAAGGCGCAGAAATACTCAAGCGTATGAATAATCTCCTCCGAATTTTCAGTGCCAATCCCACCGAAATCGAGGCCCGTTTTGCCCCGCGGTGCTCTCTCACCAAAAAAAGATTTGAAATGACTATTGGGGCCTCAAGCTCGGGGATTGCACTCTTAGAAGATGCCCAAAAACTCCTCGGCAAAACCGAAAAGGAGGTAACGCTCGCTCTCGGCCCCGATTATGGAGTGGTCACCGTCGATCCCAAAAACAGCATCATCACTTCCCAAGTGATTCCGGTGGGTCAAAAAAAACGCACCATGACTCTCGTTCGCTTTAACGAAAATCCCGGCCAAGAGGCTCTCTCTTCCCGCATGACCCTCAAACTCGATGGAGCCCAAAAACGACCAATTTCAGAAATGGGCTTTGGAAAAAACCTCCTCCGCAAAACCCTCCAAAAATTCCTAAAGGAAGCCCAAAAAAGCCCAAAAAACATCGCCGATCTTCAAACGCTCATCCCTTCACTCGAGCCAGGATTAATCGATTTCCTGAGCGGCGAATCCCTCGAGCGCGCCGGATTCGTAAAGGAAAAATTCCTAGTTTCCCTCATCGATAAGACCATGGCCGACGCCATCCCCATGCTCAAAGCCGATGGCAAAGAACTCACCCCAAAGGAACTGATCAAGATCCCCGGATTCCGGAGCCAAATGATCGCCACCTTTACCCAAATGCTCCTCCCGCGCGTCCCAAAGCAAAAAAAACAGGAATACCTCGAAGAGGCACTCGGCGGAGCACTCGTTTCCAACGATCCAAGCGAGACCAAAGCTCTCACCCTGATCGAGGAACTGATCACGCGTGTTTATTTTAAGGTCCGCATCGGGAATGTCGTCGATCAATATGCCAAGAAGTTGAACACAGACGAGTAGCATCTACACCCTTAACACACAAACACCACTCATAGCGTTACGAACACGGACGATAATCACAACGGCATCATCCGGGAAGAGTAGCGCTTTGGGAAGTGAAGAAGACGCCTACGACACGAGAGCTACTCAACTCATGCAGGAGTTCTTTCGCCTCCGCGAACAGCTCGTCATCACTGATCATATTTTCGCCGAAACCCACGCTTACTTCGCCCGCTCGGTGATCAAGCGAAAGCAGATCATCGCCGATCTCCTCGACAACCCCGTCGTCCGCATCATGCCGATCGGGATCGCGGATCGCCAACTCCCCCTCAACTGGCTCCGCCATCGAGATGACGAGACATGGTCCTTCGTCGACACCCTCTCCTTTGCCCTCATCCAGCGCGCCGGCATCTCCACCGCCACTGTGTTTGATACCCACTTCGGCCAGCCCGGCACTTTCCGCCACCTCCTCTAAGGCCCATTTTTCGCCTTTCTCTCGCGGGCTTCCGAGGCCAAGTTCAACCCACTCCCTATGGAATTCACTCTCCAAGATCTTTTCATCAAAGGCGGTGGCTTCATGTGGCCCATCCTCATTCTCGCCGTCATCACCGTCCTGATTATCCTCGAGCGCCTCATCTATTACGCCCTCCGCAGCTACCGACTCTCAAATTCTATCGACCGCCTCGAGCACGAAACCGTCTCGTCCTCCGCCAATCCTCTCCTCCAAGTCGGCAGCATCTTCGTCAACGCCGCCCCTGAAGGCGAGGAACACACCCTGAATGTCACCGAGCGACAGGCCTCCCGCGTCATCCGCCAACACGAACGCGGCCTCCGCATTCTCGCCCTCATCGCCGCCATCTCACCCCTCATCGGCCTCCTCGGCACCGTTTGGGGCATGGTCATCGCCTTCTCAAAAATCGCCAAACTCGGCGAAACCGTCACCCCGGCCGACTTTGCCGATGGTATCTGGACCGGCCTCCTCACCACCGTCGCCGGCCTCCTCGTCGCCATCCCCGCGATGTCCGCCGCCCGCATCTTCGAGTCCCGTATCGATAAACTCGTCCACGACCTCAACGAACTCACCTCCCACCTCCGCGAACGCTTTTTTTCCAAAACAGTAGCACAGGCTTCCCGCCGGCAACGCCCCCAGCCAATCCCTAAGCCCTAGACCTTCATCCTTAAGCCTTAAAAATGCTCATCACCAGAAAACGCCGTATTGACGCCGGGATCGATATGACCCCGCTCATCGACGTCGTTTTCCAACTCCTCATCTTCCTCATGGTGAGCAGCCAGTTCATCAAGCCCGACCGCCGCGTCGAACTCCCCACCGGCCCCATGGAGTCCGCCCCCGCCAACCCGGACGAACCCTACCTCGCCCTCCTCATCACCGCCGACAACCTCATCCTCCTCGAAGGCGAGGAGACAACCAAAGAAGAACTCGGCAACAAGCTCCGCGATGCCATCAAACACACCGACATCGACGCCCTCGTCATCCGCTCCGACAAAACCGCCCATGTCGGAATCCTCCTTCCCGTGATCGAAATCGCACGTGAAAGTGGAATCATCAGCCTCGCCTACGACAAAAAGAATGAACTCTCGGAGTAGCCAGCCCTTCATCTGGATCTTCGTCGCCCTCCTCACCGCGGCGCTCTTCGCCGGTGCCCTGAAATGGGGTAGAATTTCCATCATCATCCCCGAACCCGCCGTCGAAAAAACCTCATTCATCGACCTCACCTTCATCGAGTTTTCCGATCCCACCCCGGATCCCACCCCGCCCCAACAGGCCCCCCCTCCCATCC
>Ga0222650_1000451_pt1 | contig 32368 bp, 26 predicted proteins | sample AntAcemetagen367_FD_179820 | JGI IMG/M metagenome (GOLD analysis project Ga0222650, IMG submission 179820) | Saline water microbial communities from Ace Lake, Antarctica - #367 | ecosystem: Environmental > Aquatic > Non-marine Saline and Alkaline > Saline | place: Antarctica: Ace Lake... | reverse complement strand
GCCCAGAATTTTGCGATCGGCGTCACCGAAGTGCCCGAGAATAAAGCTCTCGTTGCAGTCGCCGTCCGGAACATGAACGACATGTCAGGCAAAGAACTGGAAGCAAACCTACCCTTCTGGGGCGATGGCTACACCGAATCCCCCGACGGACCAGTTTACCCGCAAAGCCTCTTTGAGGCGCAGCTGAGCAATCGCCAACAACAGTAAGCAAACATGGCGTGTAGGCGCTGCTTGACTTGCCCGCCTCCACGACCTCTTCTTGTAGCGGGTCGGCCAATCTATTTCGAGTATCACGCCTTGCGATACCACTACTCAAAAGCATTTCGCGCAACCGCTACATAAGAAAATAGCGCCCCGAACTCTAATAATAATCCCCGAAGCAAGCTACGGGGTGTTCAGAAGTTAGAAGCTAGAAATTTAGGGAACGCGCCAAGGAACAGGAAATCAAACCCGAAAAGATTCAATGAGCAGGCTGGCATACGCACCGCCTGCTCATTTTAATCATAGTGATGGCTACTCAGTCAGCAGTAATATCAGCCTCATCTTTCGTGCGTGTCCTTCGACCGAGGAATACCATTAGTTGCCCCACTCCAAGCATAAACCCGGCTACAAACAGAATCATCAGGCGACCAGAGAGTGGATTAGGTATCAGCAGCAACAAGCAGACAAAACCGCCCATCACGGTAGCAAATGTTCCGAGTGTAATCAATTGCCTAGCGTCATTTCCCTCCCCGACTTCGGCTTTAAAATCAACTGGCGTATGCATCCGCTCATAAAAAGAACGGACTTTCTCTTTATGCTCATCACTGGACTTCGACCAAAACGGAACCGTTGCAAGGAAGGCAGTTGAACCCACGAACAGATTGATAAAAATCTTCTCTTGGAAATTCAACACACCACCGTTCACGTGAATGCAGATCGCGACGGTGAACGTGCAGAGCACTGAAAAGATCGCCGACCATCCCGGTGCACGCTTAATGAATAATCCGAGGATCATCGGAACCGCCATAGGCAGGTTGAGCATCGCGCCGAGATTAAGCATATAATCGAAGATACCCTTGCTATCGGCGAACGAGAAATACAGCGCGAGCAGGATAATCAAAATCCCCAACACGGCACTCACTATCATGGAAAAGCGCAAGAGTTCGGTCGGGGTCTTCTTGCGAAACGAAGGAAGCACTCGCGGCAAGATGTCTTTCACGATAATCGCGGCGTTACGGTTGATCCCCGTGTCCATCGAACTCATCGTGGCGGTAAACATGGCAACCACCATCAACGCACTCATGCCTGCTGGCAATAAATTCACACTAGCAATCGCATAGGCCGCCTCGGCAGGTTTTGCCAAGTCGATGAGCGCAACTTGATCAGCAAATAACAAGCGACAAGCAATTGGTGGAATGATCCAAATAATGGCGCCTAAGGCCATCAGCACACATGCCAGCAGTGAGGCCTTCTTAGCCTCGCGCCCATCTTTCACGCCAAAAAAGCGCACGGCACTGCTCAACGACAAATTAGCCGATGCATTTTTAACCACCAAGGCCATGATCCATACGATCGTAAACTGGCTATGTGCAAACACACCGGGACTTTTCACGAGCGCATAGTCTTCGGTTAATCCCATTTCATCAATACGTAGAAACATACCGTCGATGCCACCGAGTTTCCACAGTGCGACGCCAGCCAATACAATGGTCATCGGCAACAACACCAAAGTTTGGAGAAAATCCGTCGCCATCACCCCCCAACTGCCGCCCACAGCGCAGTAGAAAATAACAATCACCCCGAGCACGATGATGGTTTGTTGAATGTTAAAACCGAGCACCGCCGAGCTAAATATCGACAGGCCATACAAAAATAAGGCCGAGTAGATAATCGACATAAATACCCCAATCCATGCGTAGAAATCCTTTGTCTTAATTCCGAAACGCAAGGCAATGACCTCTGGAGTAGTCGTCACACGTAACTGACGAAACCAAGCACCCAGAAATAGGAAATTAACAAACAGACACAGCGTGTTCGCCAAATAGATCGTCGAAACCGTCCAGCCCGCTTCAAAGGCTAAACCAGCCGCCCCCGTAAACGTCCAAGCACTAAAGGCAGACATGAAAATACTGCCCCCGACCAGCCACCAGCTACCCTTGCAACCGCTTTTGAAATAATCGGCATCATTGCTATTAAAGCGACGAAAGACGAGACCCACTGCTATCATCAACAGCAGGTAAACCACAATCACGATGTAATCAATCATTCTGAAATCCTTTAAATTTAATAGTAATTGAAGGCAAAAAAGACAAGGACACTAAATACGTATATATATTCACAAAGAGAGAATGGTAACTACATGGTTACTTAGTCAAGCTTCCTTTTGCCTGCAAGTCAAACAAGCTGTCATCAGCAGAATCCCGGCCTGCACATCATGCAAAGCATCACCAACAAGGTGCTTTCAGGATCCTACCGACCACGACAAAACACCCAAGGCAACACTGGCAACCAAATCCTCCGAGGTCCACGAGCCCAAGGCATATAACACGCGTTCACCAGTCAATGGCTGACAAATAGTAACAAATACTTGAAGAGGTATTCTTAGCCTACCACGTTCTGAGGTTGTCCAGTAATGTAAGCTCGTAGATTGCCGACAGACACATCCAGCAAACGTCGACGACTCGGCTCGCTAGCCCATGCAATATGCGGTGTGATAGTGCAATTCGGCGCACCAAGCAGTGGGTTGTCCTGCCTCATCGGTTCAGCCGAAACAACGCCCACCGCCGCACCCGCAAGTTGACCACGACTTAACGCCTGCGCCAAAGCAGCTTCATCGACTAGACCTCCTCGCGATCAACCCAACGAAAACCTTCCCAGTCTGGCGCATCACGAGGTGTGCGCACACACGCCTGAATGCGCGCACCCATCGCATGCAATATCGTTGCCGTTCTTCGACCAATATCACCAAAACCCATCATGCCAACGGTCAAGCCTGTCAATTCCACCAAAGGCTTCTTCCAGTAACAAAAATGCGTCGAACGGGTCCAATAAAAGTAAAAAAAGTCAGTCCAAGTTTTCATGATTTCTCAGTCTATCCCATTGAGGAAATTCCTTGCGACTGAGGCCTCTTGATCGACTGACCACGCTACTCAGAGAACTAACCCGTCCCATTTTCAAGCGATCTGCAATCCACTGATAAGGAGTCAAGTAATGCTCACGGAGAAAACGGGCTATTGCGACCTTCCACAGCGCTGCTTTGGGGCCAACTTCCAAATCCGATTCATTCTTATCCATGAGTCTGAGTGCCTCATCAACGCCCCGCTCCCACCGTGGTTCGCGCATTTCAGACGCATCTGACTCAACCACCTTTCGCAAATTCTCGTCTTTAAAATCCTTGCTGCCTTTCGCCCAGCCCCGCGTTATGCGCTCAAACCCCAAACGCTTGCGCTCTGCGTCGTCTTCGCTCAGCTATCCGAGGTAATCGCGATACAGTCTCCGCCCCTTCGGACTATCTTTCAGGCTTCCCGCAGCATCCAAATAGCTATCAAAAACCGCAGAGTCCCATCGCTTACGCGGGTTCCAGAGTTGATAAAAACTACTATCCACAAAAGTCTCTAATTTAACCGCTTCAGCGATCCCCACACGAACTGGGTTTAAGTCAATGCGTTTAAGTTAAAGTCGCCCGATCAATTATTTGATACTCAAATTCTCCGTAAAAACTTTTGTATTCTCTTGTTTTTGGCCAGTGGATCCCATCGTAAAGGTGTGACAATGGCGCATTTGCGGCCTCTTCGCGAAAGTGCGTTTTCCAGGGGTTAAAGCTAACGCTCAGAATGGAGCAATATGTACTCACAGAGGAGTCATAGAAGTCGAGGTTGTGGAGGTCGGTCACTTGCGACGCACGCAGTGTAAGTAAACCTAAGATCAATACGGACAAAGTAGCTGGTTGCCGCTTTCCTCATAGTTTTCTGACGACAACAACGAAAGTTATGACAACCAGCTGCCTCTACCATACTCAAGGAATCCGTGGATACAAATACCAAAAGACCGAACGCACCGGTTTAGTTGAGATTTATCATCTGCATTCAACCACTCATTCTCTTAGCTGCCCTTGCTGCGGCTCAGCAGCCACCACACTGGTTAAAACTGGGAAAACACGCGACATACGCGGGCTGTGTATTGGTTTTAAACAGACGATCATGCGGGTGTATACCAGACGCATTCTTTGCCGTGACTGCGGAGCATCTGTTCAGGAGCCCATTGACTTCTGCGCGGCTGCATATGTCACCTACAGCAAGCAAGGTGGTACATTTTGTCCTAGCCCTACGCCGAGCGATGTCGATTCGTGAGGTGGCGCAGTTCACTGGGCTGAACTGGGGAACGGTGAAAGAGATCGAGAAGAATTATCTGCGCAAAAAATATAAGAAGGTGCGTCTGGGAGATGTCCAATACCTCGGCATCGATGAGGTCTATCTGGGTAAAAAACTCGGTTACATCACCGTTGTTCGCGATTTGGACACAGGGACGGTGCTTTATATAGGAAAGGGCAAAGGCGGTGATGCGTTGAAACCCTTTCGAAGCCGTATTGCGCGTAAAGCCAAACAGATCAAAGCCGTCGCCATTGATATGGCCAACTCGTATAGCGCCTGGGTCACTGAAGTGCTCCCCGAAGCCGACATCGTCTATGACCACTTTCATGTGATCAAGCTGATGAATGAACGCATGGATGGCCTGCGCAAAAGCACCCTGAACAAGCTGGCTGATGAACAGAAAAAGGAACTCAAGGGCAAGCGCTTCTTGATTCTGCGCAATCAGGAGAACCTATCCTCTGAGGCCGCCCAGGAACTCAAAAAGCTGCGCTTCGAGTTCAAAGACCTCGGCACCGCCTCAATTATGAAGGAATACCTTCGCAATATTTACCGTATTGCTGACACAGGTGAACTCGCACGAACCGCTTTCATGCTCTGGTGCGAAAAAGCCGAAACCTCCGCAATCCATTGTCTCAAGCAAAGACGATCAGAAAAAGAATCGAAGGACTCGTCTCATTCTGGAAGCATCACAGAATGACCAGTGCCAGTCAGGAGGGATTTAACAACAAAATCGGATGGCTCACTAGGCAAGCATACGGCTACAAGGACGAAGATTACCTCCATCTGAAAATCTACGACTTGCGTAATCTTCAAACTAGAAAATATCTCTAGGAAAACGCACTTTCGTGAAGAACCCGAATTCGGCCGTTTTTATCCTTAACTAGCGGGATTCGAGAAGAAATCTAGTAAGCTGTTGTTTGTTAGGTTTTTATGGTTTTACCTTATTTGGGGCACTTTTATTCTTATTTTATGTTTCCTGGTTAAAATTTACGTAAGCTGTTGTTTGTGAGTTATTTAACGTTTTACCTTATCTTGAGCACTTTTTACCTTATTTGTTCTTAAAGCGAAAGGGGGCGTGCCGATCACGTGGTTTATCGCTTAGTCTCTCGATAATTTCCAGTGCTTCCAGTCGTTTCAAATTATACCGGATCACGTGCTCGGTTACCTTGTTGCGGAGCGTCAGAGTCACCGTGTTTGCGAGGTCGGTGTATTCCGGCTCCGCTAACATAAACTGGCGCATCGCATTGAAGATACGCGGCACACCCTCGTTGAGTTCACGGACATAGCTGAGGTCTGCCAAGACTCGTGCGATCCGCGGGTTGCGAGCGTAACGCTCTTGCCCAATGTTCTTCACCGTCACTTGTGCGGGCAAGGGGCCGCTGTTGGAAATTTCCAAGCGGTCATCGAAGTGCTTTATGTAGATCGAGTTGCCCTGAATATTGTAGGAACGGTGGCAGAGCGCATTAACGATACCTTCAAGCCAAGCTCCTTTAGGGAATTCGGGTAATTGCTCGAAGCGTCCCGTTCCCATATTGAGGAAATAGTAGTCCCGCAAGGTTGCCTGCATGAAAGCTTCGAGTCGCTCAATTAAGATGGGGATCGATGCCTCAAAGCGTTCGTCTTTAATGACGTTAAATTCACGGCCCGATTTTCGCTCAGTCCCCTGGTAGCGGACATAGCGAACGTAGGCGTTGGCGATGTATTGGCTCGGGTCTTCTGCGAAGAGTAGGATGGCTGCATTTCTAAACAACACATGCCCTTCCTTTTTGAGCGCCAAATTGCGTATGACCGCAAGCTTCTCGAAACTGCCCTCGAAACGCATCGCCTTGCGGTAGGTTTCGCAGGTTTCAGAGTTTAAGTCGGCAGGATCAAAATCCTCTCGTGGCTCGTCTTCGTAGGAGCGGATCGCTTTGTTGTATTCCAGCTTTTTGACTTCGTCTCTGTTGAGCGGCCCCTTATTGTCCGCAGCGACCCGCAGATAGACCGCTTCGTTGTCCTCTCGGGCGAAAAGCCGTTCGTAGTCTTGATCGACGTGGTAGAGAAACACGAGTGCGCCATCCGCGAGATAAACCTCCTCAAGCTCGATGTTTGCCGGTGGCTTGATGAACTCGTGCACCAGTCTGCGGTAGCGGTCGAGGTCGGGTGGCGTGTCTGGCAGCAAGCTGCCCCGCTGCAAGTCTTCGACCGTGCCGTCGTCCGCCATGCCATAGACGAGGGTGCCGCCGCCTGCATTGAGCATGCCGATCAAATCATTGGCAATTTTGCTGGGCTTGGTCTCACGGCCTTTGCGCTCGAAATACTGGCTCTACGGGGTGGTGCGGAGGCCGTCTTCGGTGAGTGCTGAGTGGTAGCGTGAGAGTGCCATAGTGAGTTAGGAGGTAGGGGCGTCACTTGTCAGAGATCATGAGCTTGTCGAATGGTGACGCCCGCAGCGTTGTCGGTTGGATTCTCGGCGGGCGTGACAAGTCGCGCCCCTACGTTTGTTGGGCTAAACTGTGTCATAAGTCGATTGAGTAAGGTAATTGTTTGAATTCGATTTGAGCATCTTTGAGGCGAGCAGGCTGATAGCGGCTCCGCGCCCCGTAGATGGTTTTCAGGCCGTCGTGCGGGAAGTCGTTTTCTAAGTAGTCGAGCGTGCGCTGGTTGAGCACGTTGCCGCCGAGGTCGCTCCGATCATTGAGGATGCCATTGTAGCCCTCGACGATCATATTGCCGCTTTCGGGGTCGCCGCAGCTGAGTTCGGGGTCGGGCTCCAAGAGGCGAAAGGGCACCTGCTTATAGTGTTTAACGACGGCGGCTTTTCCGATCCAGTTGAGTTCAGGCATGTCTTGAAGCTTCGATGGTTGAAGCTGACATTTCGCCCAGAGCGAGAGCCGTTCGCAAGACTATTCCCCGTGGGCCGGAAAACAAATAGGATCAGTCCAAGAATCCATGATTTACATCAGAACAATCCTCTAATAGCACTTCACCACCGTGGGGAAAAAAAAGCCAAAGAAACAACAAATCACCAAAACACGCAGCGACGCCGACCTGCTCCAAGCAGCCGAGCGTGCGAGCGCACGTGCCAAGTGGAAGGATGCCCTCGCCGCTTATAAAGAGCTGAACAAGCGCCACCCCGGCCAATACGACGAAGCGCTGACTCAGGTGCAGGTGCAGCGCTATCAAGCTTTTCTTGAAAGCGGCATGTACGAATCGGCCGAGCAACTGCTCGACAGCTTGCGCGGCCAGTTACCACCCGAAAAGCTCAAAGCCTTCGAGTTGCAACAAGCCGTCGCACTGCAAGATCAAGACGCCATCGCCACACTCACTTGGCAGACACTGGAGCAGCAACATGCCGCGGGGCAACCACTGGACGCCGCCACGCTAGAGTCCCTCATTTTCAGCGAAAGTCTGCCCACGCCCCCCATGACCGCGCACCCCGATGTCGAGACGCTGCTCGCGGTGCGCTCCGGCTTGCAAGCACTTTGCCAGAACGAGCCAGAGCCACTGGCCGCAGCCATGGCGGCCATCAGCCGCCAGTCCCCGCTCGCCCACTGGAAGCTACTCTTACGCGCCCTCGACGCTTGGTATTCACAACAAGACGAGCTGCTTGATAAATGCCTTGATAAATTGACCGACCAGACGGGAGCCCCCGCACGCATCGCTGAAGGCTTACGACTATTGCGGCAGGCCAAAGCACCCGTCACGCCCGAGGCTTTATCCTCCGCGTTGGCATTACACGATGATGAAGCCTCCTCCGAAGTCGCCACCGTCGCTGCGGCACTGCTGCAAACCGACACCTACTTAGAAGCCAATCGCCACGTCGAAGCCTTCAAATTGGCCGCCTCCACGTTTAATTTTAGCAATGCCCATAAGAGTAGGGTCGAACAAACTGTGCTTGATCGCTTCGTGACCTCCTTTAAAGCAGGCGACCACGAGGCATTGGCAGAGCACATCCATAGGCAAATGAAGGTAGCCCACGAGCGCCAGCCCATCTGGTTCCCCTTCCTTCGGGCACAATTCGCCGCTTGGGAACTGCCCTGCGACTGCCTCGAATGCATTGATGTAATTGGGAAAAAATACTTGAAAATTTTAGCATCCAGAAGGGCTTCCGGACAGGTGCAAGCCTGCGCCCACTTGCACTTGGCTGATTACTTTTTGATCGAGGTGCGAGATTCCCATGCCAGCAGTTGGAAGCAGCGCTTCCTAGACGATGCGATCGCACTCTTGCAGACCGCGATGCGTCTCGACCCGCAGTCGGTCACAGCTGGCCTCCTCTTATTCACAGCCCACACTCAGGCTGGAAATGAATCGGTCGCCAACAAACTGCTCGATCAACTGGCCGCCGCCCACAGCGATAACCCAAAAATTCTACAAATAGCAGGCAACCGGTGCATCGAGCGCGGCACACTCGCGCGCGGGATCAAGCAACTAGAACAAGCACTCGCCCTCGACCCCCATCTACCCCAGCTCAAAAGTGACTATCTTCAAGGACTCCTGCAAAAAGCGCTCACCGATTTCCAGAAAAAGCAATATACGAAAGGCCGCGCCTGCTTCGTAAAGATGCAGCCCTACTTGCAGGAAAGCCGACAAAATTGCGACTACTTGCTCGATCCCGCGCTGATGCGCTTGCGCCATTTAGAGCTCGAGGTCGCTTACAGCGGCGACATGGCTGAAATCACAAAGCTGCGCACCTCCGTAGAAAGCGATTGGCAAGGGCGCAAGCACATGCACAAGGCACTGGAGTATTTGTTTATCGAGCTGCTAGATCCAGGGAAGGGAAAGATGGACATCTACGAGGAACAGAAAATATTCTTTACTGAAGAAACACTGCTCGATCAGTTTTCAACCGAAGATGTCTGCCAGCTGCTCAAAATTGAACAAGGCGCAAGTCTACACATTAAATCGCTAAATTGGGCGAAGAGCTTACGCCAATTTTTAGATGCCTACCGCATGCACTACCGCCCCGAGTGCCTCGAAGGCATGTTAGCCATTTTTTGGTTAGCCATACCCAGCCATATCGACCTACAGGAGCTATTGGACACGTGTAAGCTCTGGTCAAAAGCTGATCGCCATCACCCACAGCTTAAATTACTCGTCTTGTTTGCAAAATTAGACCGTGATCCGAACGATGCCGAGGAGCACATGGTCGAACTCGAACAAATCATGAAAACTGCTCGCCAACGCAATGATCTGGTGGCCCTCGACAAAGGCAAGTTGCTGCACCAACAAATCAAGACTACCATGGCCGAGATTAAACCGGGTTTCACTCGGCACATCCTCGACGGCGGAAGTGAAGACGACCTCGAAACTGAGTTCGATCAAAACGAATTCGAAAACCCCGATTCGAATGAATTACAGCCCGAGTTCGACTTCCATGTCGACGACCGAGGTGACAACGAAACCGACGAAGAGTATCTTCAAAGAAAAACCCCAAAGGAGGTGATCGAACTACTTTACCAACAATGGAAAAAAACGCCTAACGACACGCGAAAATTTTTTGAAAACTCCATGCGGAAGCAACTCGACACACAATACGCAACTGTTCTCATCCAATACTTCAAAAAGCTGCAATCCGATTCCAAAGGCTAGCCAGCCTCTTTCTAGATAAACACCATGAACCCTTACTTAGAATTAAACCTGTCGCCGGAAGCATCAGACGCTGAAGTGCGCGCCGCCTACCTGCAACTCGCTAAGCGTCACACCCCTGCCCGCGCACCTCAGCAATTCGCCCGAATCGCCCAGGCCTACGCCCTGATCGACACACCAGCCAAGCGTATCAAGCTAGAAACGCTCGGCCTGCCCGCCGAAGTCGCCACCGAGACCCTCACCGAACAAAACTTAAGTCACCTACGCCTCCACCGCCCACGCCCCACGTGGGCTAGCCTCTGCCAGCACTTCGGCTCCTTCCAGCCCAAAGCTTAAACCCGCCCGATGGACTCGCAAGCAAACGACCCAACACCGACCGACCCGCAGCCGCAGCCGCAGGAGCAGCCGCAGCCGCAGCCGCAGCCGCTGTCACAATTACAGCCGCAGGAGCCCGCGCCCCGACCCCAGTGGAAGCAAGACCTGCTGCGCGCACTCTTCGCCATGGTCGAAGCCCTGCCCGACGAGGAACCCCCGCCCGACGAGTTCAACACCGGATCAGCTCACAGCCAACAACCAACACTCCAAGAATTTTACGCCGCCCTAATCGCGCTCGAAGCCAATACCCGCAAGAACGTGCAAAAGACCAACGCCTCGCTCGATACCGTCGCTAAGAGCCTACGTGCGCTCCAGCGCCAAATGTCGCAAATCGAAGAGCGCAGCCACCTGAGCCCATCGACCGACCCCACCCCCCTGCTCTCGCTAGACGGGCAACTCCGCCGAATGTCGGACAGCCTACAAAGTCCGCCCGCCCCCGCCCCGCTCGGGCTGAGCCGCAAGTGGCAGACTGCTTGGGCCGACGTGGCCAACGGCGCAGAGATCATCTTAAATTCGCTCGTGCAAGTCCTCACCAGCCAAGGCATCCGCAGCCACAGCCCCGCCCCTGGCGATGCCTTCGACCCCGCCAGCATGGAAGCGGTCAAAGTCACCCCCCACCCACAGGCACAACAGACAGGCCAAGCCGCCACCCAAGCCGAGGTAGTCGAAGTCATCGAGCCCGCCTATTACCAGGACAAAACCCTCATCCGCGCCGCCCGCGTCCACGTGCAACGCTAAACACCTCATCCCACTTCCCACTTCCCACTTCTCACCTTCCCACCTTCCCACTCATTATTATGCAAGACCTCATCATCGGCATCGACCTCGGCACCACCAACTCGGCAGTCGCCCACATTCACGACGGTCTCCCCGTCATCATCCCCATCGATGGCGAGCCCACCATGCCCTCCTGCGTCGGCCTCAACCCCGAAGGCATGCTTCTCGTCGGCCGCGAAGCACGCAACCAGTACACCGTCTATCCCGAGCGCACCGTCCTCTCGGTCAAGCGGCAGATGGGTAACCCGACCCCACTGACCATCGGCGAGCAAAGCTTCCGCCCCGAAGAGATCTCCGCCCTCATACTCAAAAAGCTCAAAGCCGCCGCCGAAGCCCACTTAAAGCAAAAAGTCACCAAAGCCGTCATCACCGTGCCCGCCTACTTCGATGAGGCTCAGCGCAAAGCCACCCGCAACGCAGGCGAGATTGCCGGACTCGAAGTCGTCAACATCCTCAACGAGCCCACCGCCGCCGCCCTCGCCTACGGCAGCCTCAGCGACAACGAAGGCATCACCCTCGTTTACGACCTCGGTGGCGGCACCTTCGATGCCTCCCTAGTTAAAAACGAGCAAGGCGTGATCGAAGTCAAATCCAGCCACGGCGATACCCAACTCGGCGGCGACGACTTCGACCGCATACTCATGCGCCGCGCCAGCGAGATTTTTAAAGAACAACACGGCATCGAGATCACCAACGATCCCATCGCCACCAGCCGCCTAAAAATCGGGATGGAAGCCGCCAAAATACGCCTCTCCACCGAGCCCTTTACTCAAGTAGAAGAAGCCTTCCTCCACGAGGGCAAAAGCCTCCAAACCGAACTCGCCCGCGCCGACTACGAAGACGAAATCCGCGCCCTACTCGAGAAGACCATCGGCTGCTGCGCCCAGTGTCTCAACGACGCCGAGATCCGCGCCTCCCAGCTCGACCGCATCCTCCTCGTCGGCGGCTCCTCCCGCACCCCCATCGTCTTCGAGCTGCTCAAGCGACACTTCCAAATCGAAGCCAGCCACAAGCTCGACCCCGATCTCGTGGTGGCCTACGGTGCCGCCCTCCAAGCCGCCAGTATCGCTGGGGTCGAGACCTCGCAAATCCTGCTCGACATCACCCCCCACAACCTCGGCATCTCCACGCTCGACAATTACTACGAGGAAGTCTTCTCCCCGATTATTTCACGCAACACCCCACTCCCCGCCAGCCACTCCAAAGTTTACTACACCACCGACGACGAGCAAGAGAGCTGCCATATCAAGGTCTATCAAGGTGCCTACAATAGCCTCGAAAAAAACGACTGTCTCGGAGATTTCACCATCACCGGCCTAGGCAAATTCCCCGCGGATAGCGAACTCATCGTTCACTTTCAGCTCAACCTCAACGGCATGCTCGAAGTCACCGCCACCGAAAAGCGCACCGGCCTGAAAAAGACCGTCGAATTCGATACCGACGGCAGCGATGCCGCGCTCGACATCACCGCCACCGGCCAGCGCATGCAAGCCCTCGCCGGCGACGAGCCGCAAGAGGAATCCACCGAACCCGCCTCCGAGGGCGAGGCCACACCCGTCGCCGCCCTCAAGCAACGCGCCGATAAGCTTTTAAAAGGGGAAAGCCTCGATGCCGACGACCGCAGCGAGATTCAAGAGTGCCTCGAAAAAATCGAAGCCGCCCAAGCCGGCGACGACACCGACGCCCTAGACGCGCAAATCACCGCCTTGGAAGACATCCTCTTCTTCCTAGAATCCTAGCCGCCCATTTAATTTCCAGCAGCCGAAGCCGTAAGAATTTGGACAATCCAGCAACGATCCCCATGCCAGCCGAAACCACCCTAAAATGCCCCGCCTGCGGCAAAGCAAATCAAGGTTTGACTCTAATTACCGACACTCCAGCCGCAAGCCAATGCACCCGCTGCCAAGCCAACCTAGCACCCCTGCTGCGCATCCAGCGAGCCACCACCCACCAGCAACACAAGCTACTCCATCAACTCGGCGCGGGGCAGTTAGACCAAGCCCGCGCCACCATAGCGCAATGCCAAGCCCTCAGCCCCGAAGCCGCCCAAGCCGCCGCCTCACTAAGAAGCTTACTATATTAAGCGCAAGGTTGGAGTCCCGCCTTCAGGCGGCCGCGGTTGTACGGCTTTACATGCACCGCCGCGGTTGTACGGCTTTACTAGCTCTAGCAATGCGCCTAGTGCGCAGCGGCTTTGGCCAGCGCCTCTTTCACCTGCTGGGTGACGGCACTCCAGTCTTTGGCTTGGATCTGCGCCTTGGTGGCCAGCCATGAGCCGCCGATGGCGAATACTTCGGGCATGGAAAGATAGTCGTTCATGTTATCCAAGGAAACGCCGCCGGTGGGGCAGAATTTGACGCCTAGATTTGCGTAGGGGGCGGCCATTGCTTTGAGCAGCTTTGTGCCACCGGCTGCGCCAGCGGGGAAGAATTTGAGCAAGGTGCAGCCTGCTTTGATGGCGGCTTGGATATCGCTCGGCGTCATAATGCCCGGGATGAAGGGGATGCCTTGCTGCTTAAAGTAGGCGATGGTTTCCGGGTCGGTGCCGGGGGCGAGGCCGAACTTGCTGCCTGCATCGATGGCGCGCTTGGCTTGCTCGGGTGTGACGACGGTGCCCGCGCCGACTTGCATTTCAGGAAAGGCGCGGGCGATGCGCTCAATCGACTCGGCCGCCGCCGCCGTGCGGAAGGTGACTTCGATGATGTTGAGCCCACCGGCGAGCAGCGCTTCGGCGAGAGGGACGGCATCGTTCGCATCGTCGAGGACGATGACGGGAATGACAGGGAATTGGTGGAGATTGGACATGATTGATTAGAGTTGTTTGGTTTCCGGTTTTCTAGTTTTCAGTTTAAACAGAAGTAATGTCTGACTAAAAACTAGCCAACTGAAAACAGAGAAACTCGGTGATCGGTAGGCGCTCCGCGCCTGCCGATCACCGATCGACGCGGGCGCCGCCGCCGGCTTTGATTTTTTTCACTTCTTTGAGCGAAGCCATGGTGGTGTCGCCGGGGGTGGTCATCGCGAGGGCTCCGTGCACGCAGCCGTAGTCGGCTGCCTCTTGCGGATCGTTCTCTGAGAGGAAGCCGTAGATCAAACCGGAGGCAAAACTATCGCCGCCGCCGACGCGATCCATGATCTCTAGCTCGGGGAACTGCATCGATTCGTAAAACTCGCCGTCGTGCCAGACCATGGCGGCCCAGTCGTTGACCGTCGCGGTCTTCACGGCGCGCAGGGTGGTGGCGGTGGCTTGAAAATTGGGAAATTCTTTGATCGCGGTGCCGATCATTTTCTTAAACGCCTCGACGGGGATGTGGGAGATATTCTCGTCCACGCCCTCGACCTCGAAGCCGAGGCAAGCAGTGAAGTCCTCTTCGTTGCCGATCATCACATCCACGTATCTGGCGATCTCGCGGTTCACTTCTTGGCACTTCTTGAGGCCGCCAAAATCTTTCCACAGCGAGGGGCGATAGTTGAGGTCGTAGCTCACGATGGTGCCGTGCTTCTTCGCGCATTTGACTGCTTCGAGCACCACGTCGGGCGTGGTCGTGCTCAACGCTGCGTAGATGCCGCCCGTGTGAAACCACCTCGCACCGCGCTTGCCGAAGATTTCTTCCCAGTCGATATCGCCAGGCTTGAGCTGGCTGGCCGCGGTGTTGCCACGATCGGGGCAGCCCACTGCACCACGGATGCCGAAGCCGCGCTCGGTAAAGTTGAGGCCATTGCGCACCTCGCGGCCGATGCCGTCGTATTCCACCCATTTAATAAAGTCGGTATCGACGCCGCCTTGCAGGATGAAGTCCTCGACCAAGCGGCCGACTGGATTATCCGCAAACGCAGTCACCACCGCCGTCTTAAGGCCGAAGCAGCGGCGCAGGCCACGCGCCACGTTATATTCGCCGCCGCCTTCCCACGCGGTAAACTGGCGGGCGGTGTGCACACGGCCTTCGCCGGGGTCGAGGCGCAGCATCACTTCGCCGAGCGAGATGCAGCCGTATTCACAAGAGTCGGGAGATTTTATTTTAATAGACATGAGGGTGGATTCTACGTATCTGCCTCAGAGATAAAAATTGCATATTGTAAGAAGTATTTGCACTTTTGCGTATATGGCACGCAGAAAACATATTCTCATGGTTCTGGGGAGTTACGATCAGGCGGCGCACGAGGGCATCGCTCGCTACGCCGGGCAGCATGGCTGGCACTTGGACGTTAGTATTTTAAAAGATTTCCAACTCCCCGAGCATTGGAAGGGCGACGGCATCATTACCTCGCTCAATTTCAGTCGCCAGTTGGAAGAGTTTATTCTCAAAGCCGAGGTGCCGACGGTCGATCTTTCGATCTGGCGCGAAGACATCGATCTGCCGCGCGTGGCGGCGGATAATGCCGCGCTCGGTCGCCTCGGCGCGGAGCACTTCATCTCGCTCGGGCATAAGAACTGTGCTTGGTTCGGCCTCGCGATCAACCCCGTCAGCCGCACTCGCTACCAGGCCTACCGCGACGCGCTGGCTGCGGTCGGCATAGATTGCGTGCGGCTCGATACCGTCAAAGCGCAAGACCCCGCCTACATCACCGCGCGCCTGCTAGAGCTGCCCAAGCCCTGCGCGATTTACACCAAAAGCGACTACGACTCCGCTTGGCTGGCCAATCTCTGCCACGAAGCCGGGCTACGCATCCCCGACGATGTGGCGATCTTGGGCGCAGATGATAACGCCCTGATCTGCGAGAGTCAGTGGGTCACTCTTTCCAGCGTGCGCTACGATCTCGCCCGCATCGGCTACGAGGGGGCGGCTATGCTCGATCAAATTATAAAAGGCGAGCCCATCACCCAGCGGCTCAAGCTCATTCCGCCGCAGGGCATCACCGTGCGCCAAAGCACCGACGCCCTCGCAGCCACCGATGCGCTGGTGCGCGAGGCGCTGGCTTACTTGCACACCCACCTGCGCCGATCCATTGGCACCAGTCAGATCGCTGAGCATCTAGGCGTCAGCCGAAGGCTGATTGAGTTACGCTTTCGCGCACAGATGCACAGCAGTATCCGTGAGTATTTGATTCGCAGCCGTATCGCGAAGGCTCGCAAGCTACTCGCGACCACTCAAGAGCCGATCGAAACCATTGCCGCGCTCACCGGCTTTTGCAATGCCCCCCACTTCAGCCGCACCTTCAAGCGCGAGGCTGGCATGACGCCCTCCCGCTACCGCGCCCAGCAGAGTCTGTGAATGTAATTTTTAGAATCGGGTCAATTGTAGCCGAAAGCGTGAGCTTTTGGAAGATCTTGCAATCTTGCATCGAGCGATCCAAAGCGTTACCGCTTCGGCTACGAATAAATGATCTCGATGTAGATTACCACGTAGTTAAAGTTGCACCCGCAGGGACAGTAAACGCCGCTTCGTAGTTGACGCGCCGCAGGCCATCTTCACTTTTATCGCCTATGCAACTATCTGATGCTCAAAAAGCCACCGTCACACAATGGATTCAAGAAGGCCGCTCGCTGGCCGACGTGCAGCGCTCGCTGCGTGAAGATTTTGACATCTCCATGACTTATATGGATGTTCGTTTCCTGATCGATGATCTCGACATACCAGTCATCGAAGAAGAGGCAACAGCCGCAACAGCCGCAACAGCCGCCGAAGCCGCCGAAGCCGCCGAAGCTACCGAAGTCGAACCAGCAGACGCTGAACTCGTGGACGAAGGTGGCGCAGTCACCGTGGATGTGGACGCCATCATGCAGCCCGGCTCCCTCGTGAGTGGCACGGTTCGCTTTAGCGACGGCGTCAACCTCGGTTGGCAGCTGAGTGCCGCAGGTCAGCTCGGCCTTATCCCGGGCGACGATCCCGAGTATCGTCCCAGCCCCGAAGATGTGCAGTCCTTCCAATCGCAGCTCGAAGAGGTGCTGCGCAAAAAGGGCTTTTAAACCGTAGAAGCGACACTCACCTGACCTGAGCCTGTCGATGGTTGTCGCTTTTCCGCGTCAGAGTTGAGCTGTGCCGCAACGCATGGGGGAATGCCAACAAAGCGACAGGAGTGTCGCTTCTACTTCGCATCCTTCGGATCCAGCGCATCGCGTAGCCCGTCGCCTACGAAGTTAAGCGCGAAGATCGTCAGCGAGAAAAACAGCGCCGGAAAGATCAGCATCCACGGATAGATGTCGAGTTTCACCGCGCCCTCATTGATCAAAATACCCCAAGAGCTCATCGGCGGCTGCACGCCCAGTCCGAGAAAGCTGATCACCGACTCCAGCAAAATCACCGCCGGAATCGTGAGCGTGGTAAATACGATCACCGGCCCCAGCAAGTTGGGCAAAATATGCCGGCTCAAAATCCTCGGCGTCGAAACGCCCCCCACGATCGCAGCGTCGATAAAGGTCTGCTGCCGCAGCGCCTTCGTCTGCCCGCGCACGATGCGCGCCATCGTCAACCACTCGACTGCGCCGATGGCCAAAAAGATTAGCAAAATACTGCGCCCCAAGAGCACCGTTAGCAAAATCACGATAATGGTAAACGGCAGCGCGTAGAGCGTATCGACAAAGCGCATCATTGCCGCCTCGATGCGGCCGCCGTAGTAGCCCGCGATCATGCCGTAGATCACGCCGATCAGAAGCGCCACCGCCGTAGCCGCAAAGCCCACGCCGATCGAGATGCGGCCACCGATCAAAGTGCGCACCAGAATGTCGCGCCCCAGCTCGTCCGTGCCAAACCAGTGCGTCCACGACGGCGCCTGAGCGCCATAGGCCAGCTGCGTCGTTTCCGGCGCGTGCGGCACAAAGAAGGGGCCGATCAAGCACAGCAGCGTGATGCCGATAAACAGCCCACCACCGATGCGCGCCATGTGATTCGCGCACAGCCGCTCCCATGCATCGCGCCCCAGCGAGCGTGCATCCGTGGCTCTATGTTCGCGCTCCAGCTTAGTCATGGCGCGTGCGCGGATTCATCCACATCTGGATCAGATCCACCAATAGATTAAAAAACAAAATCAGCACCGCGTAAAAGAGCACCGTGCCCATCACCATGGTGCTATCGCGGTTAAAGGCCGAGTTCACGAAGAAGCTGCCCAGCCCAGGGATAAAGAAGATCGTCTCCACCACAAACGAGCCACTGATCAGCCCCGCCACCGCCGGCCCCAGATACGCCACCACCGGGTAGAGGGCTGTGCGCAGCGCATGGCGCAGCACCACCGCTCGCTCACGCAGCCCCTTCGCCCGCGCGGTGCGGATGTAGTCGAGCCGCATCACATCCAGCATACCGCTCCGCGCCAGCCGCGCGATGTAGGCCGCATAGAAGAGACCCAGCGTAATCGCAGGTAGCACCCGGTCGCTGGGGTGGTTCCAGCCGAAAGGATTGAACCACCCCAGCTGCATACTAAACACCATGATCAGCAGCGGGCCCAGCACGAAAGCCGGCAGGCAAATACCCAGCATAGCAAAGCCCATCAGCACACTTTCCGAGGGTCGATTATGCCGCAGCGCCGCCAACACCCCCAGCGGCGTGCCCACCGCCAGTGCCACCAGCAGCGCGTAGAAGCCCAGCTCCAGCGATACCGGAAAACTCTGCGCGATGATTTCATCCACATCCCAGCCCGCGTATTTATAAGAGGGGCCGAAGTCGCCACGCAGCCGCTGCCCTAGAAAGCGCAGATACTGTTCATGCACCGGCAGATCCAGCCCGTAGTGGGCGTTGATAATGGCCTGCACTTCTTCGCTCACATCCTTCTCCGAGTCGAAAGGCCCACCCGGGGTGAGCTGCAGCAAAATAAACGTCGCCGTAGCGATCACCCAAAGAGTCGGGATCGCTTGCAGCAGGCGTCTAAGTATTAATAAATGCATCGAGTCTCACTTATCTGAACGACTCAGCGCTTGAATCAAATATCAAATGTTGAAATCTCTGATAACTGAAGCCCCTACCTGAGGCCACTGCCCGAAAGCGGTTTGCCGCGTCTGCTACCGAGCACATGGGTAATATGTGAGCTTGTGCAACCCCCCCGAGCTGCTCAGCCTAGCCTCGATAATATCCAACGCGAATCCGTTATGTTTGAAACTCCCATCCACGTCATTGATTTTGAAGGCAGCCGCCAGAGCGGGGTGGTCGAGTATGGCTATGTGACTCTCCAGCATGGTGAGATCATTGATGCGCAGACGCGCATCTGCGCGTCGGTCGGCACCATCACGGACCGCGACCGCGGCCAACACGGCATCTCCGAGACGCGCGCCGCCGGCGAAGCGCTCTTCGAGGCCGAGTGGCCGCTCTTCGCCGGCCTGCGCGCGAGCGGCCCCTTCTGCGCGCACAACGCCGCCGTGGAAGACGGCTTTCTGCGCGCCGTTTGGTCGTGCCCGCGCACCTCCCCCAATTTTTCCGAGCTAGGTGAGACCACCGCCAGTTGGGGGCCGTGGCTGGATACGCTTTACATTTATCGCCGCATTTATCCGCAGCTCAAGAATCATAAACTGCAAGACTTAGTCACCCTCTTTGCGCTCCAGTCCGAGCTAGACGCGCAGGCGGCGACCCTCTGCCCCGCCGAGCGCCGCCACTACCACTGTGCACTTTACGATGCCATCGCCTCTGCGCTCTTGCTGCGCCGCTTAGCCGATGAGTCTAGCCTAAAAGAGGCCAGCCTGCGTTGGCTCTTTTTGCAAAGCGCCGCCTCCGATGCCGCCCGCGACACCATGGGGCAACAAGAACTTCTTTAACGCCTACATTCTATGTCAGACCTCCCCAAGATTGTTTATTTCGGCTCCGATGCCATCTGCCTGCCCGGTCTGGCTTATCTCTTTGAGCAAACCAGTGGTCTCTGCACCATCGCCGCAGTCGTCTCGCAGCCCGACCGCCGCCAAGGGCGCGGCAAAAAGATCCAGCAAAACCCCGTCGCCGAATACGCCAGCGCAAAAGGTTTGCCGCTCATGCAACCCGAAAAGCCCGACGCCGCCCTGGCCGAATGGCTACGCGCGCAGCCCGTGGCGCTGGCCTTTGTGATGGCCTATGGGCACTTCCTGCCCAAAGCTGTGCGCGAAGCGCCGACGCACGGTATGCTCAACTTCCACGGCTCGATCCTGCCCGCGTATCGCGGTGCCTCGCCTGTCGAGAGCGCCATCGCGATGGGCGAGTCGCAGACAGGCGTCTGCCTGATACAAGTCGCGAAAGAGATGGATGCCGGAGCCGTCGCCGCTAGCGAGCGCGTGTGTATCGAAAATACGGATACAAGCCCACTCGTGCGCGCCAAGATCGGCCAAGCCGTCGTGCCCCTGTTGCGGGGTAGCTTGGCCGCATCACTGCGTGGCGAGCTGCGCTTTGAGCCACAAGATGCCAGCCGAGCGACTTTTTGCCGCAAGATTTCTAAAGAAGACGGCGCACTCGATTTTGCCCAGCCAGCCGTCGTGATCGAAGCGCGGCTACGCGCCTTCACCCCATGGCCGGGCGGCTACTTCGATCACGGCGCGATCCGCATCAAAGTTGGGCGCTGCTCGGTCGCCGAATCGGCAGGTGGTGTTCCGCCCGGCACCGTGCTAGCGGTGGGCGAGACGGTCGATGTGGCCACGGGCGAGTGTGTTCTGCGCATGCACGAGCTGCAACGGCCCGGTGGGCGGATGCTGGCAGTGCCCGACTTCATCCGAGGCTATCCCATCCAAGTAGGCGAGCAGCTGCCAAGCGTCGCTGCGGTGCCGCTGGTTTGATTGCACCTCGAGGGCGCAATTTATCTCGTCCTGAAAATTACACCCGTATTTTGGTTATATCAGTCTTGAACCCCGTCGTTTTGATGGCCTTGATCTCCCCTTTAGATATTTAAGGTGAAAAAGAAAAAAAAACTACAACGTGTGGCACTGCTGGAGACGCTGCTGGTCTCCATGCTGCTGGGTGGCGTGGTGGTCGTCGTTCTGGTGTGGGCAGCCAAGTCGGAGGACTCTCAGCTGGCCGCATCGATCCGCCAGCTGATCGGCATTCCCGCGCCTGAGCCAGCTGTGGTGGTCGCGCCTCAGCCAGCGCCCACGCCTCAAGTTGTGATTGAGGAAGCGCCACCGCCTGCCGACGAGCCAGAGCCATTCATTGCCCCAGAGCCGGAGCCGATCCCGCAAATAACGTTTGCGGAAGTCGCAGCTCAAAAGCATTTGTGGCCGCGCCAGCTCACGCTCAAGCTCTCGGTGCAAGTTCTGATCCGCTACAATGGCAAAGACTACGGCTACATGGAGTTCCCTCGTGGGCGGACGATCCTAGTCGATGGGGTGCTGGCAAACGGGGAAATTTTCTGCCAAATTGATGGCAATTATTTAAGCCTCTCCGTTTATGAAACAGATTTCTACGGTTGGTTTAAAGCGACGCACGGTGAGCGCTATCAGATACAGCCAGTCGTGGTTGACTTTGGCTCGCGCGCGACTGCCCCGTATAAACTCGGCACGGAAAAGGGCGATGCCGCCTTTTGGGCAGAAATGCGCATCTGGTGCCAGCAAAATTACGATTCAGTTTCACTCTCGATCGAAGAGGATACGCTGGTGTTTAAATGGCTGCCGAAGGAAGATGCACCGATTGACTTCCCTAGTGAAGCGCGTGAGGTGGCGCGCAATTATTTATTGAAACGAGCCAAGTATGGCGGACGTGAAAACTACGCTGCCTGCGAGATCCGCCACCCCACCACAGGCGAGGTGCTGGGTGCCTCCGCGATATTTATTCCGAGGCTGTAGCTGGTCTCTTGTCTCCCAGGGCTGCGCCGCAGTGTGCAGTGACGAGCTTAAGAAATGGAGGTAGTTATTGAGTAATTTGGAGATTGGCTAATCGTCGTTGAGCTTGTCTTATTGTCGGAGTTATGCATCCACATCAAACCATAGGTCTGCACAAACAGACGCTGCGCGGCTTTATCTGGTGTCAGCGGGCGAAGCTGCGCACTTACATGATCTGGCGCATTATCAGCGTCTTAGCGATCACGCCCTTTCCAGTGCTGGCGCAAAAGATCGTCGACGAATCGATCCCCAACGACGAGCTGTCTGGGGTCGTTTACTACACGGCAATTTCGCTACTGTTGCTCGTCTTGCATTTCGTGGCGATGAAAATCGCGGTGGCCAATCTCTCCGCACAGTCGCAGGAGATATTTCGTAAGATGCGAGGCCGTATCTTTCATAAGCTGAACTTCATGCACTTCGGCTTTTTGGACTCTATTCAAACGGGGCGACTGCTCTCCAAATACGCTTTCGATACTAGCAACATTGAGGCGACTGTCATTCAGATCGTCACGGGCATCATCCCCGAGCTACTGAGATCCGCACTGCTGATCTTGGCGTTGGCTTACATTAACTTTTGGCTACTGGTGATCGTTCTGATCAGCATCCCGATCTTCGCGTTTGTTAGGGTTTATTACTTCAAACCAATCGAGGATAACAACCACGCCGTGCGCGTCGCGCGCGAGCGGATGACTGGGCAGGCGAATGAGTTTATCTCTGCCATCAAGCTGGTGCGCGGCTATGGGCAAGAGCAGCAAACTCGCGATCAGATGGGTGCGATCAGCGATGCATACAGCGATACACGTATCTCGCAAATGCAGCTCAACCAGTCGCTGGGTTATATTTTGTTTACCGTCGTCACCGTCTTATCGCTGTTCGCCGTCGCGCTCTGCGGTTGGTTGGTGATCGAGGATAAGATGACGTTGGGCGCGATGGTCGCGCTGGTCGGTGCGCTGCCGATCTGCCTCGCACCTGTTAGTATGATTACCCAGTTCAGTATGCAATACTTGCTCGGGGCAGAGAGCTACAAGAGTATCAAAGAGCTGATGGACTCCGCCTACGTGGAAGAATGGAATGGGGAGCGCGTGCTGGAAAAGATGCAGGGGGGGATCGAGTTTCGCAACGTGAGCTTCGCCTATGATAAAGAAAAAGAGCACCGCACGATAAACAAATTTTCGACGTGTATCGCGCCCGGCGAGCATGTCGCTTTTGTCGGGCCGAGTGGCTCGGGTAAGAGCACCATCGTCAGTTTGATGCTGGGGTTCTACGCGCCGACGGTTGGCGAGATTCTGGTCGACGGCGTCCCACAGTCACAGCTCGCGATTCGGGAGTTCCGCCAAGAGTGCGCCATCGTGATGCAGGATAATCTGCTGCTCTCCGGCTCCATTCTTGATAACATCCGCTTCGGTCGCCCTACCTCCTCGGATGAGGAAGTGCGCGAGGCTGCGCGCCATGCCAGTGCGCTGGAGTTTATCGAAGAGTTGCCCGAAGGCTTTGCAACTAAAGTAGGTGAGCGCGGCGTGAGCCTCTCCGGCGGCCAGCGCCAGCGCATCGCGATTGCCCGTGCGCTGCTGCGCAACCCAAAGATTCTGATCCTCGACGAAGCCACCAGCGCGCTCGACTACGAGAGCGAAAAGTCGGTGCAGGCCGCCATCGATTACTTGGCGAAAGACCGCACTACCATCACCATCGCGCACCGCCTCAGCACCATCCGAGGTGCCGACCGCATCATCGTGCTCAAGGCCGGCGAGTGTATCAGCGAAGGGAGTTGGGCAGAGCTTGCCGCGCAAGACGGGGCGTTTAAAGACTTGCTGGATGCTCAAACGTAGGGGCGCGACTTGTCACGCCCGCCGAGCATGCGCACGGTGACGACGCGGGCGTCACCATTCGACAAGCTCATGATCTCTGACAAGTGAAGCCCCTACTTGAGCTTGCTGTGATGCCATGAGCCTACGAAGATTGCACGATGCCCAATCCTAAGCCGAACCGCGACACCTCTATTGTCGAAGTCATTGCCCTCTCCGGCTTTGATAAGGCGCTGGCCTACGCGGTGCCGCCGACTTGCCAAGAGGCGCTCAAAGTCGGCTCGCTGGTGCGTATTCCGCTGCGCCGCCGCAGCGAGCTGGGCGTCGTCACCCGCTACGGCACCGATCAAGTGGTGCCGCCGGGTAAGCTGAAAATGCTCTTCGAGGTGGTGCAGCCATACCCCGTGCTGCCGCCCGACTTGATGGAGCTCTTTCGCTGGGCGCAGCGCTACTACGCCGCCACCCCCGAGGCCATTCTGGAGACGATGATTCCCGGCGCCATCCGCAAGGGAATGAAGCCCAAGACCCGCCGCTACATTTCCAAAGGTAAAGCGCCGACCGCCGAAGAGTTGGCCGCCCTAGAAAAGCGCGCGCCTAAACAGGCCGCTATGCTTAAATTTATCCGCCAACAAGTAAAGCCGCTGCCGCGTGTCGACATCCTAAAAGCCATGAAGATCAGCGCTTCCGCCTGCGATGGCCTGGTGGCCAAGGGCTTACTGCGCGAGACCGATACTGAAGAAGAGCGCGTCGCTTACGGGGATGAGCTAGGCTCGCAGGAAGTCGTCGCCGAGACGCGCCCGGTGCTGACCGATGAGCAAGACGCCGCCGTCAAGGCGATCCACCAAGCCATCGCCGCCGATGCCTTTAGCGTGCGTTTGCTACACGGCGTCACCGGATCGGGCAAAACCGAGGTTTATCTACGTGCCATCGAGAAGATCGTCGCTGAGGGTGGGGGCGTTATTTTTCTGGTGCCCGAGGTGGCGCTCGCACCGCAGACTGTCGGGCGGGTGCGTGCCCGGCTCGAAGCGCGCGGCGTCCACACCGTGGTCTGGCACAGCCACCTCTCCGAGGGGGAGCGCTACGATGCGTGGAAGGCGCTGGCCAGCGGTGAGGCGCACGTGGTGGTGGGCGCGCGCTCCGCCGTATTTGCGCCCGTGCAAAACCTGCGGCTGATGATCGTCGACGAGGAGCACGAGCCTTCCTATAAGCAAGAGGAGTCCCCCCGCTACAATGGGCGCGATGTCGCCGTCTATCGCGCGCTGATTAATAAGTCCGTCTGTGTGCTCGGCTCCGCCACGCCCTCGCTGGAGTCGCTCTACAATGTGGAGCGCGGCAAATACGCCGTCGACCGCATCTTAAACCGCGTCGATCACCGCCAGTTGCCCAAGATCCACCTCGTCGACATGCGCCGCGAAGCGCTGCAAGGCAAGGGCGCGTCGCCCATTTCGCGGACGCTGGCTGATAAGCTAGTCGACCGCTTCGAGAAAAAGGAGCAAAGCATCCTCTTTCTCAATCGGCGTGGTTTTTCGACCAGTATCCTGTGCCCCGACTGCGGCTATGTGGCCTCCTGCGAGCATTGCAGTATCCCGATGACTTTTCACCGCACCGATGGCAAGCTGCGCTGCCACCTGTGCGCCGAGCACCGCGAAGCCCCGCATAAATGCCCCGAGTGCAAGTCGGCCAACATCCGCAAAAAAGGGATCGGCACCCAAAAGATCGAAGATATCGTGCAAAAAATCCTTCCGCGCGCCAAGATCGTGCGGATGGATGCCGACTCGATGTCGAAGAAGAACCTTTATCGTAAAATCCTCAACGATTTCCGGATCGGTAAGATCGATATTCTCGTCGGCACTCAGATGATCGCCAAAGGCTTAGACTTTCCCAACGTTACCTTGGTCGGGCTCGTCGATGCCGACAAATCGCTGCATGTGGAAGACTTCCGCGCCGCCGAGCGCACCTTTCAGCTGATTGTGCAAGTGTCGGGGCGCTCCGGGCGCGGCGACCGTGCCGGCGAGGTTGTCATCCAAACCAGCACGCCCCACGCACCGCCGATCCAGTTTGCGCGCAAGTCCGACTTCGACGGCTTCCAGCTGGAAGAGTTGGAGCAGCGGCGCGAGTTTAACTACCCGCCCTTTCGCCATTTAATCCGCCACCTCTTCCGCGGGCGCAACCCCGATAAGGTGAATTTCTACATCGAGCAATGGCTCAAGTTGGTCGAGAAAGAAATGGAGGGGCAGCTAGAAATCCGCGGCCCTGCGCCCGCGCCCATCGAAAAGATCCGCGACGAATACCGCTTCCAACTCTGGTATTTCGCTCCTAGCGCCAGCCGCGTGATTCAGAAAATCGCTAAGTTACGCGAGAGCTTTAAAATGGACAAAGACGTGATCGACCTAATCGATGTCGATCCGATGAACATGAGTTGAGCTAAAATCCAACTCAGATGAATGAGCTTGCTTCCAAGGGGTAGAGTTGACGCACTACGGGCAGATGAATGAAGACGCCGATCCGACTGAAAAAACACTCCTAGACTGGGCGGCTCGCCTGTGCCCGGATTCGCCACGCAAGCGGATCAAGGATTGGATCGCGGTCGGGCGTTTCTGCTTAGACGGGCGTGTGGTGACAAAGGCTGGCATGCGCCTCGCCGATCCTGGGGACTCGTTGACGATGGGCAAACCAGAAAAGTCAGCCGCTGCTTTGGGGCATCGCAAGCGCATCCACCCCAAGCTCGTCTTGGTCTATTTGGATAGTGATTTGGCAATTGTGGATAAGGAAGCTGGTCTACTTTCGGTGCCGACGGAGAACCAGAACAAGATCTCGGCGCTCGAAGTGTTGTCTAACTACTTAAACGACTCCCGTGGTGAGGCGACGCGCCGCAGTTTCTTTGGTTCCGCCGATGCGGTGAAGCCCTTGCCCGTGCACCGACTGGATCAATACACCAGCGGTTTACTCTGCATCGCTCTTAATGATAACGCGCGGCAGCACCTTATCAAACAACTACGTAGCCACGATTTTTTGCGCGAATACATAGCCTATGGCGATGGGGACGCCGCGACGCCCTCCGGCACTTGGCGCAACTACCTGCAACTGGATGAGCGCGGCTACGATCAGCAACTGCTCGACGAACCCACTGCAGGCACGAGTGAGGCCGTCACCCACTATCAGGTCGAAGAAGTGTATGCGCGCCACCACGTAACCAAGCTGCGCATCCGCCTGGAAACGGGGCTCAAGCACCAGATTCGCATTCAGGCCGCCGCGCACGAAATGCCGCTGATCGGCGATCGTATCTACCACCCCGGCACCCAGAAAGCAGTGGCCAAAAAAGGCGCAAAGTTACCCTACAGTTTTAAGCGGCAGGCACTACACGCCGCGCTGATCGGTATCACCCACCCCACCAGCGGCGAGAAGGTCAAATTTCAGTCGCGTATCCCCGGAGATATGCAGCTACTGGAAGAGCGGCTGCGGTAGCCACTGCGGCATCGCTGAAACATCCGTCCTTTTCGCTTGAACTCGGGGGCAGGGTCGGCATCTTACCGTGTTTTTCTCATTATCAACGGCTTACACTATGAGCACTTTATTAATCAGTCTCCTAACACTCGTCCTTCTGCTGATCTCGGCATTTGTAGTTCTCATCGTGCTCATGCAGCGCACTAGCCAAAACGGCGGTATGGGCGCAGCGCTCGGTGGTGGTGCCGCTGAGTCGGCCTTTGGCTCCGAGACCAATACCATCCTGACCAAGGCCACGGTCTACGGCATCTTCGCCTTCTTCTTGGTCGCTCTGGTGCTCTACTTGCTCTACCAAGCGCAGGCGGCGAACACCATCGAAAATGTCGACATGGATGCGTTGATCTCCTCAAGAGTCGAAGCCCCGGTTGCGGAAACCGTCACGTCTGCGGTCGAATCGGTCAACATCGAGGGAACTTCCGAGTCCTTTGTGGAGTCTATAGAAGCTGGCGCTGTTGAAGCCGAAGCTCCTGTCGAATAGGCCGTCGAATCCATCGACGCCGCGGTGAGTGATCCGCTCCCCACGGCTAATTAAGCACTCATTAATGTTACTTCAAAAGACGTATTTTTTTTCACATCTTAAAAGGTCAGCTGTATTCGGTCTAACCGTAGCTGGCCTTTTTTGTGCCTCCCCGTCCTTAAGTGTGCCTTTAAATGCACAGGAGCGTGCGGGTGGCGAGCGTGGCTCTCGCTTCATGGATCGCATTGATCAAGAAGAGGGCGCTCAGCGCTTGGCCGCGTTTAGGCAGCAGCGCTTGGATGGAGATTATTGTTTTGAGTTTCAACTCCAGCACAAACCGAAAAAGTCTAGCCGCACCATTCGTTATCAAGGAGTGATGTGGGGTTCATGGAATGAGGCCGGGCCGGTCACTCGTTTCAAGATTTTACCGACGCCGACGCGTGGGGCTGTGTTGCCCGCCGAGTCGCCCCCAGTCGAATTGATTATCCAAAACGGAGCCTCGCCGCAGGTCTGGATGCGCCGCGGGGAAAGTGATGCATTCGTGCTGCTGGAAGGGCCGAGCTTATTCGAGCCGATCCTGCCGGGCTTACTCTATTCGCCATTCGATTTACAGATGCCCTTCGTGTATTGGGAGGACTTCACTTACATAGGGCCAACCTTGATCGGGGCGAGTCGCGTGGCTCAGCAGTTCTTGATGCAGCCGCCAGTTGGCTCTGCCAGCGCAGCGCGAGGGATCTCAGGCGTGAGCGTCGGCTTGGATGATACCTATAATGCGCTCTGGCGGATCGAGGTGATGGATGCCGCAGGTGAGGTCGCTTCGCGCTTTGCCGTGGAGAGCTTTAAGAAAGTCCAAGAGCAATACATAGTTAAGCGAATTACGCTAACAGACTACCCTTCTAAAGATCGCACCACCTTTGAAGTCGATACCGCATCGGTCGGTATATTTTTAGACCGTGACTTATTTTCCCCAGAATCTGCGCTTTCTGTGGATGTATTGGCTCCGCTGGATATGGAAAAAATATAAGTTTGAATGCGTTATTATGTATAGCGCCTTTGCTTAACTTTCCTTCAACCTTCCTTCAACTTTCGTCCAACCTTTGTCCAACTTTCGTCCAACCTTCGTCCAACTGTTGCTTAATAAAGTAGTTAGATTTATTGTTGACTTAGTATATTTCAAAATCAGTTTGTAGCTCGCCGTGAGGCATTGCATATGATCGGTAAGAAAACGACTCCACTGACTTTTGATCTTCAACAAGACCTTCTCGGCAAGTTGAAAGAACTCCAGCGTAAGACTGGCGCACGTTCCTTAAGCGAAGTTGTTCGCTATGCAGTTAGCCACTTGAAGGCTTCCGAACTGAATCTTGCCAACACTGAACATCGCCAAATTTCTGTCCGTTTGTCTGCCGAGCTACGTCAACGACTAGTCAAGCTGAGCAAGCAGAAGAAAGTCAGTGTCGGTGAGTTGTTGCGCTCCGCGCTAGACTCTCTACCAGACCAACTCCCGGGCTTTAGCCCTGAAACTAACATCGATTCCGAAAAAATTATGCCTAAGAAAAAAACAACAAACAAAAAAGTAGCTGCCAAGAAGAAGGTAGCCTCAACAAAGCCAGCCAAGAAAAAGGCTGTTAAGAAAAAGGTCGCTGCAACGGCAGTGAAGAAAGCCACTAAAAAAGCAGCCACTAAAAAGGCGGTGAAGAAAAAAGCCGCCAAAAAAGTCGCCACTAAAAAAGCGGTGAAAAAGAAGGCTGTTAAAAAGAAAGCCGCCAAAAAAACTGCGAAGAAAAAAGTAGTGAAAAAGAAAGCGGCTAAGAAAAAAGCAGTCAAAAAAGTCGTCACTAAAAAAGCAGCCAAAAAGAAGTCTGCTAAGAAGAAAACTGCTAAGAAGAAGGTAGCCCAAGAAGCACCTGCCCAAGAAGCACCTGCTCAAGAAACACCTGTCAAAAAAGCGGCTAAAAAAGCTACTAAGAAAAAGGCTAAGAAAAAGACAGCGAAGCGTAAGGCGAAGAAGGGTTAATCCCTGCTTTCTCTTAGATTCTCTTAGATTCTTAGGCTAGGCTTGCTTTTGCCGAACCAAAAGCTTTGATTCTGCGCTCCCGCAGCACTGTCCTATGACAGAGGCTGAGGGAGCGCTTTTTTTTCTTATTTTATTCATTTATGTCACAACAAACAAAACTCTCCACCTGGGCGCGCAACATCGCTCCATCCCCGACGCTTGCAGTCGATGCTAAGGCCAAAGAGCTCAAAGCTGCCGGCGAAGACGTCTGCGGTTTCGGCGCGGGTGAACCCGACTTCGATACACCCGAGTTCATCAAAGAGGCCTGCATCAAGGCTCTGTCCGAGGGCAAGACCAAGTATGCGCCGGCACCCGGCATCCCCGCACTACGCGAGGCGCTGGCCGAAAAATACCGCAATCAGGGCGTCGATGGCGTGACGGCCGCGCAGTGCGTCGTCAGCCCCGGTGGCAAATACTCCTGCTATTTGGCGATTCTCGCCGTGATCAGCCCTGGCGACGAAGTGGTGATCCCCGCTCCGTATTGGGTGAGCTACCCTGAAATGGTGAAACTGGCTGGCGGGGTGCCTAAAATGATTTTTGCCGGCATCGAAAGCGGCTTTAAAATCACACCCGAGCAACTGCGCGCAGCCATCACGCCCAAGACTCGGCTCGTGATCTTCAACAGCCCCTCGAATCCGACGGGCGCGGTTTATTCGGCGCAAGAGCTGGAGGCACTGACAGCGGTGGCGCTCGAAGCGGGCATCTACATTATGTCGGACGAAATTTACGAGTATTTGCTCTACGATGGTGTGAAGCACGTCAGCCCCGCGTCATTCTCGCAGGAGGCGGCCGATTCAGTGATCACCGTTGCGGGCTTCAGTAAGACATTTTCTATGACTGGCTGGCGCCTCGGCACCTTGATGGCACCCCCTGCCATCGCCAAAGCTGTGACCAATCTACAGAGCCAGACCACCTCGAATGCCACCACCTTTGCCCAATACGGCGCATTGGCAGCAATGGAGAACTGGGATCAGTCGATGGCCGCCGTCAGTGGTATGTTGCAAGTTTTTGATCGTCGCCGACTACACTTACTGGCAGGTCTGCAAGCAATCAATGGCATCGAGTGCACCCGTGCCCAAGGTGCCTTCTATCTCTTTCCCAATATCGAAAAGCTCGGCCTGACTGCGGCTGATTTCGCGGCGCGTATTTTGGAAGAAGAAAAAGTTGCGGTGGTGCCCGGTGAGGGCTTCGGCGCTCCTGGATACATTCGCTTGAGCTACGCTACCTCCGACGATGTGATCGAAAAGGGCTTAGCTCGCCTCCGAAGGTTCTGCGCGAGTCTTTAGCCAATCCTCAGAACGAAACATCTATTTCCTCAATGACCGACAAAGCAAAAATCATCTACACGATCACCGACGAGGCGCCGGCACTGGCCACGCACTCACTCCTGCCTATCATTGCGGCCTATACCGCAGCAGCGGGCGTCGCCGTAGAAACGCGCGATATTTCACTCGCTGGGCGCGTGCTCGCCAGCCTCTCCGATTTCTTGCCCGCCGATCAAAAGACGGTGGATCACCTCGCCGAGCTGGGTGATTTGGCCAAAGCGCCAGATGCCAACATCATTAAGCTGCCTAACATCTCAGCGTCGACGCCGCAGCTGATCGCTTGCATTAAAGAGCTACAGGCTAAAGGCTTTGCGCTGCCCGACTACCCCGACGATGCTAAAACCGACGAAGCCAGCGCCATCAAAGCCGCTTACGACCGCGTCAAAGGCAGTGCGGTCAACCCCGTCCTGCGCGAAGGCAACTCCGACCGCCGCGCCGCAGCCGCCGTTAAACAGTATGCCAAAAACAACCCGCACCGCATGGGCGAGTGGAGCGCCGACTCCAAGTCCATCGTGTCCAGCATGGCGGGTAAAGACTTCTTTGGTAATGAAAAGTCCGTCACCATCCCCGCTGCCACCACTGCCAAGATCGAACTGGTCGCCGCCGATGGCAGCACCACGACCTTAAAGCAAGACCTCGCGCTACAAGCGGGCGAAGTTTTGGATGCCACCTTTATGAGTGCTGCGGCACTACGCATTTTTTTAGTCGAGCAGATTGAAGCCTCCAAGGCTAGCGGCGTGCTCTTCTCGCTCCACATGAAGGCGACCATGATGAAGGTGTCCGACCCGATCATTTTTGGGCACGCAGTGGAAGTTTTCTATAAGAGCGTCTTTGAAAAACACGCCGCCACCATCGCCGAACTCGGCGTGGATGTAAAAAACGGCCTCGGCGATCTTTACGCCAAGATCGAATCTTTGCCCGCAGATCAAAAGGCCGCCATTGAGGCCGATCTCGATGCAGTGTACGCCAACAGCCCCGACATAGCGATGGTTGATTCGGATAAGGGCATCACCAATCTACACGTGCCCAGTGATATAATCATCGACGCCTCCATGCCAGCCGCCATCCGCAGCTCCGGCCAGATGTGGAACAAAGCAGGCAAACAACAAGACACTAATTTCGTGATTCCTGATCGCTGCTATGCTGGTGTGTATGCCGAGACCGTCGAGTTCTGCCTAAAGAATGGCGCTTTCGATCCGCGCACGATGGGGACGGTGCCGAATGTCGGGCTGATGGCGCAAAAGGCCGAAGAATACGGCTCGCACGATAAGACTTTTGAAATCGCTGCCGCCGGCACCGTCCGTGTAGTCGATGCCGATGGCAAGGTGCTGATCCAGCACGCAGTGGAGCAGGGCGACATCTGGCGCGCTTGCCAAGTGAAGGATGCGCCCGTTCGCGACTGGGTAAAGCTCGCCGTGAATCGTGCCCGCGCGACAGGCGTGCCCACGATTTTCTGGCT
>Ga0222650_1000449_pt1 | contig 32393 bp, 31 predicted proteins | sample AntAcemetagen367_FD_179820 | JGI IMG/M metagenome (GOLD analysis project Ga0222650, IMG submission 179820) | Saline water microbial communities from Ace Lake, Antarctica - #367 | ecosystem: Environmental > Aquatic > Non-marine Saline and Alkaline > Saline | place: Antarctica: Ace Lake... | reverse complement strand
GCAAAAGTGAATCTGATGGCGGCGGAGAAAGGCTGGTCATGGTCGCGGGTGACGCTCGAAGATACGCAAAATGGTGAACATGTCCCAAGGAGAGTATGCCGCTTTTCGGGGATTTCCACCTGAATCAGACTTCACCATCGCCCGGACAAATCCCTGGCCGTGTCTTTTTTCTCTGCAATCCGCCCATCCTGGACGACGGTAGGCTATTCCATGCCCGAGCCCATTCTCTACGAATCCCATTGTCATACCCCGCTTTGCAAGCACGCGGAGGGTGCTCCGGGAGAATATGCCGCCATCGCCGAGATTCGTGGACTCAAGGGGATCATCGTCACCTGCCATTGCCCGCTGCCGGATGGATTTTCGGCGGGTGTGCGGATGGCGCCCGAACAATTTGAAACCTATGGTGGGATGGTGGCGAGCGCCCGGGAGGCCTGGCAGGGCCGGGTCGATATCCGCCTGGGACTGGAAAGCGACTACTATCCCGGGGTCGAACCCTGGCTGGAAGAACTTCATGCCCGGGTCCCTCTTCATCACGTTCTGGGGTCGGTCCATTTTCAGGTCGGAGATTATCGCCGCCTCTATGATCCCGGGACGGATTTTGGCTATCAACAGGTCTATTACGAGCACCTAGCCCAAGCGGCGGAAACCGGTCTTTATGACACCCTCGCCCACCCGGACTTGATCAAGAACGACAACCCAAAGGCTTGGGATTTCGCCCGGATCCAGCCTTTCATCGAACGCTCCTTGGATCGCATCGCAGCCACCGGCGTGGCCATGGAACTCAATACCAGCGGTCGCAACAAATCCCTGCCGGAAATGAATCCCAGCGCGGCCCAATTGACCCTGATGCGGGAGCGCGGCATCCCGGTCGTCCTCGGTGCGGACGCCCACCACCCGAAGCGGGTCGCGGATCACTATCCCGAGGCCTTGCGCCTGCTCCAGGAGGCTGGTTACGAAAATGTCAGCCTCTTTCTCAACCGCCAACGTCAGGAGATTCCCATCCCGACGGCGCTGGCGTCGCTCAAAAACAACTGACGGATTCTAGCCTCCTTGTATCCGGCCACGTTGAGGCCGGCGAGCCAAGCGCCACTTCCACCGGGGTCAGCGTCTCCGGCTACAACCGAGTCGTAAAATTTTTAGAACGCAAGGGAAAGTCGGCTCAGCAGGAGCTTCGCCCTCCCGGATGGGAATCCCGACTACGGGCTGTCGACAGTCCCCACATCAGTCGCGATCGTTTGGCTTTGGAAGGTGGCCAAATCCCGCAACAACTCGACCTCTTCGCCAGCTTCCAGCGTGATTTTGAACAACCACCCTGATTGATACGGGTCCGCGTTCATCTTCCCAGGATCGGCCGTCCACCCCGCATTCACCTCTTTGATGACACCACTGAATGGGGAATACACGGTGTGGGTGGAAAGCGCCGATCGCAAGACGACTGCCGGGTCGCCCCGACGAAATTGCGCCCCGGTTTGGGGCAACTCAATCGCGGTCACAGTGCCCAAGTCCGCCAGCAGATCTTCGGTGAGGCCAACCGCGGCCAATTCGCCCTCGAGACGCACCCATTCATGATGGTCCGTGAATTGAAGATCCTCGAGTTCATTCATGAGGCCAGTTTAACCAAGAGACTCCCGCTCAGGCCAGTCGAAAGAAAGAACCAAGAAATTGTCTCACGCGGAGACGCGGAGGCACGGAGAGAGAGATAAATACAATAATTTCTCCGCGTCTCCGCGTGAATCCTGCTGGGCGGCCTTTGTGATAAGGCCCGGACAAAAGCTTTCGTGCAAAAAGGATTCCCGCCGCGGCGGCTCTTGCTGCATAATTTTCGACAACTGCTTTCCTCATCGTGAAATTCACCGACAATCAACAACTCTTCGGCTTTGACGCCACCGAGCGCCTCGTCGCGGTAGAATTCTCTCAACCGGATGCAATAGAAATTTTTCAGCGGTCTGCGGACGGCACGACCACGCAAACCCGGGAGACATTGACCCCCTTCCTCTGGAGCACTTCGGACGGAGCGGAACTTTCGGGCGACCTTCCCCTCGATCATTTGGTGACCGCCACGAACTGGCCGGAATTCGGAGCGCTCCGCACCCGGCACAAGGGCCAACCGTCGTTTGCCCTCAATGATCCGGTGCAGCAATTCCTTACCACGTCGGGCCGGACCTTGTTCAAGGGCATGGATTTTGAGGAGCTCCGCCGGATGCAGGTGGACATCGAAACTGCCACCACGGAGGGATATGATTTTTCCAGTGCGGAGCGGGATGCCATCACCGCGATCGCCGTCAGCGACAGTTCCGGCTGGGAAGACATTTTTCTAATCGATGAGGAGGAGGGCAGCCCCCATTCCGAACAAGCCGCTCTGGAATGGCTCACCAGCACCATTGGGGAGCGCGATCCCGATGTCCTCGAGGGTCACAATCTTTTTAAATTTGATCTCCCTTACTTGGTGGCCCGGGCCAAAAAACGCAAAGTCCGCCTTCTTTGGGGACGTGGCGGCGAGTTGCTCACGTCCCGGTCTTCCCGTCTCCAGATCGCCGAAAAGACAATCCAGTATCCGAAGTTTGTCGTCTTTGGCCGACACATCGTGGACACCTGGATCTTGTCCCAATACCACGATGTCTCCGCGCGGGAGCTCGAGAGCTTTGGCCTCAAGAGCGTCGCCCGGCACTTCGGCGTGGCCGAGCCGGATCGGGTTCATTTGCGCGGAGAAGAAATCCAGACCGCCCGGCGCGACGATCCGGAAGCCTTTCGCACCTATGCCTTACAAGATGTGCGCGAAACCCAGGCCATCGCCAGCCTCCTCAGTCGCAGCTATTTTCTCCAGGCGCAAATTTTCCCCTACGGCTATCAAGATGTCATTCTCCGTGGCAATGCCACCAAGATCGACGCACTTTTCCTGCGGGAATACCTCCGCCAAAAGCATTCCCTCCCCTTCCCGCCCGAGCCCCGGCCCTTTGAAGGCGGGTTGACCGCCATCTTTGCCACTGGCATGATTCCCGACGTTTGGCATTGCGATGTCACCTCGCTCTATCCGTCTGTGATGCTGGCTTTTGGATACACCCCGGCCACAGATGCCTTGGGAGTATTTTCCGGTATGCTCAAGGATTTGCGCACTTTCCGGGTTCAGGCCAAGGAAGCCCTCAAAGCGGCCACCACCATTCCGGAACGCAACCGGCTCGACGCCCTTCAGAGCACCTTCAAAATTCTCATCAATTCGTTTTACGGCTACCTCGGATTTGCCCAGGGGCACTTTGCTGACTTCGATGCGGCCGAGGCCATCACCGCCAAAGGCCGGGAGATCCTCGGTCAAATGGTCGATTGGCTCAATGCCCAGGGCGCAAGGGTGCTCGAGATCGACACCGATGGCATCTACTTTTGCCCCCCCGAAATCACGTCGATCGCGGATTTGGAAAGCGGTTTGGCCAAGGTGCTCCCAGCCGGCATTGAAGTCGAATTCGACTGCCACTATGCCGCCATGTTCAGCTACAAGGCCAAGAACTACGCCCTCCTGGCCGAAGACGGAACCATCACCCTCAAGGGAGCGGCGCTCAAATCCCGCGGGATGGAACCCTATCTCCGCAGCTATTTGAGCCAACTCATCCGCCTGCTCCTCGAAAGTCGCACCGGCGAGGCTGCCGCGCTCCGCGACGACCTGGCCGCAAAAATCGAAGCCCGCACCATCCCCATCGCCGAATTGGCCAAAACTGAAACCCTCCAAGATTCGCTCGCCTCTTATCAGAAAAAAATCAGCGCCTCCTCGCGCAACCGCTCGGCGGCTTTCGAGCTGGCCATCAAAAGCGGACGCGACCACCAGGCCGGCGACCAAATCCGCCACTACATCACTGGCACGAGGAAGAAAGTGACCGCCTACGAAAATGCCCGACTTCTTTCCGATTGGAAGGCCGGAGCCCGCGACGAAAATACCGCCTACTACATCGGCAAGCTCGATGATCTGGCGAAGAAGTTCGCCGAGTTTCTAGAGCAGGCTTCCCCCCAAGGCGACCTCTTTGCCTCCTGAATGCTCTTGGATCTCGCTGCAAACCGATAACCCGCTCGGACCGTTGGAGTCCCGGCTTTAGCCGGTCCCCACCCCGAGCCGCCTGAAGGCGGTACTCCAACATGGACTCGTCGCAATTCCTCGGGAAAGGCTACTTGGCCGCGTCGATGATGCGGACAATGTCCGCTTCGACCTGTTCCGCGATGGCCTTCAATTCCTCGGAATCCGAGAGCGCCGCCAGAAGGACCGTGGGCCGCACGGTACCAATGCAGGTTTTCCCTCCGTCTTCATAGACAGAGATCCGGCACGGCAGGGCGACATTCATGCCAATATCAGTGTTGAGGACGGCGGCGGCTTGGCCGGGATTGCAGACTTCAAGAATGTGGCAGGCCGGAGCCAGATCAAATCCTTTGCCGGCGAGCGTGGCCTTCAGGTCATAGGTGTGGAGCACACCGTACTGGTGGGCTTTGACGGCGGCTTCGAGGTCTTCCACGGCTTGGGCCGGGGATTTGGAGGTTTCAACGAGATATCGGGCATTCATAGGGTAGTGGGTTGGGATTTAGGTTTAGGGTGAGACTGGTGATGAAAGAGATAGTATAACACAGGCACGGCCATGCGGCTGATCAAGAGGCTGGCAATTTCGCCCGCCATCAGGGCAATAGCGAGTCCCTGGAAAATCGGATCGGCCAGAATCACCGCCGCGCCAACCACTACCGCCATGGCGGTCAACAACATGGGCCGGAAACGCACCGCTCCCGCATCAATGACTGCCTCGGAGAGCGGCATGCCTTCCTTCAACCTCAACTCGATAAAATCGACCAAAATGATGGAGTTGCGCACGACAATGCCTGCTCCAGCCATAAATCCGATCATGCTGGTCGCGGTGAAAAAGGCCCCCATGAGCCCATGGGCCGGCAGGATTCCGATGAGGGAAAATGGGATCGCTGCCATGACGATGGCCGGGGTGACAAAACTGCGAAACCAACCGACCATCAGCACGTAGATCAACACGAGGCAGGCAGCGAAAGCGGCCCCGAGATCACGAAAGACCTCAATGGTGATGTGCCATTCGCCGTCCCATTTGATGGCCGGTTCGATATCCGAAAATGGCAAAGTGGAGTTGAAAATTTGCAGCGGTTTCCCACTGCCGCCAAAGTCACGGGTGTCCAGCTTCTTCAGGGCGGAGTTCATTTTCAGAATCGCATAGACGGGACTTTCCACCTCTCCGGCGACGTCGCCGATCACATAGGTGACTGGCATGAGATTTTTGTGGTAGCGGCTCTTTTCGACCGTGACATGATCGACCTTCACAAGTTCGCGCAGCGGCACCAGGGGAGACTCACGGCCACCGGGTTCCGGCAAGGCGTTGGCATCCCCGGACCGCACCCGCAGGGCGAGAAGTTCCTCCGGCGCCGTCTTGGCGGAACGGGGGAGTTCGAGCCGGATGACAACATCTTCTTTCTCCTTCGGTTGGTGAAGAAGGTCCACCGCCTCCCCATCAACGGCAATCTTCAGGGTTTGGGAAATGGTGGCGGCACTAATCCCGTGCAGAGCGGCTTTTTCTTTGTCGATCACAAAGCGGGCCTTCTCTTGATCGGCCTCACTGTACCAATCCACATCGACCACGCCCCGGGTTTCCTTAAAGATGGTTTTGACCTTCTCGGCGAGTTTGAGGCGGTCCTTCTCGGTAGGACCATAAATTTCCGCGACCAAAGTCTGGAGCACCGGCGGACCCGGCGGGACCTCCGCCACAGCCACCCGGGCCTGGTAGCGCTCCGCAATGGTGGCCAAGCGGGGTCGGACCCGTTTGGCAATGTCGTGACTCTGAGCCTGACGGTCCCCTTTGTCGGCAAGGTTCACTTGAATGTCCGCCACATTCGCCCCCCGGCGCATGAAATAGTGTCGAACCAGGCCGTTGAAATTGTAAGGCGATGCCAAGCCGGAATAGATTTGGTAATTTTCGACCTCGGGCTCTTCGGCGATCACCGCCGCCATCTCCCGGGCCACTGCCGTGGTCTGCTCCAGAGAGGAGCCTTCCGGCATGTTGAGGATGACCTGAAACTCGCTCTTGTTATCAAAGGGCAGCATTTTCACCTTCACCCACCCGATCCCCACCGTGCCCATGGCCGCCAGAAGGAGAACCAAAATCCCAATGAGAAACGCCCATCGCCACCGGGGCGAATGAATCAAAGGCTCCATGATACGGCGATAGAATCTGGTGAAATAGTCCTCCGGATGTTCGTGCGAACCCGACTGCCTCGCAGATCCCGCAGTTCCCTGCGTCAATTTGGAATATTTTTTCCCCCAATGAAGGATCCGGATCGCAGCCCACGGGGTGACAATGAAAGCAATCAGAAGCGACCATAACATGGCCGCGCTGGCTCCAATGGGGATCGGCCGCATATACGGCCCCATAAGCCCGCCCACGAAGGCCATCGGCAAGACCGCGGCAATGACTGCAAAGGTCGCCAGAATCGTGGGGTTGCCGACTTCATTGACAGCTTGGACGGCAATGGCCGACCAGTTGCGGCCTCGATTTTGCGGAAGATGAAAATGCCGAACAATATTTTCCACCACCACGATGGCGTCATCCACCAAAATCCCGATGCTAAAAATCAGCGCAAAGAGGGTGATCCGGTTGAGGGTGAAACCGAGCAGATAAAACACCAACAGGGTGAGAGCGAGCGTGGCCGGGATGGCCGTGGCCACGATGAGCGACTCCCGCCATCCGAGGGTGAGCCAAACCAGAAGCGAGACGCCCACGATGGCGATCGCCATGTGGAAGAGGAGCTCGTTGGATTTGTCTTCGGCGGTTTTTCCGTAGTCGCGGGTGATGTCGACGCGCACATCGGCCGGGATGATGCGACCCTTCATTTCGTCCACCTTCCGGATCACGTCCTCGGTGACGGCAATGGCATTGGCCCCCGGCCTCTTGGCCACCGTCAGGGTGACGGCCGGTTGCTCGGCTTCGTCAGCCTCCCCACCATAGAGGACGTATTGGCTCAACTCTTCGCCGCCATCCACGATCTCCGCCACCTCGCGCAAATAGACGGGGCGGCCGTCGAAGACCCCCACCACGACATTGCCCACGTCTTCCGGGGTCTTCAGAAAGGCGCCCGTTTCGATCAAGACTTCACGATTTTGCGTCGTCAATCCGCCAGCTCTAAACTGTCGGTTCGCCTGCTGGAGCATGGGAATGAGTCCGGCGGGACTCAGATTGCGGGAGGCCAGCTTGACCGGATCCAAAAGCACCCGGACCGTACGACGGGAGCCTCCGAGCAGGGCGGTTTCGGCCACCAGGGGGATTTGCTTGATGGCCTCCTCGACCTGGGCCGCCAGCCGCCGCAGGGTGAGATGATCGTAGCGATCGCTGTGGAAAGTCAGAGCCAAAATCGGCACGTCATCGATGCTGCGCAGCTTGATCAGCGGCGGGGTGACGCCAAGGGGAATGCGATCAAAATTCGACCGCAATTTTTCCGTCAACTTCGTCAGGCTGCGATCCGGATCCTCACCCACTTTGTAGCGAACAATGACCAGACTCTCGCTGTCACGAGAGGTGGAGTAGATGTATTCCACGCCCGGGATTTCCCAGAGCAACTGCTCCATCGGACGGGTGGTGCGTTCCTCCACTTCCTGGGCATTGGAGCCGGGCATGGAGACCATCACATCGACCATCGGCACCTTGATTTGCGGTTCTTCCTCGCGAGGCAAGAGCACAATCGCCGCGCTCCCCAGCAAGACCGCCGCCACCACGATGAGTGGCGTGAGTTTCGAGTCAATGAACGTTGCGGCCATACGGCCCGCAGGGCCCATGGGTAAGGCCTCCGATGACGAAAGGTCCGGATCCTTCATGGTTGCACGGTCACGGGCGCGCCGTCCTTCAATTCAGAAATATTCCCCGCGACGACAGATTCGCCCTCTTCCAGTCCTGAAAGAATTTCCACTTGGTCTCCCAGCACCTTGCCCGTCTTGACCAAGCGCAGATTGGCTTTTTGATCCCGGACCACGAACACCATTTCCAATTGGCCGCGTTTCCGCACCGAAGAGCCAGGTATGCTCAACAGCTTCGTCTCCGCCACCGGCACGGCCAGCCGTCCAAATTGGCCAGCTCGCAATTCCTTCTCCGCCGGAAGGTCCAATTTGACCAGAAAGGTGCGGCTGACGGCATCCGCGACCGGAGAAATCTCACTCACCTGCCCCTCAAAGGCCCGGTCCACCGAGGCCACCTGCACCGCCATTTTCGCCCCCGACTGAATGCGGTCGAAAATGGCCTCCGGCACGTCCGCTTCGAAACGCAGGGATCCGGCGGCTTCAATCTCCATGAGCGGTTTTCCCGGCATGGCCAAATCCCCGACCTCAGCGAACTTTCGGGTAATCACTCCGTCAAAGGGGGCTGTGACCTGCGCATAACTCAAGAGGGTTTCCACTTCATTGAGAGCCGCCTGGGCCACTTTTTGTGACGCTTCGACGCCCTCATATTCCTGACGGCTGGTGACGTTTCCTGCCACCAACTTCTTAGAACGCACCATCTCCCGGTTGGCCTGTTCCAGCCTGGCAGCCGCCTGCTCCCGACGGGACCGCACCTCCTGCAAATCAAGTTCCGCCAGGGTTTCCCCGGCTTGCACCATCTGCCCTGGCACCACCAGAAACTGCAAAACACGGCCGCTGACCTTGGCCTCAATCACCGCCCGTTGCTTCGACCGCACGGTTCCCACCACTTCCTCCATGGCCTGATGAGGCCTCCACTCGGCCGCGGTGACTTCAACCGAAACGGGCACCTCCTCAGAAGATGGCGACTCGTCGGATGGCGACCGACCGCAGGCCGCCAAAAACAGAGAACATCCGGTCAGGACAATGGGGAAAATTCGGAACTTCATAAAAAAAGATTGGCCTCCCTAAGGATGACTTTTTCAGTAATATTACAATATCGCGATATAGCAATAATTAAATTGACGCTTGTTTCGCGCCGGGCTAATTTGACCTCATTCATGAAGAAACACCTACTCATTGCGGGGGGCGGCACCGCTGGCACAATGATGGCCAACCATCTGCGCGGACGCCTGTCCCGATCCGATTGGCGGATCACGGTGGTGGATCGCTCCGACCGGCACCTCTACCAGCCCGGCTTCATCTTTCTGCCCTTTGGCATTAACAAAGAAGAGGACCTCGTGCGCGCAACCCGGGATTTTCTTCCCCGGGGCGTGGACTTTATCCAGGAAGAGATCGAGCGCATGATACCCTTGGACCATGCGGTTGTTTTGCGGGACGGTCGCGCTTTGAAGTACGACCTGCTGATCATTGCCACCGGATGCCACACCGCCCCTGAGGAGACTCCCGGAATGCTCGGACCGAAGTGGCGGGACGAAGTGCATGATTTTTACACTTTGGACGGAGCACGCGCCTTGCAGAAGAAATTGGTCGATTGGCCGGGAGGGCGGTTGGTGGTGCATATCAACGAGATGCCCATCAAATGTCCGGTGGCGCCCTTGGAGTTCACCTTTCTGGCCGACACCTACTTCCGAAAGAAGGGGATGCGCGACAAGGTCAACATCACCTTTGTAACACCTTTGTCCGGTGCTTTCACCAAACCCAAGGCCTCCCAAAAATTCTCCCATCTCCTTGGCGACAAGAAGATCGAATTGGTGACGGATTTCACCGCCGAGAAGATCGATCCGGATCGCCGCGTGCTGGTTTGTTATGATGGTCGCGAAGTCCCCTACGACCTCCTCGTCACCATCCCCACCAACATGGGCGACCCGGCCATCGAGCGCTCGAACCTCGGCGATGATCTTAATTTCATCGCAACCCACAAACACACTCTCCAGTCTCCCCAATATCCCGATGTCTTTATCCTCGGAGATGCCACCAACCTGCCTTCCTCGAAAGCCGGCTCGGTCGCCCATTTCCAGAGCGAAACCCTGGCGGACAATGTCATTAGGCATATCCGCGGAGAGCCATTGAAAGAGGAATTCGACGGACATTCCAATTGCTTCATCGAATCCGGCAACGGCAAAGCGCTGCTCATTGATTTCAGCTACGAATACGAACCGCATGAAGGGCCCTTTCCCTTTGCCTTCGGCCCCCTCCGGCTCCTGGAGGAAAGCCGCCTCAATCACTGGGGCAAACTCGCCTTTCGCTGGGTGTACTGGCACCTGCTTCTCAAAGCCCGACCGCTGCCAGGCATCAGTCGCAACAAAAAACCACCACCAAACTCAAGATCATGAATAAAGAAATCGCCGGAACCACCGTGGACGTGAACGAAGAGGGCTACCTCACCGATCCTTCCCAATGGAATGAAACGCTCGCTGCCGCCATCGCCGCCGAGGAGGGAATTCCGACTTTGACGGATCGCCATCGGGCCGTATGCACTTACCTGAGGGAGCAACAAGCCGCCGGGGCCGCCTTGACCATTCGTAGTCTGGGAAAAAGCGGCATCGTGACCATCAAGGAACTGTACGAACTCTTCCCGGGAGGCCCTCTCAAAAAGGCATCCAAAATCGCCGGAATTCCCAAACCCGTCGGCTGCATCTAAACCTCAAAATCTCCACACTATGACCACTCCAGCAGACAAACATCCCGTCAAAAAAATCAGCATCATCGTGAGCCGCGGATCGCTCGACGGCATTTATCCCGCTCTCATCATGGCGAATGGGGCCCGCATGGAAGGCATCGAAGCGTCCCTCTTCTTCACCTTTTTTGGTCTCAACGGCCTGGCCAAAAAGACCATTGATCATCTTAAAGTGTCCACCGTGGGCAACGCAGCCTTGAACATGGCCATGCCCATGCTTGGGCTCCCCATGACGATCCCATTCCCCACTCTGGTCGGAGCTCTGCCGGGAGTCAGCGCTTTTGCCACCAGCCTGATGAACAAGGAAATGGAACACCTCGACATTCCTCCGGTCCGCGAATTCCTGGAAATGATCTCAGATTCCGGCGGACAAATCTTCGGGTGCAAGCTGGCCATGGACATGTTCAAACTCAAGAAAGAGGACCTCTGGGATCGGGTGGACGGGATCCTCACCATTGGTGACTTTTATGAACAGGCCGCCGGGGAAGGGTCGCACATCCTCTTTACCTGAACGCCTCCTCACAAGTTGACGTTATGACGTTATGACGTTATGGTTCGCGCCATGAATGTGACTGAAAAACCTAAACGATCAACCGTTTATCTCGATCCTGAACTTCACCACGCACTCAAGGTTCAGGCGGTCGAAACTTCCCGCAACATTTCAGAGATTATCAACAGTGCAGTCCGCGATGCTCTCCGCGAGGATCACGAAGATCTGGCCACCTTTCGCGAAAGGGCAACTGAACCGAAATTGTCTTTCGAAGAACTCCTGAAGCGGCTGAATCTCAATGGCAAAATATAGTCTCGTCTTCGGAAAATCGGTCGAAAAAGATCTTCGTCTCATTCCTCGGAACGACCAGATTAGGATCTTGAAAAAGATTGCCGAACTCGCGGACAATCCTCGCCCTCCGCATTCGAAGAAATTGTCAGGTCAGGAGCGTTACCGACTCAGGCAGGGAAACTGCCGCATTCTCTACGAAATTGAAGACACGGTTCTTCTCATCATCGTGGTAAAAGTGGGACATCGACAATCCATCTACCGATAAACCGAAACAAGCTTAGATTGATCTCATGCCCCGATCCAAAAAAGCCAAGACCCTCATGACCGATGCCCAGGTCGAAGAAGCGGCCCATCACTTTTCGATCCTGTCCGAACCCGCCCGCCTCCTGCTTCTGCGTAGCCTGATCAGGGGTTCTCTCACCGTAACGGAACTGATCGCGGCCACCGGCATGAAACAAGGAAATGTCTCCAAACACCTCGGAGTTCTCCTCAAAGCCCGATTCGTCAGCAAAGCTAAAGAGGGTACGTTCGCCCGCTATTCCATCTGCGATCCCTTCATTCTTCCCCTCTGCGAACTCATGTGCACTCGCCTGCATCGAGACGCCCAAACCCGGCTAGAGACTCTGACGAAACCCTAACCTAAGGATTCCGGTTCCGTTTTCGGCTGAGACGTTGATGGAGAGCAAACCCCGCCACTGCAAACGGGGGCAGGGCGAGAAAGGGCCAATAGGCCTGGGCGGGAGCCCGGGGCGGCAGAACCTTCAGTTCGCAGGAAAGAAGCGCATTCTTTCCTTCCACGTTGACGTAAAGGACCAGTTCCGAAGATCCCGAGGTGCGGATCGGGACGATAGCAGAATAAAGAAACTGGTTTTGGGAATGTCCCCGGGTGGCCGGGATCGCCGCTCGCCCGTCGTCCATCGTGCAACACGGAGGCAACCAATCCGGCGCGGCGGAGCTTTTCGACGACCAGGCGATGGCCACGTCCGCATCCAAAACCGCTTGCCCATTTTCTGGATTTTGCACAAGGACACTCACATCCACCGGTCCCGCCCGGAGCGGCGACGGCGAGGCAAAGACGGTCAAGTCCAAGCCATTGACGACCTGACGGGCCAAGACCACTCCACCGTCTGCGAAGCCGGAGGCCATCGAGACGCAAAGTCCTGCCATGATGTACAATGTCTTCATCCTCAAAGAGAAAATATAGTCACAGATTTGAAAGCCTGGCCATTACTTCGTATCCGTTGCAGCATAGATTCACACGGATAATCAAGACGCGGAACACCAACGGGCGCATGCCCGAAATTTTTCAGTGGGATTCGGGTCAGGCATGGTTTATTGACATGTCCTTTGCAGGACAGCGGAGCCGTGAGGTGCGAAAATCAAAATGCTAGAAGTTTGGGATTTACCACGTCCCAGTTCGGCGGCACTGAGTTTGGATCGGTCCGGTCATCAAATTGACTTGCGCACACATTGAACACGTGTGAACTTCTAGTGTGGCATCGAACCTGCAAATTGATCAATCACTGCTTGAGCAAGCAAAGGCCCTCGCTGGATTACCTACCAAACGAGAAACTGTCAACGAAGCTCTCAAGGAATTCATTCAGAGCCGTTTACGGCGTCAACTTCTCCAACTGCGCGGCAAGATCGAATATTTTGAAGATTACGACTATAAGGCATTGCGCCGCAGCAAAACCGCATGATTGCCTGCGACACTTCCGCAATATCTCATTTTCTTAGGCGTCCTACTGACAAAAACGATGAAACGGCCGCCGTCGTCGAAAAACTGATTGAATCGAACGAGTTGGCGCTCTTCGGCATCGTCCGCCAGGAGCTTCTTTCCGGGATCAAGCAGAAGAGTCATTTCGAAAGCATTGCACTCACCACGAGGGCCTTGCCCTTGTTTTTTGCCGAGGACGAAGATCATACCCTGGCAGCCCAATTTTTTAATGCCTGCCGATCAAAAGGCATCCAGGGATCGCCGATTGATTTTCTAATTTGTTCGATGGCCGTCCGGCGCAAATTGCAGATTTACACGACCGACCCAGATTTCGAGTTGTATTCGCCGGTCATCCCGATCGAGCTCTACCAAAAATAGGGAGCCGGCGGTCAGGGTGCAAAAGGCAAAAATCGTTGGAAGAGCGCCTGTAGAAATTTGATTTTTGCACCCTGACCCGATTTCCTAATTTTGAAATCATCGAAGGCGACTTCCGCACGCGACATCTTGCAATCGTTACGCGCTGATCAAGTCTTCCAGATAACCGAGATCGTCATCCTCCCCAAAAAAGAGAATATGCGCGTTCGCGAACCGTTCTCGCGTCCAGGGCTTTCCATCTTCCACGAAGCGCTTCCGCAGATCGTCATAAGAAGTGGCAGAGACAACAAAGGAATCCAACTCGAACCCCTTGACCTTTGATCGCTTCAAAACAGTCGCCGCCTGCGCACGAAGACGCCGATGCAGATTCACCTTTGGATTTATCGAAGGATGGTCCTCATTGAGCATCCCATGAGGCTCTACGAAGATCACCCGCTGTGACTTCCCTGCGGTGATCCACAAAATGAAATCCGGATAGAATCCGCTGTTCTCGAAGAATCCAATTCCTTTTCCCCGGCTCAAATTTCGGAGAAGGAACAATTCCTTGCCTTCGAGCGCAGCAGGCTTCGATTGACAATACTCAATCAAATCCGCCACGAAATGCCGTTCGCTTTCGTTGAGCGCAGGCGGGACTGACGTCACCTTGCTGCCCTTGGAAATCAAGAGCGGCTGATACAGGTGGTGATCAAGATAGATGCCTGGGAGATCGCTGCAGAGTTCTTTGTAGATGCGTTTTCCTTCGTCGATAATAGACTTCACCTCATCGATCAGTGTCCGATTGCTGCGAGGCACCCTCACCACGTAGTCTTGGAAATTCTCATCGTCCCGGCTCAACGGCTTATATTCCATCCGTTCTGATTCCCAGCGCTGCTGCCGCTTTCGATAGAAGTTCTCCACATACTTCTTTAGCACACTGGACATCACGGACTGAAGCTGCCCAGCCTGCTCTGCGCGAGTCGGATTCAATACCGCCTTGTCACAGACGAGTCCGTAGAGCTTGGGATCGGAGGCTTCGAGCAGTTGCCGCGGATGGTCCGGACGCACGAGCAGGTTGTGAAATCCCCGCTCTTCCTTGAATTCCAGGATGTCCAAATACAGGCGCTCCCAATCAAGGAGCCCGAAGCGGGCGGGCGGAAGCCATTCCTCGTCGCCGCTTGCGAAGCTTTCCTCGCGAATTCGCCCGTCGGACGCGGCGATTCGCTCCACCTTCACCGAGAAATCCAGGATCACCTTCGCTTCCCGGTCAGGCACGAGCAGGATACGCTCGTTTTGTGCGAAGGTTTTGTCCTTCGGCAGCCGCGGTGTGATCAGGCCCTTTTTAAGGAATGCGTCGTTGCGCAGGATCGGTAGCTTAAGCTCCACCTCTCCCGCCGGTTCGATGCCTTCCCGCTCCAGATAATCGCGGAACTGCGCCATGTAGTTTGCGCGGATGGCAAAGATGTTCAGGCGTTCGAGCAATTCGATTCCCGGCGGGTGGCCTTTACCGTCCGGCGCGGGCAGCACCCCGCTTCGCTTGAGACTTCGGTTGTATCCCTTGAGTCGCACGCCCCGGCCGAAGAGCTGGATGATCTCCGAGCCCTCGCTGCGTCCGATGTTCAGCAGTCCCATGTTCGTCACGCGCCAGCTATCCCAGCCCTGCATGAATTTTTTCGCGCCAACGAGGATGTTAATCCGCGACTCCGCCTTTTTGATGCCCTCGAAAAGTCCCTCCGCAAGCTGGTCTTCCTCGATTTCGACATCCGGGCAGCCCTCCTCGATGAGCGATTTGAAGCTCCCGGTGTCGCCAATATAGACGAGACCGAAGTAGTCCTCGGCGCCACCCACCTTCAATCCCAGTTCGCCCGCTTTTCCTTTGATATCGCCGACGTGCAGGCGTCCGCCACTCGCCGCATGAAAAACGCGATCCAAAATGTCACGATAGATTTCATCCGCGTCCGTGCTCCACTTTTTGAGCACCGCGAATCGGCTGGCGAAAACATCGTGACCTCCTTCGTCCTCGATGCCGCTCTTCCCATCAAGGATGCGAGTGATGGCTTTTTGCACCCAGCCGCGCTCGTTTTGGAGCACCGCACTGAGGAATTGCACTACCGTGAGCACGTCTGATTCCTTGGCCTGCTTGTCGTTCTTGGATTTGTTGACCGTGCTTCCCACGAAGATCCAGAGCGGGTCCGCGAGATGGTAGCGCAGCATGGCTGCTGACTTCGTTTGAAACGCGCGCTTCTGCTCATGGAAGGCGAGCAGGTTGCCCAGCAGGAGCGCTTTCGTCTGGTCCGGGGTCGTCTCGGCGCGGAGGTTCAAGACTTCGAAATCCTTCCCGAAACCGTCGCCGTAGAAATATTTGTAGGAATAGTCGAAGAGGATCGCCTTGCCGTATTCCCGCGTCATCGCGTCGTCGCGCGCGGTCGTCATTGCCTGCCCGAAGGTGGCGCTGTATTCGAAGGTGAAGCCGGTCTCCGCGAGTTTGTCGCGAAAGCCCACCCACTTGCCCGCCTCGCTACTCGCGCCCCGGTGCCCTTCGTCCACGAAAATCAGATTATTCCCCTCGAAGGCTTCCACCGGCACGCTCACCCCGCCGCCTTTCTTCGTCTCCACGAATTTCGTGATCTCGATCACGCGCACGGCATTTTTCTTCACCGTCTCCAACCCGCTATCCTCCAGCGAGAATCGCGCGCACGGGATGCCGGCTTCCTCCATGTGTTCGATATGCTGCTGCGAAAGCGCCTCATCCGGCGTGACGAGGAGGATGTTGTCCAACGGCCGCTTCGCCTTCCCGCAATAGTGAAGGTATTGCCGGTAGTGGAAATGCATCAGGATCGTCTTGCCGCTCCCCGTGGCCATCCAAAAGGCCAGCTTGCGCAGATCGTCCGGGCCGAAGACCGGATCGGGCGACTCCACCGCCAAGCGCCGCGCATTGCGCGCTTCCACAAATTCCGCGAGGGACTTTCGCAAGGCTTTCTCGTGATTGAAATAGCGGTCGAGGAACAGCTCGGTGACGAGCAGCGAGAGATGCTGGAAGTAGCGCAGCGTGAGCGGCTCCTTCCGGTGCCGGTTGAAGAACGCGAGGTGTGCACGCACATTTTCGTCGTAGCGTTCCAGATCCTCCGGCGGCACGAGGCACTTCGCGCCACGGGCGAGGATCATCCGCACCAACCCGGACTTCCCGTTTGCCTCGTACCCCTCCGGCGCGTCCTTGAGGTGCGCCAGCATCCGCGCATTCGCGGGTTTGGCATCCGCGCTCCACGCCTCCTCCTCCCAGCCAAGCTGGCGGCAGGCCCACCCGGCCAGCACGAGCCGCTGTTCCAGCTTGAGATAATCGCTTGTGGGCATTCCGACTAAGAGGCTGGTTGGTTCACGCGAAGACGCGAAGGCGCGAAGTTTTGATGGTTGTTGGCGATCCGCCGGACGCCTTCCTTGAAGGTCCTCCTCTTCGCGTTCTTCGCGTCTTCGCGTGAGTTATTCATGAGGATTCTGGTTCACGCGAAGGCGCGAAGACGCGAAGTCTTGATGGTTGTTGGCGATCCGCCGGATGCCTTCCTTGAAGGTCCTCCTTTTCGCGTTCTTCGCGTCTTCGCGTGAGTTATTCATCAGGTAAACATCCGGTTCTTGAAGACAGGGTCGAGCGACTGTGCGCCCTCGATGAAGCTATCCGTATTCACGTAGATGTCCTCCGCCCCCTCGGTGAGTTTTTCCTTCGCGACGAACGTCCGGTCGGCCTCGAATTCCTTTTCGCCCCAACCGCGCGTCGTCCGCCAGAGGATCGCGGTCTCCCGGCCGCCGACGCGCCCGCGATAGACAAGATAACGTGTGCCTTTGTTTTCGAGCGCCCGGCGCGACGCGACATGCAGGCCGATGAGGTAATTGAATGTCTCCGGCAAATCCACCGGCTGTGGCTCGTCCTTTCCGTGACGGCGCAGCGTGTAGTCGAACGGTGCGTCGAGTTTGGCGACATTGAGCAGCGTCTCACTCTCCCGCGTCTCGAAATCCAGCATGTAGCTCAAAACGTAGTCGTCCAGCCCGAGCAGAGACTGCGCCGCGTCTCCCTCCGCCGCCTGGAACGCGATATTGTCGAGCGCGTCCTCGTAGGATTCGAGGCGGAGGTATTTGAAAGCGTGGCTGGAGCCCTGCCGCGAGATCGGCTTTCCATCCTTCCAGTCCCTAGAATAGATGACTTTTTGCAACCGTGGTTTGAGCACTGTTTCGAAGTGTCTGCCCATCTCGACCAGCAAATATTTGCGGTGTCCGCCGTCTTCACGATTCAACTCAACGACGGCATGCCCTGTCGTTCCGCTGCCTCCGAAAAAGTCCATCACGACAGGGGCTGGTGATTCACTTTGGTCAAGTTTCAATGCACGCATGACAAGTTGCGTTGGCTTTGGGTTATCGAACACTTCAGCACCAAATAAGGCCTTCAAGGTCTTACCACCATCGTCTGTCGTCCCACTGTCTTTGTAGCTCCATACATCAACCGGGACCATCCCCTCCGACGCATGAGACAAAAATGACTTGAGCCTTGGGTATTCGTAACTTCCATCTTCACCCCAATACAGCCGGCCTTCCGACACATGCTTCTTGTGCGTGTCGGGGTCATACTTCCAAGCGTGTGTAGGATGCTCAATATCCTGCTTCGTGAACGGATTTCCAATCGGGTAGACGAGGTTGAGGCGTTCCGCCTTTGTGGCGGGGTTTACATATGAGGAGCTAATCCAAGGTCCTCGCTTGTCGCCATCAGGGTTAGAATAGTGCCCTTTCGATTTTTCCGAGCGTCCTTCCTTGACCTCGTCCAGGTTCTCAGACGAGCGGTAGCACAGCACGGTGTCTTTGAGACTGTAGAAGCGTTTGGCGTTGTTGCTGCGCGTGTATCGCTTCTCCCAGGCAATATCCGCGAGAAAATTCTGAGAGCCAAAAATATGATCGCATAGCAGCCGCAAGCGAGAGACCTCAACGGAGTCAATTGTAATGAAAATAAGCGCTCGCGAGTGGAACAATGAACGAGCAACTATCAACGAGGGCTCAATCATCGTTAACCAAGACGAACGCTGGTAGGAGTCCTTATAGACAAAGCCGTCCGTGCCGGTGTTATAGGGCGGATCGATAAACGTAAGACCGACTTCGTTGGCGTAACGCGTCGCCAGTAATTTCAACGCATTCAAATTGTCGCTCCAAACCAAGACACCATCCCAAGCGGCATCGAGTTCCTTCGCGTTGGCAAGTAATTGTTTCGATTCCAGAAGGCGTTCTTCAAAATCAGTCGAAAAAAACTTCGTATCGAGCACTAGAAATTGATGCGCCTTGAGGAAATCACTTTTCAGCGGCTCCGAGTATCCCGGCTGCGTGGTGTCCTTCTCGATCTCCTCGATAAAGAACAGTCGTTTCCACTCAGCGATCTGCGCCTCATTTTTGATGATCTCCGGGTAGAGCGCCTCCGGCACGCGGTCGAGCGTGACGCAGTAGTGGACCGCAGTGACGAATTTCTTCTTCTCGAAAAGGCGTTTCTGGAAGTCCTCGATCTGGGCGACAAACTCGATGATTTTGTGACCGATTCCCTTGATCGCGCGCATCATTTGGAACCAGCTCTCCGCCCGCGCCTCCCCGCCGGCCTCCAACTCGTCGAGGTTCAGTACCTCGTTTTTGAGGAAGAAGTCCAGCTCGCGGCGGAGGAAGCCGCGAAGGTCCTTGTGGATGAAGAAATCGGAGGAGTTCTTTCGCGTGTAGGTCCGGAGGTGGTGATCCAACAGGCTCACGGGCGCGCCCTCCGCGTCGCGGCGCTTCTCCTGCACGAGGGCGGCCAGCGCGTTGGCCTCGGCCTTGCCCGCCTCGACGAGGGCCGGCGCCGCTTCCTTGAGAATCTTTTCCTGCAGGCCGTTGCCTGTGAACCGTGCGGCCTCCTCGCCGTCCAACGGGCGATAGTCGAACGGAATCGTGAGCGTGGATTTGGCCACATCCACCGACACATCCTCGACCCGTGGAATGAAGAAGCGCTTTTCCCCCTTCACGTTTCCCTGCTCGACCTCGGCATTGCGGAGCTTGAAGGCCACAGTCCAGCCGCCATGCCGATAGCTGTAATCGGTGAAGCTCTCGCCTGTCTTGATGTAGTATTGGTCGGCATTCGCCCAATGGAGGTGTACCTCCTCGCCATTGTAGGGGATGGCGTACTTGTCGCGCTTCGAATAGCGCCGCAGCGACATGAAGTCGCCCTCGTCGTAGTAGCGACTGAAGAAGGCATGGAGCTGATTGAAAATCTCCGCCTCCAGCTCCGGAGTGGATCGTGCGCCGCGCAGGCGCTCGCGGAGGGCGAGATATTGCCGGCCGATCTTCGAGGCGTGAAACTCCTTCGCGAGATTTCCCTCCGCATCGAGCGCATCGCCCGGCTCTTCCTCCAGGTCCTCCCGGATCTTTGCGGCCACGCCCTCGAACTCCCGGCGGGTGGCGGTTTCGTCTTTCAGTGCGCCGCCCGAAAGCTCGGTCGCAACGCCAGCCAGCAAATCCTTCTCGATGAAGCGCTCCACGACGGCACGCTTCTGGTTCATGATCCGATAAATCCCGAAGTCCAACTCAGCGCAATCAAACTGGAAGAGCTTGCGAAGCAGTTTCTGGAATTTTTCAGCTTTCGAAGTCATGGGTCGAAAATGTTTTGTCACCGAGGGGCGTCGAAGCGCGGAGCATGACCGCAAATTGCCACAGAGGCGAGAAAAAGGTCTTTTGCGAGCGTAACGGACCGGAATTTTTCGCAGGAGGCGTGGAAATTTGCGAGGATGAAGTGCCAGGATGAAGTGCCTGGGGTGGAATTCGCGGATTTGTGAAGTGGAGTGCCCGATGGGTACCAGGCATGGTCTATTGACATCAATTGAGTTTGGTTCGAGTTCCAACCGAATTCAAATTTCCCTCTTCATCGAATCCAATTCTCTATTCTGAGATCCGGCACCGGGCCGAACTCTGCTGTGTTGCCCGTGCGTCGAGCGCGAGGGCGTCAGCGGAGATTTGCAAGAAGGCAAAAGTAAAACGGGCGTATCTTTATCACAGGTTCCCGCGGGGATTTTGCTCTCATCGTTGATTCGCCTTCGGCTCCCCTTCGGGCTGTCTGGCTTGCGCCAGACTGTCGGTCTCCCTACGGTCGGCTCATATCTTCATCACTCACGCTTCATCCTTCATAATTCATCCCTCATAATTTTCTTAAGGCATAAGGGTGCCGCGCATTTCCATCGGTTGGAAAATGATCCAGATCCCGGCGAGGAAGAGAGCGGTGGCGAGAAGGCCCCAGGGAAGAAAGGTTCGCCACTGTTTTTGAGGAGTCATTTTTCCGGCCAGCCGCCAAGCGACATAGAGAGTAACGAGAAATCCAGCGTCGAGAAAGAGAAGCTCGAGTCCGGGCAAATCCTGAAAGGCCCAGGACGTTGTCCCACTGAAAGGCTGCGAGGTCCAGAACCCCCAACCGGCTCCCAAACGTTGGATGACCGGGAGGGGCGTCAAGGCGGCGGTAAAAAAGTGGAAAACAAAATGAGCCAACCACATCCCAAATCCCAGCGGTGCCAGGGCGAGGGAAAACCGGCACCAATTTTCGAGGAGAGGAGAAGAAGCCTCACGCAAAGGGCGCAAAGGATGAAAGGGGTAAGATGTGCTGATGGCGGCGGCGAGCCCACTGGTCAATACCGGAAGGACAACCAGAGCGAGAATGGCCAGCAGCGTCACGATTCCGATTTCTCCCAGGCCTGCCCATTGCTTGGCCCACTGGTCCACACTTTGCAAAACGGGACGCACCATCCCGGCCGCATTAGCAAAGGCGCCAAAGGTCAAAACTAGGACCAACGCCGCGAGATCGGGGCGCTTCCCGTAGCGTCCCACCGAGGACCGGGGAAGATCGGCGATGAGATCGGCTCCGGGGGCCACCACAATCAGACCGACATTGTCATGCGGGCAGGCCTGGACGCAATCCATGCAAAATGTGCAATCCATGTTTCCGGCCTTCCGGGGCTGAAAGAGTTTGAGTTCACACCCGCGTTGGGTCGCATTGCCTTTGATGCAATCCATGGTGCGGCAGGAGGCGCAAACATCGGGTTGGCGGATTTTGACCTCGAAAGGCGAAACCAGGGACTGGACGAAATGGAATTGTCCGATTGGGCAGACGAACTTGCAAAAGCTGGCGTCTTTGAAAAATCCATCGACCAACAAGGCGCCCAGAAAATATCCCAGCATGACCCAAGCGGTAAAGGCCGGGTGGTCCCAGAGATCAAAGGCCTCGTAGGCCCAGAGGTAAATCACCAGGAGGCCCACCGCCAGCCATTTGGAGCGGAGAGCCCGGGGCCAAGCGTATCGGGCCGGGAGAATCTTCCGCCCCAGATCCCGGACAAAAGTGAACGGACAGACCATGCAAAAGAAATTTCCAAAGATGAGGAGAGCGACGACGGTGGCTGCCCGCCAATGGGTCCACGGCAAAACTCCGGCGAGGTTGAGCGGACTAATTTGCGGTCCAAGGAGCCCATCCAAGATGATAATTCCAGCCAGCAGCGCCATGACGATTTGCATGCCGCGCCGCGGCCAACCCCCGCGCAGGAGGCGGCCCAACACCGGCACTCGGAACAAATCGAAGGGACCCGATCGTGACCAACTAGGCACAGAAGCAGGGACCTTCCGGACCGGCAGGTTCCGCCGCCGGGGAGAAAGTTCCCCAATGGCGATGGCAGCGGCAGGAAAGAGAAAGATGATCGCGCCGGGCACCCACATGATGGCGCCGGCCGCGGCCTGGTCGCTGAGAGCGTCGAATCCCGTCAGGCGAGGGGCATTGGCATAGGTGGGATAGAGGACCTGATCGTAAAAGGCGAGAAAGGACGCGAGAGCAGTGTTTTGCAAACCGGCCAGCAAAAGATACGGCAAAGTGGCCCAGCGCGACCAGGGGGAACGTGCCGGCCAGGGCAAAACCACATGCCACCAGAACATGAGGGCGGTGCCTAAAAACGAGAGATGTTCGAGGTCGTGCCAACCCCGGGACCGCAGGGCCAGATCGTAGCAAGCGGGGATATGCCAGAGGATATTGCTGAGGGCGAAAGCGGTCCAACAGAACACGGGGTGCATGACAATTTGAATGATTTTATGCGTCACCGACCAACGGAGAAAGGGCCCCATGACCTGACTGACGAATCGACGCGGCAATCCGCGCAGGAAGGGAAGTTGCGGAGCCCCCAACCAAATCAAAGGAGGCGCAATCATGGTGAGCAGGAGGTGCTGGACCATGTGTGACATAAGGAGGAAGGACGCGAAGGCATCCAAGGGCGATGTCAGGGCCACGGCAATGGCCACCAAACCGGCCAGAAAACACCCCAGCCTCCACAGGGGATAACGGCCCGGGGCCTGCCGGTGGAGTTTTCGCCAGCCGGAAAAATAGATCAGGGCAGTGAGCAACAGCCCGGCCAACGGGAGTGGCTCAAAGGCCCATGAGGTCAGCACGGCTGAGCCTGTACTCATAGCCGGAGACTTTCTGGACGTTTGGGGAGCGCACGCGGCCTCGCGTGCATGGTTCGGCGGCTCGCCGAACCAATTTTCTCGGCGAGCCGCCGAGAAGCCACACCCGGGCCGGGTGTGCTCCCTGATCCATTTTCAAAAGGAACGGTGAATGGCGACGCAACGACTTTGGGAAATACGCCCCGCCGCGACGACACTTTTACCCCGAGACAGGAGCAGAACGGTTCAAACACCGACGCCCCCGGCGTCCCCGACATTGCCGTCACTGGGCTCCGCTGGCAGCAGCACGGACCGAGGACTCTATCGTTTGCCGGGGAGGCACCCCGGGAACAGCGGAATCCCGAGCGGGAGGCACACCCTCTGGACGAAGGGTCACCAAATAGGCGACGAGGGCGTCCAGCTCGTTGGGTAGGATCTTATTGCCATAGGCTGGCATATTTCCTCCGCCCTGGAAGATTTGACGCGTGAGCTGGGGAGCGTTGAGGCGGCTTCCGATATCCATAAGATCCGGTCCCCGGTGGCCACCGATTCCGTCGATAGCGTGGCAGTTTCGGCACTGCTTATTCTGCAGCAACACCAATCCCTGCAACTCCAGCGGACTCCGCCCCACCACTCGCGATCTTTCGGTGGGGACACTCGTCCAGGCATCCATCTGGGGCGACCAAGGCGAGGTGTGCCCGAGATAAGTAAGAATGCCAATGCCCACATAGAGCACAATCACGGTGATGACCGCAATCGGCCGCCGCCGCCAACTCCGCTCACCGGTGGCATTGAAAAATGGCAGCGCGAAGAGAACGAGAATAATAACCGGTCCACTGGCCAGAAGGATGAAGGTCTCGGTGTAATCAGGGAGCAGGGCGGCCACCGCAAAAATCCAGAGAAAATAGAAATCCGGGCGAGGCAGGGTATCTATCTGGCTGGGATCGGCGAGGCCATTGGGCATCTTGGGTCCGAAGTAGGCCGCACAAAAAAGCACTCCAAAGATGACGACAGCGGAGGCGACCAAGTCTTTGCTAATCGCCATAGGAAAGAAGGGCACTCCTTCCTTCTTAATGATGGCGGCGTATTCCTTGTCGTAGGTTTCCTTCCGCACCAGCTGACCGGGTTTCGGATACTCGCTAATGCCTTTGGTCAGGACCATCCGCAGATGCAGACTCACCAAGGCAATGACCGAACCTGGAAGGATGAAGACATGGAGACTGAAAAACCGTGAAAGCGTATCGCTGCTGATAATGGGTCCACCCAGCATGAGGTGAACCAGGTTCTCTCCGATGAAGGGCACTCGACCCATGATCGCGGCGCCGATTCCAAGACCCCAATAAGCGTCTTCATCAAACCGCATGACCTGCCCGGTGAAGGCAAGGCCGAGGGTCAAAATCATGAGAATGCAGCCTGAGATCCAGGTGATCTCTCGCGGGTACTTGTAGGCGCCAAAAAGAAAGACCTGGGTCATGTGCAAGAGCATAATTCCGACCATGAAATTGGAGCCCCAGAAATGGATGCCCCGCAAATACCAACCCAAGGGCTGCTGGAAGGTCAGGTACATCAGGGTGGAGTAGGCCTCCGAAGCCGAAGGCACATAGACAAAAGCCAGCATGATCCCGGTGACAACCTGGATCATGAAGCAAAGCAGGGTCGCGCTGCCCAGGACATAGAACCACGAGCCCGAGCTCTTTGGAACGTGATGCCCCGCCGTGGCGGCAAACATCTTGCTGACATGCAGCCGATCGTCGACCCACAGACAAATGTTCCGGAGAATATCAGTCATACCTTAGGGTCAGCCAAGGTGGGAAGGATGCCGCCCTTGAGCAAAAGCTCCCCATTTTCCACCCAGCATTCATAGGTGTAGAGGCCGCGTGGTGGCGGGCCGGAAGCATGTTCGCCATCTTCGTAATAAACGCCACCGTGGCAGGGACACATGAAAAGTTTTGATTCTTCGAACCACCGGACCGGACAACCGAGATGGGTGCAGTTGATGGCAAAGACCTGAAATTCTTCCGCCTTGATGTGCCGAACCCAGCAGGGAATTTCCGCGGTGTCACCATCCCAATCCCGACGGTAGGGGTTCATGTAGGTCGCGAGACGAGTGGTTCCCTCGGGAAACTTGCTCACCGGACCCAGAGAAATCTGCTTGAGGGGAAACTTCTGTACAAAACTGGAAAGAGCATATCCGATGATCGGAATCCCGATCATGGCTCCGGCTAAGGCGTTGAGGCCAAAGCCCACCTTGAGCAAAAAATCCCGGCGGTTGGCTTTCGGGGCGCCATCGCAGGCACATTTTTCCGGTTCTTTGCTGGGATCACTCATCAGAGGTGGAGTCGGTGGGGCTGGCGTCCGGGGAACCCGGAGTTGGGATGGAAACCGGTTCCGGCATCGGGACTGGTAAGGATTTCGGCGCCACCAGCGGCTGACCGAATTCGTTTTTTCGTTGGGAAATCAGCCAGGCCACCATGTCAGAAATATCCTGATCGCTGAGGGGCCGATTGGGAAGGACCTCCCGATAATTTGGAATCCCCAATTTCGGACGACCGACAATGAGAAGCGTGCGCAGGTGTTGGTCGCTGGTGAGTCCGAGAAAAGCAGCGTTGGCCATAAACCCATCCTGGAACATGCCCTCGCCATTCCGTTCCCGGAGGGCGGACTCATAAGCCTGATAGAGGATCTGGCCAGCGGCGGCATCTCCGGGCGCGGCAGCATAGGGTGGGAGATCGCCCAGATTAGCATCGGTTTTCCAATCCTCGATACCGGAGGTAAGGGTTTCAATCTGCTCCTCGGTCACGTTTCCCCCTTGGGCCTGGGCAAAAGCCGGCATGAGGGTATTCGGCACTCCCAGCGCGATAATACTGCGCAGAGTTTCCCTGGGCAAAAGGGCCACATACATCGGGTCGTCAAGGGCGATGGATCCGGTCAGGTTGTCTCCGATCCCATGACAACCGGCACAGTTCTGATTATAAATCGCCTGAAAATTGGTCATCGCCGTCGGGATCATGATCTCCTCGGAGCGGGTGGGTTTCCCGGGCATCCAATCGCAGGCCCCCAGGGCGAGGAGCATTATTCCGAAGATCGTGAGAAAAAAGGCGCGGATCATGACTTGTCGTCCTCCGCTTTATGCTGGGCCTCGACACCGAGCCTGTCCGCCAAGGACCATGTCTGCATCGTTTCCACCCGGGCTGATTTGAAAACCACAAATCCGCATACGAGTCCGAAGCCGATCTGGCAAAAAACAAACCAGAACCAGTCGAGGGAGGATGCCAGCCTCGGATCCACAAAGCGCAGGGTGGCAAAAATCAGCCCTGACCACATCAGCGGTATGATGACCCCGCCCCAGAGCCACTCGAATTTGCGTGGCAACATGGGCAGCAGGACCACGTAGAGGAGGCCGACCAAGACCGAAAGGGTGAGGTGAGCCACGCTGCCGACAACGAGGCCGATCGTGCTAAATTGCCGCAGGGCTTCCGAACTGGCCTCGGCCAGCTCAGGCACACCCGCCGCCGCCAGAAGGTTGATCGGATACCAGATGCTGCCGTACTTGAAGAGCCCCCAAACGCAGGCCAGGACGGCCATGGCACCCGCCCCGACCAGTCCCCCAAAAACGCCCGCAAAGTAGGGGTGAACCTCGACCGGGATGCGCGCCCGATGCGGAATATTTCCGGTCTCGAGCATTTGCACCACCCGGGCGCCGGCCTTGATGGGACGGGGACGCTCGGCCGCTGGGCGCACGGGAACAGGCTCGTGCTTCGGATGGGGAAAGACATCGCGGAACCAGCCCACAGCCGCACTCAGTCCGACGAGAAGCCCGACTGCCGACACCGCAAAATTGGTAACCAACCCGAAAAAGAGCAACAGAACACCAAAGGCCGTCATGATGGGCCAGGCCGTTGGCGTCGGCAATTCGATGGTTTCAGGAGATGGGTCAGATTTTTTATCCATGATCAATTGACGCGTACACTAATGATATAGACGACTGTGACGACCACGATCCAGATCACATCCACAAAATGCCAGTACCACGAGACCATCTCAACATGTTCATGGTGGTCGGAGGAAATTTTTCCAAAGAGGGTGAGGACCCAGACCAGACTCAGAAGCAGGAGTCCGATGAATACGTGCGTGAGGTGCAGCCCGACTAGAGAATAGAAGGTCGTCCCAAACACATTCACATCCAGGGTGAGGTTTTTCACGTTAATGAGGTGCAACCACTCCACCGCGGTGAAATACACGAAGTAAGCCCCGAGCAGCAAAGTGAGCCCCCACCAAATGAGGAAGCCCAACCGGTGACCGCGCCGCAACATCACCTCAGCTCCGATAACGGTAAAGCTGCTGCTCAGCAGAGCAATGGTCCCGAAAAGCGGAAACTCCAGCACATCCGCCGGGAAGGGGCCGTTGAGGCTCTTTCCCATATAAAAAACATAGGCCACCACAAAAATGGTGAAGAGAGCCGACTCCGATACAATCAGCGTAATGATTCCCACCTTCCGGGGCGAAGGCAGCACCCAAGGCTCTTCCGTGGCACTGGGATCGTTGATCATCGGGGTGGGATCACCCACCTTGAGTTGTTCATCCGCGTTCATTCGTATTTCCAGTCAGGATCCTCCGGATGCTTCAGGTCCCAAAGGGGCCGCCGACTCTTCACCTCGGGAAGTTTTTCAAAATTGTATTCCGCCGGCGGCGAGGTGGTGGACCACTCCAGAGTCCAAGCATCCCAGGGATCGTCCCCCGCTTTTTCGCCCTTGAAGTAGGACCAGATCAGGTTCGTGACAAAACAGATAATCCCTCCAGCTTGGAAAAAAGCTCCCACGGTGGCGATTTGATTCCAAATTTCCCAACCCCGGCCGGCCTCGTAGGTAAATATCCTTCGTGGCATCCCCAGAATTCCTGCGAAATGCAGGGGGTCAAAAGTGAGATGGAAGCCGATAAGAAAGAGCCAGAAATGCCAATGCCCAAGCTTCACATTCAACATCCGGCCAAAAGCCTTGGGATACCAATAATAGAATCCCGCAAACATGCAGAAGAGAATCCCACCTACGATCACAAAGTGAAAATGGGCCACCACAAAGTAGGAGTCGCTCAACTGCCAGTCGAAGGGCGCCACTCCCAGCATCACACCAGTCAATCCGGCGATGAGAAACTGAAAAAGAAAACCAATGCAAAACATCATCGGAAGGTCGAAGCGGATTTTCCCGCCGTACATTGTGGCCAGCCAGTTGAAGATTTTGATTCCGGTCGGCACCGCGATCACAAGGGTCGAGATGGCGAAGAAGGTATTCCCCACCGAGGTCATTCCGACCGTGAACATGTGGTGGGCCCAGACTCCGGTGCTAATGAAGGCAATCATCACCGTGGCCGCCACCATGATGGGATAACCAAAAATGGGTTTGCGGGAAAAAACCGGGATCACTTCCGAAGCAATCGCAAAAGCCGGCAGGACCAAAATGTAGACTTCTGGATGTCCGAAGATCCAAAAGAAATGCTGCCAGAGTACGGCTGAGCCGCCAGCCTGGGTATCAAAGAAAGCTGCCCCCAAGTAGCGATCCATCGTCAACATGATCTGGCAGGCGGAGAAGGGCGGCATGGCGATCACCACCAGAAAGGCCATCACCAAGATCAACCAGACAAAGAGCGGCATCCGGCCCAGGTTCATTCCCTTGCAGCGCAGGCAAACAATGGTGACGATAAGATTAATCGAAGTCGCGATGCTGCTGATCCCCCCCATGAGCAACGACAGGGTCCAATAATCCGTACTGTGGCCGCGGGAAAAGGCCTTGGCGGTCAGAGGCGAATAGGCAAACCACCCCACATCCGGAGCTGAACCTGCGTTATATAGTCCCGGCGCGGTCATATAGCTGGAATAAAGAAAAACCCCACTGAAAAGGAAGAGCCAAAACCCAAAGGCGTTGAGGCGGGGAAAGGCCATGTCTCGGGCCCCGATCATGAGGGGCACCAAATAGTTGGCGAAACCGAAAACCCAGGGCATGGCGACCAAAAAGATCATGCTGGTGCCATGCATGGTGAAGAAGCGGTTAAATACCGTTGGCTCCAGCAGGGTGTTGTGAGGGAAGAACAACTGCATTCGGATCATCAAGGCCATGAGACCGCCGACGACAAAAAAGAGCAGACCGGCACCAATGTACATCAGGCCCAGCTTCTTGTGATCGACCGTGAAGACCAGTTCTTGGGCAATACGCGTCAGGGAACCCCTCTCCTCGCCCACCCGCTCGGGCAGGGGAGCCTTGAAGTTTTCGTCAACAATCGTTTCGTTGGACATCTTTATCGAAGTGGAAGGTGGGAAGTCGGAAGTGGGAAGTTGCAGAGGCTACGACGGCAAGACACGTCCGGCGACGGTAACATCGCTTTCCACATCAGATTTCCGAGTTCCGTCTTCATTTCAGGGTTTTCAGGTAGGCCACAATGAAATCCACTTCGCTGTCTTGCAATTGCATGTCAGGCATCAGGCAGCCGACTTTCAAAACTTGGGGATCTTTCACCCATGACCAAAGATTCTTATCGGTGATGGGTGCCACCCCGGCCCCCAGGGTCTGCCGGGTCATCAACTTGGTCAGATCAGGCCCGAAAACCCCCTCGGCTACGGTGCCATCCACGGTATGGCAGCTCACACAGCCATTGGCAAAGAAGACCCGGTGGCCCTCAATTTCGTCCACGGTTTGCGGTTCGGGCACGGGAGCCTTTTGATCTGCCACCCAGCGCTGGAAATTCTCCGGCGTATGGACAATGACGCGGATAAGCATGTTGGCATGCTGGGTGCCACAATACTCGGCGCAGTTGCCAAAATACACGCCGGTCTCATAGGGATCGAACCATAACTCGTTGTCCCGGTTCGGCACCGCATCGGTCTTGCCTGCCAGTTGCGGCACCCAATAACTGTGAATGACATCGGCCGACTGGAGCACCAAATGCGTGGGAGTGGCCTTGTCCGGATCCCGGTCGCTGAGGGGAATATGCAATTCGTTGGCCGTCACAATGCCCAGCTCGGGGTAGTGGATTTCCCACCACCACTGATGCCCAACCACCCGCACTTTGATCGCGTTCTCCGGCATCTTCATGTTCTGGATCTCTCCAATCGTCCGGCTGGCCACCATAATAAGCACCACAATGATCAAAATCGGGATCACCGTCCAAGCCAGCTCAATTTGGGTGCTGCCGTAAATCTGCGGCGGTTCCTGCCCGTCGTCATCGGCCCGAAGCCGGAACTTCGTGACAATGAAAACCAGCAGCCCAGTAACAACGATGAAAATACCCGCACAAATAACGAGAACCACGACTGCTGATTCGTGGATCATCTCGGCCGGGCGCGACAGCGGCTTAAAAATATCCGTCACGCGGCGCATCGTGTACCCAGCCCCCGCCTGCTCGGCGAACACCGGGAGGCTCAGCGCCCAAAGAAGCAAAAAAACCCTGAGGCTCAATGTTGAGAATGACCGCAGCAAAGTATGCGTATCCTCTCCAAGGACGCGATTTCCAGCAAGGGAATATTTTCAAAAAATAAAAAAATCACTTTCGCTGAGGCCATTTCGTGTTAGTTTTCTCACTTGTCCTGATCATCCGACCTCATTGACATTGATTAAGCTGCCTGAAATCACTGACAACCCGGCCCAGACACTTGTGACGACCCCGTCCTTGTTGACGCGTCGTGGTGCCGTGCGCCTGCTAGCACTCTCCAGTGCCGGCCTCTTCGCGGGCACCCAGTCCTCCGAGGCTTTTTGGGATTTCTTCGCCAGCTTCGGTGGTCCTCCTTCCGGAACTCTGGAACGACTGAACGTCCCCCTTGCCTGGCAGGGGATTCTTGGCTCCAATCTGCCCGCTTATGCGGACTACCTGCGCAAGTCCAAGCTGAAACATTTTACGGTTCGCCAAGTCATCGAGCCCCACATCCACAAGCGGGGCCGGGTCCAAAACACCCTCCCGCCAAAGGCCATGTGGGGCAATATCCGCTCCACCCTTAAGGTGATCGACTCGCTTTCGGGTCGGTTGGACGTCAATGTTGATCGCTGTATCTCCGCCTATCGCTCTCCCGACTACAACGCGAGCTGTCCCGGAGCGAAACGGCATTCCTACCACACCCGCAACAACGCCGTCGACATCGTCTTCCCTTGCTCGCCGGGAAAAGTCGCCGCCATGGCCCGCGCCATGCGTTCAACCGGAATCTATAAAGGTGGCGTCGGACGGTATTCAGGATTCACGCACATTGACACCCGCGGGTCCAACGTCGATTGGTAGAGCCGAGACCTCAGAGGTCCAGCAATTCCCTGAGAGCGTTCTTAACTTCCGTATATTGGGCGTCTGGCAGCTTGCCGAGCTTGCGGGTGAGAACCTGCGGGTCGGTGCTGGCAAGTCCTTGGATGTTGACAGCCGAAGGCTTCGGCAACCAGCGTGGTTTGCCGATATCAACCTCCCCGCGCAACCCCCCCAATTGAGAAGTGAGGGGCGCGACCACCACCAGAACCCTGGCGTCGTCCGGTTGCGGGTAAGCCAAGACCAGAACAGGTCGCTGCTTAGCCGCCATGCCAAAATCGACGATCCAAATCTCTCCGGGCTCAATATTCACCAAGCTTCTCCTCCCACATCCGGCCCTGTTCGGCGGTGGATAGCAAACGTGCCGGCTGGGTGGTCACTGGAAACGGCAAGTCATCCTTTAGCTCCACCTGAGCGAGGAAGATGTTAAAGGCATCTCCGGGCTTCATGCCGAGGCGCTCAAAAATTTTCTCCGCACGGCGAAGACGTTGAGTGGGAACGCGGACACGGAAAAGGGTGGTCGAAGACATGGTTCAAAAATGCTCAAAACGGCTCATTTGTCAAGAGAGCGCAGGGCTAACCCATCAAAATCGGGGAGCCTGCGCGGTACGGTCGTCCAGCTCGACTTCGACACCATCATTGATTCCGTGCCCACGGCGGAAACCGTGACTCAGTACGCCCGTTATTTTCAGAAGGCGGGGAATGTTTTTCTTTGCAGTTCCACCGGCACCTACGTCCCGCTGCAGTACCTTCCCGCCGATGAGGATCATCACGGTCCTCGACAAAGAAGCGTTGCTGCAAAAAGTTCCCGCCATCACTTGGAAAAACGGTTTGGAATTTCTTCTCGAACCCATGTGTTTGGATCTTGGGAAAGCGGCTCGGACTTTTGGATATGCTCCCAAGAAAAGCACGGAAGACGGGCTTCGGGATGCCCTCACCTGGTGCCAGACGGTCGGGTTGCTCTCGCCTTAAACTCGATTTGGCCGTTCCCGATTCCCCAGCAACTGGAGTGGAAACGCCCCGGGCGCATCTCCATTAAGTGCAAAATGCAGAATCAGGAAAGAGGGAGGTCGAAAAATGTTCCATTTTCCGCTACATCGTAGAGGAACGCGGAACGCGTTTCTTCTCCCGCTCCGTGAGAAAATCAGTATTTGCACCTAACGGGCGCCCAAACGCCCCCTCCCAGACTAAAAAACATCCCTCCCCTCCGGGAGTTCAAGTACAGTTGCCGCCATGAGCACGCCGGACATTC
>Ga0222650_1000447_pt1 | contig 32425 bp, 20 predicted proteins | sample AntAcemetagen367_FD_179820 | JGI IMG/M metagenome (GOLD analysis project Ga0222650, IMG submission 179820) | Saline water microbial communities from Ace Lake, Antarctica - #367 | ecosystem: Environmental > Aquatic > Non-marine Saline and Alkaline > Saline | place: Antarctica: Ace Lake... | reverse complement strand
TGATCGAGTCTCGATCAGGCCACCTGGACCGCCGTGATCGACAATCTTAGCGGCGACGAAGCCACCACGACTTATCTCGGTTCTCCCGTGACAACGGACCGGTTCTTCCGGGTGGTGCGCGCAAACTAGGAACACCTCCCTCAAACTCATCCCTGCTCTCCCTCGTCCATTTTTTGGCCGTAAGGGAAGCAGGAATTTTTACGTAGCTCTTGTCAGGAATCGGAAAGATTTCACACTGCTTTTCTTATTCAGAAATCTGATTAGGTTCCCAATCCAAGATGTTCAAGCTCCTGTCATCCTTCTTTTTCCTCTCGGCGGTCGTCGCCGGAGCTGTGACCATCGGTTTCAACTCCCATATTCGCCCCATCCTCTCGGATCATTGCTTCACCTGTCACGGTTTTGATGCCAGCGCGAGGGAGGCCGACTTCCGCCTGGATACCGCAGCAGGAGCCTTTGCAGATCGCAAATCCGGAGCAGGCCTCATTTCCGGTGAGCCTGAAAAATCGCTGATCTGGAAGCGTATTACCTCGACCGACCCGGATGAGGTGATGCCGCCACCCGACCATCTTCTCACTCTCGACGATCAGGAGAAAAAACTGATTTACCAATGGATCAAGGAAGGAGCACCCTACCAGGAACACTGGACCTTCATCCCGGTTGAAAAACCAAAGGTCCCTGATCTTGCTCCTCATCCGATTGATGCTCTCGTTCTCCAGAAGTTGAAGTCCCTCGATCTCAGCTTCTCTCCCGAAGCCGACAAGCCCACCCTCGTCCGTCGGCTCTCCTTCGACCTCCGCGGCCTTCCAGCAACTCCCGCAGAAGTCGAAAACTTCCGCACCGATCAATCCCCAGATGCCTGGGAAAAGCTCGTCGAGCGCTTCCTCGCAGACCCCGCCTTTGGAGAGCGCTTTGCGTGGCCCTGGCTCGACGCCGCCCGCTACGCCGACACCAATGGTTTTCAGGGTGACTCCGAGCGCACGATGTGGCCTTGGCGGGATTGGGTTATTAATGCGATCAACCGGAACATTCCTTATGACGACTTTACCGTTTGGCAGATCGCAGGGGACCTTCTTCCCGATGCCACTCATGAACAGAAGCTCGCCACCGGCTTTCTCCGTAATCACGCCATCAATGGAGAGGGCGGCTCCATCCCCGAGGAGAACCGCGTCAACTACGTCTTCGACATGGCCGAAACCGTCGGCACCGTTTGGATGGGCCTGACCTTTAATTGCTGCCGCTGCCACGATCACAAGTACGATCCCCTCAGCCAAAAGAACTACTACTCTCTCACCGCCTTTTTTAACCAAACACCCGTTAACGGGGCCGGAGGTGACCCACAAACAAAACCCGTTCTCGCGGCCCCAACAGAGTCGCAAATCACGGAGGAACGAAAACTAAGATCCCGCCTCGCCAAGACGGTTGGAGACCGCGAGACACGCGCCATGGCGCTCGCCTCCGAGCGCATCGTCTGGGAAGAAGAGAATCGTAAAACTTCATCCCAATGGACCGCCCTCGCCACGGCCTCGAGGCAAGCAAGCGACCCACTTCTTAAGCTCCAAGTCCTCCCCGATCAATCCCTCCTGACTTCCGGGACCAATCCCGACAAAGCGACCCTTGAACTCATCGCCCCTCTGCCAAATGGTCCCATCACCGCGATCCGGTTGGATGCTCTTCGAGACCCGAGTATGACAAAAGGAGGCATGTCACGTTCCGAGAGTGGGAACTTTGTCCTCACCGGATTTGAGGTCTCCCTCATTCGGAAGGGAGAGCCTAAAAAGCAACTCACCCTCACAAGGCCCATCGCAACCTTCGAACAAGGCCTCTACAAGATTTCAGGCACTCTTGATCAGGATCCAACCACCGGATGGGCCATCATGAACGCAAATACCATCGGTCGAGATCACGCGGCCGTCTTCCATTTTGAGCCCCCTTTGGATTCAGTCGCAGGAGATCAGGTGGAAATCGTTCTGCGCCACGACTCACCCCATAAAAAACACTTCCTCGGACGCTTCAAGGTCTCCACCTCCAAGGGAGCGGCGCCATCCCTAAAGGGCAAAGCCCAGGACCTGGCCCAACTCCTAGCCATCCCCGCCGAACAACGTGCCCCCCAACAAAGGGAACACGTCATCGCTGAGCACCTCAAGACCGATTCTGGCTACCAGAAGCTCACCGCTGAAATAATGGCGCTTGAGAAGCAAATGACCCATCTCCAGAAGGCGGCCCCTAAGGTCATGATCATGGCAGAGCGTGCCGAGAAGAGGAAGACCTTCGTCCTCGCGGTCGGATCCTATCAGGCGCCTGGCGCTGAAGTCACGGCGGCGACACCCGGCATCCTGCCACCACTGGCCAAGCAAGAATCCCCCGACCGCCTCGATCTCGCGCAATGGCTCGTCTCCCGTGAACACCCTCTCACCTCCCGTGTCACCGTTAACCGGATCTGGCAGAACCTTTTCGGGCTCGGGCTCATCAAGTCGCCCGAAGATCTCGGCGTCCAATCCGAGATCCCCATCCACCCGAATCTCCTCAACTGGCTCGCCGCCGACTTCATGGATTCCGGCTGGGATTTTAAAAAACTGATTAAGACGATCGTCACCAGCCAGGTCTATCGACAATCCTCCAAGGTCAATTCGCGCGAACTCGAACGGGATCCCAAGAACCGCTTTCTCGCTCGTGCTCCCCGATACCGCCTTCCTTCGTGGATGATCCGCGATCAAGCCCTCGCACTTTCCGGCCGCTTGATTCGCGAGATCGGTGGCGAGCCCGTGAAACCATGGCAACCCAAGGGACTTTGGGCCGAAGTCACCTTTGGCGGAGGCAAAAAACACTACCTCCCCGACACGGGCGTGAAGCTTCGCCGTCGAAGCATCTATACCTTCTGGAGGAGGATCTCGGCCCCTCCGATGGTCTTTGATAATGCCAAACGCGAAGGCTGCGAGGTCGGAGTCTACCGCACCAACTCGCCACTCCATGCCCTCGCCACGCTCAATGATCCACTCCACGTCGAAGGAGCCCGCGCAATCGCCTACCGGACGCACAAAGCCCACCCCGACGATCCTACCAAAACGGCATTCCAACTGATCACTTCCCGCGAACCCACCCCGGAAGAATCACGCATCATCAAGACGATCTACCAAAACTCCCTGACGCACTATAAGGCTCACCCCGATGACATCGATCCACTCTTGTCAATCGGAGAGCTTCCCGTCTCGGAAGAGATCGCTAAAGTCACCCAAGCAGCTCTCACCTCGACCATCCTTTCCCTTCTAAACACCGACGAAGCCCTGAGTAAGGAATAGCCCATGAACCCGCTTCTCGAATCCCAATTTCTGTCCAACCGCCGCCACTTCTTTGGCAAAGCCGCCACTGGTCTCGGCATTCCGGCACTTGCGCATCTCCTTTCCTCAAATGCCCCGGCATCCGAAGATGTCATTCTGGAAGCAGCCAAGAAGATTGCCCCGAAGGCAAAAAGGGTGGTCTATCTTTTCCAAAACGGCGCCCCCAGTCATCTCGAGCTTTTCGACGACAAACCCCAGCTCGCCAAAATGCATGGCGAACCCGTTCCCGACTCCTACATGGAAGGAAAGCGCTTCTCCACCATGTCTGCCGCAGCTGACAAGCGCCGCCTTCTTGCTCCGATTGAACCCTTCCAGAAACACGGCCAATCCGGCGCCACCATCAGTGCTCTAATGCCCCACATTTCCAGGGTTGCCGACGATCTGTGCTTCGTCAAGAGCATGCACACCGAGCAGGTTAATCACGCTCCTGCCATCAATTTTTTCCTCTCCGGATTTCAACTTCCCTCCCGCCCCACCCTTGGGTCATGGCTTTCCTACGGACTTGGCTCCATGAACGAAAACCTCCCCACCTTCGTCGTCATGACCTCGGTGACCAAGGACACTAGTTGTGGCCAAATCTTCTACGACTCCTACTGGTCCTCAGGCTTCCTACCCACACACCACCAAGGGGTAAAACTCCGCGCCGGAAGCAGCCCTGTTCTTTACCTTAACAATCCCGCTGGAGTGAGCCCCGCTCTCCGCCGCCAGATGCTTGATGGCATCGCAGCCCTGAACGAGAGCAAGTATGCCGCGGTCGGTGATCCCGAGATTCAAACCCGGATCGCCCAATACGAAATGGCCTACCGCATGCAGACCAGTGTCCCCGAACTTGCCGACATCTCGGGTGAGTCGAAAGCGACTCTCGATCTCTACGGCCCCCAAGTCCACGAACCGGGATCTTTTGCACGGAATTGTCTCCTCGCACGACGCCTGCTCGAACGGGGCACCCGCTACATCCAACTGATGCATGCCGGTTGGGATCAGCATAATTCCCTGACCACGGAACTCTACAACCAGTGCCGGGACACCGATCAACCATCGGCCGCCCTCGTTCAGGATCTCAAGCAGCGCGGGCTTCTCGATGAAACCCTCGTCATCTGGGGCGGTGAATTTGGCCGCACTCCTTTCCTACAGGGGAACATCGACAATCGCCCCAAGTGGGGCCGCGACCACCACCCCTACGCTTTCACGGTCTGGATGGCTGGCGGCGGTATCAAACCCGGCATCACCTACGGAGAGTCAGACGATATCGGCTTCAATGCGGTCAAGGATCCCGTCCACGTTCACGACTTTCAAGCCACCCTTCTCCACCTACTCGGCCTCGACCACGAGAAACTGACCTATAAATTCCAAGGGCGCCACTATCGACTCACGGACGTCCACGGCGACATTATCAAGCCAATCTTGGCGTGAGTTTCCTTTCGGACCGCCCGCAAAAAAAAGAGCCACGGCATCTGCCCTGACTCTCTTTGAAAATTGGATCGTCCGTAAATTACTTCTCGTAGGTGACCGGTATTTCCTGAGCAGGAATTTCCTGAGTAGGAATTTCTTTAAATACAGGAAGGGGGCGGAGGGGAGGAACGGGCGCTTCTCCGGTGCAGCACCCGCAGGAGCTGAGACCAAAAGAACCCACTGCGAAGGCAGCAAGGGAAATAACTTTGATGAGTTTCATGGGATACGGTATGTGATTGTGTCGTGAAATAGAGAACCGGAGCAGTCACGGATGGACCGACTCCGGCTCAAACTTTTTATTCGGTAGTCGAGACTACTTGGTAGGAACCTCGATCATTGTGGGAGGTGCTGGAGCTTCAGGTGGGGCACTTCCGCAAGAAGTGAGAGAGAAGCCGGCAAGTGCTGCGATAAGACCGAGGACGGTAGCAAATTTCATTGTAATTTTTTTTGTTGGTTTTGTTCTTTATCCCGAAGAACCGGAGAGGTTTTTCGGTAATCAGGCTCGGTGAGTGACAAGCACTCCCCGTTCCAAGTTGGTCATAGAATAGTAAACTCAGTTTACCATGCAAGTGGTTAAGTGATCTTTTCTAACTTTTTCGATCTTTCCCCATTCCTCCCCTTCTCTAAAACTGGCATTGCATCAGTCATTAAGCTGGATAGGGTCCACCCCGTAATGCGAAATCAGCCTCATCTTGCCATTGTTGGCGCCACCGGGGCGGTCGGTCGCGAAATGCTCGTTTGTCTCGAAGAACGGAACTTTCCCCTCTCGAAACTCACCCTGCTCGCCTCAGCCCGCTCCGCCGGGAAATCCCTCCCATTCCGCGGTGAAGATATCATCATCAAAGAACTGACCGCTGACTCGTTTACCGGGATCGACATCGCCCTTTTCTCCGCAGGTGGAGGGATTTCAGAGGAATTCGGGCCCATCGCCGCCGCGGCAGGTTGCCTTGTTATCGATAATTCCTCTGCCTTCCGCATGGATCCTGAGGTTCCACTCATCGTCCCTGAAATCAATGGCGGAGAAGCCCGAAATACGCCTCGTCACATCATCGCCAACCCCAATTGCTCCACCATCATCACACTCATGGGTCTAGCCCCTCTCCACCAAGCCTTCGGGCTTAAGGGAATCATTGCTTCCACTTACCAAGCAGTTTCAGGGAGCGGCGCACAGGGGATCGCCGAACTCGAAAACCAGATCAAAGCGATTGCCTCAGGCTCTCAAATCGAGAAAAGCGTCTACCCTCACCAGATTGCTCACAACGTCATCCCCCACGTTGATGTCTTCCAGGAGGGGGGATACACCAAGGAAGAGCAGAAAATGCTCCATGAGGGACGAAAAATCCTCAATCTGCCCGACCTCAAGGTCACTTGCACTTGCGTCAGAGTGCCCGTAATGCGCTCCCACGCGATCTCAATCACCGCCATTTTCGAGCGCGACCCGTCCGTCGAAGAAGCGCGCGCGGCCTTTGCCGGCAAGCCCGGGATCAAATTGGTGGACGACCCAGAGCAGGCCGTCTATCCCGTCCCCCTCGCTACAACCGGCCGCGATGACTGCGAGATCGGCCGTATTCGCAAGGACCAAGTCCTCCCAAATGCCCTCGCACTTTGGGTCGTCGGAGATCAAGTCAAAAAGGGGGCCGCCCTGAACGCCGTGCAAATTGCCGAACTTCTTTTGGGCTAAACTCAAAATTTGCACTAATATCCTCAGTTCCACCGCTGTTTGGTGAGGGGGGAGTTTACTTCAAGGAGCTTTTCCACTACGCTATTAACGTTCCATCCCTCTTTCCCAAACGCACGCACCATGGCTGAAGAACCGTCGAATCCCACCGATTTCATCGCTCCCGCCCTTGAAGAGCTCACGCCACTCTTTCCAGCCTACGAACTCGAAGCCTTTATTGCTCAAGGCGGAATGGGGGCTGTCTACAAGGCTCGCCAAAAATCCCTCGACCGCTCTGTCGCGATTAAGATTCTCCCGCGGGAGTTTGGAGACGACCCTCAATTCCGAGCATCTTTCGAAGCCGAGGCGAAGGCCATGGCCCGCCTAAATCACCCAAATCTAATCTCCGTCTACGACTTTGGTGATATTGAGGGGATGCTCTATATCGTCATGGAGTTCGTGCATGGCAAGGCGCTCTACTATTCGGCCCATAACAAAGCGATTGATCCTATGGTCGCTCTGGATATGGTTTCCACCATTTCACGCGGCCTCGCCCATGCCCACCGCGGCGGTATTATTCACCGCGATATCAAGCCTGCTAATATCCTCCTCGATGCCGATGCCAAACCAAAAGTCGGCGACTTTGGACTCGCCCAGCCCGTTGACCGGGCCCGCGAAGAAGGAGTTATCTTTGGAACCCCGGGATATACCGCACCCGAAATCTTCCAGGAAGGGGCCGACGTTGACGCTCGCTCCGACATCTTCTCCGTCGGGGCCTTACTCTACGAACTCCTCTGTGGTCGTCACCCGGAACCCCACAGTCACGGCATGACCACCGGTATCGATCCCAGAATCGATACCATCCTCAAGAAAGCAACTCATGCTGACCCCAAACTCCGCTACGCAGACGTGGATCAGCTTGCCGACGATCTCGACAATCTCATCCCAAAACTTTCCGGCCCCAAGTTTGCCACCGCACCCAGCGTCTCCGGACGTTCTCCCTTAAACCCTCAACCGGCGCTGGCCAGCAGTCAGCAAAAATCGGGAGGGCTCGCATTCCTGATCTTTTTCATGCTCATCTTAGGAGGAGGCGCCGCCGCATATTACCTCCTTCGCGATAATCCAGAGGCACCTCAGGTCGAAAACCCGGACGAAGAAGCAGAGCCTAAAAAGGAGTCAGACAAAAAGCCCGGCAAGGAACAGGATCGTTCCGACCCAAAAAAACGTCCGAAAGAGGACCCCATGGCTCAAAAGGACACACCCAACGAGCCAAAACCTAGCGAAGAGAAACCTCAAAAACTGGAGGAAACTCCCACCCAATCGCTCAATCGGCTTGCCGAAACACTCCGCGAAGGAGATCGCTCGGAATTCCCTCTTAAAACCGTAAAGCGTGAAAAAACCGCCCATTTTCTCGTCGATCAAAATATGACATGGGATGACGCGAATAACTTCGCGCGAAACCATGGTGCCCACCTTGCCATTCTCACGACCTCAGAAGACTTAAAATGGTTCCATGAAAACTTCAAAAACCCCTCTCCGGTTTGGCTTGGCGCCTCCGACTCCGGTTTTGAAAGTAAATGGTATTGGACGAACGGATCACCAGTAGCCCAAGCAATTTGGCTCGCTGGATCTCCCGATAATCGCAGCAGCGACAATGCGAACGGAGAAGACTTTGCCGCCATTTCGCCGATGTCTCCGAACATTGAAGATCACCACCGATTTCAGAGATTTGCCTTCCTCTTGGAATGGTGTCTCGACGGCACTGCACCAGCTTCCATCGATGCGCAACTCGCCAAGACAGGGGAAGCACTCAACAACAAGCGCACTCCGATTTTCCCGGCCGGCACTTACAATGTCGGAGGATCACGATTTCTTCTTCTGAAACGTATCCTCTCTTGGGAGGACGCTTCGACGATCGCTTCGAACGCTGGAGGACACCTTGCGGTCCCGTCAAACGACAAAGAAGCCGCCTTCATCGCCCTGACCCTCAAGGACACCCTCGACGATAACGCCAGCTGCTGGCTTGGAGGCCAGCGCGACAAGGCCTTCCCTGAAATCTGGAAATATGTCACCGGGGAGGCCTTCACCTACATCAACTGGCTCGAAGGACAGCCCGATAACTTCGACGACAACGAACCCTGCCTGGCGATTAAAAGCGAAAAAGGCAAGCTCGGGGCCAACGACGAAGGTCCCAACGGAAACAAGACAACCCATTTCCTCATTGAATGGTCGGTTCCAGCCCTCCGTAACATGCCCAAAGCCTCGGCCCTCGACATCGGAGGTGATAAACTCCTTGCGGCACTTGAAGAGATCAGAGGCAAAATCCGCAATCGCCATGGGCGCGACTATCGCAAATTCCGCCGAGAATATGATAAAGTCGTTCAGGGTTTCCTCAAGGATACCATCGCCGCCATTGATGACATGGAAAGACTTCCAGAACCTATAAAGGCGGGCTTCGTCGCGGAAATACAAAAATATCTCGATAAGAACGAACTCCCCGACAACCTCCCAGCGGGAGCCCCTGGTAAGATGCAGCGTGATCTGGAAGACGCCCGTGAGGAGGCCAAAACCCTCAAAGAGGAATACGAAACGGACTATCAAAAGGCCAAAGAGGATTATCTCGATACCCTTCTTAATACCTCTAAGGCGGTCCTCAAAAAGGGTGAAGCAGCGAAAGGGAAAATGTTCGTCCTGGAAAACACCGTCACCAAGGACAACGACGACCGCTTCGACCAGATCATGGACAACAAAAAGGTTCCTCTTCCAGAAGAGCCTGCCGAAGAAGAAGACGAAAAAGACGAAGAGTAAACGCTCCTAAAATTTCGTGACCCTGCTTGCGCCCTCCTTCTCCCGCGCTAATCTCGCGCGTGCCGAAGAAAGCTGACTCCCAATCCCCCCAAGACTCCATCCGTATTCGAGGAGCCCGTCAGCACAACCTTAAGAATCTCGATCTCGATATTCCCTATGGCAAGCTGACCGTCATTACCGGACCCTCCGGTTCAGGGAAGTCCTCACTCGCATTTCATACCCTCTACGCCGAAGGGCAGCGGCGCTATGTGGAGACCTTTTCACCCTACGTCCGACAGTTTTTCGACCGCATGGACAAGCCCGAGGTCGACCGCATCGAAGGAATTCCCCCGGCCATCGCGATCGAGCAAAAAAACACCATCCGCACCACGCGGTCCACTGTCGGGACCCTCACCGAGGTGAACGATTACCTTAAGCTGCTCTACCCCCACCTCGCCAAAGGATACCATCCCACCACCGGCGAGGAAGTCCGACCAGACACTCCCGGCTCAATCCTCGCTTGGGTTCAGGATCACCATCAGGACGACGCCATCATGGTCCTCTTCCCAATCCCGGTCCCGTCAGACACCTCCCCGGAAGAACTCTTCCCCTTCCTCAATTCCCAAGGCTACCTCCGCATCTTCCTTGACGGCGAGGTCCAGCGCACCGACCAAAAGTCCGACCTCCGTTCTCTCCCCCCCGAAATCTGGATCATCCAGGACCGACTCAAAGTCGGGCCTCGTCACAAATCCCGCCTCACCGAATCTTTCGAACAAGCCCTCACCCTTGGGAAAGGACGCGCCTTTGTCCAAGGCTCGGATCTTAATGTCGCCACTTCAGAGTTTACCACCAGCTGGGCCCCTTTGATCAAACCCACCTCCTCCCTCTTCTCCTTCAACTCTCCTCTCGGTGCCTGCAACAACTGCCGGGGCTTTGGGCGGGTCATCGGAATCGATCTCGAAAAAGCCGTCCCCAACCACCTCCTTTCTCTCCGCGATGGTGCCGTGAAACCCTTCCAGGGAGAACGGGGAGAAAACTGCCAACGAGACCTCATCCGCAACTGCAAAGCAGTCGGCATTAACCCCAACACCCCGTGGAACGAACTCACCCCAGACCAACATCGCTGGGTCAAGTACGGCGAACGCAGTAATAAGTCACCCCTTTCTTCCCTCGAACAATCCGAAGCCCTCTCGCAGGAAGGTCGATGGTATGGCATCCAGGGATTCTTCGACTGGATCGAAACCAAGGCCTACAAGATGCACGTCCGCGTCTTCCTCTCCCGCTACCGCGCCTACACCGAATGCTCAGACTGTCAGGGAACCCGCCTCCAGCCGGATGCTCTCCACTTCAAGATCCTGGGTAAGACCCTCCCCGAACTCTGGCACATCCCGCTCGATCAACTCCTTTTCTTTTTCGAAGGCGTCGCGACCTCCCATGCCCCCCTCGACAAAACGACCCAACTTGTCCTCACCGAGATCACCTCACGCCTTCACTACCTCACCCAGGTCGGACTCGGATACCTCACTCTCGACCGCCCCGCCCGCACTCTTTCCGGGGGAGAAATCGCACGCGTCAACCTCACCACCTGCCTTGGATCAGCCCTTACCCAGACCCTTTTCGTCCTCGATGAACCCACCGTCGGGCTCCACCATCGCGACATCGAGCGCCTCACCAAGGTCATGCATGATCTCCGCGACAAGGGAAACACCCTCGTCGTCGTTGAACACGATGAAGCCGTCATGCGCCAAGCCGATCACCTCATCGACATGGGGCCGCTGGCCGGCGAGCACGGCGGGTCCATCACGTTCCAGGGAGACATTCAGGCTTCAACCTTCGATGCCCGCCGTTCGACGTTTCAGGAGTCCCAAACCCTTCCTTATTTAAGGGGCCAAAAAAAAATCTCCCTCCCCCAAAAGCTCCGTAAAGCAAAGGCGCTCTTGGAAATCCGCCTCGCCTCCGCCCACAACATCAAAAAGCTTTCCCTCGATCTCCCGCTCGGAGTCTTCGCCTGCCTGACCGGTGTCTCCGGATCCGGCAAATCCACTCTCGCGCATCCCATCATTTACAATAACCTCGCCCGCCACTTCGGCATCAGCATCAACGAGGAACCCGCACCCGCGGAAATCTCCGGTATCGAGGAACTCAACGGCGTTCAACTCATTGACCAGTCCCCTCTTTCACGCACTCCACGGTCCACCCCCGCTGTTCTCCTCGGGGCCTTTGAACATCTCCGCCAACTCCTAGCACTCACCCCCGCGGCGCGAGTGAATGAACTCACTCCTGGTTACTTCTCCTTCAACTCCGGCCCCGGACGCTGCCAGCGCTGCGCCGGAAATGGCTTTGAAAAGGTCGAAATGCAATTCCTCTCCGATCTCTACCTCACGTGCCCCGAGTGCAACGGCACCCGCTTCACCCGCGCCGCCGAAGCCTATCGATACCACGGAAAATCAGTCGTCGATCTGCTCAAGCTCACCGCCTCGGAAGCCATTACTTTTCTTGAGGACATCGAGGGCCAATCCAATCGCGAAAATCTTCTCCTCACCAAGACTCGTCGAGTCCTCCAACCGCTCGTTGAAACTGGCCTAGGCTACCTCCGCCTCGGGCAACCACTCAACACCCTTTCAGGGGGCGAAGCCCAACGTCTCAAACTTTGCCAACTTCTCACCTCAACCACCGGAAGCGTCAATTCTCTCCTCATCCTCGACGAACCCACCACCGGACTCCACTTCATCGACATTGAGAAACTCCTCACCGTCTTCCATCGTCTCGTCGATATCGGATATTCGCTCCTCGTGATTGAGCATCAAAGCGATGTCATCAAGAACGCTGACCACGTCATCGAGATCGGCCCCGAAGCCGGTCTGCACGGCGGAAAAATCGTCTTCGAAGGCACCCCCAAACAACTCGCTAAAAAGAAAACCCACACCGCCGTAGCCATCGCCTCAAATGGCCTAAACGTCCCTTTCAAAAAGCCCAAAGCCACTTCAACCAAAGTCGCCAAGCAAATCTCCATCCACGGACTCCGCCACCACAATCTCAAAAATATCGACGTCACTATTCCCCATAATGAGTTCGTTGTCGTGTCAGGTCTCTCCGGCTCTGGCAAGTCCACTCTGGCCTTCGATGTTATTTTTGCCGAGGGCCAGCGGCGCTTCCTCGACTCGATGTCTCCTTATGCCCGCCAGTTCGCGAGCCAACTTGAAAAGCCCGACCTCGACCTCATCACCGGACTTCCCCCCACCGTCGCGATTGAGCAGCGCATCTCCCGCGGGGGCGGGAAATCAACCGTCGGCACCGTCACTGAAATTTACCACTTCCTGCGCCTTCTCTACGCCAAAGTGGGAATTCAACACTGCCCCCAATCCGGACTCCCTGTCATCTCACAAACCCCCGAAGCGATCGGCGAACAGCTCGGCACCCTCCTCAAAAAGCACAAATCACTCCGCCTCCTCTCCCCCGTCCTGAAAGCCCGCAAAGGCTTCCACAAGGAATTTGCGGCCGCCGCCGAGAAGGCCGGATTTGCGGAGATGTTCATCGACGGGCAGCTCATCGAAACCGCCGACTTCCAACCCCTCGCCCGCCACAAAGCACACGACATCGACTTTGTCGTAGCGACCGTTTCCAAGAACGAGAAGGACATTAACGACCACCTTGCCACCGCCCTCCAATATGGCAAAGGCACCTTCCGTGTCCTCACTCTCAAAGGCGATCTCCACACCTTCTCGACCGCCCGTGTCTCCCCGGTCACCGGCGAGTCTTTCGAAGAACTCGACCCCCATCACTTCTCCTTTAACTCCCCCCGTGGCTGGTGCAAAACCTGTCGCGGTTACGGCCATATCACTTCAAATCGATTCGACATCAAAGGTTTTAACTCCGAAGCCGAAGCCGAGATCCATGAAGAGAAGCTCGCCGCCAAAGCGGACCCAGATGAACTTCGTCCTTGTCCCGACTGCCATGGCGCACGGCTCCGCGAAACTTCCCGACACGTCTTACTCGCCGGGCAATCTCTCCCTGACCTCACCTCACGGAGCGTTCAAGACGCACGCGATGCCATCCAAGCCTTCAAATTCACGGGGCGCGATCTTGCCATCTCCCGTGACATCCTTCCCGAGATTATCCAGCGTCTTGAGTTCCTCGATCACGTCGGCCTTGGCTACCTTCAACTCGACCGCTCGGCCACGACCCTCTCCGGAGGTGAGTCCCAGCGGATCCGCCTCGCCGCACAACTGGGCTCCAACCTCCAAGGTGTCCTTTACATCCTCGACGAGCCGACCATCGGTCTACACCCACGCGATAACACCGCCCTCCTCGGCACCCTTCAAGCCCTAAAAGCGAAAGGAAACTCTCTCCTCCTGGTAGAGCACGACGAAGACACCATCAGAGCCGCGACCCACCTCATCGATCTCGGCCCCGGAGCAGGAATCGAAGGCGGGGAAATTGTCTTCAGTGGCAAGCCCACCAAGAAAGCTGGAAGCGCCAAATCCCCGACAATCCAGGCCCTCAAGAATCCCCTCGTTCATCCTTCGCGTGGCGAACGCCGGAAGATTCTCAAAGCCAAAAAGCACTGGCTTCAACTCAAGGGATGCACCGCCAACAACTTGAAAAATATCGACGTCGAGATCCCTCTCGCCCGACTCACCGTTCTAACCGGAGTGTCCGGATCCGGAAAATCGTCTCTCATGAGAAGGTGTATTTCCGACGCCGCCAGCGAGACTCCGAGTTCCAACTACAAATCAGCGAAAGGCTTCGATGTTTTCAAATACCGCTACGAGGTTGATCAATCACCTATCGGGAAAACCTCGCGCTCCTGCCCCGCCACCTACGTCAAACTCTTCGACACTATCCGCGCCCTTTTTGCCCAGCTCCCGGAAGCGCGCATGCGCGGCTACACCGCCTCCCGCTTCTCCTTTAACAACAAGGAGGGCCAATGCCCGGAGTGCAAAGGCAATGGCCGGATCAAGCTTGAGATGGACTTCCTCCCGACCACCTGGATCGATTGCGAAGCGTGCATGGGTGATCGCTACAATGCCGCCACCCTCGATATCCGCTACAACGGCCTCACCATCGGTGACGTCCTCAATCTCAACATCAAGACTGCTGCCGCCTTCTTCACCGCTCACCCCAAGCTACAAAAACCGCTCCAACTCCTGGCCGAAACCGGGCTTGGCTATCTCACGCTCGGGCAACCCTCACCAACCGTCTCAGGCGGCGAAGCACAGCGCCTCAAACTTGTGACCCAACTCACAAAGGGGCGACCGAGAATCACCGACGTTGGACCGGTCAACACCAACCTCTACCTTATCGAAGAACCCACCATTGGTCTGCACCAACAAGATGTCGCCCGCCTTACCGAAGTTCTTCACCGACTCGTAGACGAAGGCCACACCGTCATCGTGATTGAACACCATATGGATCTCGCAGCCGAAGCAGACTACCTCATCGACCTCGGTCCCGAAGCCGGTCCCAATGGCGGGACCATTATTGCGCAAGGGACGCCAGAGGAAGTCTCCCGATCCAAAAAATCCCTCACGGCCCCTTTTATCAAAGCAGCCCTTCACTCGACGACTTCGTAGTCCTCTTTGTCATCGAAGTTTATGAAAATGCGGTCCTTTTCGTCCTGCTTCTTGAAGGCCAGTTTCCCCTTCAACTTAATGGTCTTCCCGATAAGTTCCTTGAGGGTCTCCTCAGTCACTTCATCTTTCTTCAATTTATCGATAGTCCCACTGCCAAAGAACTGGTGACTTTCGCCTTCAAAAATGAGGTAGAGGTTTTTCTTATCTCCTGAGACGCGCACACTTTTCACCTTTCCTTTGAAGGTCGCGGTGGTGTTCCGTAAGGCCACCAACTGCTTGGCGTCCTCGATGGTATAGACTTCTTTTTTTGGCAGCAAATCAATGGGATCCACCGTGGTGATTTCAAAGATTCCGTTGATTTGGATCTCCTCCACCGAGATCATCCAGCCAATCACTTTGACCACTTGGCCGGTGAGATGCTCGGCCGATCCTTTGAGAAGTTGCCCCTTCATTTTAGCCGGCTCCTTAAAGATCAAAACCCCGTCAACGTCGCCTATTTCGATCTCGCCTTGCAGCCTGACCCATTTGCCCACGTTTTTCTCAAAATCGCTCCGGTTTTTCGAAGAAAGTTCGGCCATTTCTTTTTTCATGGGGCGCTTGGTCGTCTTTTCAGACTTTCGGGGTTTCGCTCGGGGTTTCGGCTTGGGCGTGTCCACCTTCTGTTCAACTTCCGTATTCGCGTCTTCCTCCCCTTTCATAGAGGAGAGCAACCAGATTCCACCCCCGATCAACCCCGTAAGAATCCCTATGATAACCAACATTTTACCGCCATTACCCGGAGGCGACGCCAAAGAAGTCACTGGAATTTGGGTGGGCGGGACCTGCCCGGGATTACGGCTGGGCGGGAGTGTCGGTTGCGGACCATCGTTCATGATCATTCGTGTAAATTCTCCGCCCTCAAAAAGCGAGTATCCTTTTGGATCAGGGCACGCAGGCTTAGGAGACAACTCGTATCCCAATCTTGGCTTCAACTTTGGCTTTGCCAATCGGCGCTATGTTGATCCGCCTCCCCTTTCGATCCACGCTCTGAAGATCGTTTATGATGCCATCGCTGCCAAGATCATGGGGGAGCCGAAAAAGGCCATTACCGACAGGCACGCCCGGGTTCTTGCCCATACCAAGAAGTGAGGTGATTCTTTTCCCTTCAAAAAAGTCGCTATCCAAAAGCCCTTGGTTACCGGAGTTCTCGCACCCTTGGACCTCCCTGAAAAACCAGCCGCAAAGGAGATCCCACGACCACGTCTTAGTCATTGCATTGATCTCAGCCCGTGCTGAATCTGAACGCGATGACTCATACTCTTTTATTCATCCTGCTGTCGACATGCCTGGCCTCGGCACGCCCAAATATCATCGTCATCCTAAGCGACGATCATCGCTATGATTTCATGGGATTCATGGAGGAATCTCCCGAGTTTCTCGAGACTCCCAATCTCGATCGTATGGCCGCTTCCGGCGCACATCTCAAGAATGCCTTCGTGAGCACCTCCCTCTGCTCTCCCAGCCGGGCCTCCATTCTCACCGGGCAATACATGCACCGGCACAAGGTCGTAGACAACCAAAGGGCCGTTCCCAATGGCACCCGCTTTTTTACGGAATACCTACAAGAAGCCGGTTACCGCACCGCCATGATCGGAAAATGGCACATGGGCCATGATAATGACGAGCCACGAAAAGGCTTCCATCACTGGGTCAGCTTTCAGGGGCAGGGCTCCTACTTCGACCAAACCCTCAATATCAACGGCAAGCAGGTTGCGCAAAAAGGCTACACCGCCGATCGCCTCGCCGACCAGGCCCTCGATTGGCTCAAAAGTGACCGCGGTGGCGAAAAGGAAAAACCCTTCATGATGCACCTCGCCTTCAAGTCCGTGCATTACCCTTTTCTCCCCGCGAAAAGGCATCACGGTCGATACCAGGGTAAAAAGATCAACTACCCCGAGACCATGGCCAACTCCGAGGAAAACTACGCTAGCCAGTCCCGTTGGATTCGTGAGAGGCGCTACGGCATTCACGGGATCGACCACATGGAAACCGGCGCATTCGATAAAGATCCGGTGCCCTCATTCGATAATCTCTATTGGAGATTTTGCGAAACGATCCACGGACTCGATGAAAACATCGGCCGCATTCTCGACTACCTCGACGAGTCTGGCCTCGCCAAAAACACCCTCGTTCTCTACCTCGGTGATAATGGCTTCGCTCTCGGCGAACACGGCTTCTACGACAAACGTGACGCCTTCGAGGAATCCATCCGCATCCCCATGCTCGCCTACGCGCCGGGACAGATCAAAGCAGGCACCAAGATTTCGGAGATGATTCAAAACATCGATATCGCCCCCACCCTTCTCGACTTCGCCGGAGTTACCCCACCCGAAAACGCCCCCGCAATGGACGGACAATCTTTCCGCCCCCTCCTGGAAGAAAAGAAGCTCGCGACCCCGTGGCGCGACCACCTCCTCTATGAATACCATTGGGAGTGGAACTTCCCGGCAACACCCACCCTTTTCTCGATCCGCACCGAGCGCTACAAATACATCTACTACTATGGCCTCTGGGATAAGAACGGCTTCTACGACCTCGAGACCGATCCCCACGAGCGACACAATCTCATCGAAGTTCCCGCTTTCGCCGAGAAGGTCGCGGAGTTAAAGAAACAACTCTTCGACGAGCTCGAAACATCCGGAGCTCTCGAAATCCCCGTCCGACGTCCCAAAGGAGAGCCCCTCCACGACCGCAAACTCCGACGTTAGTCCCCTCAAACCCGGGGAGTTAAAACTCTTCACCGTAGGCATTCGTACGCTCCCCCGGGTCCAATCGCTCTTCACCCTTGGTTGCAGGGCGCTTGAAAAAACCTCGAAAGGGCCGAGAGCTTCCAGTGTCCCTTCATTAGACATTCGGGCCCCGACCACCTAGCCCGAAGTTCAAATCACGGCCTTTGGCCCCTTGTCCTATCTGGGCCTGACGAGGGTGGGCTCCCCCTACTCCTCTCCGTGAGCCTCATTCCTCCCACTCCCAATTTGACAAAAAAAGCCCCGACCCGCTCACGCGTATCGGGGCTTTGAAGTTTTTCAGAGTTCTCTACTCGCCGGAAGCTTCCGCCTTGGGGACTTGGACCTCAGGTGGAATGCCGCCATCGATAGCCTCTTCGACAACGGGCTCGGGCTCCTCGACCGTCATTTCGAAGTCGGAATTCTTGTGGACCGGGAAGCCGGTGCCAGCAGGAATGAGATGTCCGAGAATGACGTTCTCTTTGAAGCCACGGAGGGTATCGATTTTACCGAGGGTGGCAGCTTCAGTAAGAACACGAGTGGTGTCCTGGAAGGAAGCCGCCGAGATGAAGGACTCAGTCTCGATCGACGCCTTAGTAATTCCAAGAAGAACTGGCTCAGCTTCGGCAGGCTTTCCACCTTCGGCAGCAACCCGCTTGTTCTCGTTCTTAAAGGTCGTCTTCTCGATCTGGTCACCCCAAAGGAACTCGGTATCACCGGGCTCGGTGATCTTCACCTTGCGGAGCATCTGGCGAATGATGATCTCAATGTGCTTGTCATTGATCTCGACACCCTGCGAACGATAAACGGTCTGCACCTCGTTATTGAGATGCTCTTGCAGAGCCTGAGGACCGCAAGCCTCGAGGAGATCCTCGGGAGCCACGGGGCCTTCGGTAATTTGATCACCACGGACCACCATGTCACCTTCACCAACAATCATGTGCTTGCCCATTGGGACAAGGTGATCGGCCGTTTCTCCGGACTCGGAGTGAGTCACGACAACCTTGCGCTTGCCGCGAACCGTTCCGCCGAAGGAAATCTCACCGTCGAGCTTGGAAATGACACAGGCATCTTTCGGACGACGCGCTTCGAAAAGCTCGGCAACCCGGGGAAGACCACCAGTAATATCACCCGTCTTGGCAACCTTACGTGGCGTCCGCGCCAGTTGAACACCACCCGCGATTTTGCTGTTCTCCTTTACGGAGAGGTGAGCGCCGACCGGAATGGAGTAGCTACTGAGAACCTCCTTGGTCTTAGGATCAATGATGACAATCTGAGGATGAAGATCCTCCTTATGCTCGGTGACGGTCAGACCCGCCTTGCCGGTGGCCTTATCGGTCTCCGACTGAATGGTAATTCCCGTGATCATATCACGGAATTCCACCTTACCACCGGACGCGGAGATAATGGGAACAGAGTGAGGATCCCAAGTCAGGATGCTCTGGCCTTTCTTAACCTCTTCCCCATCAGGGACAGAGATAACAGAACCAATGACAACATTGTATGACTCCAACTCAAGACCATCCTTATCGCGGATGAGGAGAGAGCCGTTCTTGTTGAGGTTCACGAAATTGCCATCAACATCTTTCACGGTGCGGAGTTCTTTGTAGAAAGCGAAACCCTTATTCTTGGTTTTGATTTCAGGCTGCTTGGTGGCACCCAAAGCAACACCACCGGAGTGGAAAGTCCGCATCGTCAGCTGGGTCCCCGGCTCACCGATCGACTGGGCTGCGATGATACCAACAGCTTCACCAATCTTGCCAAGGTTACCCGTGGCGAGGTTGAGACCGTAGCACGACTGACAACATCCGCGCTCGGACTCACACGTGAGCGGGCTACGAATCTTGAGGCGTTCGTGACCGATATTATCAACCGCAAACGAGATATCCTCGTCCATCAACTGACCCTTCTTCACGATGGCATCCCCGGAAACAGGATCTTTGACAGTCTCACAAGAGGTCCGACCGTAGATGCGCGACTGAAGTGAAGCTGATTCCTCATCACCAGAGTAGATGGCGTGAACCGTGATACCATTCTCCGTGCAACAATCGGGCTCGGTGATGATGACATCCTGGGAAACGTCCACCAACTTACGGGTCATGTAACCGGAGTCAGCGGTCTTAAGCGCGGTATCGGCAAGACCTTTACGCGCACCGTGGGTGGAGATGAAATACTCCAACACGGAAAGACCTTCACGGAAGTTCGAGGTGATGGGCCGTTCGATAATCTCACCAGAAGGCTTAGCCATCAGACCACGCATTCCGGAGAGCTGCTTAATCTGGTTTTTATTACCACGAGCACCGGAGTCGACCATCATAAAGAGAGGGTTCGCCTTATCCTTACCTTCGTTGTATTCCAGTTTCCGATAGAGGGCGTTTGCGATGTTGTCACCGGCACGGGTCCAAATATCGACGACCTTCTGGTAGCGCTCGCCGTTGGTGATGACACCATTGCGATACTGCTTGTTGACAGTTTCGACTTCGGAATAGGCCTGCTTCAGTTCAGCGGGCTTCTCCTCAGGGATCACCATGTCGACGATACCAATGGAACAACCGGAACGGGTTGCCTCTCTGAAGCCAAGTGCTTTAAGATTATCCATGGTCGTCACCGTGGCTTTACCACCGGCGACCTGATAACAGCGCCAAATGATGTCGCCGATCTGTCCTTTACCAACGTTGTTGTTAAAGAAGCCAACACCGTCAGGCCAGATCTCATTGAAGCGAACTCGACCGGGGGTGGTCTGAATCACCTTCTTCTCCTTATCCCCAAAGACGGTGTCTTTTCCAAAGTCAGGATTACTGAGGCGAATCGGCTGGTGATAATCAACCTTGCGGTTGGCAATCGCGAACTCGACTTCCGTAGTATTTGCGAAAAGTGGGAGGTGACCCATCTTATCGATTTCCTTTTGAGTACGGGGCTTGGCCCACGTGAGGTAGTAGGTTCCCAAAATAATGTCCTGGGAAGGAGTAATTACGGGACGTCCGGAGGCCGGCGAGAAGATGTTATTCGTCGCCAACATGAGCTGACGAGTTTCCATCTGTGCCTCAACCGAGAGAGGAACGTGCACTGCCATCTGATCACCATCGAAATCCGCATTGTAAGCACCGCAAGTGAGCGGATGCAGACGAATTGCTGATCCCTCAATCAGAACAGGCTCAAAAGCCTGGATCGAGAGACGGTGAAGAGTCGGAGCGCGGTTCAACATCACCGGGTGACCCTTGGTCACTTCAGCAAGGATGTCCCAGACCTCGGTGGTCTTGCGGTCAATCATCTTCTTGGCCGAACGAACGGTGTGGCAGTAGCCCAGTTCTTTGAGGCGGCGAATGATGAAGGGCTCGAAGAGAGTCAGGGCCATCTTCTTGGGAAGACCGCACTGGTTCAGCTTGAGCTCAGGCCCAATGACAATCACGGAGCGACCAGAGTAATCGACGCGCTTGCCAAGAAGGTTCTGGCGGAAACGTCCACCCTTCCCCTTAAGCATGTCCGAAAGGGACTTGAGCGCGCGGTTTCCGGCACCAGTGACGGCACGACCGTGACGGCCGTTGTCGAAGAGAGCATCAACCGCTTCCTGCAACATACGCTTCTCGTTGCGGATGATGACCTCAGGGGTCTTCAACTGCATAAGATTACGAAGTCGGTTGTTCCGGTTGATGACGCGACGGTAGAGGTCGTTCAAATCGGAGGTCGCAAAGCGGCCCCCTTCCAAGGGAACAAGAGGACGAAGGTCGGGAGGAATGACGGGAAGAACCGTCATAATCATCCACTCGGGACGCGAATTAGACTGCAAAAAACCACGAGCAAGCTTGAGACGCTTGGCGAGTTTCTTACGGTTCTGCTTGGAACGAGTTGCTTCCATGCCCTCTTCAAGCTCGACGATGAGATCTTCAAGGTTGACCTGTGAAAGGAGATCACGAATCGCTTCGGCACCCATTCCGGCGCGGAAGGCTTCCTCACCGTAGTCTTCCTCAGAATCACGGAGTTCTCCTTCGGTAAGAAGCTGGCCACTCTCGAGAGCGGTCTTACCCGGGTCGGTGACAAGGTAGTCTTCGTAGTAGATGACACGCTCAAGTTCGCGAGCGGTCATGTCTAAGACAAGACCGATGCGTGAGGGCATACATTTGTAAAACCAGATATGGGAGACCGCAACAGCAAGGTCGATGTGGCCCATGCGCTCACGACGAACGCGGCTCAAGGTCACTTCAACGCCACAACGGTCACAAACGGTGCCCTTGTGCTTAATGCGCTTGTATTTTCCGCAAGCACATTCCCAGTCCCGAGTCGGACCGAAGATACGCTCACAGAAGAGACCACCCTTTTCAGGTTTGAAAGTCCGGTAGTTGATGGTCTCAGGATTGAGCACCTCACCTTGGGACCACCCGCGGATGGTTTCAGGGTTTGCGACAGTGATGGAGACCTGATCAAAAGGATCTGGCTTTTGATCAACTCCATAGAGTTCGCGAAGATTGGTTTCAACACTCATAATAATTGTAGTAGTTCGTTTGGTTTCTGTGTTGAGGTTTAGAGGGTGAGATCGTCGAGTGAGAAGTCATCGCTCGGTTTCGCACCAAGTTCGGAGCCGGAACGTCCAGGACGGACATCGAGACCAAGTGATTGCATCTCCTTAATGAGAACGTTAAAACTCTCAGGAGTTCCCGCTTCAAGGTGATTATCCCCTTTCACGATCGCTTCGTAAATCCGGGTTCGTCCTTGCACGTCATCGGACTTCACCGTGAGCAGTTCCTGGAGTGTGTATGCAGCGCCATAGGCCTCGAGAGCCCAGACCTCCATCTCTCCAAAACGCTGACCACCATACTGCGCCTTACCACCAAGCGGTTGCTGGGTCACAAGTGAGTAGGGACCGACGGCACGGGCGTGAATCTTATCAGCCACGAGGTGACCAAGTTTCAACATATAGATAATCCCGACCACAACAGGCTGATGAATTGCTTCACCATTACGACCGTCATAGAGGGTCGATTTACCCGCAATCGAACCATCCTTACCATCACCGATCCAGGTGTAGCCCTCGACCTTCTTGGCCTCGGACATGTATTCCCAAATACGATCCTCGTGGATCCCATCGAAAATTGGGGTGGCGACCTTGAACCCGAGAGCCTTGGCCGCGACGCCGAGGTGAGTTTCAAGAACCTGACCAACGTTCATTCGAGAGGGCACCCCGAGAGGGTTCAGACAAATATCAACGGGAGTTCCGTCAGCGAGGTAAGGCATGTCTTCTTCCGGCACGATGACCGAAACAACACCCTTGTTACCGTGGCGTCCGGCCATCTTGTCACCTACGCTCAGCTTACGCTTGGCAGTCACGAAGACCTTTACTTCCTTAACAACACCGGGATCGATCTCGTCACCACTCTCGATCTGGTCGAGACGGCGCTCACGATCTCCGTCGAGTTCAGAGAAACGGCCTTCGAAGCTCGAGATGATTTCGAGGATCTTATTCCGGATGGGAGAAGGATCGATCTCAATATGATCATAGACTGAAGCCAACTTGCGAAGGAGGGTCTTGGTAATCTTGCGATTCGCAGGGATGATGATCTCACCGGACTGCGCGTTCACGACATCGAGAGGAATCTTTTCTCCAAGAAGAATATCAGAGAGCTTCTCAGTGAGCTGGTCCGTGAGTTGATCCTTCTTTTTCTTGTAGTCATCGTTGATCTTCTTCAGCTGCTTCTTGAGCTTGGCTGGATCACCTTCGATTTCCTTACGACGCGCCATGCCATGAGTGGCAATGCGGATGTCCTGAACGATACCGGTGCAACCGGAAGGAACGCGAAGCGAAGTGTCCTTCACGTCGGCAGCTTTCTCACCGAAGATTGCGCGCAGAAGGCGCTCCTCAGGAGCGAGTTCAGTCTCGGATTTCGGAGTGATCTTACCAACCAGAATGTCACCAGGTTTCACTTCGGCACCAATACGGATGATGCCATCATGATCGAGGTTTTTAAGAGCCTCTTCGCCGACGTTCGGGATATCACGAGTGATTTCCTCAGGTCCGAGCTTGGTATCACGAGCGGCACATTCGAACTCACTGATGTGGATCGAAGTGTAAATATCATCCTTGACCATACGCTCAGAGATCACGATGGCATCCTCGAAGTTGTATCCGTTCCATGGCATGAAGGCCACAAGAACGTTTGCCCCAAGAGCAAGCTCACCGAACTGAGTGTTTGGACCATCGGCGATAATATCACCGATTTTGACCTTCTGACCGGACTTAACGAGCGGCTTCTGGTTGATGCAGGAACCGGAGTTCGAACGCATGAACTTACGCAGAGGGTAAACGAAGACACCCTTTTCAGGATTCGACTTGATGGCCTCGGGCTCGGAAAGGAAACGTTCCTCCGAAACGGGAAGTTTTCCGTCCTTGGTCGTGATGATATACTCAGCGGATGAAGCTGCAATAATACCGTCTGCTTCTGCAACGATGACCGCACGAGAGTCGCGAGCAGCCTTTTCCTCGAGACCGGTGCCAATGTAAGGCGAATCGGAGACGAGAAGGGGCACACCCTGACGCTGCATGTTTGATCCCATGAGCGCGCGGTTAGCATCGTCATGCTCGAGGAACGGAATAAGACCGGCGGCAACTGAAACGAGCTGCTTGGGCGAAACATCCATGTAATCAACACGGTCAGGAATCACTTCGAGGAACTCGCCACGCTCACGCGCCGTGATCCGCTCGTTGAGGAACTTACCGGTCTTGTCGATCGTGTTGTTGGCCTGAGCGATAAGATACCCTTCTTCTTGATCAGCAGTGAGATACTCGATTGTCGTCGTTACCTTGCCTTTTTTAACGACACGGTAAGGAGTTTCGATAAAACCGAACTCGTTGATACGAGCGTAGGTGCACATCGAGTTGATGAGACCAATGTTCGGTCCCTCGGGAGTCTCAATAGGACAAATGCGTCCATAGTGGGAAGTGTGCACGTCGCGCACCTCGAAACCAGCACGGTCGCGGTTGAGACCACCAGGTCCAAGAGCCGAAAGACGGCGCTTGTGGGTGAGTTCAGCGAGCGGGTTGGTTTGGTCCATGAACTGCGAGAGCTGGGACCGGCCGAAGAAGTCTCGAACGACGGCACTCAGAGCCTTCGGGTTAATGAGTTTTTGAGGCGTCATGCCTTCGATGTTGACATCAAAAAGAGTCATACGCTCTTTAACGAGACGCTCGGTGCGGGCAAGTCCGACACGGCACTGGTTTGCGAGAAGCTCGCCCACCGCACGGACACGACGTGAGCCGAGGTGATCGATGTCATCAAGAACACCCTCCCCTTTCTTAAGACCAAGGAGATACTTGGTCGCCGCAAGGAAGTCTGCACCCACCATGATGCGCTCATTCGAATCAACATCAATACGAAGCTTCTGGTTGATTTTATAACGACCCACACGGGTCAGGTCGTATTTTTTAGGATCAAAGAAAAGACGCTTCAGCAAAGCGCGGGCGTTCGCCGCGGTGGGAGGATCGCCGGGGCGAAGCTTGCGGTAAATATCCTTAAGTGCAGATTCCTCGTCGTGAGCAGGGTCCTTTTTAAGGGATTTCACGAGAATCTCATCTTCGCTAGAATCGATTACCTCAATCGTCTTCTGACCAAGTGCCACCAACTGACGAATGACTCCGATTGAGAGAGGCTCGTAAGCGCGGGCGACAACCACTTCGCCATCCATGATGTCCTCGAAGGCCATCAGAGAAGCAAGGGCCTCCTCATCCATTTTCTCACTGATTTTGAGTTTCTGAATATTGTAGAAGTTTGAGACCAAATCCCGCTCGGTCGGGTAACCTAGAGCACGCAGGAAAGTGGTCACGAGGAACTTACGGCGACGACGACGACGGTCGAGGTAGACGTAGGCGAGATCGTTCGTATCGAACTGGACCTCAAGCCATGATCCGCGGTCCGGAATGATACGGAAGCTATGGAGAATCTTCCCATTGAGGTGGACCGACTTTTCGAAGCAAATACCGGGTGATCGGTGAAGCTGGGAAACGATAACACGCTCGGCACCATTGATTACAAAGGTACCCCGGCGGGTCATCATAGGCAGTTCTCCCATGTAGACTCGTTCCTTCTTAGTCCCGGTGTCATCCTTCAGATTGAAGGTGACATAGAGGGCGGCTGAGAAAGTCTCGCCGGTCCGAAGGGCATCCAAAGCACTCGCCTTGGAATCCTCAATGTCATAGGAAACGAAACCAAGCTCGATGGTCTCGTCATAGGATTTGATTGGGAAGACCTCTTGAAAAACGGCCTGAAGGCCGGTTTCAGTCCGCTTGGAAGGCGGCACGTCTTTCTGCAGAAAGTCCTCGTAGGACTTGGACTGTACCTCAATCAGATTGGGTGGCTCGATGACCTCCTCGATGGTTCCAAAGTATTCTCGCTTCAACATAATATTAGGATCCGGATGAGAGTTAACGCCGAGCATACGCGATCAACTCGATCGGCGGAGACAAGGCGTGATTTCTGGGTCTGGAATTGCAATTCCGCTTATGACAACTGTGATGGTGGGCACGAGCGGAGGAGAAGTAGTCTCGACGAAAAATCCCAAATGTAAAATTTGGGTGCGATTTTGTCTAAACTAATTCTCCTCCGGCCGGGCCCAACCTCGATCAGGATGACCGAGATTGGGTTAAATCCGGAGATTGTTACTTGAGTTCGACTTTCGCTCCAGCGTCCTCGAGCTTCTTCTTGGCGGCTTCGGCATCGTCCTTGCTAACTCCTTCGAGAACTGCCACGGGGGCACTTTCGACGAGTTTCTTGGCATCTGCAAGTCCGAGTCCGGAAGCAACTTCGCGCACAGCCTTAATGACGGAGATCTTGTTACCACCTTGTTCGATAAGCATGACGTTGAATTCGGTCTGCTCTTCAACAGGACCGGCATCGGCGACAGCTGCCACCGCAACTCCTGCGGCGGGTGCAGCGCTTACGCCCCACTCCTCCTCAAGATGTTTAACCAATTCGGCGGCTTCCAGGACGGTAAGCTTGCCGAGCTCTTCTGCAATTTTTGTAATGTCTGACATTGTTTTATTTGGGTCGGTATCGTCGCGCTTGGGGCTATCCAATCATTTCAGTCTTACTGCCGTAAGTCCGACGAGGAACCAGTTTTGTTTTCCAAGCCTCCCCTATCCTACAAAGCAGAACAGGTCGGGCCATCCGTTCAAATTTGTTATTCTCCTTCTTGTTCTTCGCCCTCTTCGAACTTCGCCTTGATGACACGAGCAATACTCGCGGCGGGCTCGTTGATAACGCGAACCAGATGGGTCGCAGGAGCGTTGATCGTCGCAAGCAACTGGGAAAGGAGCACTTCGCGTGGTGGAAGAGCCGCAAGCCCTTTGACTTGGTCGGCACTGAGGACGTTTCCGTCAAGGATACCGGATTTGATCTCGGGCTTTTTGAATTCCTTTTCAAAGTCGGCAACGACCTTGGCAACGGCACACACATCACAGTCACCTGTCACAAAAGCGGTCTGACCAACGAGCTCCTCACCAAGATCGGGAAGGCCGCAGTCAGCGAGAACACGCTTCATGAAAGAATTTTTCGCAACGTGGCATTCGGCGCCCTGCTCGAGGAGACGTCCGCGAAGCACGTTGAACTCGGGAACTGTCGTCCCGGTGTAATCGACCACGAGGACGAAAGCAGAGTCGTCAACACGTCCCTTGATTTCTTCGAGAATGAATTTCTTGTCTGGGTTCATTAGATCGTTTCGAGTTAAGCGGTGTAAGAGGAGATATCGAGAGAGATCCCGGGGAGCATCGAAGCTGCGAGAGTGAAGCTCTGGATGTAGTTGCCCTTTGCAGAAGCGGGCTTGGCTTTGACGATGCTCTCAACGAGAGACCCGACGTTCTCAAGGAGTTGAGCCTCAGAGAAAGAAGCTTTGCCACACGCCGCGGCGATGTTTGAGCTCTTGTCGACCTTGTAGTCGATCCGACCTGCCTTGACGGCGTTCACGGCCGCAGCGGTATCGTCGGTAACAGTCCCGGTCTTCGGGTTGGGCATGAGACCACGTGGTCCAAGAATACGAGCGATCTTACGAACCTCGGTCATGGCGCTAGGAGTAGCAATGGCTGCGTCGAAATCGGTGTAACCTCCCTGAACCTTTTTAATAAGTTCCTCGAAGCCGACTTCGTCGGCTCCGGCATCGGTGGCAGCCTTGGCCGCGTCACCTGTGGCGAAAACGATTACCTTGACTTGCTTACCAGTTCCGTGAGGAAGGGCAACAGAACCACGAACCATTTGATCACTCTTACGGGGATCCACCCCAAGGTGGGCCGAGAGAGTGACGGTTGCGTCGAACTTTGGTGCCGGGAACTTCTTCAGAAGAGCGACTGCGTCGGCGAGGGAATACGTCTTCCCTTCTTCGACAAGTGCCGCTGCTTTCTCGTATCTTTTGCTTCTTTTGCTACTCATTGTTTTGCTTGCAGTGCGGTCGGGAAGACGAAAGATCGCCTCCCCTCCTGCGGTTAAAAATTATTCGCCAATTTCGAGGCCCATCTGCATCGCGGTGCCCGCAATGATCTTGGCGGCCTGCTCGGGATCACTGGTGTTGAGGTCGGGCATTTTACGCTCGACAACCTCCATAAGCTTGGCCCTTGAAAGCGTTCCTACCTTCACCTTATTCGGCTCACCAGAACCTGACGCCAGACCAGCGGCTTTTTTCAGAAGAACGGCGGCAGGTGGCTGCTTGGTAACGAAGGTGAAGCTGGCGTCCTTGTAAACCGTGATGACAGTCGGGAGGAGGTCACCCGCTGAACTTTGGGTCGAGGCATTGAACTCTTTGCAAAAGCCCATGATATTCACGCCAGCCTGACCAAGGGCAGGCCCGACGGGAGGTGAAGGGTTGGCTTGTCCAGCGATGATCTGAAGTTTGAGGACTGATTTTACTTCCTTGGCCATGATAATTGAGTTGTAAGTGAGACGTGCCGCGGACGGCGAGGTTTGTGTGGGGAGATAATTAGAGAAGAGTCAAGATGAAACCGCTTCGAAAGAGCGGTTAAATAGGCTTTAAGCCTTTTCAACTTGCCAGTATTCAAGTTCGACCGGGGTCGAGCGACCGAAAATCGTGACCGCAACACGCATCTTGCCGCGTTCCGGATCAATTTCTTCAACGATACCATTCTGAGACTCGAAGGGACCGTCGGAAACCTTGACGGAGTCACCAACCTCGAACTCGATCGAGGGACGAACGCTTCCTTCGCGTTCTTCGATCTGACTGAGCATGCTTGCGACCTCTTTTGGTCTCATTGGAATCGGCTTGTTCTTCGCGCCTGCGAATCCGATCGAGCCGTCCAACTGCTGCATGAACGACCAGGTGTCATCGACAACATCATTGCGCTCATCGAGGAGATGCATGTTAATAATGACGTAACCAGGGAAGAATTTCTTCTTAAGTTCGGTCTTCTTGCCGGCACGGACTTCCGAGACTAACTCGGTAGGCACGAGGACCTTAAAGATCTTGTCGCCAAGCTCTTCGGACTCTACAAGGCGCTCGATGCGAGCTTTCACCTTGGCCTCTTGGCCGGAAAGCACGTGAACGACATACCATTGGTCTCTTGCTGCGGGAATGGTGGGCATTTAAAAAAAAGTGTTTCGAATCTGGTTTGAAACGGAAAGTTAACGGGAGTAAGCCTTATTTGGCCAAGCCCCCAAGGAAGGTCACCGCTTGCGTGTGAATAAGATCCCAAAGAGCCACATAGGCTGCCATTAGGATGATCGCGATGAGCACAACGATTGTGGAATCGATGAGTTCCTTATATTTCTTAAATCCACGAACCTTGGGATCGGATTCCCATGGCCAAGATGCTTTGCGGAGCTCGGTTTTAACTTCACCGATGAATTTGAAGATTTTTTGGAACATTTTAAAATGTGGTGAAAGTGGCAGGACAGACAGGACTTGAACCTGCAACCCTCGGTTTTGGAAACCGATGCTCTACCAATTGAGCTACTGTCCTAAGTACTTTCGAGAGAATTTGTATTTTGAGGCGACTGAGGGGCACTCCCTTTTGGAGGAGTGCCCCTTTAAAACCAGCCAACAAGTCGTCTTTTCGATTAAAAAAGTCAACCCGTCTATAAATCAAGATTACTTGATGATGTCTCCGACGCGACCAGCACCAACGGTACGGCCACCTTCGCGGATGGCAAAGCGCATTGCTTTTTCCATGGCGACAGGAGTAATAAGTTCGATCGTAATGTTGACGTTGTCACCAGGCATCACCATCTCGACCCCGTCGGGAAGGGTAATGGATCCAGTCACGTCCGTCGTACGGAAATAAAACTGTGGACGATAGTTCGAGAAGAATGGGGTGTGACGCCCACCTTCGTCCTTCGAAAGAACGTAGACTTCGGCAGTGAAGGTGGTGTGAGGATTCACCGAACCAGGCTTCACGATGCATTGACCACGCTCAAGGTCGTCCTTCTTAAGTCCACGGACAAGAAGACCGACGTTGTCGCCTGCACGACCTTCGTCAAGAAGCTTGCGGAACATCTCGATGTCAGTGATGACAGTCTTCTGAGTGTCGCGGATACCCACGATCTCGACTTCACCCATCTTCTTAATGATGCCACGCTCGATACGACCCGTCGCAACCGTTCCACGTCCTTCAATTGAGAACACGTCCTCAATCGGCATGAGAAAGTCCTTATCAACAGGACGCTCAGGAAGCGGGATGTAGGTATCAACAGCTTCCATAAGCTTGTGAATGGCCTCTTTGTGTACCGGATCTCCTTCGAGAGCCTTGAGGGCGGATCCCATGATGAAAGGGATATCGTCGCCGGGGAATTCATACATGGAGAGAAGCTCGCGCACCTCCATCTCGACGAGCTCAAGGAGCTCGTCATCATCGACCTGATCGGTCTTATTAAGGAAAACGACAAGTGCGGGCACTCCAACCTGGCGAGCAAGCAAAATATGCTCACGGGTCTGGGGCATGGGGCCATCAGCAGCGGAAACCACGAGGATACCACCGTCCATTTGGGCAGCTCCAGTGATCATGTTTTTGACGTAGTCAGCGTGACCTGGGCAGTCAACGTGTGCGTAGTGACGATTTTCAGTCTCATACTCGACGTGTGCCGTTGAGATTGTGATTCCACGCGCCTTCTCCTCGGGAGCGGCGTCGATCTCGTCGTAAGCTTTAGCTTCACCACCACCTGCTTCAGCGAGGACAGTAGTAATAGCGGCGGTGAGGGTGGTCTTGCCGTGGTCAACGTGACCGATTGTGCCGACGTTGACGTGAGGCTTGTTCCGTTCGAACTGTTCTTTAGCCATTGTATTGGTTAATTAGGTTTTAGCTGGTTTTGGGTCATCTCACACATCTTTCTGGAGCTTTTGGTGGGAATTGAACCCACGACCTCGTCCTTACCAAGGACGCGCTCTACCCCTGAGCTACAAAAGCAGAACCAGAAAGTTGTTTATGAGTGCTATCAACTTTGAGGTGAGGGGAGGACGAAACGCTGGTTTAAACAAGCTCCTCGATCTTCCCTCTCCCTGCTGCTGAGAGCGGGGCGCAAACTAGCAAAGTCGGTCACTCTGTCAAAAGTATTTTCAAAAGAAAGTATTTTTAGCCTGAATCCTTTGTTTCAGGGCATTCAAAGAGCCTCCAGAAGGCCCAAAACAATCACTTTCCCGTATCTGCCTCCTCAACCCGCAGCGAGAATCGCTTAATCGCAGTCGCCCGACCTGTTTCTTCGTCGAGATCAACGATGGCGCCACACAAGCGCACCGGCCCTTTTGCGACCGGAAAACGTGTCGGCAATCCCGTTCGAAATCGCCAGACGACAGAGTCAACCTCCCGCCCCAACACGGAGACCTCAGGACCACACATCCCGGCATCGGTCAGATAAGCGGTTCCTCCAGGAAAAATCGATTCATCCGCCGTCTGCACATGGGTGTGGGTTCCCACAACGAATGACACCTTACCATCCAGCGCCCGCCCCATCGCGATTTTCTCGCTGGTCGCCTCCGCATGAAAATCAACGACCATCATTTTGACGCCCTCCTCCTTGAGGCGCGCAATCTCCCCTTCCAGGAGAGTGAGTGGGTTCTCGAGTGGTGGATTCATGAAAACCCGACCCATCGCATTCAAGACCGCGACCTTCCCTTTCGCGGTTTCCAGCACCACCGATCCGGCCCCGGGGGCATCAACAAAGTTAATCGGCCGCAGCAAACGCGGCTCCGTCGGAAAATAATCCAAAACCTCCCGCTGATCCCAAACGTGATCCCCTGTCGTGACGACCGCGACGCCCGCTCTGAGGAGATCAATACAAATCTTCGGCGTGATTCCCCGCCCCCCAGCCGAGTTCTCACCATTCACGATGATAAAATCAACCTCATGCTCCTTCTTGATTTCCGCCAACTTGCCAATCACAGCATTCCGGCCCGGCGAACCGACAATATCTCCCAAAAATAAAATCCTCATCATTTTGACGTAGGACTTTCTAATTCGACTCCCTTCTCGTGAAAAGGACCGAATTCACGCGACTCGCATTCAGGCCCTTCAGCTTTCGGATGTTCCAGCAATTTCTTCTCAAGATCGGACAGCACCTTTGACCCGTCGCGATAATTCACGTCATCTCCAAAACTAAGCGACCTCTTGTCTAAGCGCGGCAAACCCTTGTTGCTAATTAGCACCATCATCCGGTTAGACTCCTCCTCGCTCATCCCATCCGCGATCCAGCTGAGATTCTCCAAGTCACGCCGGGCATCTCCACCCCCCTCCGTCTTCCGAATACGAACTTTTAACCCATCTTTAACATGCCGAACTGTGATCCTTTTATTCTCAACGGTTTGCTGACGTTAAAAATTCCTTCGGGCACTACATTCTCTTCATTCTCTTAAATTCTCACTCTCTGGAGACCGCCGGGG
>Ga0222650_1000443_pt1 | contig 32510 bp, 25 predicted proteins | sample AntAcemetagen367_FD_179820 | JGI IMG/M metagenome (GOLD analysis project Ga0222650, IMG submission 179820) | Saline water microbial communities from Ace Lake, Antarctica - #367 | ecosystem: Environmental > Aquatic > Non-marine Saline and Alkaline > Saline | place: Antarctica: Ace Lake... | reverse complement strand
GTCATCGCGCTCAACGCGCATCGTTGAGGCCTTGCGGCGTATTGCCAATCGCGGCGCGCCTTGGCAACACGTCGCATGCGGTCTGGCATGCGCCTGCGGCCCTGGGTTTCGCACGTCATCCGCTCCGAAAAGGATCAAGGGGGCCGGCCGCGCTCTCAACCTGGCGCTGCATTCAGGCCTGTGGAGCATCGATGTGCGAGCGCCTGTTGTCATATGCCTGGCCATGCGACCTGAAATGACATCAGATGCCCGGGCCCCTTGCAAGACGGTCTGGGCGATGACTTAACGTGCGCCGCGACCTGTGAGCAGGACATGCGGCGTATGCAGGCAGATGGCGATATCCAGCCAGATGGAGAAATTCTTGATATAGTAGAAATCGTAGCGCAGTTTGTCATGTGCATCGGTGACGCTGCTGACATGGCCCTGGTTGACCTGCGCCCAGCCGGTAATCCCTGGTCTCACGACATGCCTGAAGCGATAGAAGGGGATCTGCTTTTCGTACAGGGCGCTGAGGTTCTCGGTCTCAGGTCTTGGCCCGATCCAGCTCATCTCGCCCCGCAGGATATTGATGAGCTGGGGCAGTTCGTCGATCCGTGTCTTGCGGATGAACTGGCCGATCCGGGTGATACGGTCATCCTGGTCCAGGGTCATGTCGCGTTGTGCCCCCGGCGCCAGAGCGTGGGCGTCCGTCATGGAGCGGAACTTGTACATGGTGAACGTCCTGCCACCGCGTCCGACCCTTGACTGGCGGAATATGGCGGGGCCATGCGATTCAATCCGGATCAGGGCGCACAAGGCAAGCAGGAAGGGCGACAGGATGACGAGCACGAAAAGGGCACTGATCCTGTCAATGGATGACTTGAGCTTGGTGTAGAGGGTTTCCTTCAGCGCGTGGCTGAACTGACTTTCGGATATGTTGTAAATCTCCACCTTGCCTTCGAGGGCTTCGGCGATCTGCCTTTGCGTGAACACGCCCCGGCCCGAAACGGTTGCCTCGGCGATATAGTCGGTCCAGGCCCGGTCAAGCTGCTGGCCATCGAGGTCTGCGACAAGCGGCAGGTCCTGAAGGCGCAAGGCTTCGTCTGGCGTATTGACCGCGATCCAGTCGGCATAGCCTGGCTGGGAAAGCAGGTTGCCGTTTGCTGGCGGTATATAGGCATAGGCCGGGCGGCCTGCCCTTGCCCCGAGCTGAGAGAACATGGCAAAGACGCCTGTCGCGAGCAGGAAGCTGAGCGCCAGTTCGGCGCCTGTGAAGGCAAGGCCCAGACACAAGAAGAGAGCGGCAATGACCGTGTATGAGGCCAGGAAGGCTGCCGTAATATTCGTCAGGTCTCCGGGCAGGCGGATGCGTGCCAGCCGGGTATGAATGAGGAAGCCGAGGCTGATGGCGATTGCCAGGCCGATAGGCGTCTGGTTGTCGACCAGGCCAGCATGCGCCGGGCCCTGATCGAGCCAGTATGGTCCGGCGATACCTGCCATCAGGCTGGCCGACAGGCGCACCCGGTCTTTGAGGAGGAAGCGGGAAAGTTTTTGCCCGGTTGCGGCGGGCCGCGCATTATCATCTGGCGAGGGTAGGCGATCTGCGAGCGATGTCATGGCTCAGCTGGCTCTGGCGATGGGGCTGGCGGGAAGGGCGCAGGCCTCGTCCTGGCAGAGGATGACGGCGCTTCTCGGCAGCGTGAGCTTGACGCTCCTGCCCATCATGCCGGTCAGCAGTGCGACACGGTCTGCAGCGGGCAGGTCGAGCACGGTCCCGATCCACTCGCTGAAGGCGCCGCTGATGACGCGCACTTTCTGGCCTGGCGCGAAGTCAGGTCCGAGCAGCCTGATCTCGCCCGTATCGGAGGCGCGCGCCATCAGGGCCTCGACGAGGCCCGTCGCCAGGGGAGCAGGCGCGCCTGCAAACTTCACGATACTGGCAACGCCGAGGGTCGAATCGACGGGTCGCCAGCGCTGGTGGGAGGCGTCGATCCGGACAAAGACATAGCCTGGAAACAGGGCCTGGTAGCGAAGGATGGTCTTGCGGGCGTGTTTCACATGCCGTGGGATGCGCGGATAGAAGGTCTCGTAGGCCTGGCGCCTGAGGTGGTGGTCTGCGAGGTCTTCTGATCGCGGCTTTGTCCTGACAGCAAACCAGCGTTCGCGTCCGCCTTCGGGGCGGAACGTGTCAACGACTTTGAGACAGTGGCATTTGGACTTTAAGCTTGATTTCATTGTTATGGACGGCTCAGAGGCGCGCCGGACATATGGCGATATCCTGAGGTCCCTGCCTCTCATAACGTTCCTTTTGCTGCCATAAGGGCAGAGGCGCTCTTTCAATAGATAAACGGAGAGGCCTGATGCCTGATGATACTAACCGGCCCTGGATTGCGCGTTCACAATCCGACCAAAACGCGCTTGCCAGATCGCAGGCAGAGGCGCTTGCGTCCTATCCGTTGGCCGATACATATTCTGACCGGGAAGACGGGGCAGACCAGATCGACGTCTGGGCAATCCTTCGAACGCTGATGCGGCGAAAGTTCATGATCATCGCGATCGTGATCCTTGGCGTTTCGGGGACGCTGCTTTTAACGCTGAGGCAGACGCCGCTCTTTCGTGCAACGGCAACGCTCGAGTTCCAGCGCCAGGGGATGCGCATCATGGAGGGGGCGGATGTCGATCCTGCAATCATCGCTGACGCCGATTACATGGCAACACAATACGAACTCCTCAAGAGCCGCGCGCTGGCAGAGCGGGTCGTCGAAATGCTCAACCTTACAGACGACCCCGACTATGTCGACCTGTCATCGAGCCGGCAGGCCCGCGTGTTGGGCGCGGCAGGTGCGGTGCTTGGTAATCTGACGGTTGCACCTGCCGGTCGCAGTAGGGTGGTCAGGGTGAGCTTTGTCAGCCCTGACCCCAACAAGGCGGCCATGGTGGCCAACTCGGTCGTCGAGAGCTTCATCGCCAGTAGTCTCGAGCGCAATTACAATTCGACAATATATGCACTCCAGTTCCTGGAGGAGCGCCTTGTAACGGCGAAGGCGACGCTTGAGGAATCAGAGCGGCAACTTGTCTTCTATGCCCGTCAGGAAGACATTTTCGACGTTAACGGAGAGGGGGGGAACAATCTGGATGCCGGCGCCCTGCTGGCGCTCAACAGCGCCCTGACGCAGGCCCAAAGCGAAAGAATTGCCGCAGAAGTACGATATGAAGAAATCACATTCAATGCTGAGAATGTGGATGTCCTTGACAGTCAGGAATTGTCGCGGCTGCGTACCCTGAGGTCGGAGCTTGTCGATGCGTATGAGGAAAAGCGCCTCTTCTTCAAGCCTGATTATCCTGACATGCTGAGGCTGTCTGACAGGCTGGAAAGAACAGACGCGGGTATACGGGCTGATATTGACTCCATAAAGCAGGCGGCAGAGGCCAGTGTTGACGCGGCAAAAGCGCGTGAAGTGTCATTGGCGGGGCGCGTCGGCGCGCTCAAGGCGAGCCTTCAGAATGAACGCGAGCGGCGCATCGAATACACGATATTGCAGCGCCAGGTCGACACGGCGCGCACACAATATGACGCGCTCCTCCAGCGCCTGAAGGAGGTCAGTATTTCCGGCGGCGTCGGCGCAAGCCAGCTGTCAATCGTCGACCGCGCAATCGTTCCGGGAATGCCTTTTGAACCCAATCTCAGGCGCTCCCTTATTCAAGCGCTGATCCTCAGCCTCGGGCTTGGTGTCGCGATAGCCTTTGGCCTCAATTATATCGATGACACGATCAAGACGCCCGAAGATGTCAAGCAGAAGCTCGGTCTTGGAACGGTGGGCGTGATCCCGCGCGTGAAAGGGAAGAAATCGCGCAAGAAGGACTTCATCATATCGGCCCTGGCGAACCCGAGATCGCCGATCACTGAGGCCTTTCATGGGGCAAAGACAGCGCTTGAATTTACAACGCCGCACGGCGCGCCGCGAAGTCTCCTGGTCACGTCCAGCCGTTCTGCTGAGGGTAAGACAAGTTGTACGATGTCTCTTGGCGTGAGCTTTGCGAGGTCTGGAAAGCGCGTCCTGATCATCGACGGCGACTTGCGCAAGCCCTCCTTCATGTCGCCGCCTGGCGCCTCGGTCGGCTTGTCAGGCATATTGACTGGCGATGACGATCTTGCGGCAAACATCATCTCTTCGGAGACGGACAATCTCTTCCTGCTTCCGAGCGGCCTTTTGCCGCCTAATCCTGCAGAATTGCTGTCGAGTTCGCGCCTTGTCTGGTTGATCGACCATGCGCGCGAGATGTTCGATATGGTGGTTGTGGATTCTCCGCCATTGATGGGCTTTGCCGATACACTCATTCTCGGCTCGGTCTGTGATGCGACCGTGATCGTGATCGAGGCGGGGTCACAAAGACGTGCACAGGCCTTGCGACTGGTCGAGCGGCATTTCGAGAGCCGGTCAAATGTTGTCGGCGTGATCCTGACAAAGTTCGACGCGCGCAAATCCGGTTATGAAAGCAGCTATTATTATTATGCCTATGGTGAGGGCGCTTATAATTACGCTGGCAAGAGAAGCGGCAAGGGCGTCGAAAGCCGCCGCAAAGTCCGTTTCTTCATGGAAGAGGCGCAAGGCTCGCCAGATGAAGGGACGACAAGAGAGGCATGACGATGCTCGTCAGGCTTTGCGGCGTTTTGACGGCTCTCGCGCTTGCCTGCCTTGCGGGCGCCTATGTCCTCGTCCTTCGCGGCATGGCAGTACCTGGTCTTGATGTCTTTGAGAGGGCCCAGGCAGAGGCCGTTTGCCGGATGTCGGACGCGGCGTGTGATGGCGTAAGGCTTGTGCCCTTGTCCGGCCTTGCGCCGATGGCAGATGCGCCCTTGTCGGGTGTGCTGAGAGAGGCTTTTGAAGCTGGCGACTTTGAGCGCGCCATGGAACTGGCGCCTCTCGTGTTCGCGCGCGACAAGCGAAATGAGCTTGGTCGCCTCCTCATGGCGCAGGAGGCGCTTTTGGGCGGAGACAAGAAAGCCTTCCTCAGGCTGTACCTGCCGCTTTTCGGCACGGACGGCCGTCAGGGTGCCATCTATGCTGAGGCGCTTGCCGAGCTGAGCTCGGACAGGCAGGTCTTTGCCGAGATCGAACGTCACATAAGGGCTGAGCGGCCATCATGGGCGCCTGCTTATCTCAGGATGATGCGCGATCGCAACGTGATCGGGCTGAAGGAGCTGATCGGGCTTTACAAGCTCTATCCGCAGGCACAGAGCAGCCTTGTGTCGCGGCTTGCAGGTGAGGGGGACTGGAAACGGGCCTATGCTGTCTTTGCCGAGTTCGTGCTTTCGGGCCAGGAGGCGGTGCCTGTTCAGGAAGGGCCTCCTCTGTCTGCGCCTTTCAACCCTCGCCTGCTGGACGTGCCGGCGCCTGCGCCCTTCAACTGGCGTGTTTACGGCAATGGGGCAGAGTTTCTGGATGGCGGCGGGGTCTATGCGTTCTTCCAGGGTCGCAAGGCCGAACAATTCCTCTCGCAGGTCTTTCCCCTGTCCGGCGGTCATTATGAATTCGTCGCGCGCATGAGCGGCGATGTAAGCGAGACCGGCGGCTGGTTCAGGTGGCAGATCGGCTGCGCAGAATCTGGAACGCGTATAGCGGCTTTTGACGTGAACCATCTATCTGCTGCGCCAATGGACCAGGCATTTTCGTTCGATATGCCAGAGGGATTGTGCGACTTTGTCAGCCTCAGCCTTGTCGGTGTCGCAGGCACCTTCCCGCAATCGGCCCGTATAGAGATACCCCATATCAGCCTTGGACAGATCGCTCCGCTGGAGGAGGCGCCATGAGCTTGACGGGCAGGCTCCGGCATATTTGCGAGCGCGCGCTTCTGGCAGGCTTCGTCCTGCTTGCCCTTTTCCTTGGCGGGGCAAGCCTTGAGGGGGAGGTGCAAAAGTCCTTCCTCTTCCTGGTCTCGGCCCTTGTCCTGCTGGCGGCCTTCCTCCTGGCGCGCCCTTGGTGGACGGGAGGGGTCATGACGGGCCTCTTCTTCTGCCTGCTTGTTATTGGCCTGTGCGTAGTCCAGCTTGCAGGCCTGCCTGAAGGTATCTGGTCTGACCTTCCAATGAGGCAGATGGCCCGCCAAAGCCAGGCCACCCTTGGTGGGCCTGAACCCTGGCATGTCATCAGCCTTGCGCCGGAGGCGAGCCTTGCAGCCTTCCTCGCCTTTCTTGTCCCCGCTGCTGGCTTTGTCATGGTCGCGGCCATCAAGTGGCAGAGGGGCGCTGTCTTCCTTTCCCGGATAATTGCGCTGCTTGGTGCGGCGGACGCGGCCCTTGGGCTGCTTCAGGTCCTCATGCCAGATACGGCGTGGCTATATGCGTTCACCAATAGCGGCTCGCCCGTCGGCGTCTTTGCCAATGCGAACCATCAGGCAAGTTTCCTGCTGATGTGCCTGCCATTCGTCGCCGTTCTCGGATCCGAGCTGAGACGCGAATGGGCCGGGAGCGATGCAGAGACCGCGCTCGCCATTCTTGTGTCCGTGCTTGGCCTCCTCATCCTTGCCGGCATATTCGCGGCGGGATCTTTGGCCGGCTATCTCCTGCTCCTGCCGGTTGTCCTGCTCAGTGTCCTTCTGTTTTCAGGCGCGTCCTACGGTCGACGCGGACGGGTAACGCTTGGCGTCGTACTGGTAGCGTCCATCATTATTGCCTTTGCGGCGCTGGTCGTGTTCACAAGCCCGCGCCTGAGCGGCCTGGGCATGACCTCCTTCGATGACGAGCCTGCGAGCAGGATCGGCATCTCGCGCGTCGGGACGGAGATATTGTCGGAGCATTGGCGTTTCGGGACGGGACTTGGCACATTCGAGGACGTGTTCGGCGTCTATGAGGACGCGTCGAGCGTTTCGAAGACCTACGTGGCGCATGCCCATAATGACTATCTCGAATGGCTGATCGAGACGGGTCTTGCGGGCGGCGTCCTGCTCGGTCTTGTGCTTGCGTGGTTTGTCTTTCATTTCCTGCGCGTGTGGACTTTTTCGAGGCAGGCAGGGCTGACCTTGCGGCGAGCTGCGGCGATTGCCTGCCTGGTGCCGGTCCTTCACAGTCTCGTCGATTACCCGCTGAGGACACCTGCCATTGCGAGCGTTGCTGGCATGTGTATCGCCATCATGGTCATGCCGCATCGGCGAAGGGAGGCGATCGCGCCCAGGATGGAGGGCAAGACGCATGCAGACGAACCGGTCAGGAGTGTCAGCATCTGATCCGGCCGCGGGCGCCTTGCGAGCGGGGGGCGGGCCTGAAGTGCGCTCGCCCAGGAGTGTCCGACACGTCGCCGCATTTGTGCAGGCCGGGCCGGGAGCGTGCCGGAGACCTTTGTGCGCCGACAGATTTCCTCGATCGGGCGTTTCTGTCGATGACGGGGGCTCAGTTTGACCGCCAGCGCTTTCCACCTCCATCATGTGGCTTGCCACGCGGTCCATCTTCGCCTTGCGTCGGGCGGCGGCGTCCGGGCAGGGGCCGCCTTCCTTGCAGGGCAAAGAAATGGCGGGTGTGCAGGCAGACATCCCACCTATGCCTGCGGTTCAGATTTCCCGGGCCACGCCTTTGACGGTTGCGGCGTCTTTCTTTCAAACGGGCGCGTCCTATAATCTTCTCACGGTGGACAGATGAGCCATCCCCTGAAAGTCTGATTTACCCGGCAGCGGTTTGTTCAAGACAGGCAGGTTGACATCAAGAAGGCAGGTAGTCCCATGCTGAGACCAAGGAACGGCAAAAGCCCGCGCGTTGCCATGGGAAGCCCCGGTAAACGCCTCTATGCGGTCGGCGATGTTCATGGCAGCCTTGTCGAGCTCGATCAGCTTCTCGCACTGATTGCTGCCGACCATGCGGCGCGGGACGAGCGCCCCTGCCATATCGTCTTCCTTGGTGACCTGATCGACAGGGGGCCCGACAGCCGCGGCGTGTTGCGACGTCTCATGCAGGACAAGCCGGGTTTTGCGAGGCTGCATTTCATTCGCGGCAATCACGAGGAGATGTTTGTTCGCTGCCTGACGGGAGAGCCAGAGCTTATCGCGTCATGGTTGTCGCATGGGGGTCATGCCTGCGCGCGCAGTTACGGCGTCGATCCGTCCTTGCTGCATGAGACCGATCCCGGCCTGCTTGAGCAGGCCCTTTTGTCATGCATCCCAAAAGCGCACATCGATTTTCTCGGCGGATTTGTTGATACGGTGCGTTTCGGGGATTATTTCCTTGTCCATGCGGGTATTCGGCCGGGTGTTGCGCTTGCAGACCAGAAGCCAAGCGACCTTCGCTGGATACGCGCAGACTTCATCTCGAGCGATGCGGCGCATGAGGCTGTGATCGTTCATGGGCACACACCGCAGGAGCAGGTCGTCTGCCTGTCCAATCGGATCAGTGTCGACACGGGCGCCTATTTTTCAGGCAGGCTTTCGGCCGTCCGGCTCGAGGAGGACGAGGTGTCGATCCTGACCACGTCAGCTGAAGGGGTATACGCGCAAGGGCCCGGCGCGGCAGGCCTCGATCGCCAATAGCGTCAGGCTGGCTTCGGCGCCCTGAAAGTCTTGACATGAGGCAGGGTGGGCGCTACTGAACTAGGAACATTTTTCGGGAGAGATTAAGGATGAAACAGCTTCTCAGGGCCTGCGCAATCGCGCTTGGAGCGGGGCTTATCGCCATGCCGTCTCTTGCCAAAACGTCGTCCGCAAGCGTCGTGGCCTCATCCGGCGGGGCCGGTTCTGTTGTGATTGTTAGGGGGACTGAGACCTTAAGCCTGTCTCCAGGCGACGAGCTCCTCCAGGGAGACGTGATCATTACCCGGGCCAGCGGCAGTGTGTCGATTGCCTATGGTGACCTTTGCACACGCGACCTTGAGGGCCTGCAGTCGATAACAATCGATTCGGAATTCTGCGTCCAGGAGCTTGCCGACATCGATCAGGTTGAGGGCGCACCTGAAGGCTCCGCTCCGCAACAGGTGGGCGAACTGGGAGAGGCGCTTGCACCCTCGTCGCCAACCGCCACCCTGATGGTTCTTGGCGGCGTCGCCGTTGCCGCTGTCGCAGCAGGCGCTTCAGGCGGCGGCGATGATCAGCCGAGCAGCCCGTAAATCAAGGCAACCTGACATGGCCTTGCGTCGCGGCCTGATTTGACATCCCTCTTGCTGATCAGGCGACAGGCCAGGGTCGGCGCATTAAGCCCACCATGTCGGACATAGACGACGTCGCCGTGCAATATAGCCCATAGACACGCCGCTCAGCGATTAATACCTTCATCGCCGTGATGGATTATACGCCGCGTCAAAGGTCAGATCGGTGACCATCAAATGCGGCCGCGTTGCTGTATGTCGCGTGCAACACGGTTCGCAAGAGACCCCGGGGCAGACAAGGCATCCTTCACTTGCAAGCCCGACGATGAACCCATGCCGAAGCTCGGCGATGGCCGTTTGCTGCAACGCTCATCTGGACTGTCGCTCTGTAGCCGCCTGATCCGGCCAAGATGGCCTTGGTGGGCAGTGACGCGATCCCTTGGCGCGACGCAAAGGGCGCCGCAGATCAGGCCATCTGGCTGATCTGCCAGAGCCAGACAATGAACCCGCCAAGGCCGAGCCAGGGGCCGAACGGGATCTGATGGGTCCGCTTGAGGCCCGACCGGCTCGCGAGGCTCTCGGTCAGGATATGGCACAGCGCGCTCGTTGAGGCGATCAGGAGCGCTGGCGCAAGGCCCGCCCATCCAATCCACAGGCCAATCGCGCCAAACAGTTTCGTATCGCCGCGCCCCAGTCCGTGCCGGCCCTTGAGCCCCAGATAGAGCGACTCGATGAGCCGGAATGACATATAGCCCACCGCCCCGCCAATCAGGTGGTCGGGCCAGCTTGGCCGGAAGAACAGCCAGGTCGTGACACCGCCAAGCAAGGCAAGGCTCAAGGTCAGCACATCGGGCAGGCGATATGTCATCCAGTCATGCAGGCAAAGGGCAAGCAGGATCCAGCCAAAAAGGGATGATACGAGAACCGTCTCGTCGGGCGCATAAACAGCTGACAGGAGGCCAATTGATCCACCCGCCAGTTCCGCAAAGGGGTATTTCGGCGAAATCGGGCCATGACAGGCGCGGCACCTTCCCCTTTGCGCCAGAAAGGACATGACCGGGATCAGGCTGTACCAGGAAAGCCGCGCGCCGCACTGGTCGCAGGCCGAGGGTCCGGACGCGACCTTCCTGTCGCTGCCGAGACGGCCGAGCGCTGTGATGATGAACGATCCGACGGCAAAGCCGGCGAGAATGCAGAACAAGTCCATTGAAGTCATTTTCGCCCGTCCTCAGAACGGTTCTACCTAGCGGCTACATTCCTTAGAAAGGGTAACCGCGGTGCCTTAACATTGAGGGGCGCCATGGCAGGCTATCGGCGCCAGATACGGCAAGGCCTGAAAGAAACCGTCAAGTCGGGACCATTCGTAATCGAATGATAATTTTCTTGGCGCAGGAAGTGTCTTCCAGCTCAGGAGACAATGATGAAACGCACCGAAGATACGCAGACCTGGAACCAGGCAGGCTTCAGCCTCATGGAGCTGCTGATTGCGCTGGTTATTCTGGCCATGATCGCGGGCGTCGTCGGGCCCCGCGTGATCGGTTATCTTAGCCGCGCGAAAAGCCAGACCGCCTCTGTCCAGATTACAAACATAAAAGCGGCGCTGGACATGTACCTGCTGGATGTCGGCAGGTATCCAAGCGATGAGGAAGGCCTGAAGGTTCTGGTCGAGCCGGCGCAGGGAATTGCCGGATGGGCTGGACCTTATCTTGATGATGAGGCCGTGCCGCTCGATCCCTGGGGACAGCCCTACGCATACAAGCTTGGAGGCGAAACCCGCGGTTACCAGATCCTGACCTATGGCCGTGACAATGCGCCGGGTGGATCTGGTGAAGATGCTGATATCAGTTCCTGACCGGGACACGCGGCCTAATAACAGGGCGCTGGCGTGTCGGCGAAACCGGCGCGCCGGGCTTGGCTGCTGGCAGGTGCCCATCTGAACGTTTCAAGCTTGTCAAAGACGGCCCTGTTGGCACCTGACGAGAGCGTTGCTTCGGCGACAGCGACATGGCCTGACCTGGTCCGGCCTTCAGACGTCACCAGGATGGACTTTGCGCGTGTGCTCGCATAGGGCGGCGCGTCTTGCGCCTTTCGGGAGCGATCCTTGCCCCGTTCTGTGTCGACGCGCGCTGTCCCAGGCCCGAGGCCGTGTGCGATACTGACAGCCCTTGCCACAACGGGATCGGCGTTTGTCGTCTCGATGCCGGGCGACCCATTATACGTCGTGACATGTGGCAAGGCGCTTGAAACAAGGGCGTTCGACATGCCGACAACGGATGCAAGTTCAGCCGGTCGCATGAACGCTCTGTTGGCAGGGCCGGGCAGGCCGTTTGCGCGGTAAAGGTCGGCTTCATAGCCGCCGGTCCGGGCGATATTGTCCGGATCGCGATAGTCGGCGACTGCGGCGCCCAGCCTGCGCGCCTCGTCAGGACCGGTCCCGAGGGCTTCGAAAAGGCCTGCCAGCAGGCGTTCTGACGCCATGTTGAGATCGATTAATGCGCTGGTCGAGCGCACTTGCAGGCGGATCGTGCCAGTTTGCGTGGTGCAGGTGAAGGGCAGGTTGTCATGCACAGGACTGGTTGGGTCAGACCAGGCTGACGAGCTCAGCCTCAGTCCGTCCTGTGCCAGGGCGCGTGCTAGAAAGCTGTCCCTCGCAGAATTGGCCTCCTGGACATCCATGAACGTATCGCCAGCGACCAGCGCGCCAAGGGCGGCAAGGACGCCGACACTCCAGACAACCATCAGGAGGGCACTGCCGCGTTCCTTTTGCGGGTCCTTCCCGTCAGAAAGGGGGGAGCGTTTCATGAGCCGGTCGTATCAGGTTCCAGAGCAGCAACAGGCAGGGCAGGCGCGTCACTGAAAAGCAGTTCCTCATCGATCATCTGCTCTGCGGATGGCGCAGCGACCGGCGCCTGCAACATGATGTCAGGGAAATAGTTGGCCTGCAGCGACTGCATGCGGCGGATGAGGTCCTCTGTGACAAGCTCTGTCTCTTCATGACTGGTGACAACCCGCGGCGAGATGAGTACCAGGAGTTCCGTGCGCTGTGTTGCATTTGCCTTTGTCCGGAACGCCGATCCCAGAAAGGGGAGGTCGCCAAAGAAAGGCACTTTCGTTTCGGTATCGCTCAGGCGCTCGCGCATCAGTCCGGCAAGGGCGATGCTCGAGCCGTTTTTCACAGCAACAGATGTGGTGATGCGCCTTTGCTGGATTGTCGGGGAATCGATCCCGGACGATTGCGTCGAAACGACATTGCTGACTTCCTGGTCAATATCCAGCAGGACGAGACCGCCCGCGTTCACGCGGGGCGTCACGTTGAGGATGATGCCGGTGTCTCTCAATGACACGGAATTGACAATTGGTGCATCCGGATTGGTCGAGCTCACCGCCGACTGCGTGACGATCGGAACCTGGTCGCCGACTTGCAATGTGGCCGTCCGGTTGTCGAGTACCATGAGCGAGGGGGCAGAAAGAATCTTGACGTCTGTCTCTCCGGCGACGGCAGACAGGGCAGCGCGCGCATCCTTGCCGGAAAAGAGGAGCGAGAAACCGGGAAACTGTGACGCAACGGCGCCATTGGCGACGTCCGTGAAGCCCTGGCTGAATTCGCCGCTCTGGAAAAACCAGGTCAGTCCGAAGGCGAGGTCATCTGACAGCGTGACTTCGGCAATCGTCACTTCAAGGAAGACCTGGTTGGGTAGCCGGTCGATCTGGGACACGGCCCGCTCGAGCAGGTTGAATTGTTCCGGCGAGGCAAATACGACCAGTGTATTGTTCGCCTCGTCTGCCATGATGCGTGGGGCTGCCAGGCGGCTTGGCTGGGCGCCCTGAGACTGGAACATATTGGCGTCACGCACAGGCCCGGACATTTCATCCCCACTCATGGCCGGAGCGTCGGCTGGGTGTAGGCCGCTTTTTGAAGCGGCGTCCGGCTCACTGTCACCGGCGAGGATATCGCGCAGGATGTTACCGACCTCGCTGGCGGGACGGTTTTCGACGGGCAGTATGTAGAGCCTTTGGCCAGCCTGACCGTCAGACCTGTCAAGTCGCTCGATCCAGGCCTGCGCTTCTTCGATATAGGCGCGCTGCTGCGAGATGGTAATGACGGTATTGAGCCGCTCGAGTGGAACAAAGCGGACGAACTCGGCAAGCGGGCCGCCTTGCTTGCTCCCGAACAGGGCGTCGAGTTCCTCCACGATACGCGCAGGAGAGGTAAACCTGACGGGCGTTGCAGAAATCGACTTTCCGCGCATCCAGTTGACGTCAAACAGTCCGATCATGGCCTCGGCATCAGCCACTGTGCGTTCTGGTCCCTTCAGGACGATCAGATTACGGGCTGAATCCACAGATACCTGCAGGGCAGGATCCTGTATCGCCGCAAGGATTGGCTCGAGAGATGCCGCGCTGACAAATTCAGGAGCGACAAATCGTGTAGCCTGGCCGGCCATCTGTGAGGCAGTATCGCCGCGCCCGCCCTGGATGATGCGATAGAAGCCTTCATCCCTGACCAGGATCGCGTTCTTGCTGCTCAAGGCACTTGAGAGAAGCCGGAGGGCCCCCGAGCGCGAGACAGGACGGGTTGTATGTATACTGAGATTACCTGCAAGCGTCGCTTCGAGCACATAGTTTTCGTCAAGGATTTGGCCGAGGACATGCTGGACAGCGTCCTGGGCAGGCACATCAGAAAGATTGACAATGATGTTCCTGTCTTCGTCCAGGCTATCGGCCTGTTCGGCCTGGCGTTCTGCCTGTTCCTCACCATACTGGACAAAAGACAAAGCGCCGGAATCGGGGGTCCCGGCAAGAACCCCAGGATCGGCAGGGCGCGATGCGGGTGCATTGTATGGCGTGCGTGCGCCGGCGCCTGACGTGTCGTGCTGAATAGCGGGCGCCCGATAGGGCGCGACCAGCGTCGGCTGGAGGTTTGGTGTGGTGCAAGCCGCCAGAGCCAGCGCAGGAAGTGCGGGCATCAGCAAATTTTTCGAGCGCGGTGCGGTCATTGGGAAAGAACCTCTATGGTAATGTGGCATTTGCGGTAGCGCAGAATCGTCTGCGCCCCGAAAATCATTGGTCGATAGGCGTGTACATGCTGAGCGTCTGGCGGGTTCCGGATCGTTCAAGTGTCACCTGATTGTCCGAGGCTTCCAGGATCCGCCAGCCAGCGATCATTTCTCCAGGGCTCAGCCAGACAATGTCCTGATCGTCACCCGGAGCGATGGCGACCTTTCGCGCATCTGCGCTGGCCAGGGATCCGATCAGCCTAAAGGTCTCGACGGGCGCCTGTCCGGCGGGTGCCTCTGGCATGTCTGAGGCTGCCTGCTGTCTGCGCGCGGGATCGAAAAGAGGCTGCTCTATTGCCTGCCAGTCAGCCTTCTTGCTGATGGCGACCTGACCTAGACCGGACACGGTCAGGGAGGGCGTCACGTCACCATCCTCCCAGGTCATCCATTGCGATGGCGCGCTCATATTGAGAAAGGTTGTGCCCAGAAGCAGGAAGAAAGTCAGGCAGAGTGCGCCGCTGGTGAGAAGGGCGGGTGAGCCGAGCGATTTCATGACGGTTCACCTGACGGGTCCATCAGTGCATGGATCTCAAACTCGACCTGAAGGCTTGGCTGGTGGCTGTCGGTCGCCATTCGCCGCCCTGATCCGCCGCCCTTGATAGTCACCATTTCGAGCAGAAGCGTGGGTTCATGCTGCCACGCCTGCTCGAGAATCTGGTCGAGTTGGGCCTGGCTTGCCAGGGCGATCACACGCACGCCGACGCGGCGGATGGATGCGATGTCCTGGACCGGCATCGGTTCGAGGCTCTTGATGTCGGTGCCGGCGTTCTGGAAAATGCGCCTGACAAACGCTTGCAGACTGGCGCCAGCCTGGGAGTCTGACGCTGTGGGTATGAAGGCGCCATGGCGTTCGGCCGTGCGGGCCCATTCCTCGCGGGCAAGATCGAGCCCGGGGCCCGAGGCGATCACCCGCTCCCATTTCAGGACCTCGGCCTTCAAGTCACCGAGGCGCTGATGTTGCAGGCTAAGGCCTGACCTGATCGGAAGAATGACGACAAGCAGGCCCAGCAAGAGGGCAAAGAACAAGATAGCAAGCGCCAGCCGTCTTTGCTGCGCAGGTTGAAGGTTATAGGGGCTCATCCATGTGTCTCCTCGGACGGAGCAGATTGCGGATCGACCGTCAGTTCGATGCGAAACCGGTCTTGTTGCGTATTGCTATTGGCCGCCGTGGCCGATAGGAGCCGGGAGCCAGTCACGCCAGGAACGGCCTCGAGGCGTTCAACGAGTTTCTCGGTGGACGCCGACAAGCCGATCAGGGACAGGCGGGCATCCTTGTAGCTCAGAGCTTCCAGATACGAGTCCTCGGGCAGGGCTAACGTTAGCGCCTGATACAAGGGGACAAATTGCGCCGGATCGGCTGCGAGCAAATTCAGAGCTTCAATTATTCCTGACTGGCGGTTCAGGGATTGCTGGATGTCGAGAACTGCGCGCGCCTCTTCATGGACATACGCAAGCTGGGCCTCGAGGGACCTTATATTGCGCTCTTGCCTGTCTGAAAGAGACCAGAGCGCCAAGCTGGCGACCGCGATCGTGGCGAAGAGCAGCACCAGGTTAAACTTGCGCGGTAGCTGTTCGGGACGCGCACGCAGCGTTGCCGGCAGAAGATTGAACCCCATTGGTAGGCGATTGTCGTCGAGAATATCGAGCCTGGATATCGCGATGCCGCGGTCCTTCAGGGCGCTATGATGCCGAAGTGCGGCGTCCTGATGCAGGATGACCTGTTGTACAGTGATGCTGCCTGAATCAAAATCAACATCGGTGATCCGCGAATCCTCAAACACTTCGCTGAGTTCAAAAGGAGTTTCGGCCGGCACCTGAAGCCGCATGATGTCCTGGAACTGGGCCATCGACGCGACAGGGAGGGCGCGTTCCCGCAGCAGCACCACCTGTCGCCCAAGCAGAAGTGTCGGATGCGTTGTGCTCAGCGCCTCGAGCGGGCGGGCTGGCGCCAGTTCGACCTTTCCAGTCGCCTGCGACGCAGTCGTATAATGGCTGTCCTGGAAAAGGATGATATTGTTGTCGGCTCGCGTGGAATACATTTGCCTGACACTGTCGGGCAAGAGCTGAACAATCTGTTCGCCCCACCAGCGCGACCAGTGAGAAGTCTGGCGCCTTATGGTCTGGCTTAGCTCAGGTCCACTTAGATTATTTGACATGAAGTGTGTTGGCATTTTGACTCTGGGGCTTTCATGACGGTCAGGTATGAGTTCTGAGCGTCTAGCAAGACAGAGGCCAATAATCGTGAACGGAGCGTTTAGTCGCCTTTCAAAAACGACGATTTCTGCAAAAAAATCCGCAAATTGACCCTGCGAATAACCCAAGTGGGTTAGTCTGGTCCGGCATGGATGTTGCTGACGGTCCGACAGGTGCCGGTTCAGCCGTACAGCGGAGCTTGCAGAAAAGTCCTTGAACTCAGTGATTGGAATTACCGCTTTGAGCATTTCGTCAGCACAGGAATTTAATACGGTCGAGTCAGTAGACGCGCCTGTTCCCGGAACGGCTCTGCCTGAATCCGCAGAGCGCAATAACATGCTGCAGTCTGCACTCGTCGAGCAAGGTGCCATTTCGCCCTCCAAGCTCGACCGGGCCAGGGCCATAGCCGACCAGACTGGTGAAACGCTTGCCAGCGTACTGGTCAAGCTTGGCCTGTGTTCCGATGAGCGTATTGCCCATGCCTGGGCCAGCCTGTTCGGAATACGCTTTGTGCCAGGCGCAGCGTTTCCCAAGGCGCGGCAAATGCCAGACGGACTCAGACTTGCATATCTCAAGGACAAGCTTGTCCTGCCACTGGAAGACGGCCCTGACGGCCTAGTTCTGGCGATGGCTGATCCGAGCGACCTGGAAACAGCCAACGCGGTTGCCTATCGAACGGGCAGGTGTGTTGTGCGTGCCGTTGCCCTGACCCGGGACATTCTCGGCTGGCTGGGAGGCGGTGACGGGCTGCCATTAACCGAAAACCGCCCTGCAGGAGCAGCGCTTGATGGTGACCTGGAGCGCCTGATGGACTTGGCGCGCGGCGCCCCGGTGGTCAGGTGGGTCGATCGCCTGTTTTCCCTTGCCGTCGAGATGGGGGCCTCGGACATTCACATCGAGTCCCAGAGAACCGGCTTGCGCGTCCGGTTCAGGATTGATGGGAACCTTTCGGAAATCGATTCGCCTATGGACGGAGCACCAGAAGCGGCCATTTCGCGGATCAAAGTCCTGGCGAAGCTGAATATTGCAGAGCGCCGCCTGGCGCAGGATGGGCGTATCAGGATCAACATACAGGGCCGTGACATCGACCTGAGGGTTGCGACCATGCCCAGCCTGCATGGGGAAACACTTGTCCTGCGCGTGCTTGACCAGACGGCAGGCCACCTCGACCTCTCAGATCTGGGCCTGTCGGAGCATGCCATTGCATCTATCCGGGATGCGATCAGCCAGCCGCACGGGATTACGCTTGTGACCGGGCCGACGGGTAGCGGGAAGACAACGACGCTTTATGCATGTCTGCGCTCCCTGATGTCGCCGACGCGAAAATTCATTTCGGTTGAAGATCCGGTCGAGTACGAGATCGAAGGCGTGGCCCAGATACCGGTGCGGGCTGAGATCGGCTTCTCTTTTGCGCAGGTACTTCGGTCGGTTCTCAGGCATGATCCCAATGTCCTGATGATTGGAGAAATCAGGGATGCCGCTTCGGCGCAGATCGCGGTTGAGGCGTCCCTGACGGGGCATACAGTCCTGTCCACGATCCATGCGAACTCGGCGCCGTCAACAATTTCCCGTCTGATCGAAATGGGTATAAGCGACTATCTCCTGGCGACAACCGTCAACGCAATTTCTGCCCAGCGATTGGTGCGGGTGCTGTGTGCCGCATGCGTCGAAGAGGCCTTTATTCCCGCGGCGCTGGAAGACCGGATCGGGCAGCACCTGGTTGCGGGCACACGGCCTGTCTGGCGCCGCGCGCGCGGATGTCCCTCTTGCCGGGGAACAGGGTATCGCGGTCGCAAGAGCGTTGCTGAGGTGATGACGATCTCAGAGGAGGCAAGAACGTGCATCATGTCTTCCAGGTCGGAAGATGTCCTGAAAAACGTTGCGGTCGAAAGCGGCATGGTTCCCTTGATCAGCGAAGGTCTGAGGCTGGCCGCTTCAGGGCAGACATCAATTGAGGAAGTCATGGCCCGTATCGGTGGGGGTGGGTTATGAGCGTCGTCTTCAGGGTTTCGGCATACAGGCAGGACGGCTCCATCTTTCAGGACCGAATTGAATGCGAGTCGCAGGCTGAAGCTGTTGCGGCACTGTTGAGGCGCGGCCTGACGCCATTCGAGGTATTCGAGTCGGAAGTGCGCCAAACGGCTGCGACACCCGATCTTCATTATATCGCGTCGAAAGACCTGCTTGAGTTTGCGCGCTCACTCGGCGCCCTGATCGATGGCGGATTGCCCCTGGATGAGGCGCTTGACCTTGTCGCCCGCGACATCGGCAACAGCCGGGCGCGGGAGCTTGCCAAAGAGGTGCGTACCCATCTGGTCGCGGGATACCCACTTGCCGAAGCGCTTAAGCGCTCGAAGCGGCCTCCTGCTCCTTTCGTCACGGGCCTGGTCCAGGCGGGTGAAGCGGCCGGTTCACTTGCGCCTGTCTTCACACGACTGGTGGACTATCTGGAAAAGGAAACCCGGCTTCGCGAAACTATACGCTCAGCGCTCGTCTATCCTTCCATTCTGGCCATCACGGCGATCGCAGCGATCCTCGTCATCCTCCTCGTCGTCGCGCCAACGCTCAAGCCGGTTTTACTTGCGGGTGGACAATCGGTTCCCGGGGGCGCCGCGAGGCTCATCGCCGTTTCGGACTTTCTGCGCGATTGGGGTGTGGGCCTTGCGATGGGGGGCTTGTCTTGCGTGCTCGTCCTCAAAGTCTGGGCGCGCAGCTATGCAGGAAAACGCCGGCTTAGCCGGCTGGTCTACAGGATGCCGCTTGTCGGGCTGACCCTGCGTGAGATCGAGGCGACACGGTTTCTGTCCTCTCTGTCTGCCTTGCTGGAAAGCGGTGTGCCACTTGTCCCTGCAATGAATATAGCCGGCGCCGGAATCGGAACCCTGTGCGTGAAGGAGGGACTGCAAGAGGCGGCTGACCTGGTGCGCCAAGGAAGCAATCTGTCCGGCGCGCTCGAGGTAACAGGGGTCTTTCCCCCATTGGCGGCCCATATGGCTTCGGTTGCGGAGCGTTCAGGAAGCGCCCCCGCCCAGCTTGCCCAGGCTGCCAGGATATTCGAGCTGTCTGCACAGCGAAGGATGGAGCGCGTCATGTCCCTGCTTCCGTCGGTCATGACACTCGGCCTCGGTGGGGTGATTGGTTTTGTCGTGCTTACGCTGCTGAGCGCAGTCATGAGCATCAATGATCTTGCCATTTAGGACCCAAGGACGAGACCACGCCATGTCATATCAACGCCCTCCCAAAACCGACCGGCAGGCAGGGTTCACCCTGACGGAACTACTGATTGTTTTGACCATCCTGGCAATGGCATCAAGCCTCGTGGTTGCGCGCCTGCCTGGTCAGGGACGCCATGTCGAGACACGAAGGACCGTCCAGGAAGTGGTCAGCCTTGTGCGCGCGACCCGGCTCGATGCAGCGCAGCGCGGTCGCAGCAGCCTGTTGCGTTTTGCCGAAGATGACAGGGTGTTTTCGACATCCTCGGACACCAGGGTCCACATTCCATCCGGTCTCAAGGTAAGTCTTGTTTCATCGCGCAATCTGGGTGCAGACGGCATCATGTTCTATCCCGATGGCAGCAGCTCAGGCGGGCGCATTCGCATAGCCAACGACCGGGAAGAAACCGTTATCGAAGTCGACTGGTTGACCGGGCGCTACATACGGCGGAGCAGGGCGTCATGAGCATGTCCGGGAAAGATGGTGGCTTTTCGCTGCTGGAGACACTGGTCGCCTTAACCATCATGAGTCTGGCCGGGGTCATGTTGCTCAAAGGGTTTGCCAGTCAGGCACGCTCCGTGGTTGCGGCAAGCCGTGTCCATCATGTTGTCGCATTGATCGAGACCTTGATCGATACGGCCGGTGCGCGGGACGAGAACCTAGCCGGAACGGTTACAAATGATGCCGAAGTCCTAGCCTGGACCCGCTCAGTCCACCCGGTCGAACACGGCCTCGTTCGCATTGAAATCAGTGTCAACGCCGGCAATGGCCGGAGCTATCGCGCAGAGGCCCTTCGCTGGCCCGTAGAGCTTCAAGGAGCCCAATTGCCATGAGTAGGCCGGATAGCGAAAGCGGGTTCACGCTGATCGAAACCCTGATCGGCATGGTTCTGACAGCCCTGATTGCGGTCGCAATCAGTCTATCGATGCGTACAGCTGTGCAGATGTCGTCAAAGATGGCGCGCAATGATGCAGTCATGGAGGCCCAGCGTACACGCCAGCTTGTTGCAGGCTGGCTCGCCCTGGCCCTGCCAGATGCGGCCTGGAGCGAGGACGGAGGAATCCTGTTCAGGGGCGAGGCAGGCAGGCTTGTCTGGACGGTCGAGGCTTCGGGCAAAGGCGGAGCAGGGCTGGCGCAATACGAACTGACCACCGCACCAGGAACGCAGTGCCAAGCTGAGCCTGACCTCGTCCTGCACGACCTGATCCTTATAGTGCGCGAATACGCGCCCGGGCACCTGGATGCGCCGGTCGCGTCCGACAGGCGTGTTCTCATTGAATGTGCCGGCCTGCCTGCCTTTGAATATCTCGGGCCAGACGAGGCAACACCGGCCGGACGCTGGCGAGACGAGTGGAATCATACGCAATTGCCTGGTCTGATAAAGCTTTCGGTTGGTAAAAAGGCCGACTGGATCGTGGTCCGGCCTTATTTTTCCCTGCCGTTCGGGGGGCGAACCGATTAGCGCCTGGCGGGCCAGTGCGCGAGGAGAATGCTTGGAATCTTCCTTGATGCTGGCAATCTGGAAGCGCATTGAGCGGTAATGAATTCCTCTCCCTCTATCACCCCATCGGGTTAATTGACCCAGCGGCTCAAAGCATACCTTGGTCTAAAGCTATAATTGTCGCCCGTTGGGGGCGCCGTAAACTCTGTTAAGGGCTGTTTTTATGCGATATCTGGCTTTTCTTCCCCTCATCGCGCTGATGGCGCCATTCGGGTTAGCAAATGCGCAACAAGCGACATGCGAACGGACGGTGACGGCGGATGTTGTCGTGATCGACCAGCCCATGATGTTCAACCGTCTTGGCGCCCAGAACGTCAATGGCATGATGTATGCGCTGCGCTCGGATGTTATTGACAAAACGACGCGCAAGCCGGAATCGGTTGGCGGAAGTCTCAAGCCCGGCAAGGTGGAGCTGCGGCCTGACAAGCGTCCTCGTCCCCTGGTGCTGCGGGTGCGCGCGGGCGATTGCCTTGAGGTGAAACTTGAGAACCTCCTGAGTTTTGGCCCAAATCCCTTCAATGCCAATCCCCGGGTCATGACAATCAATGATCAGGTCAGGGATCGGACCGTCGGTTTTAGTCCTGTCGGCATGAATGCGGTTAATTCCATTTCTGATATGTCGAGCTTTGTCGGGCTCAATCCCAACAGCCTTGTTACGCCAGGCCAGAGCCGGACCTATACTTTTTATGCGCCAGACGAGGGCGCCCACCTGATTGTCTCGAATGGCGCGACCTTCGGCGGCGAGGCCACGGGGGGGAATATTTCCAATGGCCTGTTCGGTACGGTCGCGGTCCAGCCGCGGGGCGCTAAATTCTATCGCAGCCAGGTGACCGAAGAAGACATGCGGCTTGCTTCGATTGGCACGACCATGACCGGTCAGCCCATGATCGACTATGAGGCGCGCTATCCTAATCGCATGCCCTGGACGGCTGAAGGCAAGGCAGGCCTGCCGATCATCAACATGCTCGATGAGCGGGGCGGCAAGCTCAGGCTCGTGGCCTCGGATATCAACGCAGTCATCGCCGGTCCAAATCCGGATGGCAGCTTCCCGGCGTCGACCTATCCGCTCGAGGCGGCAGGCAAGCGAAATCCTGCGCTTCCAAACCGCCTCGAGGCCTTTCGCGAGATTGTCTCCATTTTCAATGATGAGGCTGTTTCCAAGCAGGCCTTCCCGGGGTGGTTCGAAGATCCGATCTTCTCGCATACATTGGCGGGCGTTCGCGATGCCTTCATGGTCAATATGGGTTCTGCAGGCGTTGGCTCGGAAGTCATCGCCAACCGGCTGGGTGTCGGACCAATGCAGGATTGCCTCAGCTGTGGCTATGAGGAGTTCTTCCTGAGCTCCTTTGCTGTTGGCGATCCGTCCATGCTGGTTGATGTCCCGGCAAATGCCGGCCTGGAATTCTGCAGTCCTCAGCCGGGTGATCCCTTCTGTGAGCGGGACGCGGCCGTGCGTGCCAGCTACGTGAAATATCCAGATGATCCGGGCAATGTTTCCCACTCCTATATCGGTGATTTTGTCAAGTTCCGGAATACGCACGCAGGGCCCAAGGAGGCCCATATTTTCCACCTCCACAATCACCAGTGGCTCTCCAATCCCGATGATGACGAATCCAACTACCTGGATGCGCAAGGTATCGGTCCTGGCGGTGCTTATTCCTATGAAATCGCCTTCGGAGGGTCGGGCAACCGCAACCAGTCTGCTGGCGACGCGATATTCCACTGTCACCTTTACCCGCACTTTGCCCAGGGCATGTGGGCGCTATGGCGCAACCATGACGTTTTCGAAGCGGGTACCGTGCTAGACGTCAGCACAAGTGAGGATGGCTTCCACGACAAGCCCTTCGCGCTCGAAGAAGGCCGCCCGGCACCGGGTGCCCGGGCGCTGCCGGACGGCGAGATACTGGCGGGTGTGCCAATCCCTGCCATCGTGCCACTGCCGGGCAAGGCGCTTGCGCCCATGCCCGGGCGCGCATTCGTCGTGGCTGTGGACAAGAACGGCGATGGTATGGCTGAATCCAGCCAGGCCTCGGTCGACCGCACAGATACGGATCCGGACCTGGTCGATGTGCGGCCTGTGCTTGCTTCGCTCGACGCGTCGGATCCTAACAATCAGCTCAACCCGACTGGCCTGAAGAACCCGGGCTATCCTTTCTGGATCGGCAGCATTGAAGGCGCAGTCGGCCAGCGCGCCACGACGCCGCCGCTCGACATGGCGGTCAATGCGAAATCGTTCAAGGACGGTGGATGGGACGGCGGTCTGCCGCGGCACTTCCTCGACGGATATGCTGTTGGCGGCCTGACCACGGATGTCCAGACCCGGCTCAGTTTCGAAAAGCATATTGAAAAGGCCAAGGCCAGCTACGTTCCTGAATATGGTACGGATGTGGAAAGGGCGGCAATGAGCTTCCATGCGACCCGGTTCCATCCAAGTTCCCGGCTTGGTCTGGACGGATCAGTTTCCGAAGCCTCCTTCCAAACAAATGGCGCCTTGCCGGCGCCAGGATCGCCATTCTTCGAGCCTTGCCGCGACGATGAGGGTCGGACCTTCAACACTGGAACGACGGGGCGTTTCTTCTCATCCGCGCCTGGCGAGACCGGGAACGAGTTCACAGCTGAGTATGGCGCGGATAATCCACGCATTTACAAGGCGGCGAACATCCAGCTGGACGTGGTCTTCAACAAGGCAGGCGATCACTTCCCGCAGCAGCGCATCATAAGCCTCTGGGAAGATGTGAAAGCGACGCTAAACAAGAAGCGGCCTCCAGAGCCTATGGTCTTCCGCATGAATTCCTATGATTGCGCAAACTATTATCACACCAATCTCATCCCGGAATTCTACCTGCTCGACGATTACCAGGTCACCACCCCGACCGACATTATCGGACAGCACATCCATCTTCCCAAATGGGACCTCGTTGCGTCCGATGGCGCAGCCAATGGCTGGAACTATGAGGATGGCACACTGGCCGCTGAATCGGTCGTGCACCGTATCGCCGCGATCAACCGGTTTGTCCTCGAGGAGCAGACGGGGGAGACCCTGCTTGAGGCAGAGCCTCATCCCTTCTTCGGGACTGGGCCAGACAACAAGTATCTTGGTGCGCGGACGACAATCCAGCGCTGGTTTGCGGACCCTGTGCACAATGTCGCAGGCAAAGATCGCGGTCTTGGCGTGATTTTCACGCATGACCATTTCGGCCCTACGACCCACCAGCAGGTCGGTCTGTATGCGACCTTGCTGATCAATCCGGCAGGTTCGACCTGGAAGCATAACGAGACCGGTGAGGACCTCTATACGCGTGATGATGGTGGACCGACATCATGGCAGGCAGCAATCCTGGCTGGCGACATTGATGGTGATGGACAGGACGATTCCTATCGCGAATTCTATCTCGAGGCCCAGGACTTTGCCCACGCTTATAATGCGGGCACCTATGTCGGCGTCGATGAGAATGGGCAGCCGGCACCACCGACCCAGGACAGTTTCCGTTATGCGGTTAATCCGTCTGTCCGCAAGTCGGCTCCCTTGCCAGACATCGTGCAATTCGTTTCCCAGTGCCCTGGCGGCGTGCCGCGGCCTTGTCCTGAGGCGATTTCTCTATCAGATATCGGGACGTTCCTTATCAACTACCGCAATGAGCCTGTTGGCTACCGGGTATATGATCCCGACAAGACAGGTCCGGATGGCAAGTCCGGAACTCAGGCTGATGGGCTTGGAGGCGACCTCGGATTTGCGCTGCAGACCCGCACGGACCGCGCAATGGATGAGTTCAATACGCGGCTTGGAAACACGCCCTATCCGGCACTGACTGGAGATGTGCGTCCCGGGGATGCATTCACGCCTCTACTTCGGGCCAATGCCGGAGACCTGGTCCGCGTAAGGATGCAGGCCGGCGGCCATGAGCATGAGCACAGCGCGACCATTCATGGTGTGAAATGGCTCGAAGGCGGTGGCTCGTTCGGCGAAAGCGTCAATTCCGGTTGGCGCTCGTCCATGCCGATCGGGCTTTCGGAAAAAGCGACATTCTCGACCTCCATTTTCGGCGATGTCGATCAAGCCAAGCGTGAGTCAGACTATCTCTATGCATGGGATGGGTCTCATGAAGGCTTCTGGACCGGAACATGGGGTGTCTTGCGCTCCTATGAACGATCCCAGCGAAATCTCTTTGAGATGCCTAACAATCCACGGCGCGCGCCGATCACGATTGCAAACCGCAAAGAGTTCAATGGCGTCTGCCCGGTGGATTCCGAAGTGGTGACCTATGACCTGACGGCTGTCACGGTTAATAGCGTGCTCAAGACGCCGTTCGTGACCTCTATCATTCCAGCCGATGATTCCGCAGAGATGCATGAAGGCGGTCCGCTAGATCCTGCCGGCGGTACGCTGCGCTACAATACGCGCGGCGTCAGGCTCTCGAATGGGGAACGAGGTCCGCTTCACGATCCGACGGCTCTGCTTTACGTGCCGACCGATGACCTGAAGAAGGATGCCACAACACGTCTGGACCAACGCATGTGTGCTGATCGCCTCGGTGGGACACGCAATCTAGCCTGCCCGGTCAAGGTCAAGAACAATTATGCGTTCGAACCACCAACGCTGCGTGTGGCAGCAGGACAGTGCCTCGAAGTTACGATCCGAAACCGACTTCCCGAAGAGGCTCCGGATCTTGGGTCCTTTGTCACGCAGCAAACCGTGATCAACCGCGATCGCTCCAGCCCTGAAGGCATGACAACGTTCAACAACAACCTGATCCGGCCTTCGAGCCATGTCGGAATGCATGCTATGAAGCTGGAATATGACATTTCCCGCGATGATGGTGTCAATGTTGGCATCAACCCGGTTCAAACCGTTGCGCCGGGTGCAACACGGACCTATCGCTACTATGCTGGAGACCTAGAGCTTGAGCCGCGGGCAGCAATTGGAAGCGGATCAGGCAATTACGGGGCCCTGATTGGTAACCGGTTCAATCTTGTTGCCAATCCGGTGGAGTACGGCGCGATCACCTTCCAGCCATCAGACCTTGTCAAGCAGGGTCAAAAGGGCCTGTTTGGAGCGATTACTGTGCTTCCGGAAGGATCCAGTTTCGTAACGGATCCCGGTACGAGTACGCAGGCAACCGTCACAATGCCTGATGGCACAACGTTCCGTGACTTCTCTATGATCATCCAGAAGGCCGTTGCACTTCGCTATCGCGACGGTTCGCCGGTCGAGAACATTCCGGGTGAAGGCCCAGGCGTGCCTGAAGATGCCCATGATGCCGGCGGGGCATCGATCAATCTGCGCACAGAGCCACTCTGGTTCCGCTATCGTTACGGTGCAGGTTCCGATTGGGGCTTTGGTGGAGGGGAAGAGGGCGATGACCCGGGCCTCGCGTCGATTTCCGACATGTACCGCGCCTATTCCAATGACCTTGTAGGACAGGAACCCCAGACGCCTGTCTACCTGGCAAAACCTGGCCAGGAGATCCGGCTCAGGGTGACAAGTCCGGCTGGCTATGCCCGAAATACGGTGCTTGGCATATTCGGGCATAACTGGACACAAGAGCCTTTCGTGACCAGGAACTTCCCATCCGACACGATGGCCTGGAGCGAGACACAGCGATTCATGTCTTCCCAGGACAATATCATGCCGCCGAATGCCTGGAACATCATGACCGAGGCAGGCGGACCGTTCGAGGTGCCGGGTGATTATCTCTACAGGGACCTTGCGTCTTTCGGTAACTTGAACGGCCTCTGGGGCATCCTTCGTGTAGAGGAAGATGCCGTTCCGGCCACTACGCCAGCACCTTGATCTAATCAAACCCCTGTGAGGCAGTCCTTTTCGGAGGGCTGCCTCTTCTTTTTTGGAGAATTGGATGACCCCTACCCCGCGCCTTGCAGGGCTCGCTGCACTCTCCGCATGTCTTGCCATTGTCGCCGGCTGTGGTCAGCGGGCAGAGCCCCTCGTCGATACGGGCCAGTCCTTTGTGCGTGAAGGGTTGCGCATTGAGTTCTCGGCGCAACCGGCTGATGCGCAAGATGCCGTGCTTATGGAGGGAGGTATTGCCTCCCTGCGGCTGAAAATAAGCGATTCAAGGTCGCAAAAGCCTGTTTCAGGCCTTTACCCGGCCGGCTGGGTCGATCCGCTGCAGGACGTTGCGTCGCTGACAGAGGCGTCATGCCGGCAATCAGCGGGCACGTATCTGAGCGGTCATGTCGGTATCCGGCCGATGGTGGATCTGAACTCATACTATCTGGTCGTCCTCAACGAGGATCCTACCGTAGCGGTGATTGATCCCATTGTCGGCATCAAGGGGATCACGAAGCTCCTGACCCAGATCATCCTCCCATCGCGTGGAGGTGATTGGGCTCGCTCGGCCGATCAGAAGAAAGTCTATGTCGCGATGCCCCAGATCGGATCTGTGGCCGAACTGGACCTTGAGACATTCAAGCTCGCCCGCACGGTGAAAGTCGGAGAGCGCCCTAACAGGATCGCTGTCCAACCGGATGGAAAATATGCGTGGGTCGGTTTGCAGGGTGACGGTTTGAAAGGGGTGTCCCTTGTCGATACCGAGACGATGGAAAAAGCAGCCTTTCTGGAGACGGGGGCAGGCCACCATGAGTTCGCATTTACGTCCGACAGCCGGCTGGCCTTCGTGACCAACCGCGATGACGACACTGTCAGCGTGATCGATATTGCCGAGCGGAAGGTCGTCCGGACAGTGAAGACAGGGGATGCGCCGTTGTCTGTTGCCTGGTCGGAGCTTGCCAGGTCAGCCTATGTTGCGGCAGGCGGATCGGGCGAAGTCACGGTCATTGATGCAGAAGCACTCAATGTGCGATCGACCCTGAAGCTTGCGCCGGGGCTTGGACCAATGCGTATCACGCCTGATGGTCGATATGGATTTGTCGTCAATCCCCAGCGTGACATGGTCCATGTTTTCGACACCGCCATCAATGCGCAGATCCATTCCATTCCGATTGAAGGCAAGCCGTTCCAGGTCGCCTTCTCGAGAAGCTATGCCTTTGTAAGGGCGCTCGAGACGACACGTGTCTCCATGATCAGGCTGAACACGATCGGCACACAGGGTGATCCTGTGGTGAGCGGATACGATGCGGGTGACAGGCCGCCAAAGGATTCACCTGTCCTGCTGCCGTCGGACCTTTTCGCCGCTGCTGTGACTGAGGCGGCAACGCTCGCTGTGAGCCCTGGGGATGCCACGATCTATTACTATATGGAGGGCATGAACGCCCCGATGGGCAGCTTTCGCAATTATGGTCACAGGCCGCTGTCGGCAATGATCGCCGACAGGACGATCAAGGAAGTGCGTCCTGGTGAATATGAAGCCCTGCTCAAGCTTCCGGCGGCAGGCGATTTCCAGTTGATCATGACACTTGACACGCCGCAGATTATCCACTGTTTCAGCTTCTCGGTCTTGCCTGATCCATCTCTGGTCGAGGATGGCAGCCCGGTTTTGGTCACATATGGGTCGAAATCCGGCCAGATCGTGAAAACCGGTGAGCCAGTTACGGTTTCCTTTGGCCTGAAGGCCCGGCTCGGGGATGAGCTCGATTTCGGTGAGGTCGAAATCCTGACCTACCGGTCGCCCGGCCAGGACCGAGAGGTCCACAAGGCCGTATCGGAAGGCGACGGTAAATACAGTCTGACTTTCACACCTGAACGGTCAGGCGCCTATTATGTTTTCCCTGCAATTCAGGAGCTGGGACTGAATTTTTCGTCTCTGCAATTTATCACGCTGATTGCGCAGGATGATGTGGAACGGACCCCGGTAAGATGATCAAGACTTTAGCTGCGAAATTTGAGCCGTTGAAATGGGTTATAGGTGCCGGCCTGTCTGGCGTCATGATCCTTCTGGTGCCGGCCTGCCAGAAGGCCAACGAGGCGCACGCAGACAAGTCACATGCCGGTCATCGAGAGGAGGGCCATGATGAGGGCGGCGGGCTTTCTGAGCACAAGGAAGATGCCCATGCGCACCACGAGGCCAAGATGGGCGCGGGGTACGAGATGCGAACAGATGAGGCGGAAGTCGAGCTCAGCCAGGCGCTGATGCGTGACCAGACAGGGACGGCTGTGTCCCTCAAGGATGAAGTCGCCGGCGATCGTATCCTGGTGATCGACTTTATCTTTACGAGTTGCCAGACTATCTGTCCGGTAACGACAAGCCTGCTCGTTGAGGCCCGTAAACGCCTGGATGATGTCCCGGGTACAGATCTGGCCTTTGTCTCGATGAGTATTGACGCCAATAGTGACACGCCTGACAGGTTAAAGGCTTTTGCAGACCGCCACCGGGCCGACTGGACATTCCTGACGGGGCAAAAGGCAATCATGGATAAGGCGCTGAGCGATATGGACGCCTATTCGACCAATCCGGAGGACCATGCGCCCATGATCCTGGTCGGCGATGCGTCGAGTGGACGCTTTATTCGCATGTTTGGCCTACCTGACCCTGACAGGGTCGAGCAGGAGGTACGCCAATTGCTCATGCGCAGGGAGATTTCCGAATCGAAATGTACGGCTGGATCCGATATGGCAGGAGAAAACTGAATGAGCCTTCGAAAAACATATTTTCTTGTGCTTTTGGCTCTGGGCCTTGGTATGCCGACCATCGCGCAACATAGCGGGCATGGGTCTCACGCGGGGCAAGCCCCGGCAAGCGAGAACCGGACAATCGATGTCACACGCGAGCGCGAGAAGGCCCTGGCCTATTTTACCGACACGGTCCTTGTGACACATGAAGGCAACAAGGTCCGGCTCTATTCCGATGTCCTGGAGGGCAAGACAGTCGTCGTGAGTTTCATTTTCACCACCTGTGATGGGGCCTGCCCGCTGATCAATTCGACCCTTTCGAGAGTGCAGGACCGGTTGAAGCAGCGGATGGGCAAGGACGTGGTCTTTGTCTCAATCACAGTTGACCCCGAGACCGATACACCAGAGGTCCTGGACGGCTACAGGAAACAATTCAATGCGGGCAAAGGCTGGACATTCCTTACTGGTGACGCGCGCTCGATCGAGACGGTCAGTGCCCGGCTTGGTCAGGTCTTTGGCAAGGAAGATCATCTGACCGCATTGCTGGTCGGCAATCTCGACACGGCACGGTGGCGCAAGCTGCCGGCATATCTGAGTGATGCGGTGCTCGCCGGGCATATCTCTGATATTGCTGATGAACAGTTTCAGTAAGCTCCTGCTGGCGGCGATCCTGCCCGCCTGGAGCGCGCCGGCTCTTGCCGACACCCAGTTGAATGTCTCCGAGGCGCGGGGCAAGGCTGCCTATTTCGGGGAAACAGGTTCAGGCCTTGATGGCAGAGTGGCCAGGATAGAGGGAACTGGTTTTGACTTGCCGGCAAGCTCGTTTCCATGTGCTAGCTGTCACGGTGCAAGCGGGCAGGGAAGGAGCGAAAGGGGAGTGCAGCCCACCAATCTCAAACAAAGCTCTCTCATCAAGCCTTATAATGTCCAGATGCAGGCTGGCCGGGTGCGTCCTGCGTATAATCAGAAATTGTTTGCCCGTGCGGTGCGCGAAGGTGTGGATTCCGGTGGCAGTTCGCTCAATCATGCCATGCCCCGGTTCGATATAACCGATAGGGCGCTGGCAGATATCTGGGCTTTCCTCGCGAAGATAGACACTGCTGGCGATCCGGGAATTACCGACACCGAGCTCCATGTCGGTGTCTATCTAGGGCATGACGCACAATCTGCAGAGGCCCTGGATATCAAGAATCTTCTGCTCAGCTTTGCGGATGACATCAATGGGCTGGGGGGGGTCCATGGCAGGCAATTGCGATGGGTATGGCTGCAGACAGGCGACGTCTCGCATTCGGTCTTTGCGATTCTCCTCGCGCCGTCGCGGCATGCCATTGTGACGGGAAACGACGTGCCGATTTTGGGCTGGTGGGGTGAAGGCAGTCCGGACCGTGCCGGATTTCGTCTTGTTTCCGGACCTGAAGAGCAGCTTGCCGCCTTGCGGATGTTTTCCGTTCAGGAACTGGGCGTGATCAATCCTGCAGATGCGTGCAGCAGCGCGCCGGGGCGTTCGGTGCTCGTCGCTGACACTGACTGCATCGACCAGTCTGCGGGGGCTGAAATTGTCCTGATGCCACACGAGATTTTTGCAGGCGCAAGCCCGGCGCAAAGGCTGGCCATTGCCGGGGAACTTTTTGTTGCTCTGCCAATTGACTTCAATGCGGTTCCGCAACAAGCGCGCGCCAATTTTTTCCGAATAAGGGCAGTGTCAGGGTCTGGCGGACAGCACATATTGCAGGAGGCGCGCGCTTATACGGGGGCAGCACTCCTGACCGAAGCGCTGACGCGGGCCGGCCGCCAGCTGGATCGACTGGAATTCATCCAGACCATCGAGGATATAAGCGGGTTCAGGGGTGGCATTGCCAATCAGATGTCATTCTCCGCAAATGACCATACCGGCGCTAATGGAGCATTTGTCGTGCGTTATGACAAAGAAACGCTCAGCCTGAAGTCTGAGGGCGTCTGGATCGACCCCACCGGGCAACCTTGAGAGTGCAGGATTGTTCAGGTGCCAGGATCCGGCCCGGTCGCGCAGGCGCCGCCTGTTCAACCTGGCCGGAAGCCGCTTATGTCCTGACGATGCCTAGCGATAGTCTCCCGAATACCTGTCGCAATTGCCTTCCGGCTCCCGGAAGAGTTTCGCGCCGCTCGCGCGGTCAAAATAGACCGCGACACATACGCCGCCCTGATCAAAGCCCTTAGCTTCGATCATGCCGTCGGAATGTTCCAAACGTACAATTCGAAAACCTTCCTCAATCAGGCTGGTTTGAATACCCTCGAACAGCTGGCTCTGGCTTTGCGTCCTATTCTGCGGTTGGTCATCTGAGCCGTGCTGGCCTTTGTCGGCTGCCGCCTTTGCGAACTGCGAAACAGCAAGGGGGAGCATAGCCATCGCGACCTGACGAATAATGCGATGAGGTGACGATGTTTTTGACATTAATCTGCTTTAAGCTGTGATCCGTATTCACCCTGGCTAGCCCGGGTGTTAAGCGACAACCACCATGGCCGGTAGCGACAACCACTTTGGCCGGTGGGGCTGACCGGAAGACGGGCATGCCCGTCTGGAGGTCAGTTCCACCGGCTTGATTGATTTCGGGGCGTGACCGGAGGGAGGGCGCGGCCCGACTGGAGTTCCTGCCCCGAAGCGTAAGTTTTTCAGAGCTTTCTGATGCTCGCGGTCGGTGGGGTAAGCTGGCGATTTTTCCACTCGGAGGGAACGTCTCGTGCAAAAGGGACACGAGGGGATGCGAGTGGCATCAGACATGGCCTCGGCCTGTCCATCGTGGGTGAATTTGGTGATCAAGCTTGGCCTGAAGCTCGTGATCTCTCACTCTAGGAGGGGAGCCGCCTGCGGGGTAGCGTCCCGGGACGTGGTGTAAATTCGACCTGAGGAAGGTCATCGTGCGCGAATTCGCCCGGGTTGTGGTTGTGAACACCAACCAGAAGGACCTCACACGATGACCGAAGACAGATTGGCTTTA